>Ga0209609_10001594_pt1 | contig 13110 bp, 14 predicted proteins | sample LakKivw325mmetaG_FD_184136 | JGI IMG/M metagenome (GOLD analysis project Ga0209609, IMG submission 184136) | Anoxic lake water microbial communities from Lake Kivu, Rwanda to study Microbial Dark Matter (Phase II) - Lake Kivu water 325m metaG... | ecosystem: Environmental > Aquatic > Freshwater...
GGTTTGGGATTTCAAGCCGAGACGACGTCAAACGTACGGTTCTTCACTCAGCAATCCTATCCTACCCTGGAGGAAGTGCCATACCGCTAGCTAGCAGGTACTGGTGTCGGTAAATCTCGAAGCCCTGTTGCTATAACGTGAAAAAAGCACAGATAACAGCAAGCACCGCCTACCCCTTCAATTGTGCATACAGCTGCATATACCCCTTCTTCTGCAAAACCACCACGTTCTCGTGTAGCTCCACGCGGACATTCCCGCCACCTCCGTGCTCCTTGAGATACGCGCGTGTATCCTCCGCCTGCAGCGCCTGCACAATCAGCTCGCGGTCGAGCCAGAGCGTGATGTCCGGGTCGGGATTTGCGCCCTGCTGCACCACGAGCCGGCCAAAGCTCCGGGTCACCGTGAAGACTTCATTGGAGCTGTTGGTGACGCGCACTTCAAAGCTCGCGCCGTCTTCTAAGCCCGTCACACCCAGCTGCTCGAGTAACGCTGTGAGCTGCGCGACCACGATCGGTCCGGGCGGCAAGGGCTTCGCACGCACGTACCGGAGCGTCGCCAGGGGTTCGCCCGTCCTGGCGTGGATCTCCACGCCGTACAACCTCTGCTCGTCGTAATCCTCCTCGGTCGGTATGTGCTGCCAGACGACCCGCCAGCAGATAATGCCGTTACGGATGGCTGGCGAGCTCGAAACCGGATCTGGTACACCCTGCTGTCGTGCAAGCTCCTCTGCCTCTGCCCGCGTCACGGTGATCTTTTGCGGCGCGTTCACCACCTGGCTGCCGGTTACGGTCCGCTCGTAGCTCAGCAGTACCCACATTGGCAGCACGAGCTCATCATCTGGCAGGGAGTACGCGAAGGTGTAGTGCGCGGTATTCGTCGTGTTGTCGAACCGCTCAGGGGTGACATGCGCGCTGAAATACCTGGTACCGAGCAGTCCGCGGAGGTACTCATCCGCAATAGCGAAGCCCTCTTCAGACGAGATCCGGAGCGTGAGCGAGACCGCGAGGTCTGGATTGTCCGTGACATTATACACGAGTCGCCATTGATACCATGTACGCGAGCTGGAGCGCAGCGTGAAGTACCGGTCAACCGCTTTTGCCGGCACGCCTGTGGCGTTACTGATCTCCTCTGCCGCACAGGCAATCGCATCTTGCTCGGTCGCCGGCAGCTCATCCAGTACTACGGTCATCGCCGATGCATCGAGCACGAGGATATCACGCTCGGGTCCCGGCAAGCTGAGCCATACGCCAAGTGTGAGGAGCGCCAGTCCTGCAGCTATGAGCGCGAGCCTCCGGGGGCTCTTCCAACTGCCGGTAGCTCTCAGGTGCATGGGCCGATCCCTCAGTCGTTCATTCATTCACACAGTCATTTCGTCATTCAGGCATTCAATCATTCTACGCGCTGCCAGCCTGGCACAGCGTCGGTGCGCAGGCAAGCGGCCGGCCTCGAACCGTACGTACGTACGTGAGTGCAGGTGAGCATGAAGCGCCCTATGAACTGGGCTGGCGCGCATTCCGGTGGTTGAGCGTGAGCCGCTGGCCCGCGAAGAGTGCTAAAACGGTCATGCCGATCAACTCCGAGTACAGTGCGAATGCCGCGTCGGGCGCGAGTGAATAGGTGCGGAAGAAGGCGGCAATGAAGTACTCCCACCAGTGCGCTTCTGCTAACCCCTGGGGGAAGGCGAGCCCGAAGAGCGGGAAGAAGAGCGTCTCCGGGATCTGCCACATCTGGTCCTCGCTGAGGTGTAGCAGCACCGCACCGGAGAGCGCCAGGCCGCTCAGGTCGCTCCTGCGCCGGTACAGCGCGAGGCCGATGAGCGCGCAGCAGCCCGCGAAGAGGAGCGTATGCGCCATGAGCCGGCCGCTGGAGAGCGAATCCGCGAGCATGATCTCGCCGATCGGCTTGTCAATCAGATCAGGGAGCACCGAGCCGAGGAGGATCGCGCCGTAGAGCTTCCGCGTCGGCTCGATTTTGAAGAGATAAAGGCCCAGCACGGCAATGCCCAGCGTAATCCCCAGATGTCCGAAGAAAAACATTGTCCCGTAGTCCTCACCTCACGGTAGATAGGAGCACGCGTGCTTGCGTGTAAGAACACGCGTCTGCAAATAGGTACAGCACGATAGAACTTAAAGGTTGCACGGTAGAGTATACTGTAACGCATGGCAAACAACGATTTTAGGGCACTGCACGACCTGGCGAGCGAGGAGATCGTGGCTCGTGCGACGCGCATAGTGCGCGAGGGCCCGATCTGCAATCACTGCCTCGGCCGCCAGTTCGCAAAGATCGCGTCCGGGCTCACGAATGCGCAACGGGGTGAGCAGGTAAAAGCAGCCCTCCGGGATGCGCGCGTCGAGCTTCCAGAAGGCACCTGCTGGGTCTGCAACGGCCTCTTCCTGCTCCTCGACTCCTGGGTCGCACGGGCGCAGGAGGCGCTGCGCGAGTACGAATTCACGACGTTTCTCGTAGGCACGAAGGTCAGCGGCCTGCTCGCAGCGAACGAGGAGCTGCTCTGGGAGCTCCTCGAGGCTACCTTCGCCGAGCCGCTCAAGGCTGAAGTGAACCGCGAGGTCGGTAAACGGCTCGAACGCGCACTGGGCAAGACCGCGAACTTTGAAAACCCGGATCTGATCGTCGTCCTCAATCTCTGGACCGACGAGGTCGAGCTACAGTCGAACGCGGTATTCCTCTACGGCCGGTACCGGAAGTTCGCACGCGGGCTGCCGCAAACGCGCTGGTTCTGCCGCGTCTGTCGCGGCCGTGGCTGCGACCGCTGCGACTATACGGGCAAGATGTACCCGGAATCCGTCGAGGAGCTGATCTGCAACTCGCTGCTCGAGCTCTTCGGCGCCTCGGACATGACTCTCCACGGATGCGGCCGCGAGGACATTGATGCACGTATGCTCGGCTCCGGGCGCCCGTTCGTGCTGGAGATCAAGGAGCCGCACCAGCGGTTCATCGAGCTCACCACCGTGGACGCGAAGGTGAACGCCGAGAATCGCGGGAAGATCGAAGTGTCCGATCTCCGGTACGTGCAGAAGGGGCTGGTCGCGGCACTCAAAGCCGCAAAGGCGGAAAAGACCTACCAGGTCACCATTTCATTCAGTGAGCCAGGAGCGGTCTCTGAACGCGCGCTACAAACCGCGGTAACCGCTCTGGAGGGCGCGGTGATCGAGCAGCGGACACCGACGCGCGTCGTGCATCGGCGCGCGGATCTGGTGCGCGAGCGCAAGGTGAGCACCGCGCGGGTGCTCGCATTCGAACCTGGCCGTGCCGTGCTGGAGGTCACGGGCGATGCAGGCCTCTATATCAAGGAGCTCGTTTCGGGCGACGAGGGACGCACCAGCCCGAGCCTGACCGGACTGCTCGGCAGCCCCGCGGAAGCGGTGGAGCTGGACGTGGTCGAGGTAAAACTGGACCTCGACCTGGCTGAGTTCGCACTCTGAGCTATGCGCGCTTCGCAGTCGCAGCCTCAGCTGGGGAATGTACCGAACATGGATGCCGGTGGGTTAGTTACTCGTGGACCACCTTACGGTTCATCTCGCGTTTCCGTTCCCGGTCCTCCTCGATCTGCCGCTCCACCGAGAGGAGGGCATCTTTTAAAACCTCAAGGAAGTCCCAGCGACGCTTCCGCACCTTCGTCTCCTCCACGACGTCTCCGCCTTCCGCGGTGATCTCCTTGATCGGCTTCGGCTCCGCTTGCCCCACATAGAGTTTATCCGGCGTCTTGACGTGCGCGCTGATCTTGTAATACGGGACGCCGCCGCGGTCGCGTTCCTTCTTGATCGCGATCTTGATCCAGTGCACCCGGCGCGCGAATTTCGCGATCTTCCGCACTTCAGTCTCGATGATCCGTTCCGCGAGATCCTGATATTCCTCATCGAGCGTGCCCTGGATCTCCACCTCCACCTTCGCTTCCTCGCGCAGCTCACGGAGATACCGCATGATGTCCAGGATGGTAACCATTCCCCGCGGCACCCGATCCCGGACAATGGGGACGCCGCGAATATCATGCTCCTGCAGGAGACGCGCGACTTCCGCGAGGTTCGTATCAATGTCCGCAGTGATTACCGGAGTGGTCATGATCAGGGCGACCGGCTGCTCCATGCGTGTCGCCTTCTCGCCCTTAAACTCGCCCACCGTCATCCGCTGCTGCGGCTTGTAAATCTTACGCAGGATGTCGCCCCGGGTTACAATGCCCAGGAGCCTCGACATCTCATCCACCACCAGAACGCGCCCGATATTGTTCTTCCGCATCAAACTCCGCACTTTACCGATGCTGTCCGTCTCTCTGACCGTGACGGGATCCCGGGTCATCACCCGGCGGACTTTCGTATCCTTCAAGATACGCGATTCCGCGCCCCGTTTCATCAGGTCATATTCCGTGATTATGCCCACCAGCGCGCCCGTAATATCGATCACCGGCGCGGCACGCTGACCACTATCGATCAGCTCCACGATCGCGTCGATCGTCGGGGTGGCTTCCTGGATGGCGTGCGGCTTGAACATGAATTCGTCGACGTGTGAGTCGGGATTGGACGAAAGGAGCAGATCATGGAGGTACGCGAGATAGAGCGCATCACTCGCCGTCACCACGAGATTGTGAAACTTGTTCTTCTCCATGAGCGCGACCGCCGTGCCGACCGTCGTTTCCGGCGTGATGGTCACCACGTCTCTCGTACTTATTTCGATTACCGGTTCGTCAAACATGCTCGTTCACCTTTCTCCCACCGTGCGTGGGTAGACTTTTAGAGACTGAATGGATACGTATACCCGCGGGCACAGATAAACCTTCCACCTTGCTGCTGCAGCGCGCCGGTCCAGCCGCAGCTGGAGCGCCCGCAGCGCGCGCACCGGACATCAGAAGGGCTCTAAGTCCAAGCTTGAGCAACGGAGACATACACGCCGTGAGCCGCCACCTACACCCCGAGCACCAGGTTCGCGATCTCATCCGGGGGCAGGTTATTCTCCTTACCGACCGCGATCGTGCACAGGTTCCGTATCTCAAGCTCCTTCAGGTAGAGGAAGCCGATGATCGTGCCAATATTGATCGGATAGCCCTTTAAGGTCTTCCGGACCGTTCCGAAGAACTGCTGCCAGAGCGCGTCCTCGAAGGCTAAGAGGCTCCGCTCAGACTCATACACCGGCAAGACCTTGCTCAGCACGTCCTTGTACTGAGAGGCGGGCATCGCTCTGATTGCCGTCGCGACGTTCTCCGCCTCCACGACCTCATCCATCACGTCAGCCCCAAAGTCGAGGGTGTACGCGAAGGGCATGAAATAGCTCTGCATCGGGCTCACCGGTATGTCCTCCGCCTTGCACCGGAGCAGCGTCATGAGATTCACGATGTCCACTTCAGTGCCCACGATTCGACGCACGAGCTCCTTATCCGTACGCCCTAATCGCTCAATCTTCGCCCAGATCGAGCCCAGAAGCTCCTCATCGAGCGCGTTCTCAAGCACGAGCAACCGCTGCGTCGCTTCGTACGCCGGGAAGACCGGCTCCAGCACCTCGTGATACGGGCTCTCCACCTGCGCGATCAGGTCCGCCAGGGACTTCGCATCGACCAGGCGGCTCAACCAGCGCTTGAAGTGCTCCTCCACGGGGTAGAAGTGCACTGCTCCGGTCGTGCCGGCTCGTGCCGCGGCCGCCTGTGCGCGAATGAGCGCTTTGAGATTCTTCACTTCCAGCCGTCTGAGGATCTCCTCGAAGACGTCCCGTATCGCGCCCTTCGTTGAGCGGAGCACCATGAGATACTGATCGATGAGTTCCGCCTTCAAGGACTGCTCGATACGCCGCGCGTCCAGCGTCGTCACGCCCGACTTGGTTAACTGCTCTTTGTACGCGGTATCCAGCAGAGCCGGTAAGAAATCGCTCGGACGAGCTTCTAGCAGCTCTCGCACGCGCCCTTCCTCTACGAGCGCGCCCACACGCGCCCGTATGCGCGCGTATACCTTCGCATAGTTCGATACGCCCATTGCTCATCTCCTCTTGTATCGCACCCTCGTCAGTCACGCACACACTCACGAAGGAGTAGTATGAATGGGGCTGCGGAGATTTGAACTCCGGTCACCAGCACCCCAAGCTGGGAGGATGGTCCTGGCTACCCTACAGCCCCGCCGCTCCTACTTCTCTTTACTTAGTCCTCCACGTATTAAAATGGCTACTTATTAGTGTGCCGCTCCTTTTAGTTAGTGGGAGTGGGTGCTGCACGAACCATGATGGAGGATACGCGGAACGAGGAGCTCGCAGGGTTGCGTGCGGTACAGCCGATCCGAATCGGAGCCCGCACAACCGTTGGAGAGCTGGTTACCGGGTTACAGGGCTGCGCATTCGGCGCTGGCCGGCTGGCCCGGGCGGTGGCGATCTACGAAGCGATGCTGACCGAGGAGACGACAAAGTTTCTCGGCATCGCTGGCGCGCTCGTGCCTGCGGGAATGCGATCGGTTTTAGCTGACCTGATTCGCGATCGGTACGTGGATGTCGTGGTCACCACCGGTGCGAATCTCGTGCACGATATCATCGAGGCGCTCGGCTCGCATCACTATCTCCGCGAGATCGAGCAGACCTCGGTGGGCGGCGTGCCGGAGGATGTCTGGCTCCGGCGGCACAACGTCGATCGGATCTACGATCTCGTCGTCCATGACGAGGCCTTCGCGAAGCTAGAAGCATTCCTGCACGGGATCTTCGAGCGGCTGGATGAGCGACGATACACGATCCGGGAACTGCTCACGGCGATCGGTGAGCATATTTCAGACCGAAATTCGATCTTGCGGTGCGCCGTGGAGAGCAACGTGCCCGTCTTCTGTCCCGCGCTTGCCGATTCGATGATCGGGCTGCACGCCTGGATCTACATGCAATCCCGGCGCCTCGAAGTCGATGTCTTCGCGGATATGCGGGAGCTGATCGAGCACTTCTCCGTGGCGAATCGAACCGGGGCGATCATACTCGGCGGCGGTGTGCCGAAGAACTTCATCTTCCAGGCCGCGCTGGTTGCACCGCGGCCTGAAGGCCGCGAGGGGCTGGACTACGCGATCCAGCTGACCACGCACACCCCGGAGGACGGGAGTCTGAGTGGTGCGACCTTAGAGGAAGCGAGATCATGGGGCAAGATCAGCGGGGGCGCGAAAACGGTTACGGTACACACGGACGCCACCATCGCACTGCCGATCATCGTCGCGGCACTGCGGGAACGAATGGCGCAGCGCACCGTGCGATGACCTGAGGTGCTGTGGATCTTCTGCGGACGCGCCCTGCAGGTACCTCCCTCACGATAAGCAATTTATATATGCTCATGCCATAGTTACTTGGCTCGTAGCCACCTGCCAGCTATGAACAACCTGGGGAAGATCGTGGTACTCTTCTCGGTGCTCGGCATCGTGCTCCTCAGTGGTATCGCCATCCTCATTGAGCCGCCAACCGTGCCCCTGGACGCGCTCATGCGCTATGAAGGCACCATGGTGCGGACCAGAGGCACCCTTACGGATCTCTCGCGCACCACCACGGGCAACGTGCTCCTGACGCTCGCGGCTAACCATACGGAGCTGGTCGTCTTTCTGCAGCCGCCGGGAACGACTGAAACGCTCGTGAATCTGAGCTACGGTGATGAGCTCGAAGTGGACGGCCAGGTGCAGCTCTACCGTGGCGCGTACGAGCTTATAAGCACTAAGACAGCGATCAGGCGGGTAGAGCAATGCCCGCTTCCTATCCTCTTCGTCGCGCAGGTGGCCGCGCAGCCTGAGCGGTATGAGGGTGAAAAGCTGCGCATCACCGGCTATCTTGATGACCGCTACTCGACCCTCTTCTATATCCGCGACGAGTCCGGCACGTACCGACTGCGGGTGAAGCTTCTGACCGCTGAGCCGGCGCTCGTTGGGTTACAGGAGGGTGATCGAGTGATCGCTGAGGGCCGCTTCGCCTACGACGCGCCCAACATGCGGTACGAGTTGCAGCTGCTGCGGCTCGAGCTGCTGCCGTCGTAACGAGCGTAACGGCCCGCCAGGACTGCCGCGCGCCGCTACGTTCGCTCTGCCTCGACCAGTACCCACTTGTCCTGCCCTTCCCAGACGCGGACCGAGTGGAGCGAGACACCCTCCGGTGACGCGCTCAGCCGCTTCTCCAGCTCCGCCTTCAGAAATAGCGCGATATTCTCGCTCGTTGGATAGCTGATCACCTCGTTGAGGTACCTATGGTCCACGAGCTCGAGGACTTCATCCACCACGGCCTTCAGCACGGCGAAATCCGCCACGCATTCCGTCTCCCGCTTCTGCTCGCCCGAGACCACCACGTCCACCCGGTAGGTATGCCCGTGCAGCGCCTTACATTTGCCCAGATGCCGTGCGAGCGTATGCGCGGCGTTGAACTGGGTGGTTATTCCTAGTTTCATCTCACCGGATCTCCTTCTGCCCGCCTGCTCTGCTCAGACTCGAGGAGCTTTACTTTATATAAAAAGGCGCCTATCAATTAGTTTGATAGCTACTGATAGTAGAGAGAAGCCATGGCCAAGGGGAAGAACACACGAGGCAGGAAGATCAGGCTCGCCAAAGCGAACGCGCAGAACCGGCGCGTCCCTGCCTGGATTATGGTACGCACGAACCGCCACGTCACCACGCATCCGAAACGGCGCAACTGGCGGCGAACAAAGCTCAAACTGTGAGAAAGGAGAGAAGTGATCAAGCACAATGGGAGAAGAGAAGGGCCCAGGGGCCCGTGAACGGATCTATACCATTCCGCTCCGTGTGGTGAAGTGTGTGCCGCGCTGGCGCCGGAGCACTCGTGCCATCTCCGCGATACGCGAGTACCTGGTGCGGCATACCAAATCAGATGCGATACTCATCGATCGGTCGATCAACGAGAAGGTCTGGGAGCGCGGTGCCCAGAAGCCGCCCTCAAAGATCAGGGTCAAGGTAACCGAAGAAGAGGACGTTATTAAGGCCGAACTGGTCGAATAGCTAACTAAGGTATGGTGATGAACGGGCGAGGTGAGCGTGAGATCCAGCGGTTCTTCAGCCTCGACGGCAGCTCCTTTATCGGTGTCTTCTCCACCTGCACCGAAACTATGGTCCTTGTGCCGCCGCGTGCTTCCCCGCGAACGGTGGCCGAGCTGGAGCATGCACTTCAGGTAAAAGCCTTTCAGATTACGATCGCGGAAACATCACTCCTCGGCTGTTTGGCTGCCGGTAACTCGAACGGCTTTCTCTGCTCGCCCTATACGCTCGACAGCGAGCTGCAGCGGCTCGACGCGCTCACCTGCGCTGCGGGGATTCCAGTTCAACTTGGTCGGCTGCCGAAGGGCGATCAGATGACTGCAGCGGGCAATATCATCCTGACAAACGATTCCGTCGCGCTCATCCATCCTGATCTTTCCGAGCAGACCGTGGCGGCTGTGAAGGACACGCTCGGCGTGGAGGTCTACCGAGGCACCCTCGGCGGCTTGAAGACCGTCGGGATGGCCGCGGTCGCGACGAACAAGGGTGTACTCGCGCACAAGTACGCGACCCATGCGGAACTGACCTACCTGGAAGATATCTTCGGGCTGCCCGTGGAGATCGGGAGTGTGAACTTCGGCATTCCTTTGATTGGCGCCGCATTGCTCGCGAATAGCAAAGGCTTCGCGGTCGGTGCTGAGACGACGGGTCCGGAACTGGGCAGGATCGTTGACGCGCTCGGTTTTTGATCAACCTCTTCCCAACGGGGGTTTTTCGATTAACCCTTTTCTCAAAAGGGTTATTTTTGAGCAAACTTTTTTCTAAAAAGTTCGTTTTTGATCAAACTTTTCCTAAAAGTTTGATGCGTCGACCGGGGTTCGAACCCGGGCTGTGGGCTTGGAAGGCCCAAGTCATACCACTAGACCATCGACGCTCGTCCTTCTAGCTCTCTAGTCTATACCAGCACGCCGCCGTTTTATATAGCTTCACGACCACTGGGGATTTCCGCGCAGCGGCGCACCTCTCGTGCTTTATGCCCTCGCCTCATCATTCGGTATACGAGCTCGCCGAATAGAGTAGCAGCTCGTTTGACCATCATCCTGAATACCTCTGTGGACGCCGCCAGACCTATGAACATGCTAACCGCGAAGGAACAGACCGCGAAGGAACCGACTTCTGAGGAGCAAAATGCCATGCAGGCCGCCCCGCCTGAGCGACCGCTCTACTTCGAGCCGAATCTCCAGATCGTCTTCATCATCACGCTCATCGTCGTGATGGGCGTCTCCACCATCGCCCCGGCCTTAACGGAGATCCAGGCAGCCTTCGGGATTACGAATGCCGCGGTCGGCCTGCTCATTGTTGTCTTCACGCTTCCCGGGGCGCTCTTTGCACCATTCTTCGGTGTGCTCGCCGATCGCTATGGCCGGAAGACGGTCCTGGTGCCCTCGCTCCTGCTCTTTGGTCTTGCGGGCAGTGCCTGCTCGCTGGTCCGCGACTTTGACCTCCTGCTCGCGCTGCGGTTCATCCAGGGCATCGGCGCGGCTTCGATCGGCTCACTGAACCTCACGATCATTGCCGATCTGTACACCAAGCGCCAGCTCGCGACCGCGCTGAGCTACAATGCGAGCATTCTCAACCTCGCCGTGCCCAGCTATCTCATCATCGGCGGCGCGCTCGCCTCCTTCGCCTGGTATTATCCCTTCGCGCTTCCCCTCCTCGCGGTGCCCGTGGGCATGCTCGTCACGACCTCGCTGACCAGCCCCGAGCCGCGTAACCGCGAAGACCTGCGGGCATACCTGAGCAGCGCTTTTCAGAGCGTCAAGAACCGCCAGGTGCGCGGGCTCTTTACCTTCTCGCTCTTCACCTTCATTATCCTATCAGTTAATAGTTTCATAAGCCTTTTAAAACCGATAAGCTTCCCTGTTGCCCCGTTCGCTGTTCTAAGCTCAGTGACGGGGTGATTCCCCCAGGCGATTGCACGAGTCGCAGGGGGGGTTACGTCACCCGCTAAAGTTGTCTAGAATTGTCTAAAGCTGTCTGTACGGGTTGATTCCGATCGTGTTTGGTATCCGGCGGAGCACAGCAATGGGCGTTAGGTCGGGAAGGAGAACTTAGTGTAGAAGCGCTTGTTGACCCAGCGGGGCTGACTTCAGCGGGGATAAGCAGTGTACACCGGTGCAAATTTGACCCTGGCCCCTTTGTGTAGCACCCTGGGTGGAGAATCCGTATTCAGTCCTGAGGCAGTCCAAATGGAATCTGATCACCTGTTCAGTCGCTAATTCGTGTCGTTGGAAATCCTCGAGGATGTGCCAGTGTTGCATTATTTTGTCTTCGCTGTTCTTTTTGATGAACGCCAAGGCGAACCCCATCACATCAAGTGCTGACTCGTTGCATCGTCGGATCAACTCCTTGACGGCCGCCTCGTAAAGGTCAATGTTGTATCCACATGACCCGAATCGCCTCAAGACGCATACATCGAACTTGGCAAACCTCAACCCTTCCACAAGACCATTGTCATCGAAGTTGCGGTAATTAAATGTCTGAGCGAAGAACGCCTGCAGAAGGTCTAGCTTAGGATCCAGGAGGCGGTAATCGGGGGATGCTAGCGAACCCTCAAGTCGGCCTTCCTGCCGGAGTCGACCCTGAAAGGATGTGCCGGCATAAGGAACCATCTTGCAGAAATGAACGAGCGTATCGCCATTTTCAGATACGAACTTGAGGAAGTCAATATTTTCTTCCACGGTCTCCAGCGTACTGTCAGGGGTGAATAACATGAATCCGAACTCAAAGGGCATGCCGACTTCATGCAGCATATCGACTGCACGATAAACATCCCTGGCTGAGTATCCTTTGTTCAAGGTTGTCAGCTCTCTGTCGCTGGCAGACTCAATTCCGAGGAAAATGCTTACAAGGCCAGACTGCTTCATTTTCTGGATATAGTCGGAATCCAAATCGTCGACTCGGCAGGAAACACGCCATAAGATCTTATCCGCCAAATCCGCCTCCCATAGCTCATTAAGGAACTGATTAAGCCATTGTCTGTGTTCTTGAGTGCGCATGAAGAGGTCATCGTCCTGGAATATAAAGATCTGCGTGCCGTACTTTTCCTGGAGAGCCACCATCTCGCGAACTACGTTTCTCGTTTTTATTTCCTTCGCTTCTACCAATATGTGCTCATAAAAAGGTACTCTTTTCCATCAATTTTAGGGGTGCTCGCTTTAAGTGCACGCTGCGTCGCCTTCACGGCTGGAGTTAGTTTTTTTCTTCACTCGCCTCGCGATGCCAGCGTGCAGCCGGCGCCCGCCACCGCGGGGAGGCAGGCGAATGCCCCCCCAAAATTCCTGATGCTTCCAAATTATCGCTTCTCAAATCTCTTACCTAGATTAGCCCACTGTTCACTGTATTGTAACCGTTCAATAGCCTTTCTTAGCGCGTCTATAGCTAGGTGGGGGCCCAAATGCCACTGCACCGGAAGTTCCCCTATATCTTCGAGCACGGTACCCTCTGTTATCCTATTGGCTTCTTGTAGCGTCTTTCCCTTAATCATCTCCGTGACAGCGGAGCCTGATGCGAAGGTTCCTGCAGACCCTTGGGCTTCAAATTTTGCATCACTAATCACACCACCCTCAACCTTCAGGTATATCCTCATACTATCTCCACAGGGACCCCCATAGGAATCTACGCCCTCGACACCTTCAATTACACCAACATTAAGCTTCTTCATGTAGTAGTCCACGGCCTTCGCTGAATATCCTACCGCTCTCAATACTTCCACCAATCCCGCTTCATTTGTCATAGCTACACTACCCTTGGAGGATGATCGTAGCTACCAATCGAAGGAGCATTCCATACAGTAGCTGAATCATTTGAATATATCACTTATCCTCTCTTCACGTTGCAGTTGACCTCCTTGTGCCTTTAAATGACCCTCGTGATTCCTGCAATCGTCTCTAAAAAATTATCGAGCTCCGTCACGGTATTGTAAAGATAGAGCGAAGCTCTGACCGTTCCATTTTTCAGCCCTAAATGGGTCATCAGCGGCATGCAGCAGTGATAACCGGACCGCACCATGACGCTCGCGGCCTTGTCGAGCATGAATGCGACATCTTGCGGGTGCAGGCCGTCAATCGAGAAGGAAACCACGCCAAGCCGATCGCGGCAGTTCAGAGGGCCGTAAACCTGCACC
>Ga0209609_10001597_pt1 | contig 13107 bp, 10 predicted proteins | sample LakKivw325mmetaG_FD_184136 | JGI IMG/M metagenome (GOLD analysis project Ga0209609, IMG submission 184136) | Anoxic lake water microbial communities from Lake Kivu, Rwanda to study Microbial Dark Matter (Phase II) - Lake Kivu water 325m metaG... | ecosystem: Environmental > Aquatic > Freshwater...
TGCGTATAGTGTGCGATCGCCCCAATCGAATCCAAGCCAGCGCACGTCGCGCTCGATGGCCTCGACGTATTCTGTGCTCTCTTTGGTGGGATTCGTATCGTCAAAGCGCAGGTTGCACTTGCCTCCGAACTGGGCGGCAACGCCAAAGTTGAGGCAGATGGACTTGGCGTGGCCGATATGCAAGTACCCGTTGGGCTCGGGCGGGAAGCGCGTGTGCACCCGGCCGCCGTATCTGTTGGTGCTCAGGTCGTGTGTGATGGCCTGGCGGATGAAATCCAGACTGGGCACCGACTCGGTCATGATCGCAACTCCTGGTGTGTTTGCTGTTCGGGGCGGTCTGGAGAATCCAGCGCCGCCAACATCTCCTGCGCACGCGCGATGCGCGCCAGCGTCTTCTCGCGCCCCATGACGGCGAGTGTGCCCAGCAAGGGCGGCGACACTTCACGACCGGTGGCGGCGATACGCAGCGTGCCAAAGAACTGCCTGGCCTTGAGCCCCATTTCGTCTGCCTTGGCCTTCAGTTGGGGCTCAATAACCGCCTCGTCCAGAGAGGCTGCGGAGCCGATGATCTGGTGCGACTCTGCCAGGACGCGCTGTGCCTGCGCGCGCGTCATGCCTTTCTGGATCAGTCGCGCTGCATCGTAGCTCAGATGCTCTGCAAACAAGAAATCGATTAGTGCGGGCGCATCGGTTAGCTTGACCATGCGCTCACGAATCAGGGGCGCGATGTCTCGCGACACGGCCAGGTCCGCCGGCAAACCGGCATTCTGCAGGAAGGGCAGCATGCGCGTGGCCAAATCCTCCGCATCCAGCATGCGAATGTACTGGCCGTTCATCCAATCCAATTTGTCATAACCGAACTTGGCGCCCGAACGGCTGATGTGATCCAGATCAAAGTGCTCGATGATCTGCTGGCGCGTCAGCAGTTCGGTCTTGTCATCGTAGGACCAGCCAGTCAGTGCCAGGAAGTTGAACAGCGCCTCTGGCAGGTAGCCCGCCTCGCGGAACTCGCGCACGGCCACCGGGTGCTCCCGCCCGTCAGCAGTGACGATCTTGCGTTTGCTCATCTTGCCCTTGCCGTCGGGACTGAGGATGTCGGGAAGGTGCACGAAGGTCGGTGGCGTCCAGCCGAAGGCATCGTAGATTAGAATGTGGTAGGCCGTCGATGGGATCCACTCTTCTGCGCGCATTACGTGCGAGATCTGCATGATGTGGTCGTCCACCAGATGTGCCAGGTGGTAGGTGGGGAATCCGTCCGACTTGAGCAGGATCAGGTCCTCCAACTGGCTGTTCTGCACGCTGATGCGGCCGCGCAAATAGTCGTCGAAAGCGGTCTCCCCTGTGATGGGCACCTTGAGGCGGATGGTGGGTATGATGCCTCGGGCCTCCTGCTTGGCCCGTTCGGCAGGGGGCAGGTCGCGACAGCACCGATCATATCCCGGAGCCTGGCCACGGCGTTGTTGATCATCGCGCATGACATCGAGACGCTCTTTGCTGCAGAAGCACTTGTAGGCGTTGCCAGCCTCCACCAGTCTCTGTGCATGTTCCTGATAGATGGACGTGCGCTGCGATTGGAAGTAGGGAGCATGTGGGCCGCCGACCTCGGGGCCTTCATCCCAGTCCAGCCCCAACCAGTGCATGCTTGCTAACATGTCCTGCAGAGCCTCTTCCTGGAAACGTGTGCGGTCGGTGTCTTCGATGCGCAGGATGAACTGGCCGCCCTCTCTGCGAGCGAACAGCCAGTTGAGCAGCAGGGTGCGCGCTCCACCTACGTGGAAAGGCCCCGTTGGACTGGGGGCAAAGCGCACGCGGACGTTGGACATCGGTTGCTTCCTCCACTCCGAGACTTCCGAAGTCTTCTGAGACTTCGGAAGTCTCGCCTGCATCAATCTCCGAATTCAAGTTTCTTGTGTCGCATGACCACACTCTCGACCAAGCCTAGAGCCAGTAGCGTGGCCCATAGTGAGCTGCCCCCATATGACACTAAGGGCAGGGTTAGACCAGTCACGGGCAACAGTCCCATGTTGACGGCGATGTTGACCGCAGACTGGAAGAACAGCATGCTGAACACGCCGGCGCAGACAAGCCGCCCGAAATCGTCGCGTGCCAGGCTCGCCGCGCGAAGGATGCGCCAGAACAAGACGAAGAGCAGTATGAGCAGGAACAACGCTCCCACAAACCCCAGCTCCTCGCATAGCACCGAGAATACATAGTCCGTGTGCCGCACGCGCAGGAAATAGAGTTGGCTCTGCGTGCCGTGCAGGAAGCCCTTGCCCAACCAGCCCCCTGAGCCGATGCTGATTAGCGCCTGACGCGAATTGTAGCTGATGCCCGTGACATCGCGAGCAGGGAAGAGAAATACAAGAATGCGCTGCTGCATATAGTCCTTCATCGAGAACCAGAGAACTGGGGCGGCGGTGGCCGATGCCAACCCCAGCAGGGCCAGATGTCCAAGCCTGACGCCTGCCGCAAACATCATACCAAGCCAGATCGCAAGGAAGACCAGGGCGCTGCCAAAGTCTGGCTGCCTATAGACCAAGAAGACGGGCAGGAGCATGATTGCCCCGCTTAGCACCAGCCCGGTGAGCGACCGCGTCTGTTGCGGATGGTCGGCCAGGAACTTGGCCAGGAACAAGATCAGCAGCACCTTGGCCAGCTCAGACGGCTGCACAGCTCTACCCAGGGTCAGCCAGCTCTGCGCTCCGAACCCCGTGTGCCCCCCAATCGCAACGGCGCCCAGCATGCCCACCGCGGCCAGGTACAGCAGCCATTGCATACTTCCCACAATCTGATAGTCGAGTAGGGAGACCAGCACGAGGATGACGATACCGCTCGCCCCAAGGACTGCCTGACGAAAGAAGCTCCTTTCCGTCAGTTCCTCGTTTGCCTCGGTGGATAGCGTTGCACTGTAGATCAGGGCTACTCCGAGGCCGATGACCACGACAACGCTCACCAGCAGGACAAAGTCAAAGTGTTTCCAGAACCTTCTCTGCATGCCTCACCATTCTAGATTTGACTCGAACCGCAACTAGGGTTCGCCTTGTTCATCCAGGTTGGGCGCCTCACCCGGACGGGTGCTTCTGATGGGTATGTCCGCTACCAGCCGCGTGTGTCCTTTGCTGTGGGAGAGGCTCACTTCGGCCTCATTGCGATCCACATGTACATGCTTGGAGATCGCCTCAATCATGTCTTTCTTCATCAAGTTCAGCAGCCCCGGCGGAACGCCAGAGCGGTCGTGGGCCAGCACGAGGCGCAGCCTCTCTCTGGCGATAGTCTTGCTGGCATAGTGCTTGCCACGGAACAGTCTCGAGAGGAACTCCATATGCTTCCCTTCACTCAATGCGTGCCAGCTGCCCCCAGCCCCAAGCAATGCAGGCAGTGCAGCTACCCTGCGATGGCCCGGCGTAAGCGAGTCAACAGACTACCGCGCGCCTCAAAGATGGGCATGAACGGCACCTCCTCGCCTGTGAGGCGACGCGCGATGTTGTGAAAGGCCCGGCTGGCCTGCGTGCTTTGCTCGTTGGCCAGGGGCACGCCTCTGTTGGCGGCGACGATGACCGCCTCGTCATCGGGGACGACTCCCAGCAGTTCGATGGCTAGTGACTCGATCACATCAAAGGTGTCGAGCATGTCTCCGCGTCTGACCATGCCGGGCTTGATGCGGTTGATGATGAGTCGCCCCGGTCCCTTGCCCATTGACTCGGCCAACCCAATCACTCGGTCGGCAGAGCGCACCGCCGACAACTCAGGAGTGGTGACGATGATGACCTCATCAGCCCCGGCCACCGCGTTGTAAAAGCCAACCTCAATGCCTGCGGGGGAATCCACAAGCACGAAATCATTCTCCCCTCTGAGTTCTTCGCAGATGGCTGCCACTTCCTCGGGACCGATGGAAGACTTGTCATGCGTCTGTGAAGCCGGGAGCAGTTGCAGGCCAGAGAGATGTCTGTCACGAATAAGCGCTTGCATCAGATGGCATCGCCCCTCGGCAACGTCCACGATGTCATAGATGATGCGATTCTCCATTCCCATGACCAAATCCAGGTTACGCAGGCCGATGTCCGTGTCAATGGCTGTGATGCGTCTCCCCAGCAGAGCCAGGGCAACCGCCAGGTTGGCTGTGAGGGTGGTTTTTCCCACTCCTCCCTTGCCCGATGTGACCGTGATGACCCTACCCGGCATGCTGCACGTTCCTTTCTTGCGGCCGCCACGGGCCCTATCTGTTTCCCCAAGGTACGACTACGATTTGGCCCTCGGCTACAGAAGCGGTTTCTGGTTGCGCCTGCCCGCGAGGCGGCGGAACCCTGGGTCTGGGCCGCTGCCCTTCTGGTGATACCGCGATGTGCGGTCCAATGCGCAGCTGGGCAGGGGTGAGCTCCAGGGCGCACACGACAGCTCCCTCATCTCCCATGGCTCCGGCGTGCAACATGCCTCGCGCTCTGCCCCAAACAATGATGTCGCCGCCTGCGATGACCTCTGCCCCAGGGTTGACATCACCGATCACGACCACATGTCCCACATGACGCAAGGATTGCCCCGAGCGTACGGTGCGGTGCACCAGAATGCCATCGCTCGCGTCCTGATCCACTGGGCGCAACACGGGCTGTGGACCGGGCGTCTCGGCCAGGGCCAAACGCACCTGAAGGGCCTGAGCGGCCTCGGCTGTCGGTCTGGACGAAGTCAGCAGGCTTGCCAGTTCAACCTTGTGCTTGCGGAGCAGGTCAATCAGTTGCCGCAACTGCTCTGTGTTGATCTCGCGCCTACCGGCCTGCAAGTTGACGCGGCTGCCGCTGAAAAATGCAGTCCCCTGCGCCAGGCGCGCGTCCAGTTCGCTCAGGAGTTCCTGCCACTCGCCCGCGCCGATGGTAATCGATAGTCCCCGGCGCGTGCCTCTGATGGTGACTGCTGACTCGGATGCCTGTGCCATGTTCTAGTCTCCAGGTGCTGGGCCAACGATGTCCTCGGCCGGAGGCTGTGGAATCCCATAGTAGGCGCGGAGGATGTAGGCTGCGACAGGCACAGCGATCTTGGCGCCCTCATGCCCTCCGGACACAAAGACTACGACCGCAATCTCCGGATCGTCGTATGGCGCAAACGCCGTGCACCAGGCGTGCGTGGGAAGAATGCCCTGTTCGTCACGCGGCCCGGGGTACTCGGCAGTGCCGGTTTTGGCAGCGACCGCGACCTCCTTCAGGTTGACGCGGTGAGCGGTTCCTTGCGTGACCGCCGCGCGCATGCCTTCACGCACGATGCCCAGGTTCTCGGCGGATACCGGCACGCGACGGATGATCTCGGGGCTAAAGTCCCTGACTACCTCACCTGAGTTACTTACGATTTGATACACAATCTGCGGACGATACAGCGTACCTCCGTTGGCCACGGCAGCCGTGCCATTCAGCAACTGCAGCGGAGTCACCAGCACGTAGCCCTGACCGATGGTGGCGTTGTACGTGTCGCCCGTTACCCATGCTTCTCCGTAGTTGATACGCTTCCACTTCTCATTGGGGACCAGTCCAATACTCTCCCCCGGCAGCGCAATGCCGGTCGGTTCGCCAAAGCCAAAGGCAGTCGCATACTGGCTCAGCTTTTCAATGCCCAGACCGCTGAAGCTTCCGAGTCCGCCGCCCACCTGATAGAAGTAGATATCGCACGAGAGCGCCAGACCCTCTACCACTCTCAAGTTCCCGTGACCGGCCGGGTTCCAGCACTTGAAAAGCTGGGCCTTGGTGGGGTCATTGGGAAAGTACTTGTTGGGCAGGAACAGTTGCCCCTCACACAGCAGGCGCGTATCTCGAGTAATCACCGCCTCTTCGAGCGCCGCGGCCGCAGGAAAGACCTTGAACGTCGACCCAGGTGGATACTGGCCGCCGATGGCATGATTCAGAAGTGGCCGCTCTGGGTCAGCACTGAGCTGAGCCAGGTCTTCGGAGGAAATGCCTCTGGCGAACAGGTTATTGTCGTAACTGGGCAGCGATACCATCGCCAGGATCTCGCCTGTCTGCGGGTTCATGGCAACGACGACGCCAGCAGTCGATTTGACTCGATACATGCCCTCACGCAGAGCTGTTTCGGCTGCCTGTTGAAGTCGGCTGTCTAGGGTGAGGATGAGGTTATGGCCCGGCTGCGGAGGGTCCACCGCCAGGATGCTGACCTCGCGCTCGAAGGCATCTACCTCAATGTGTTTCGACCCCTTGCGACCACGTAGTTCCTGCTCGAACGTCGCTTCAACGCCCATCAGACCGACCGAGTCGTTGATGGCATAGTCCGAGTTGCTCTGACTGAGGTACTCCTGTGCGCTTTCTGCCGGCATGGGTCCCACGTAACCGAGCACGTCCGACGTCAAGGCGCCCTGCGTGTATTCACGTAGCGGCGTAGTCTCCACTATCACACCCGGCAATTCTGTGTGTTCCTCTTCGATGAGGAAGGCGAGCTGTCTGTCTACATCCGCCAGGATTTGCACGGGGTTGAAAGGCGACGTAGCATCTCGCTCCAAGATTTGCTCAATGCCCGGTGATCCGCCGGAGCCACCAGCCGAAGCGGTCTTGTTGGTTGCCGGGATGCCCAGCAGCTGCGAAAGGCGCGATAGCACGATCTGTCGAGCATCCTGGTCGTCGGGTAAGGCGCCAGGCACGATTGAGATAGCGTAGCGGGGCACGTTGCGCACCATGAGCTGCCTATTGCGGTCATAGATCACGCCTCTGGGTGCCTGCATAGAGACCAGCCGGAAGCGATTAGAGTCTGACGCCACCAGATAATCTTGCGCATGCAAGATTTGCAGCCGCCACAGGCGCGCTGTCAGAATCGCCACTACCGCGACGCTGAGTATTCGATAGAACGCAATTCTCCAGTTTGGCCGCCAGCCTTGCGTATTCACCATGCAGCGGCCTCAGATGGCGTGCGATGGTGCAGCCAACGCGCTGCCCAGTAGGCGGGATAGGTTGCGAGCGCATTAACGAGCAGCGAGGGTGCCAGGACCTGCAACAACAAGTCCCATGCGGCCGCACGCCCCAGCAACAGCAGAACAACGAACTGAACGAGGTCGTAGACCACAGTGGCCAGCATGCTGGCTAGCAGGGGTAGCCATGGCGAGCCGTGGAAGACATTCAGCTCGCCCACGCCGGCCACCAGACTGGCGAGCGTCAGGGCAATGGTCAATGCTCCAAACGGCCCCCCAGAAAGCAGGTCCAGGAGCAAGCCGCCGCCGACGGCCCACAGCATGCCTGCCCTGGCACCACGCAGCAGGCTCCAGCTAGTCACGACCAGCAGCATCAAGTCGGGCCGCACACCCTGCATCTGCAAATGGGGAGCGACCGTCGTTTGTAGCATGGCGACACTGATCAGTATAGCAAGCGTCAGATACGGGCTGATGGTGCTCCTTTGCTCTAGCTCTCCAAGCCGTGCGGGCACCCCAGCGTCGCGGGCGGCCGTATGGCAGAATAGCCTCACTCTACTGGCACGAAACCCTGAATCACCAGGACCATTTCCAGGCGGTCAAACTGCACTGCCGACTGGACGTGCACTTCCTGGAACATCTCTACCTGCTCGCGTGTGATGCTGGTGACCTTGCCGATCACAAGGCGCTTGGGCAGGTTTCCCCCCAGACCGGAACTCAGCACGATGTCGCCAACTTCTACCTGTTCATTCTGTTCGATGTAGCGCATGGTCAGGCCAAGCCGCCCTGACCCCTGGACAACGCCGCTGGCGCGAGAGCTCTGGATCAAGGCGCTCACCGAGCTGCTCGGGTCTGTGAGTAGCATGACCCGCGCCGAGTGTGGGTATACCGACGCTATCTTGCCCACCAAACCCCGCGCTGTGACGACGGGCATACCACTGGCGATTCCGTCCTGACTCCCACGGTCGATCACGATGTAGTGCAGGAGGTTGCTGGGATCATATCCGATCACTTCGGCGGCGAGCAACTCGTAGGTAGGATTGGACAGCTTGAAATGCAGTTGCTCGCGCAAGTTGGCGCTCTCAATCTCCGCCTCACGCAAGCGTACGTTCTCGATCATGAGGCTGTCCACAGTGGCCTGTAGCTCCCGGTTGCGGGCCTCCAATGAGCCCAGCTCGCGGATCACTTGCAGTCGATCGCTCACCTGTGTTCCCATCCAGTGGAGGCCGTATTGAAGGGGCGCCAACACCGTGAACACCACGTTTTCGACAGGTTGGAGATGGCCACTTGGGCGCAACAACATACCTGCCAGAAGCAGCAGGATCAACACCAGCACCAGGGTTGCTCGACGATTGCGCAGCACACTCATATCTCTATCTCAGATTCCCGATGCCTCTACTTCCGTAGGTCAAAGAGGGATTGTCGCGCATGCCAGCCAGGTAGCATCTGTGCCACCTGGCGCGGCGAGACGCGAAGGGTATGCGTGGCGGAATGCAGGTTTCACAGCAGATTGCTGAGGTGCGTTCACGCGCCTGGCAGCCTCCTCACCGCAGCAGGCGCCCCTGCCCTGTATTCAGGCTTGGGGGGCGAGCACTTGCGCGAAACGGGGCAATTGTCAGCGTCCAGCAGCACCGACACGCTGGGTAGAAACCAGTACCTTGTGCAATGCGTCCAAGTGCTCGAGGACTTCACCCGCTCCGCGCACCACGCAGGTCACCGGGTCTTCGGCTACGTACACTCGCATCTTGGTCTCCTGGCTGAGACGCTCGGCCAGTCCCTGGAGCTGAGACGTTCCGCCCGCCATGGCGATGCCTTGCTCCAGCAAGTCAGCGACCAGTTCCGGCGGTGTCGCGTCGAGGGCTTCCTTCACCGTGGCGACGATGGTGTTCACCGAGCCCGCCAGCGCCTCGCGTATCTCCACACTGCTGACTTCGATGGTCTGGGGCAGGCCATTGATGAGGTTTCTTCCATGGATGCTCATGGTCTTCTCTTCAGGCAGCGGGCACGCCGATCCAATGGCGATCTTGACTCTTTCAGCCATGCGCTCGCCGATCAGCAGGTTATACTTCTGACGCGCGTACTGAATGATGTCCTCGTCCATTTCGTCGCCTGCGATGCGGATGGAACGTATGACCACGATGCCGCCGAGCGCGAGCACTGCCACTTCGGTGGTGCCGCCCCCGACGTCGATGATCATGTTCCCCACAGCTTCCGTGATGGCGAGGCCAGCGCCAATGGCGGCAGCCATGGGCTCCTCGATCAAAAACGCTTCACGAGCCCCTGCGCTTAGTGCCGCATGGTGAACGGCCCGTTTCTCGACTTCCGTGACTCCGCTTGGGATGCCAATCACGACCCTTGGGCGGGGCAGGGGCATGCGTGTGCGCTGATGGGCTTTGTTGATGAAGTAGTGCAGCATCTTCTCGGTGACCTCAAAGTCCGAGATCACGCCATCGCGCAATGGACGCACGGCCACGATGCTCGCCGGCGTGCGGCCGATCATCTCCTTGGCCTCGGCGCCGATGGCCAACACTTGCTTGCTCCTCTTCTCGATGGCGACTACCGATGGCTCGTGAATCACAATACCCTGGCCCTTGACAAGTACCAGGATCGAAGCCGTGCCAAGGTCAATGCTCATGTCGCGCGAAAAAAGCCCCAGCAAGGCATTCAGTGGGCTGAACACAAGCGTTCTCCTCTGATGAGAGTGCGGCTCTGGGCCTGGCTCACCTGCAGCCTCGAGGGCTGGCAGGTGAGCGCAGGGAACTGATTACTTCTCTTCAGGCTTGGCAGCCTGCGCCTTGGCGGCTTGCGGCTTGCTGCTCGCTGGCTTGCCAGCCTGGGCCGTTGCAGACCCGGTTTCCTCTTCTCCCTCTGCCTCGGGCTTCTTCTTGCCCACCAGTTCAACCTCGGGTGCTACCGCGGCCGGCGCTACTTCCTCAACCTCTTCCTTCGCCAGAGGGATGATCTTGACCACGATCTCCTCCGGGTCCGTCAGTATCTTGACGGCTTCGCTGACCTGCAGGTCGCGTACCAGAATCGCCTGGTCAATGGCGGCCAAGCCGACGATGCTGACCTCAATACGTGGAGGCAGGTCGCCTGGCAAGCACTCGACCTCGATGCTGTCAAGACCTTCGAACAGTAGAGCCTCACCTTTCTTGACTGGCGCCGATTCGCCGAGAAGCACAATCGGCACATCGGCGGTGATCTCCTCTGTCATTACCACTTCATAAAAGTCAACGTGGAGCATGGCATGATTCAGTGCGTCACGCTGCACCTCGCGTGCCAGCACATGCCTGGCCTCCTGGCCTGCAATCTCCAGCGCGATCAGACGTGTGCCGCCAGCCTCTCGCATGGCCTGCTGCAAAGCGCGCTCCTGCACCTGCAAGTTGATCGGTTCCGTACGGTGTCCGTACACAATCGCAGGCACATAGCCGCCACGACGTAGGCTCTTCACGGCCTTGCCGGTGATCTCACGCAGCTCGGCACTCAACACGATTTCTTCCATGAGTACTTCTCGCCTTCCTCCCAGAATTGAGCATGGCGGCGCACTTGACGCGCCGCCCAACGAACGTACGGGTAATGATACACGAGAGCTTGGACAATGTCAAACCAAGTTCCGCGTCTGACACGGCCCGCCCATGTGCAGAGGCGATGCACATGGCCCCTGATTACCGACGGCGGCTTGGCGAGTGTCTCCCGGAGCATGCAGCGAATGGCCCCGCCGTCTTTTGTGCACGCACGCAAGCTATGGTAGGATAGACATGGTTCCCAATGAGAGTGCCCAGAAACGCCTCGCAATTGCATGCACCCAGAGGGTGGCGCGCCCACATGGCCACGATCGCAGCTTTGATTGGAGGGCTCAGCCTTCTGGCCTGCCTGGCACTCGCATACCGCTCCTGGCAGCAGCAACAGTGCGCTCTACGCGGCATTCTGACCACGGAACTGACGCCGTTGCAGGTGCCTGCGGGCGCTCTGTACGGCGTCAATGTGGCCTTGGAGCAGTACCCGCAACAGGATCTGGAGCGCGCGCTGCGCCAGGTGCAGGCAGCGGGGTTCACCTGGATACGGCAGCGTTTTCCGTGGTCTGAGATCGAGCCGCAACCGGGACAATTCGATTGGACGCGCTGGGACAATCTACTGGACACGGTGGATCGACACGGATTGCACGTCATGGCGCTTCTGGACACATCTCCTGTGTGGGCTCGCAGTCCTGCAGACCGCGGGAACCGCTTGGCGCCGGCGCAGTACGTTACCACCTATGGTCTATTCGTGCGGGCTTTTGCGGCTCGTTACTCGGGACGAATCGCGGCCTATCAAGTCTGGGACCAGCCCAACATCGCTCCTTGTTGGGGTACGAGAGATGCTGACCCGTCGGCGTATACGCGCCTGCTGCGCCTGGCTTCAACCGAGATCAGACGCGCTGATGCGAACGCTGTGGTGCTGAGCGCGGCCCTTGCGCCCAACACTGAGGCGGGCGGGCGCAACCTTAGCGACGTGCTGTTTCTGCGCGGTATGTACGAGTCGGGTGTCAAGGGCTACTTTGACGCTCTTGGCGCCAAGGCCTACGGCTTCTGGAGCGGGCCTGAAGACCGTCGTACCGATGAGCAGGTGCTGAACTTCTCGCGTTTGATCCTGTTGCGTGAGGAGATGCTGGCGGCGGGTGACGCGAATGTGCCGATCTGGGCAGTCGAATCGGGCTGGAACGCCTTGCCGAACGACTGGCAGGGGCAGCCCTCGCCGTGGGGAACGGACGATGCCGCCAAGCAAGCAGACCGCCTGCGTCGCGCGGTTCTGCGCGCGCGTCAAGAATGGGCTTGGTTGACGCTATTCTGTGCCGCGGAGCTTCAGCCGGCCGCGCCTCTGGATGACCCGCGTTGGGGTTTTGCCTTGATTGGGCCGGACATGCAGCCCACGCTGTCGTACACGGCCTGGCAAGAAGCCATTTCAACCCCAGTGGCGAGGCTGAGCACGGATCGCATGCCCTACTACATCCGGTTGACCGTACTTGCTGTGGCCTTTGTCGCCGCGGCTGGCCTGGTGTGGTGGTCCTGGCCTCGCTCGGCGTGGTCAGCCTGGCTGCGCAGTCGAAGTCGAGCCTTCCTCGCCGCGCCCGAGAGCCTGCAGTGGGCGTGCTTCGCTGTGCTACTGGCGGGTTTCTACTTCTTGCCGTGGGCGGGTGTGGATCTCGCTCTACTGGCGCTGGTTGGCTTGCTGATGACGCTGCGGCTGGATATCGGCCTGGCCTGCCTGGTTTTCTCGGTGCCCTTTTTCCTTTACCCCAAGGCCATATCGGGCAAAGCCTTCTCTATGGTCGAAATCCTGACCTTGCTGTGCGCAGGTGCCTGGTTGTGGGGTTGGCTGCGTCGAGCCCTGCGTACGGGCACACGCTCGGAGAGGGCAGTGCTGTGGCTGCGTATGCGGGCGGCACTGCGCTCCCTCACCTGGCTCGACTGGGCGGTCCTGATGCTGGTTGGGGTAGCCGCGCTTTCGCTGCTCGTGTCGGCGAACCGCGGCGTCAGCACGCGCGCGTTCCGCGTGATCATCATTGAACCGGCGCTGCTCTACTTCATGATGCGAAACTCGAGGCTGAACGAGCGGCAATTGCTCCGGCTGGCCGATGCCCTGCTGCTGGCAGGCGTGGCAGTGTCCGCGATTGGCCTGTGGCAGTACGTGGGTCACGGCGACGTCATCCTCACCGAGGGCGTGCGGCGCGTCCACTCTGTGTATGCTTCGCCCAACAACCTGAGCCTCTTTCTGGGGCGGATTATCCCGCTCGGAATCGCCGTCTGTGCCGTCAGCCGCTCAGTGCGCAAGCGCGCGTACGCTTTGGCGCTGCTGCCGCTGTTGGCAGGCATGTTTCTAACCTATTCGCGCGGGGGATGGTTGCTTGCACTACCCACTGCCATGTTGGCGGTGGGCGTGCCGAGGGGACGCCGGGCCACGCTGCTGACCCTGCTGGCCGCTGCGCTGTGTCTGGCCGCACTCGTGCCGCTCGTGGGCACGCAACGTCTGACTTCGTTGTTGGACTTGGAGCAGGGAACCACGTTCCGTCGCCTGAGGCTGTGGCAGGCTTCCGTGAACATGTTGCGTGACCATGCGCTTACCGGCGTGGGCATGGACAACTTTCTCTACCAGTATCCTGACTACATGCTGAGCGATGCCTGGCAGGAACCCGGATTGTCTCATCCGCACAACATTGTGCTGGACTGGTGGCTGAG
>Ga0209609_10001599_pt1 | contig 13098 bp, 14 predicted proteins | sample LakKivw325mmetaG_FD_184136 | JGI IMG/M metagenome (GOLD analysis project Ga0209609, IMG submission 184136) | Anoxic lake water microbial communities from Lake Kivu, Rwanda to study Microbial Dark Matter (Phase II) - Lake Kivu water 325m metaG... | ecosystem: Environmental > Aquatic > Freshwater...
TTAAAACTTCTTCAATTTTATCCATAATGCCATTGTAAAATTTTCTATGCTATAATTCAAGAATGAGCCGTTGGCAGGAGATTTGGCAGCAGAGAAACTCTCATTCTCGCCGCCCCCTCCACTTGTCCCACCACCGAAAAATTATTAAAAGCAAATTTTTTGCCAGACTAGCTCTTTTCTGTTTTATTGGTTTGCTGGCTTTGGGTTTTTTGATGACTGGTTTGTTTGCTTTCTACGCTAAAGATTTACCTCAGCCAGATAAAATTGTCCGCCGAGAAGGTTTTTCCACCAAAATTTACGACCGCAACGGCGAACTTTTGTATGATATCTTTGCCAACCAGAAAAGAACGCCGATTGAGCTTAAAGATGTTCCCCAACATCTTCGTAATGCCACCATTGCCATTGAAGATAAAAATTTTTACAAACACGGTGGTTTTGATCCCACTGGTATTTTCCGGGCCCTTTATAATATTGTTATTCACCATCGTCTTCAAGGTGGCTCAACTTTAACTCAGCAGTTGGTTAAAAATGTTCTCTTAACTTCTCAAAGAACCCTCCCCAGAAAATTAAAAGAGTTTATTTTGGCAGTTCAGATTGAGAAAAAATATTCTAAAGACCAGATTTTACAAATGTATCTTAACGAAGCCCCTTATGGCGGTACTGCCTGGGGGGTTGCTGAGGCTGCGGAAACCTATTTCAATAAAAATGTTAGCGAATTAAATTTGATTGAATCAGCTATTTTAGCTGGTTTACCGCAGAGACCGAGTGTTTACTCGCCTTTTAGTGATACTCCTCAAGCCTATGTAGCCAGAACAGAACAGGTTTTAAGAAGAATGCGAGAGGATGGTTATATCACTCGAGAACAAGAGGAAGAAGCACTCAAACAACTGGACAAGATAGAATTTGCCACCGAAGGTTCAAATTTTAAAGCCCCTCATTTCGTGATGTATGTCAAAAAACAGCTTGAAGAACGCTATGGTCAGTCAGTTGTTGAAGGCGGCGGCTTGCGGGTTTATACCACTTTGGATTTAAAAATTCAGGAAGAAGCCCAAAAAGCGGTCACTGAAGAAATTGCCAAAGTGGAAGCAGTTCATATTACCAATGGCGCGGCTTTAGTTATGGATCCCAACAACGGTGAAATTTTAGCCATGGTTGGTTCCAAAAATTACAATGACCCAAATTATGATGGTAAAGTTAATGTCACCCTTTCTTTAAGACAGCCTGGTTCGGCGATTAAACCGGTCACCTATTTAACTGCTTTGAAGAAGGGTTATACTGCTTCAACTCTTTTAATGGATACGCCGACAACTTTCCCGATTGGTGGCGGCCAGCCGGATTACAAACCGGTCAATTACGATGGTCAGTTTCATGGGCCACTTCAGATGCGTTTTGCTTTAGGTAATTCCATTAATATGCCAGCGGTAAAAATGCTGGCCCAGGTTGGTCTTAAAGAAATGCTCCAGACCGGTTATGAACTTGGTTTGTCAACCTTGGAGCCGACCACTGACAATTTAAAACGTTTGGGTTTGTCTGTTACTTTAGGTGGTGGTGAGGTGAGACTATTAGAATTAGTTGAAGCCTATTCTTCTTTTGCCAACGGTGGTCTGAAAGTTGAACCGATATCAATTTTAAAAGTTACTGATAAGGATGATAAGGTTTTATTTGAACAAAAGAATAGTCAGGGTAGAAGAGTCATCACTGAACCTCAAGCTTTTTTAATCTCCCATATTCTTTCGGATAATAATGCGCGTCTGATTACCTTTGGCGAGAGAAGCGCTCTCAACGTTTCCGGGCGTACCGTGGCGGTCAAAACCGGAACAACCAATGATAAAAGAGATAACTGGACTATTGGTTGGACGCCTCAGGTTATTGCTGGCGTTTGGGTGGGTAATAATGATAATAGCCAGATGAAAGAAGTTGCTTCCGGTATTTCTGGGGCGGCACCGATTTGGCGCAGGATTATCCAAGCGGCCTTAGCAGATAAAAGTAATCTTAGTTTTAATGTTCCTGAGGGTATTGTTACCGCCGAAGTTGACCAAGTCTCTGGTTATCGGGCTCATGATGGTTATCCCTCCCGGGTTGAATATTTTATTAAAGGCACCGAACCGAGCGGAGATGATCCTATTCACACCAAATTAAAACTTTGCCGCGGTCAGGATAAACTGGCAACAGTTGCCCAGATTGCCAGGGGTGAGTATGAAGAAAAGGAATATTTTGTTTTTCAGGAAGATGATCCCATTTCTTCAGATGGAATTAATCGTTGGCAGCAAGGAATTGATGAATGGTTGGCCGGACAAGGTGATTCCCGCTATCATCCGCCTAAGGAATACTGCGGCTCAACCAGCGAGATAGAAGTCAGCATTAATGAACCAGCCAATCGAACTCAGATTGACAGTAATGACGTTAAGGTAGCCGGTAAAATCGTGGCCAATAATGATATCAAGAAAATTGAAATTCTTATTAATGGTGAGGTTAAAGAAACCATTGAAAATAGCAAAAAGTTTGAAAAAATTTTCCATCTTGATGATGGTGCTTATAAAATCAGGGTCAAGGCTTTTGACAGCCAAGATAATCAAGGTGAAAGAGAATTTGAAATTGGCGTCAATGTCCCCTGGGACTGGCAACCAACCCCTATCCCTTCACCAAACCTCACTCCTTAATTGTTTGACCTAAATGATATAATAATAGTAATCCAAATGAGTAAAGAATTTGATTCGATTAATCGAAAGATAGAAATTAAAGGCTTTCCTAAGTTGATTAAAAAACAGATTGGGAGAATGGTGCAGAAAGGCCGGATTGAAGAAGCAGAACAGATTCAGAGAGATTACGTAGATTACGTAAAGAGAAAACTTGACAAAAGATTTAATCTCTCGCGTGTAGAAATTAAACAATCTTCAAAGTCTAAACGTAAAGAAGTGAGTCATAAAAAAGCTGCTGGTAAAGATAAAGAAGCAAAAAAAATATGGAAAGATGATAAAAATCGTCCAGATCATATTAGAAAGAGAATTGATGATTATCTTAAAGGTATTCTAGAAGGTATCACGGAAATCTATCCTAAAGAAAAAAAGGCTTTTGAGGAAATATTTACTTACTCAGATGATAAAATGATAGAGGAAATCGCCAAATATGAAAAGATAACTCCAGAAAAGAGAAAAGAAGAAGTTAATATTGTTGAATTTTTTAGGAGTCGTTTTAGCGAAAAAGAGAAAACCACAGATCAAAACGAGAGAACTTATAAAACACTGGGAATTTACCGATGGTTTTTTCTTCTTAACAAGGTTTACAAAGAGGATTTAGAAGTTTTATTTAATGTAGATGGAGCCGGGAAAACCACACTCGATAAAGTAATCGGTGGTGTAAGACAAGAGATGGCACAAAAAAAGAGATAGCTTTCAATTTTCTCCTTTACCTTTTAATTTCAGTCCCAATTTATCTTTTAAGATTTTAATAATTTGTTTTCTCAATTTTTCTACCTCTTCAGCGGTTAAAGTTTTGCTTGGGTCTTGGTAGGTAATTCTAAAAGTTCTTGTTTGTTCATAAGAATCAATTAATTCCACGCTTTGGATAATTAAACTGGTAGTTTTGATGGCCTTCATAATTTCTCCAACATAGGTTTTCTCGGGGATAATAAAAGATAAATCCTCAATAATTGGTGGATATTTAGGAATCGGTTGATATTTTTTCATCTCATTAGCCTCTTTAACTATCTGGGTAAAATCTAAGTCAAAAACAAAGACTTTTTCTTTTTTTAGTTGCCCGAAAATTCCCAGACTGTTGTCTTTAAAGATAATTTCCGCCCGACGACTCGGATGAAAAATTTTGCCGTAAAAGGTTTTCTGAAGTTGATAAGGTTTAATTTCGAAATCTTTAATGCCTAGTTCTTCTAAAAGCGATTTTACGATACCTTTAATTTTGGTAAAATTTTCTCCGATCACCAATCCTGTTAACATTAAATTCTCTTCTGGTAATTCGTTTTCACTTTGAAATAAATAGACATTGGCTAATTCAAAAATCTTAATCTTTTCTTTTTTATTAAGGCTAGCCACTTGTAATAAAGAAGGAACTAAAGAAGGCCGAAGAAAAATCCATTCTTCAGACAAAGGATTGGCAATTTTTAAACAGTCTTCAGGTTTAATTTCAAAATCTTTCAAAACCGCTTCACTGACCATTGAATAATTAATTGTTTCTGTAAAACCCCAAAATTTAAGAGCTGATTTAACTTTTGTTTCCCATTTAGAGAAATCTATTTTATTTTGAGGAATCATCGCTAGCGATGGCAAACTTGTTGGCAAACGATGATAACCGTAAATTCTGGCAATTTCTTCAATTAAATCTTCAGGAATGGAAATATCATCATCACGCCAATGAGGAACAACAGCTGTTATTGATGAATCTCCATCAACTTTTATCATAAAACCCAAGGATTGAAGGATATTGATAATTTCTTTTTGATTAATCTCTACCCCCATGATTTTATTAACTAAACCGATATCTAATTTAACGATTTTTTCATGAGGTGGATGAGGATAGATGTCAATTAATTGACTGGCGACCTTGGCTTCACAATTTTTTTCAAACATCTGGACTGCTTTATTCATAGCTAACATCACTCCTTCCGGATCAACCCCTTTTTCAAATCTAGAAGCGGCTTCGGTGCGGAAAGAGAGTCTTTGACAAGTCTGGCGGATTCTGACTGGGTCATAAGTTTGAACAAAAAGCAAAACTCTTTTAGTTTTTTCATCAACCTCGGAATTTTTTCCACCCATAATGCCACATAAATCAATAATTCTCCCCTCTCCATCTTCAATGATAATCGTTCCATCAGGTAAAGGACGGATTTGGCCATCAAGGGTGGTAATTTTTTCTCCACCGGCTGATTCTCTGAGAATCATCTTATGGCCTTTGATTTTATCGTAGTCAAAGGTGTGCATCGGTTGGCCTAACTCCAACATCAAATAATTGGAGATATCAACAACATTATTAAGGGTACGGATATCACTTTTTTCTAACCTTGTTTGAATAGTTTTAGGTGAAGGTTTGACAACTACCTTATCAAAAATAAGGGCGGTAAAACGTGGGCATAAAGAAGAATCTTTTATTTTAACTTCAAGAGGTAAAGCCTTTTTATCAGTAGTCTTTATTTCTTGGTTGATATCTAATGATTTTAGTTTAGTTGGAATTCCAAATCTTGGCAGAATAACAGACAGTTCTCTGGCAATGCCGTAAACAGAAAGACAATCGGGTCGATTAGTGGTGATTTCAATTTCATAAAGCCAATCATCGCCAACCTTAGTTATTTTTTCTACGGATTGGCTACATAACGAAAGATATTCGCCAATTTGTTTTGGCGTTGCTTTTGTCTGTAGATGTTCTTTTAACCAGGAATCAAGGATGAAAATATTCATTGTTTAAAATTGTTCTAAAAACCTTAGATCACCGCTAAATAAAAGTCTGATATCATCAATTTTATACTTCATCATTAAAACCCTTTCCACGCCCCAACCAAAGGCAAAACCAGTATATTTGGTTGGATCAAGGCCACCGTTCTTCAAGACCGTTGGGTGAACCATGCCGGCTCCGCCCAATTCCATCCACCCCTGTTTACAAACTCTGCAGCCCCGGCCACCGCAAACAATACAACTAACATCAACTTCAAAAGAAGGTTCAGTAAACTGGAAATGAAAAGGTCTGACACGAGCTTCTCTTTGTGGGCCGAAATATTGTTTAACAAAAAAATCTAGAGTCCCTTTCAAATGAGTGATATTAATCCCCTGGTCAATGACCAGACCTTCAAACTGGTAAAACATTGGGGCATGGGAAATATCAACCTGGCGACGATAACATTTGGCAACATTTAACATCCTGACAGGGAGTTTGCCTAAACGTTGTATTTCTCTTAACTGGCCTGAAGAAGTATGAGGGGTTAAAACTGCTTCTCCATATTTAGGGTGTTTTAAATTTTGGATAAAAAAGGTTTCCAACTCATCACGAGCCGGATGATTTTTGGGTATGTTTAAACCTTCAAAAGCATACCAGTCCCATTCAACTTCCGGATAAGCGACTCGGTAAAAGCCAATTTTTTTAAAGATATCGGTAATCTCTTCAATGGCTTGGGTAATTAAATGAAGATGACCTTTAACTGGTTTTTCTCCGGGGATAGTAATATCAAACCATTCTTCTTGATTGTCTTTTTGTTGAAAATTCTTTTTTTGGGAGATAATCGCCTCTTCAATAATTTTTTTTATTTCATTAATTAGATTACCTTTATCTTTTTTTTGTTCCGGAGAAAGAGAAGGAATTTTTTTAAGCAACTGGGTGATTTGACCGTGACGTCCAAGGTATTCAATCCGCAGCTCTTCCAGCTCCTGTTCATTTTTAGTTTCCAAAATACTGGAAATAGCCTGATTTTTTAGATTTTGTAAGCGGTTGGTATCCATAATTCAATTATATACTAAAAAAGCTCCCCTTGGGGAGCCCCTAAATGTGCAAAATCCAACCTCCCCTTTAGGCAGCTTTAAGCAAAAAGAAAAAATGCGTTACATGCTGCAGGGTAATGGTTGGAACTTGCATTGTTTTTATCTTAACAAAATTTTGAGGCTTGTCAAGAGGAGAAATTCAGCTCTTTTTAGCTTCCTTAACCAAAGATTCAAAAGTCTGGCTGTCGGAAACAGCTAGGTCAGCTAAAATTTTGCGGTCTAAGAGAATCTGCTTTTTTTTCAGCTGGTTGATAAAGCGCGAATAAGAAAGTTCATAAGGTTTTAAAGCCGCGTTGATTCTTTGAATCCAAAGTTTTCTGATGTCTCTTTTTTTTCTTTTGCGGCCCATAAAAGCATATTGGCCAGCGTGAAGAGCGGCTTCTTTAGAGACCTTGTAAAGCCGACCTTTGGTCATCCGAAAACCCTTGGCTTGTTTTAAAACCTTGAGGTGTTTTCTTTTTCGTGTTGGTCCAGTTCTGATACGCATTTTATTTGCCAACTAATTTTTTAATTTTCTTTTGCATTCTGCCGTAAAGTTTTTGCGGAACTTTCTGGGCTCTTAGCTGTTTTTTCCGTTTTTTTCTTTTTAAATGTCTAACATGAGAACCACGGAAAAGAACCTTACCTTTTTTGGTAATTCTGAATCTTTTGATAAGAGATTTTTTAGTCTTTAATTTTTTCTTTTTCATCTAATTTTTCCTTTTTACTTGTCTTCAAAGGTGATAAAACCATCTCGGCAGTTTGACCCATGATTTTCGGTTCAACATCAACCTGAGCAAAAGAGCTTATTTTCGCCAAAGCTTTTTGCAACAATTGAAGCCCTAAATCCTTACGCGTTGCCTGACGTCCTTTAAATTTTAAACTGATTTTAACTTTATGACCTTCTTTTAAAAACTCCTCCGCATGATTTAGGCGAAAATTAAAATCATTTTCCGCCATAAACAAGCCCAGTCTAATTTCCTTAAGCTCAGTTTTTTTGCTTTTCTTTTTCTCCTGTTGCTCTTTCTTGGCTTCTAAATATTTGAATTTTTTAAAATCAATAATTTTACAAACCGGAGGAACTGCTTTCGGCGCTACCTCAATTAAATCCGCCTTTAACTCTTCAGCTTTCTTTAAAGCTTTTTGAAGACTCATGACTCCGAGTTGCTTAGCCTTTTCGTCAATGACCCTGACCTTTTCAGCTTGAATATATTGATTAATCCGGTAGAATTTGTTAAATTTCTTACTCAAATTTGGTTAAGTTTATCAAACTTGTCTTTTTTTATCAATATCTTCTTGGATAAGTTTTATAAATTTCTCTAAAGCCATTTCGCCTAAAACCTTTTCGCCTCTGGCACGGACGTTGATTGATTTGTTTTTAATCTCTTTATCACCGACAACTAAAATGTAAGGAATTTTTTGCAATTCGGCATCACGAATTTTGGCGGAAGTGGTTTTGCTGCGGTCATCTAATTCAGCCCGAATATTTTCCCCTTTTAGATTATTAGCCACTTTCTGACCGTAATCATTTTGTTTTTCGGTAATAGGGACAATAACAGTTTGAACCGGTGAAAGCCAAACAGGAAAGACTCCAGCATAATGTTCGGTTAAGAAAGCCAAAAACCTGACATGTGAGCCAAGCGGAGCTCGGTGAACGCAAACAGGCGTTTTTTCCTGGCCATCTTTATCGGTATATTTCAAACCAAAAGCTTTAGGTATGAAAAAGTCAAGCTGATTAGTAGAGGCAGAAAAAACTCTACCGGTCACAGTTTTAATATTAAAATCAATTTTTGGGCCATAAAAAGCAGCTTCTCCTTCCTCAATTTCGTAGGGGATCTTTGATTTTTTGATATAAGCCAAGGTTATTTTTTCCGCTTTGGCCCACATTTTTTTATCACCAAGATATTTATTTTCGTCATCTTTACCTCTGATAGCAAAGGAAAGATAATAATCATCTTTACTTAAACCTAAACTATCATAATAATATTGATGTAAGGCCATAACCCTTTGAAATTCTTCTTCCGCTTGTTCTTCGGAACAAAAAATATGGGCGTCATTTTGGTGGATTGGCCCGCGAACTCTCATCAGACCGAATAATTCTCCGGTTTTTTCGTAACGATAGACAGTTCCATACTCGGCAATTCTTAAAGGCAAATCTCGATAACTTCGCGGTTGCGATTTAAAAACTAAGCAGTGCATCGAACAATTCATGGGTTTTAAATAATAAACCCCCTTTTCCCCTTCTCCTTTTTCCTCCATCCTCATTGGCGGGTACATACTTTCTGCATAGTAAGGAATATGACCGGTTTTTTTAAAGAGTTCTTCTTTGGCAATGTGTGGTGTTAGAACATGGGTATAACCCCATTTTTTTTCTGTTTCTTTGGCCCATTTTTCTAACTCTTCGGCAATGATTGTTCCATTTGGCAGTAGGGTAGCTAAGCCTGGACCAATATCATCAGAAAGAAAATAAAGCTTTAAAAACTGATTAAGCTTGCGGTGGTCTCTTTTTTTAGCTTCTTCAATTTGCCAAAGATATTTTTCAAGTTCTTTTTCTGTTGAAAAGCAAGTGCCGTAAACCCGAGTTAACATTTTATTTTTCTCACTTCCCCGCCAATAGGCTCCGGCCAGAGAGGCCAATTTAAAGTGCCCGATTTCACCTGTATTTTTAACATGTGGCCCAGCGCATAAATCAATAAAATCTCCGGTCTGATATAAAGAAACTTTTTTATTACCCTCCTTGGCTAATTCTTTAATAAGTTCTAATTTATAGGGCTGGTCTTTAAAAATTTTTTTAGCTGCTTCAATCGTGACTTCTTTTTTAATAAAAGCTAATTTCTTTTTGATGATTTGCTTCATTTCTGCAGAAATTTTAGGAAGGTCTTTTTCTTCAAGGGCTTTGGGGAATTGAAAATCATAATAAAAGCCGTTTTCAATGGCCGGACCAATACCTAATTTAGTCTTAGGAAAAAGTTTAATTACAGCCGCCGCTAAAACATGGCTACAGCTGTGGCGTCTGGTTTCCATCTGTTTTTTCTCCATGAGTAAATTTTACTAAAGAAGAAATCATTAAGCAAGACTAGCCAACCGAAGTGGCGACGTATCTTTCACCTGACTGGGAGAATTGAGTCCCCTGTTTTTGTACTTGAGGCCAGTAGCCGCGTTTCTTAGCCTGTTTGCGGTTGAAAAGCTCCAACCAGCTTGAGGCCTCTTCGACGCGTTGTTTCAATAAAACAACGGCCTGCTTTAATTTTTCTAAAAAATTAAGATGATAAACACCGGGATGAGCTGGAATTTGTTCAACGGCTTTATCAACTTCTTTGTCTAAATTTTTAACTGAATTAGCTAAACTTTTAAGTTCTTGCTGAATGGCCTTAACCTGATTTTGAGTCTGTTGTTCTCTTTGCTGGAAAACAACTTGTTCTTGGTAGCGAACTTGTTGGAGTTGTTCAAATTTTTTTCTGAAAAGCTCTTGTTCTTCAAGCTCTTCGCTGTTTTTTTGAGTCGGCAAACCACCTTCTCTGATAATTTCCAGAAGACTGTCGTTAAGTGTTGCCCTTTTGTTTTTGGAGTTATTATTTGGTGCCATTTGTCTCGAGCAGTGGCCCTAATATACTACAGCTTGGCTAAATTGTCAATGACTCGTCGTTTGCGAAGGAGCTGTTTGATATAGGCTTTTTGTTCTTGATTAGTGAAGGCTTTTTTTGTTTCCTCCTCGGGGATAGCCTCAATCATTTTTTCCACCTCTTCATCGGCAATCTCAACTTTTTCTTTATCGGCAATGGCGGATAAAATAAGTTCAAGCTTAAGAGTTTCTTGAGCTTGTTGAAGATATTCCTCTTTAAGTTTTTCCTGGGTTTTGCCAGAGGAAGCTAAATATTGCTCTACGGTTAAGCCTAATCTAGCGGTTTGATCAATTAAACGAGTTAACATGCGGTTGACTTCGTCCTGAACAAGGATTTCCGGAAGAACTAATTTAACATTTTCTAATAAAGCTTTAAAAATTTTATCTAATTTTTGACTTTCATTTGGTGCTGGTTTTTTGTCTTGGTCTGGCGTCCAGATTTTTTCAGCAGCTAAGGCTTTTCTAACTGCTTCCTGATAATTATCTAATTCTACTTTAGGCAATTCACAAGTAATGGCTTTAATTTGCCAATCTTTTCCTTCGGCCAAAGAGTTAACACTGATTTGCGGATTGACGATGGGTTTTAGTTGATGCTCTTTAATTGCTTCCAGATAGACTTGGGGTAAAATTTCTTTTAAGGTTTCTTGGTAAAGTTTGTCTTTGCCAATTTTCTTTTCTACCAGTTCAACTGGGGCCTTGCCCTGGCGGAAACCCTTAAGAGTCGCCTCTTTAGCTAGCTTTTCTAAGACCTGCTGATAAGAGGTTTTGATGCGTGACCAGGGAATATTAACAGTTAACTCAAGATTGCCGTTTTCTAAGCGGTTTAAAGCGGAAATCATCGGTGCCCCCCAAAACTACGAACATTAGTACTCAAGGCCGGGTTGCGGCGAAAAACCTTCCGACGGAAGCGATCTGGTGTCCGATAAGTAAGCTTTTTGGGTAAAACTGGTGGCTGTTTTGTTTTGGCTGTTGGCTTTTCCATAAAAAATATTATAACAGATTGGCTAGTCTTCGGAAAGCCTGAAGTTTTTCATAATAACCCAATTTAGCTTTATTAAGAGCCTCCTTTAAATATTCAATTGATTGGTTGTAAGTTTGACGATCAACAGGATAAGGAATTCCATCTTTACCACCATGGGCAAAGGAATAGCGGGCGGGATCTTGAGTAGAGGCAGGAGCTCCATAGACAAGCTCAGAAATTAGAGATAGAGCCCGAATGGTTTTTGGCCCAACCCCAACCATGCCTAAAAGTTTTTCAAAATTTTCCGGTTGTTTTTCATAAGTGGAAAGAAAAATTTTTTCTAACCTTTGAGGGTTGATATCAGCCATTAAAATTTCGTGACGTTTTGGTAATTTAGATTGCTGTAATTGTTTAATGGTTTTAATAATTTTTTCTGGTTTTTCTTTAGAGACTTTGGTAGAGATTTCTCGATTGTCTCTGCTTTGATGATGAACAAGGTTTAAAACTACTCCCCGTTTTTGAGTGGCAATACCAGTATGTGGTTCATTAACAAAATCATCAACTTCTTGTGATAACCAATGGTAACGTCTCGCCCAATGGGTTAATTCATTCATCCCCTGTTGAACAACCGCCCATTTACCTTCTTTGGTAAAGAAAAAAGAGTGGTGATAGAGTTGATAGCCATCTTGAAGAGCATTATTATCAACTTTAGCTGTTAAGCGTGAAGCATAAATTAGCGGCTGGCTATTAAAGGAATATTTTTGGCTAGTTTTTTCTAATTCCTGTGGAGTCTTTCTGGAAGTTCTTCCCTTACCTCCACAAATAAAAAGGCCTAAATCTTTTTCAACTGGTTTAAGGCCTTCTTTTAAGGCACCACAGGTGGTGGTAGTTAAACCAGAAGAGTGCCAATCAAAACCTAAAACACAGCCAAAAGCTTGGAACCAATTGGGATTAGAAAGACGTTTAAGATACTCATCGGTGCCATATTCGTCTATCAAAACAAGAGAAATTTCCCGAGCCAGCTTTGCCATTTTATTAAAAAGCCAAGCTGGAGCTTGACCATAATGAAGCGGTAGATGAATGGTTCCAGTTTGTTGCATGACAAGTTGAAGAAATTATTTTTTGCCCTTTTTGTTTTTAATGAAGATTTTTTGCCAAAGCTTGCCTTCTTTTTGGAAGAAAAGAAGATAAACAATTTCCAAAATTCCTAAAAGATTGATGACTAGCATGGCGATATACCAATATTTTTGGTCATTCTTGGCCGCTCGCCAAAGAGCATAACCTTTCCAGGCTAAAACCCAAAGGGCAAGGATAACGGTTCTGGGATCATTTAAAAATTGATTAAAACCTTGTAAATTCATTTTATTTCAAGGGCTGGCAATTTCAGCCTCGATGTTAGCCATTTCTTTATCAAGATTGCTTAAATCAGTGGCTTGAATATCAGATTCGATGTCGTTAACTTCATCCGAATCGCTTTGTTGCTCTATGACCGCTATTTGCGTATCTTCCTCAGTTGTTGGCGTTATCTCTTCAGCCACAGGAGCGTTCTGGTTAGAACTCTCTTGAAGAACTTTTTGATTGTTAAACCATAAACCCCCGATAACGCCCACCAAGACAACAGCTAGAATAACGAAAAGATACCAGAATTTTTCTAAAAAGTTTGTTTTTTCTTCCATTTTTACTCCCCTACCCTTAGGCCCTTAATATCGCCAATAACTTTAACTAAGATTTGATGGACTCCAATTAGATTTTCGCGAATTTCACTAACCATTTCCCTAACTTCAACAAAATCCTCTTTTGGCGTTTCGCTATCAATAACTTCCTCCATCTTGGTCTTAACGTTCCCTAGTTGGATAGTTGCTTGATCTAATTTTTCCTTAGCCGAAACAATATCGGCCTTGATGAGTTCAGTGTCAAGGCTTTCATCTACTGCTTCAATCTTGGCTACTCTTGATTCAATTCGGCTGATTAAAAGATAAAGACGATTAACAGCAGCTTCCAGACGACGAGTCACGCGATTAAAATGGCTGCGAATAATTTCTTGTTTTCTTTGACTTAAA
>Ga0209609_10001600_pt1 | contig 13095 bp, 15 predicted proteins | sample LakKivw325mmetaG_FD_184136 | JGI IMG/M metagenome (GOLD analysis project Ga0209609, IMG submission 184136) | Anoxic lake water microbial communities from Lake Kivu, Rwanda to study Microbial Dark Matter (Phase II) - Lake Kivu water 325m metaG... | ecosystem: Environmental > Aquatic > Freshwater...
GATAGATGCAATTTTGCTCTGCCCGGGCTTTACACATAGTGATGCGGCAGAGATATTTAAGGCACTGGAAGGCAAAGTATCTGTCAGTGTTGCTAGAGGAGATGGCCCCAGCAATAAAATTTCCCAAGCTGTATTACAAAGAGAATTCTTCGATAAGTAGTGCGATAAGGTAATAACATTACTACTTCGCTTAACAGCGGATGAACGGCTGAAGCCGAAGTACCCCTACGGGGCACTTCGCTCATCCGCAAGGCATTAGACAACTTTTTGTTTGGCGGAATTTAAGTAAATGAATGGAGAGGTGTAAATAAAATATGAATATTCCAAATTGTGAAGAATTTGTTAAAATTGAAAGCGAAAATGAAGGAAGTAATATTAAAAAAGCTACAAGGAGATTATGTTGAAAACTAAAACGATAATTTTATTAGAAGCCGGGCTGCTCGGTGCGTTGTTATTTCGATATTTCAAGGTGTTGCCTAATTTCGAAATCATAACGTTTATGCTTGTGTATATCTCAACAGTTTTAAATCGAGAAATATACTACAAAAAGTTCAACCTATATTTCTTAATAATACTGTTTATGATTCTATCATTTGGAGTCCCAAAGCTGGATTGGGTTAACCTCATACCATTTATTAGTTATGGGGTTATAATTATCTCGATTAACCTGTTTAGCAGGAAAAGGTTATTTTTAAGGACCCTGTATTCAGTTGTAGTTTTCTTCATAGTATCAAACTTTCTATTCTGGTTGTTCGAACCTTGGCAAATGTATCCGAAGAATTTAACAGGTTTACTGCTGTGTTATATTGGAGCTTTGCCATTCTTAAAAAATCAGCTAATTTCTAATTTAACCACTTCTATTGCTTTTAGTTTAATCTTGAGTGGTAAGGTTTTTGAGGTAAATAGCGAAAGAACAGCAGAAACACTTTGACTTATCCAAACAGAATAAATTCTACCTGATTTTCATTTTAAGAAAAATATAGGAACTCTCGGAGATTCATATTGCTATATATCCGACACTGCATTACGTTATAAATTGGTTCAGATGGAAAATCATGTATTCTATTACGATAAAAAAAGCAATAAAATCAAAGTTAGCCCATCATGAGCCTTTTAGATACGACAGAAACAGAGCTAAGAAAGCATGATTCTATCAGCAAATTTTGCTAGCTCTATGCTCATTGGGCAAATTTGCACGAGAAAGCAGGAGATAGTAAGAGAGTTTGTATGTTTGTGATATATGAAATTGTTATCCTGCCAGTCACTTTTTTAAATACTCTTTAAATGCCTTAATATCCCAGGGTTTTTTAAATTTATGTATCATACTGTGACAGTTAGAGCACAATACGACGAAATCATTTAAGAGATCCAAAGACGATTCCCTCCCTTTTAAGTCAGAGAAAGGAATCAGGCAGTGAGCTTCAATATAGTTTTTACCGATTTCACTATAAGTTTTCTCAAAATTAAATCCGCAAATCTCGCAAGTATAGCGATGGATCTCCTTAACTTTTCTTGCAAGTTCTGGATTTTTTTCGATACTCTTATGGTGCTTAATAGCAATCAGATTATCCTGATACTCAGTTTCGTCATCTTCGATAAGATCTAACATACTCTGCTCAGAATAAAGGTAATGTTCAACCAGTAAAGAATACAAAAATAGCATTTGATTTAAATCGTCTTCTATCTCTGTTTCGGTCATTTCATATACACTTTCCTTGCTATAATATTTGGCAATTATATTTCCAGTCTCGTAATATGCAGCCAAGGAATTTTTATTTGTAACCTTTAAGTCAATCGATGCATTCATGAAGGTTCCAACAAAATTTTTATCAATCAGGCTTCTGTAGGATGTTGCAAATGACTCGAGAACAATCTTTGCTGTCCTCTTGTAAATGCTCCTAATTCTGGCTACACCCTGATTTAAAGAAAGATATAAACCGCTCATGTCTTCTCTGAATAAAAACATCGGATAAAAGCCAGTCTGCGGTTTTCCGGTTATTGTTCTGTCTATTATTGCTATCCAGGGATATTTAGCCCATTTGCCTTTTCCGCAAGAGCCTATAATTCTGTACCTATATTTATCCTTAACTATTTCCGTTATTTCTTGAGGTATATACCTGGTAATTACTTTAAAAGTCTCACTCTCTCCAAAGTTTTTACCTGCATCCTTAAGGTAATTGTCTAAAATTTGAAGAAGATGCTCTTTTAGCATTTTCATTTCACCCTCCAATAAAATTATAGACCAATGGAAGAATTCAAAAAATCGTACCTCATTCAAAGTAAAATAATTTATTTCATAAATTTCAAATTAATAATTGTCATACAAGACATATAAGAACTTTTTAGCATTTTATTGTAATTTTAAAAACTGCATTTTATATAAGACCTTGTAATTAATTTAATAACAATCTTAGCCTGCATGACTGGATAATAACTTTTATCCAAGTCCTGTCTTTCAGAGAAAAGTTTGTGTTTGCATCTTATAAGAGGCAGTAAATTCCTGTCAATTATAACTCCTGATGGGCGTTTTTGTTATTCTTGATTACCGTAATCATTGCTATAAATATTAATATTGAACCGAAAATTTCTTTCAACGTGAATCTTTCTCCGATAAAAATAAAGGAAAACACTGCTGCAAATAAAGGCTCCAGAGTAAATAAAATAGATGCCCTGTCTGGATCAATAAATTTTAAACTGTAGGTCTCTGCGAGAATTGCAATAAAACTTGCTACGGTTCCAAGGAAAATTATTGATAGAATTACCCATAACGGTAAATTGCCTGTTTTATTAGAAATTATAAAAGGTGTGGTTAAAAAAAGCACGGTAAAAATTTGAACCGAGGTTATAAATACTATACTCTCTTGTTTTACAAAGATACTTGTAAAGACTATCTGTAAAGCACACGATATTGCCGTTACGATTGTTATGAGATTTCCAGGGTTAAAACTAAATTTCGTAAGAGAAAAATTTGAAAGAAAAATAATACCAGAGATAGCTAAAAGAAGTGAGAAGAACATGTTTTTTGTCATTTTTTCTTTTGTAAAGAAAAGTGCAAATATTGGAGTGAATACAACATATAATCCTGTTATAAACGCGCTATTAGAAGGTGTTGTATATCTGAGACCTATTGTCTGGGTTATGTATGCAAGCCATAGCAGGGAACCCAGAAAAAATAGCTTTAAGATAGTTTTTAAACTTGCTTTTCTAATTTCTTTAATTAGAAACGGTAAACAAATTACGGCTGCAGATAGAAATCTATAAAAAATGAGAGGCATTGGGGGTATGTATTTCAACATAATTTTTATGAGAGGAAAAGTTCCTCCCCATACCAGGGTCATCAATACAATTGAGATAATGGCTTTATTCTTTTGGTTTTTCACATCATCATTATATTATTTTTATTCAGGTTGCAAATTCTTAACCAGTTCCTTAAGGTGCAGGGCATTTTTCACGGCAAATCCGCCGAAGTCATTATTGAAATAGCAGAAAGAAGAAATGCCTTTTTCGTTCCACTTTTTTATCTTCTCTGCATAACTTTTAAGGTCTGCATTAGAATAATTTGAAGCATACAAACTTTCGTGCCCGTGAAATCTTATATAGGTAAAATCTGCAGTAATTTCTTCGGCAAAAGGATAATAAGCACTATCCGAGATACAGAAGGCTATATTTTTTTCTTTTAAAACTTCGTACACATTGTCATCAAGCCAGGAATCATGTCTGAACTCAATGGCAAATTTCATCTTTTCAATATTTAAAAGATTGGTAAAATCTTTTAAGATAGTTAAATCTTTTTTAAGAGAAGGAGGTAGCTGAAATAAGATAACACCAAGTTTTCCTTGCAATAAAGCAATTTTTCCCAGAAATTCATTTATCTCTGTTTCTGCATTTTTAAGTCTTCTAATATGAGTAATGTTTTTATTTGCTTTAACACTCATAATGAAATCCTCAGGTAAATTGTTTTTCCATTGTTTTATGGTAGTTTCTTTTGGAATGTGATAAAAGGTGCTGTTCAACTCGAGTGTGTCAAAATAGTGTATATAGTATGTTAAGAATTTAGTTGAGGGCAGACCTTCAGGGTAAAAAATACCTTTCCAGTGAAAGTAATAATATCCTGAGGTACCTATGAAATTTTTTATTTCCATGTTAAATTATACTGCTTTATTTTCAATATGATAACTTCTAAAAGGTTAAAAAAATATTTACAGTATTGATTTTTACTTCAAAAAGTATACAATATTAACGGCAAGGAGGATAAGGAAATGGAAAAGTCTTTTGGCACCATTAAAGTTAAAAGAGGCCTCGCTCAGATGTTAAAAGGCGGAGTGATAATGGATGTCACTTCTGTGGAGCAGGCTAAAATTGCCGAGGAGGCTGGAGCGGTTTCTGTAATGGCCCTTGAAAGGATACCTGCAGACATACGGAAGCAGGGTGGAGTGGCAAGAATGGCCGATCCTAAGCTGATTAAAGATATAATAAATGCAGTGTCAATACCAGTGATGGCGAAGGTTCGTATTGGTCATTTCGCCGAGGCACAAATAATAGAGGCAATAGGTGTCGATTTTATTGATGAAAGTGAAGTATTAACACCTGCAGACGAAATTCACCACATAAACAAGTGGGATTTTAAGATACCTTTTGTATGTGGTGCAAGAAACCTTGGAGAAGCTTTGCGCAGGATTTCTGAGGGCGCTGCAATGATAAGAACAAAAGGTGAGCCTGGCACAGGCAATATCGTTGAAGCAGTAAAACATATGAGATTGGTTATGGATGAAATAAGAAAGATAAAGAACATGAGCGAGGAGGAGCTTTTTGAAGAGGCAAAAGAATTGCAAGCCCCGATAAACCTTGTCAAAGAAATAAAAGAAATTGGAAGACTTCCTGTTGTGAATTTTGCAGCAGGTGGTATTGCAACACCTGCGGATGCATCTTTAATGATGCAATTGGGCGCTGATGGAGTTTTTGTTGGCTCAGGGATTTTTAAATCCTCTAATCCTCGTAAAAGAGCTGCAGCGATAGTAACGGCGACGACATTTTTTGATGACCCTAAGATTGTAGCGAAGGCATCTGAAGATTTAGGTGAAGAGATGCCCGGGATTGATATTCGTGAACTTGAGGAAACCGAGAAGATGCAGGTAAGAGGTGAATAAATGAAAATAGGTGTACTTGCCCTTCAGGGAGATGTTTCCGAGCACATTAAAGTGACAGAATTGGCTGGTGCTGATTCTGTGCCTGTAAAAACGATTGAAGATATTAAAAAAATAGATGGCCTTATTATTCCAGGTGGTGAAAGTACCACTATTGGTAAATTAATGAGAAAATATAAACTCGATTCGATAATTAAAGACAGAATCAATGAAGGAATGCCAGTGTATGGAACTTGTGCGGGCATGATCCTTCTTGCTAAAAAAATTCAAAACCTAGATCAGTTTACACTCGGAATTCTTGACATAATAATCTTAAGAAATGCTTTTGGAAGGCAGGTTGATAGCATGGAGTTTGATCTGGATATAAAAGGCATTAATTCTAAATTCCATGCAATATTTATCAGAGCACCTGTTGCTACCAATCCGGGACCAAAAGTAGAAGTTTTGTCTTCTATTCCTGAGGGTGTTGTGTTTTTAAAACAGAATAACGTTCTGGCATCTTCATTTCATCCTGAGCTTGGAAATGATTTAAGAATACATAAATATTTTATAGATATGATTAAAAAATAACTTTAGGAGGTAAAAATGTCTGGACATTCAAAGTGGCATAACATTCAAGCAAGAAAATCATCTCAGGATGCAAAAAGAGGCCAGGTCTTTACTAAGCTCACTAAAGAGTTGATAATTGCAGCGAGGCAGGGAGGAGGAAATCCTGAAACAAACTTACGACTAAGGACCACTATTGATAAGGCAAGGAGATTGGGAATGCCAATGGATAATATAAATAAAGCAATTATGCGAGGAACAGGAGAGCTCCCGGGTATAAATTACGAAGAACACACGTACGAAGCTTATGGCCCTGCAGGAACTGCATTCATCGTTAAAATATCAACGGATAATAGAAATCGAACAGTTGCAGAGTTAAGAAAAATTTTTAGTAATTTTGGAGGCAGCCTTGCTGAATCAGGCGCTGTTTCCTGGAATTTTGAAGTGAAAGGAAATATTGAACTTGAAGATGTTGGGGGAATGAACTATGACGATCTTTTTATGCTTGTAGCCGATGCAGGTGGCGAAGACTTAAAAGAAGACGGAGGAGTCTATACGGTTGTCACTGACCCAAAGTTACTTGAGCAGGTCAAGGAAAAAATAGAGAGCAAGGGATTAAAAGTAAAGGATGCCGATATAATTCTTATACCAAAGAACGTCGTTAAGGTATCAGGCGAGGAAGCGGTGAGAGCAGTAAAGCTTTCTGATGAACTTGAAAATCATGATGATGTACAGGATTATTATACCAATTACGATATAGATGAAGATGAATTAAAAGTTATTGCTGAAAAGATTGGTTCTTAAAATTGAATAAAATAACGGTACTTGGAATAGACCCGGGTTTGTCCTTAACTGGTTTTGGTATAATAAATAAGAATGGAAATGCTCTTGAGGTAGTTGACTACGGAATTATAAAAACCTCTAGTAAAAAGACAATTTCTGAAAGACTTAAGGAACTTCACGAAGGACTTTCTAAGGTCCTTGCATCTAATAGAATTGACCAGGTTGCAATTGAAAAGATTTTTTTTAACACCAATCTTAAAACGGTTGTTAGCGTAAGCGAGGCGAGAGGTGTAATCCTTTTTACATTGGACAGTTTTAATAAAAAGATATTTGAATATACGCCTCTTGAAGCTAAGAAAGCTGTTCTCGGTAAAGGCAGGGCAACGAAGGAAGAAATAACTGCTTCTGTAACTAATATTCTTTGCCTCGAAAAAGAACCAAGGCCAGATGATGTTGCTGATGCATTGGCCATTGCTCTCTGTCATATATTTTCAATTCCTTATCTGGAGAAAATAGATGTTTGCACTGATTAGAGGTACGGTTGAAGATTTGAGCGAAAATTCTGTGCTTGTAATAATCGAGGGAATTGGCTTTGAATTACTTGTCCCTTATCCTGGTAAAATTGAGAAAGGCAAACCCTATACATTTTATATTTTCGAGCAATGGAAAGAAGATGGAGTAAATCTTTTCGGATTTACTGAAAAAAAGGATAAAGAACTTTTTGAATTACTCGTTAAGAAAGTTAGCGGTATCGGGGCTAAAACCGCGCTTACGATTTTCAGGCATATGGAAAGGGAAAGTATTATTACTGCCATTAAAAAAGGAGATTTTAAATCATTTTCAAGAGTTCCAGGCATAGGCGAGAAGACTGCAAAAAGAATAGTTGTAGAACTTGGTGGAAATATTGAAGATTATGTTGAACGCCCTCAAAATGATAATGTACTCACTGCTCAGAATGCCCTTATCTCTTTAGGCTACAGCGGTGAAAGTGTAAGAGCGGTTTTGAAGGATTTTGATTCCAGTAAAGCTTCTACGGTTGAAGAAATTATAAAATTTGCAATTAAGAAATTGAGTAATGTATAAGAGTATAAGACCTAAAAATCTTGATGAGTTTATTGGACAGGAAAACGTCAAAAAAAGTTTAAGAGTTTATATTGATTCAACAAAAAACAGAGATGAGCCACTTGATCATACTTTGTTTTATGGTCCACCGGGCCTCGGTAAAACAACTCTTGCAAAAATAATTTCTGAAGAATTAAATGTTGCTATAAAACAGACAAACGGTCCGTCAGTTGAAAAAGTAGCAGATCTTGCGTCAATTTTAATAAATCTTGGAAAAGGAGACATTCTTTTTATTGATGAGATTCACCGTTTGCCAAAAACTGTTGAAGAAGTTCTTTATTCAGCCATGGAAGATTTTAAGCTCCCCATTGTTGCGGGATCTAAAAAGAGCGCACATACAATTGTTATAAATTTAAATCAATTTACTCTTATCGGCGCAACGACCAGATTTGGCTTGCTCTCGCCGCCTTTAAGAGATAGATTTGGCATTGTTTATCATCTTGAAATCTATTCTCCAGAAGAGCTTAAGGAGATAATCCTTAGAGACGCGCGGATTTTTGAAATAAAAATAACCGATGAAGCTGCTAAACTCATTGGGCTGAGGGCGAGAGGTGTGCCTAGAATTTCAATTCAACTTCTTAAAAGAATGCGAGATTTTACTTCCGTTATTGGGAAAAACGTCATTGATGGAGAGCTAGTTAGCAAGGCTTTCAAAGATTTACATATTGATGATTTTGGCTTGAACGATCTTGATAGGAAATACATTTTTAATCTTACTTCAAGATTTAAAGGTGGTCCTGTTGGTATTGAAGCCATATCAACCGCGCTTGGAGAAGATAAAGGAACCATAGAAGATATTGTTGAGCCGTATTTAATAAAAATCGATTTTATCTTAAGGACTCCAAAAGGACGTATCGCAACAAATAAAGCTATGATTTACTTTAAAAAGTTTTTTGAATTAGAAATGGATACTTCTGAATCAAATAATACTCTTTTTTAATTTTTTTAAAATAGTATAATTATTTCAAGATATGGATGATAGCATACTAAAACAGGTTTTCGTATTTTTACTTGCCGGGGGAAAAGGAGAAAGGCTTTACCCTCTAACAAAAGAAAGGGCTAAGCCAGCTGTTCCTTTTGGGGGTAAATTCAGGGTAATTGATTTTGCACTCAGTAATTGTGTTAATTCAGGTTTTAGAAAAATAGCTGTTGCCACCCAGTATAAATCAACATCTTTAAACAGACACCTTGCTCTAAGCTGGGATTTCCTGAGTAGCGGTCTCGGAGAATATGTTACAGATCTCCCCCCTCAACAGAGATATGGAGAAAAATGGTACGCTGGGACTGCCGATGCGGTTTACCAGAATCTTTATTTTCTTGAGCGCGAAAGATCAAAGTATGTATTAGTGTTATCTGGAGATCACATTTACAAGATGGATTATAGAAAAATGCTCACCTTCCACATAGAAAAAGGTGCAGATATAACAATAGCCACAGTTATTATTGATAAAACTAAAACATCACTATTTGGAATAATGGAAGTTGATGAAGGAAACCGAATTATAGGATTTAAAGAAAAACCTAAAAGTAATCCTCCTACTTTGCCAGAAAATCCTGAAAAATGTCTTGCTTCAATGGGGATCTATATTTTTAATAAAAATATACTAATTGATTTGCTTGAACACGACGAATTAATAGCTACTTCTTTACATGATTTTGGCAAAGACGTTATTCCTTATGCAATAAGTACGAAATTAAAATTATTTGCCTTTAAATTCTTGAATGAAGATGGAAGCCAAGGTTATTGGCAGGATGTTGGTACGATTGATGCATTCTATGAAGCCAATATGGATTTACTTTCAAAAAAACCTAAGGTAGACATCTATGATAAAAACTGGCCGATTTTTACTCACTCACGGCATTACCCTCCTGCGAGGCTCACTTATGGTAATCTTAATAACGAAGAACTTGATGGAACTATTGTAGATACTATAGTTGGAGAGGGTTCAATTTTAAATGGTTCGTATGTTACACATTGTGTTATCTTTTATGATGTTAGAATAGATGCTGGCTCAACTATAGAAGATTCTATTGTCTTCGGGGAAGTAAAGATAGGTAAAAACGTTAAGATTAAAAAAGTAATTATAGATAAACTTGTTGAAATTCCTGATAATACTATGATCGGATACAATTTAGATTTTGACAAAAAATATTTTTATGTAACCCCTTCTAATATTGTAATAATACCAAGGGGGTACAGATTTACTAATATTCCATGGACGCGAGGTGATACAAATGAGTAAAAAGTATGGAGATATGTCTCAAAAAGAACTTTTACAAATTGCAAAAATTTACGGAATCAAAAACAGACACAAAATGAAAAAAGAAGATTTGATAAAAGCTTTATCAAAAAGCAAAAAGTCCCTGAAAGAAATTAAAAAAATAGAAGAAGATTTAAAGAGAGAAATAAGGAAGAAAAAGTTAGAGAACCATTTAGAGTTACTTCCAAAAGAACCTGGCATTGTTTTTGTTGATTGGCAGGTAGATTTAAAAGATTTAAAAACCGATGAGGGTGAGCTGAAGTTGATTGGAAACAAAAAGGAAATTCTGAATCTCTCAGTAAAAATCTCTGAAGGAAAAGGTTACATAAAAGTAGAAGAAGGCATTAACCTGAAAGCCATTCTTGGTTTTCGAAAGAAGAATCGCTTTAGCCCCATAATTTCTTCTGAACCGATTAATGTTCCAAGAAAAAGTGCATTGAAGAAAGGCACATTGAAATGGGGGAAAATCAATACTATAAAGGGAAAAGTGGTAAAGAAAAAGGTTACAATTAAGCCGAGTAAAGAATTAGAAAAAGAGAAGGAGAAATTGAAAAAAGAAGCAAAACATATCAAATATTTGAGATACCCTAAGGAAGAGGTTTGAGTAAAAAAGGTTTTCTAAGTCTGGTTTTACATTCCCATCTGCCTTTTGTAAAACATCCTGAGGAAGAATCTTTTCTTGAAGAAAATTGGTTGTACGAGGCAATTTTAGAAAGTTATCTTCCTCTTTATGTTATATTTAGCAATTTGAGAAAAAATGGCATAAAGTTTCAGGTAACAATGTCTATGACTCCTCCCGTAATTGCAATGCTTCAGGATAATTTACTTTTAAAAAGATTTGATAAGTATCTGAAGAATAGGATTGCCTTACTTCAAGAAGAACTCTCGGGAAATCATAAGAGAGAGATAAAGGATTTAGTACAATTTTATTATTTTAGATATCAAAATCTATACAGGACTTTTAGAGATGAACTCAGAGGCGATTTAGTTTCTGGATTTGGAAAATTATTTAATGAAGGTCTCTTAGAACTTATTACGTGCACTGCGACACATGAAATTCTACCTTTAGAACTAAATAATAAGGTGAGAGAAGCACAAGTTTCTATTGGAATTGAAGCTTTTATAAGAGCGTTTGGCAGGGAACCAAGAGGCATCTGGCTCGCGGAGTGTGCTTATACAGAAGGTATTGATGAAATACTCTCAAAACATGGAATCAAGTTCACCATACTTGATACGCATGGTATTCTATATGCTGATGCGTCACCTTTTTATGGAGTAAGTGCACCTATTTTCTCTGAAAGTAGTGTAGCATTTTTTGGAAGGGACCCTGAATCTTCAAAACAAGTGTGGAGTGCACTCGAAGGTTATCCTGGTGATTTTAATTACAGAGAATTTTATAAGGATATTGTGTATGATTTACCTGAAGAGGTTGTAAAAAAATACCTACATCCAGGTGGCTTTCGTTTTGATTCTGGTATCAAGCTTCACAAAATTACAGGAAAAGTACCGCTTGACCAAAAAGCCCTCTATGATAGGAAAAAGGCGATGGAAATTACTGAAATTCATACAGGTAACTTTATGTTTAACAGAGAACAAGAGACAAAACATCTGCTCAGTATTATTGATAGAGAGCCAATAATGTTAACACCTTTTGATACTGAATTATTTGGACACTGGTGGTTTGAAGGACCAGAATTTCTTGAATCAGTGTTAGAAAAAATCTATAAATTTTCAGAGATTGTTGAAACAATAAATCCATACAATTATCTTGTTAAATACCCTGTAAACCAGATCTCACAACCTTCTACATCTTCTTGGGGCGATGGAGGTTATTTTAAAGTCTGGTTAAATGAACAAACAGACTGGATTTACTCTTATTTACACGTTATGGGGAAAAGGATGACTGAAATTGCTTATAAATATAAAAATCCTAACGGGTTAGAGAAAAGAGTGTTAAATCAGATGGCACGAGAACTTCTCCTCGCCGAAAGCAGTGATTGGGCTTTTCTTATTTCAGTTGGAACAGCTGTGAATTATGCTACAGGTAGGGAAAAATTTCATATTAACTCCTTTTACAAGCTTGATGAAGAGCTTTGCACTGGTGATATCCATATAAATTTTCTTGAATATTTAGAAGAAAGAGATAGTATATTTCCATTTATTGACTACACTATTTTCAAATAAAAGTAAGGAGGTACTATGAATAGAGATCAATATTTCGAAGAACTTAAAAAAAGAGTTCATGATGAAAACTTAATAAAACACATGCTTGCTGTTGAGGCTGTGATGAAAGCTCTTGCAGAGAAATTAAATCAAGATAAAGATAGATGGGGAATTACGGGATTGCTACATGATATAGATTATGAGGTTACAAAAAATGATTCTGAAAAACACAGCCTTATAGGAGCTGAGTGGCTGAAAGAAATGGGTCTTCCAGATGACTTAGTATATGCAGTAAGAGTTCACAACGAAAGACATTGTTTACCAAGAATTTCTCTGCTCGATAAAGCGTTGTATATTGTTGATCCTTTAACGGGCTTTATTACTGCTGTCGCTCTTGTAAGACCGGATAAAAAGCTCGCTTCGGTAGAATTAAAGTCAATGAAAAAGAAATTTAAAGAAAAAAGTTTCGCAGCTGGCGCAGATAGAGAACAAATCAAATTATGCGAGACAGAATTAAATCTTTCCCTTGATGAATTTTTGGAAATTTCTCTTAAGGCGATGCAGGGAATCGCCGATGAGCTTGGACTGTAATTTTGTAATAACGTTTAATTGTAATATACCTCAGTCATTTTTGTTCTAATTGTATGAAAAATAGTTTAAAATACTTCATAGCACTGTATTTTAAGAAGATTTTTCCAATTGCGATACTGATTGCTATTGTTACTTTCTTTTTTCTTCTTATGACTGAAAAATTAAATCTGGAAACTTATCTAAGTTATCTTTTCTTTGAAGGAGGAGGACTGCTTATTTTAGGCTTCTTCTTTTCACTTCCAACTTTCGGTAGAGCATCCCAGTTAAGAGAAGCATTCTATTACCCTACCTCTAACACAATAAAGGATATTAGAAGAGATTGGCGCAAGGAAATTTCCTCAGGATTAATTTTTAATTTATTAGGCTTAACTTTGTTAGCTTTGCTTTTCTTGATATATGGCTTTTCATTGTTATTCAAATAAGAGTTTTTAAAAATTTCCTGACTTAATAGGTTTTCTTTTACTAAAATTTTCAAAAATTCTTTC
>Ga0209609_10001604_pt1 | contig 13077 bp, 13 predicted proteins | sample LakKivw325mmetaG_FD_184136 | JGI IMG/M metagenome (GOLD analysis project Ga0209609, IMG submission 184136) | Anoxic lake water microbial communities from Lake Kivu, Rwanda to study Microbial Dark Matter (Phase II) - Lake Kivu water 325m metaG... | ecosystem: Environmental > Aquatic > Freshwater...
GTCTTCAACCGCACCGTGCCGCTTGTCGGCAAGAATGTGGACGTGTGCCTGTTCCGCTGCGACCCCGGGGGCGCGAATCTAGCGTTGCGGAACCCTGACCAGTTTGTGGCTCTCGGTGAGTTGAAAGGCGGCATTGACCCGGCCGGTGCAGACGAACACTGGAAGACGGCTCGTACTGCGCTCAAGCGCATCACCGAGGCATTCGACGCCAAGCATCTCGGTCCGGCAACGTTCTTTGTGGGTGCGGCCATCGAGAAAAGCATGGCCGCCGAGATCTGGGCAATGCTTGAGGCCGGGACACTGACCAACGCCGCAAATCTCACCAACGATGACCAGCTATCGTCCCTGTGCCACTGGCTCTGCTCGCTCTGACATGCGCCGCCGAATCAGGAGCAGAAAACGTGGGTAGCCTTCCCATCAAGGTGCCTGGAGGATAAGATGAGGATAGAGTCCATAAAGCCGCACATTGTATCACTCAGTCAGTTCTGGAACGAAGAAGCAGAGACGCTGCAAATCCCTACTATTCAACGGCAGTTCGTATGGGATGCGGCGGATGTTAGAGATCTGCTGGACTCCATCTTGAGCGGATACCCTGTAGGCGCCATCATTATCTGGGAGCCTACCACTTCATTCCCCAGTGCTCCGCTCGTTGGCGCCGGCAACGGACGAAATCTGCGCTACGTACTGGATGGACAGCAGCGCTTGACTGCCCTGTCGCTCCTGATGAACAACTGGGAAATAGAGCGCGGCAACAAGAAGATCAGGACCTCAGCCATATCGTACGTACCCGAGACCGGCAAGCTGTACATGAGTGAGAAAAAGGGCATAAACGTGTCGCTTATCGTCAAGGCGGCCGCCGCCGATCCGGATAGTCTATCTCGGCTAAAGCAGGAGTATCCCGCTGTCTTTAGTCAGGTTATCAAGAACGTCGGCCAGAAGATTGTCAACTACCAGTTGCCGATGTACATACTAAAGACGGACTCCGCCGACGACGAGAGTGCCTACGAGAAGATTGCGGAGATCTTCACCAGGGTTAATTCCGCCGGCGTCAAGATCGGCAACCTGGAGATGTTCCTCTCGTTCTTTGCTGCAGCATTCCCGAAGAAGGAAAAGGACCGGGTCATAGCAATGCACGAGGAGTTCTCCGAAGGGTTCGAACTCGACCTTGAACCGCTTGTCAGGTTCATATTCTCCAGAATGGGCATGAACCAGAACTCGATCACTAAGGTTCAGTCCTTCCGACGCTCGATACACGACATGCGTGAGCGCTACTCGGGCGACACGAAGGCGATTGGCGAGATCCTCGACCGGGCCGGCGCAGCGGTGCGAGCGGTGTTGCTGATGCTCGGCAGAGAGCTTGGTATCGCCTCAACGCAGTTCGTCCCTTCCCAGAACACGCTCTTGCCGCTGTTCGACTACGCATATCATCGAGGGGTTGGCAGTCCTGACTCGATACCCAAGAAAGACAGAGACGCCATGTTCTACTGGTTTCTCGTAGCGTCATACAATGGCGCGTATTCGTCGTCGCCCAACTATAAGATAGACGACGACCTTGAGATAGTCCGGGAATCGGCAAGTGCATTCCCTCTCACCGCCCTGCTGCGGGCATTGACGCACCGCTCGCCCCATGTCAACGTGATTGACCGAGCCGATGTAGTCGAAACGCGGTACAACGTTCTTCGCGGCCGCACTGGCAAGGAGTATCTGATGCTGCTTGATGTGCTGCTTCATCGCAACCAGGCGACAGATTGGGCTGGCAAGCCTGTTCGGAGCGAGGATGCCGCGATACACCACATCTTCCCTCGCGAATACTTGAAGGGCATGGGCGAGACTCGTGATGAATACATAAACTGCCTGGGGAACCTCACTTTCATCGACCCATCTATCAACTCGGAGATAGGTGATACTCCGCCGGAGGACTACTTCAAGGACTACGTCAGCAGGGACCATGACATCTTCGAACGCCACATGATTCCGTCCAGCCCTCGTTTGTGGGCTTTCGACAACTATGAGGACTTCCTGGATGCTCGTCTCAAGCTCATCTGGAAGAAGACCGCGACGATGCTCGCAGAACTCCACGGAAAGTGATAGTAAACCAATGCACAGAGACAGCGATGGTGATGTGACGTCGAGCAGGATTGTGTTCCGCTTCGGGTAGTTGCCAAGGGCACAAAAGAGAAGCGAGGCGGGATGAACCCGCCCCGCGATTGGTTGCAGTACGACTAGCGCAGGACCGCGGCCTTCTGGGCGAAGATGCCGTCCGATGTCACCAGTTGCACAAGATACGTCCCGTTGCTCAGTCCCGAGCCGTCGAGTTCGAAGAACGCCCGCTCGCCGAGCGTGACCTGTTTCGTCTGGCTTGAGACGAGCCGGCCGTTGGTCGCGTAGGTGCGCAGTTCGACAGCACCGGAAACCGGCGCGATGAACTGGACCCGGCAGTTCTTCGAGAACGGGTTCGGGCTCACGCTGAGGACATAGGGCCGGGGATTGGCGGTAACCGGCGGCCTTTCTTCGACGCCCGGCACGCGCTCGCCGAACCAGTCGAAGATGCGCTTGATGAGCGTCCACTTCTGCAGGTAGCGCGAGGTGGCGTGGTCAATCGCCTCGAAGGGCGCCGCGAAGTACACCACCGCGTAGCCGTCCTTGTACTTGATGAGGGCCTGGACCGAAGTGTCGGCGTAGTCCTTGTAGAAGGCGCAGCCGGTGGCGCCGCCCAGCGGCTTGACGCCGTCGAGGTTCGTGCCGTTGTTCGCGCCGCCGCCGCCGCCCGCGACCATCGTATCTTCCTGGGTAATCGGGTCCCCGGGCAGGCCGACCATGTACGGCTTCCTGGTGGACGGGTCAATGAACTGGGCGTGCAGGTAGTCGGCGAGGAACGGGTCCGAGGAGATGTCCTGCGCGATGTTCTGGCCGGAGATGATGAGCTTGCCGCCGTTGGTGAGGAAGCTCGTCAGGTTGGTCTCGTCGGTGGAGGTGAGCGTGGTCAGCGAGTCGTCGCCGGTGAACCAGATGACGATGGGGTAGTGGCGCAGGGTGTCGGACGAGGGCGAGCCGGAGGCCTGCACCGAGTAGGTGTGATAGAGGATGCCGTTTGAGTCGCAGGCCGAGGTGTACCAGCGCTCGTAGTTCTGGCCGAGGTCGTCGTCAACAATCAGGACGCGCGGTTCGCCCGAGGTGGTGGCGAGGCTCGTATCCGGGTAGGCCGGGTCCGGGTCCGCGTCCACGGTCAGGAAAAACTGTAGCTGCTGGGGCGGGTTGTCGGGCGGAATCGAGATGACGAACGAATCGGCCGAGCAGTTACCCGAGCCGCCCGCCGGGATGTTCGGGAAGGTCGCCGTGCCCTTGACAATCTGGACCGAGCCCTGAGCGCAGGTCAGGACCGCGTTGACGCTCGAGGCGTCACGCCAGCCCGCGGTGTTGGCGTAGGTGACTATCAGGGCCGCGGTTTCGCCCGGGTCAGGCCGGCCGTTGTTGTTGCCCGCGGCGTCGTTGAAGCGCCATGCCGACATCCGCAGGTCGCAGTAGTAGAGCGGCAGGATGACGTTGGCCATCGAGACCCGGCCCGCGCCCAGTTTGCCCTCGGGGAAGAGCGGGTCAGGCATCGAGTCCGCGGCGGCGTGCATCCGGGCGGTGCAGGCGACGTTGCTCATCGAGTTGTCGAACGACTTCATCCAGCAGGCGACGCCCGAGGCCAAGGGGCAGGACATCGAGGTGCCGTCCATCGAGCCGTACGAGCCGTGGATGCGCTGGATGGTGGTGTAGATGCCGGAGCCCGGAGCGGTGATGTCAACCCAGGTGCCGTAGTTGGACCAGGAAGTCCTTGTGTCCTGCGGGCCGGACGCCGCGACGTTCTCGACGCCCTCGTAGCAGGCCGGGTAGCGGACGACTTCCGAGCCGTCGTTGCCCGCGGAACCGAATTCGATGACGCCTGAGTCCCAGGCGTACTGGCAGGCGTCGCGCATCGGCTGGTAGGGCGAGGAGGAGCCGAAGCTCATCGAGAGCGACCAGATGCCCTGGGGCACCGCGTAGTAAATCGAGGAGATGGCCGCGTAGATGTTGACGTAACCGCCGCCGCCGCAGCAGACCGCGAGCGAGCGTGTGTTCCAGGTCGTGCCGGCCACGCCTTCGCCGTTGTTGGTCACGGCGTTGACGTTGCCCCAGCAGTGGGTGCCGTGGTCGTCCGAGGTCGCGGGCATCGGGTTGTTGATGCCGAGCTGGAAGTTCCAGCCGATGACGTCGTCCATGTATCCGTTCATGTCGTCGTCAACCCCGTCGGCGTCGCCTTCCGGCGGCGGCAGGGTGTCGAACCGGCCGTTGTGGTTGATGTCTTCGGCGGCGTTTATCCAGAGGTTCGCCTGGATGTCCGGGTGTAGCCAGTCGCAGCCGTCGTCAATGACCATGTTGTAGACCGCAGTGTCGCCCTTGGCCACGCCCCAGGCATAGGGCGCGCCGATTTTGGCGAGGTGCCACTGGGAGCGGTAACTCGGGTCATTGGGCTCCTCGTCGAGCGTCATCACGCCGTTCGGGCAGGCGTATTCGACCTCGGGCAGGGCTTCATACTCAGCCGCCACCGGCGCGACGTCCTGGCCGGCAGCGAACTGGACGATGTACTGCAGGTCGCAGCCGTATCGAACCGCGACCGGGCCGGGATTCGGGTGGCGCAGGAGCGGGGAGACGTCGTTGACCTGCCAGCGCCTCGACATTTCGTCAAGGGCCGGGACCCCGAACAGGGCAACGCCGTCGGCGCTGGACAGTGAGACCCGGCCGCGCAGGGCCGGCGCGAGCTCGATAATCAACTGGCCGGCGACGTGCTGCTCGCCGTCAGGACCGGTTGTGACCGGCCGCGACAGGTCCGGCAGCGCGAACGCGGCGGCGCAGACAATGAGCGCAAGAACAAGGACTCTTTTCATCAGAAGCCTCCTGATGTTGTTATGGTTTCTGGTTGAGAACCCGTAATGATATGCCGGACGCCTGATAAGTCAACGTCACTCGCCGGGCTTGTCGGCCGCGAGGACGAGTTGCTCGGGCAGACCGCGCAGGTTCGGGACCTCCCACTGCTGTTTCACCTCGCCGACCTCTTCGAGGGCGGCCAGGCGGAACCCGGCTTTCAAGAGGAAGTGGACGTGGTCGGATACCGGCCAGTGGTGTTCGTACTTGCCCAGGCCCGGACAAGGGTCGGCCGGCGAGGCCGGCGTTCCTTCGATGCACTCCCGCCGGCGCTCGAAATATGAATGCCGCAGCCGCGGGGAACCGGGCTCGGGTCGCCAGATTCTGCGCACCGGGTGGTATTCAGAGACCACGAGCCGGCCGCCGGGCCGGGTCAAGCGATAGACCGAGGAGTAGAACCGGCCGAGGTCGGAAACCCCGAGCCCGAACTGGGCGGCATAGCACAGGTCGAACCGGGCGTCGGGCACTTCGGCCAGGTTGTCGAGCTCGGCGACTATCGAGTTGATGGCCAGGCCGGTGAGCTGGCAGCGGACCAGGAGCAGGTCGAGCAGGCTGTGGCTCGGGTCAACGACTGTGACCCGCGCTCCCATCGCGGCCAGGGCGAGCGGCGCAAAGCCTGAGCCGACGCCCAGCACGCCGGTTTCCCGGCCGCCCGGCGAGTTGAACAGTTCAAGCTCGGCCCGGTTGAAGGCGAGCCCGGGCAGGGTCGTCACGCGACGCCAAAGCTCCGTATCGTCGGGCTTCTGCTCCCATACCGGAGCGACGGGAATCCAGTCCCGGTAAGCGGGTTTGTCCAAGGCTAAGGGCCGAGCCGGTACCAGGCCAGGGCAGATTCGTCCGCGCCCGATTGGCGCTTGACGACTCCGACCCCGGGCGCCAGCCATTCCGAATAACTGGTGACGAGCGTGTCCAGGTCGCGGATTTCCTCGTTGAAGTCCAGCCGGTAGCACTGGCTGAACAGGCCGGCGGGTGTGGTCACGTCTTCGATTGATGCGACGTGGGCCTCGAGCTTGTGATAGACCGGGACCGTGTCCGTGCCCATGACTACGACCGTGTCTTCGAACACGCTCTGCCAGGAGTTGCCTTCAATCAACGGCAGCAGATAGACCAGGCAGAACCGCTGTTCGAGCACGTACCGGCCGCCGCCGCCCAGGGTCGTGTCGCGGCTGATGTACCGGTACGCCGCGCTCTGCTCCTTGAGCCAGAACTCGGGCACGTAATCGCGCAGCACCACGGTGCAGGTCCGGCCGGCCACGAGGCTGTCGCCGGCCACGCTGACATAGGTCGTGTCGCTGCCCAGTACGTATTTCCACTCCGAGCCGTCGGGCATCGGCAGATAGTCGGAGTCGGCCCGGAACAGCAGGAGGTCGCTGCAGGATAGCGCCAGGAGCGAGCCCAGGCACAAGCTCAAGCGCAGGCCGAGAAATAAGAACCTAGAATACATAGCCTACCCCCGCGCGAATTGAGAAGATGTGGTGGAACCCGATGCCGGTTGCGCCCTTGTCCAGGAGCACGTCGTGCGCGGCGCCGATGGCCATCCGGCTCTTGCCCGAGCGCTGCACGAACTGAAGCCCGATCTCGGCCAGGCCGGTCCGGCCGGTTTCCCGACCCGGGCCGAAGGTCCGCTGACCGAACACCAGGCCGCCGCCGGCCAGAGCCTCAAACGCCCAGGTGTTCGAACCGACGAACGGGTATGAGCCGGTAAGGCAGACCTGGTGCATCGTCAGGCGGTAGGGGCTGGACTGAAGTCCGGGCAGGTTGGTGTACCGGTACCCGAGTTCAGCGCGCGCCTTGCCGATGGTGTAGCCGACGCCCAGGCCGAGCGAGGCGCTTGAAGAATGGTAGCGGTCAAGGCCGGCAACCGGGTACACTCCGGCGATTTGCCCGGTCGCGTCCAGTCCGCCGGTCAGAAACAATGCCAGAAGTAGTGCAGTCATAATGACAATCTATGGGTCAGGGCGCGGCTGTCAAGAGGCACCGCTGCGCCGGACATAGCAGAGGTCAGAGAGCAGAGACTTGAGACCAGAGATAGAAGCTCCGGCTCTCTGGTCTCTGGTTTTAGGTATCTGACTTCTGATTTGTCCGTCACTCCGTCCTCAGACTTCCAGCATTTTCTCAATCGCCCGCCGGGCGGGCGCAGCGACTTCGTCAGAAATGGTGATTTCCTCAGTTGGCTCGGTCAGGGCGCGACGCACGTGCTCAAGCCGGGTCATTTTCATGTTCCGGCACATCGCGGTCCGGCGCAGGGGATAGCACTGAGTTTCGGGGAAGTCGCGCCGGATGCGCGAGCACATGCCGATTTCAGTGCCGAGTACGAGTTCCCTGTGTTCTTTGGCGAGCCGGTACATGCCGCCGGTCGAAGCGACCCGGTCCGCGGCGTCAATCACCTCAAGCGAGCATTCCGGGTGGGCGACGACCAGCGCGTTCGGATGCTCGGCCCGTGCCCGGGCAACGTCCGCGATCGTGAAGTAGGCATGGACGTAGCAGAAGCCGGGCCAGGGCACAATCTCCCGGCCGGTCTCGCGCGCGACATAGCGGGCAAGGTTCTCGTCCGGGACGAACAGGATTCTTGAGCCGGCCGGCAGCGAGCCGACAACTTTGACCGCATTGGCCGAGGTGCAGCAGACATCAGCCAGAGCTTTGACTTCCACCGGAGTATTGACGTAGGCGACGACCGGCGGGTTGCCGAGCGCGGCTTTTCTCTCGGCAAGGGCCGGGGCGGTAATCATGTCCGCCATCTGGCACCCGGCCCTTGGCTCGGCCAGCCGGACCCGGGCTTTCGGGTTCAGGAGCTTGGCGGTCTCGGCCATGAACCGGACGCCGCAGAACACGATGAAGTCAGGGTGAGCGTCCGCAGCCTTGCGAGCGAGCTCGAGCGAGTCGCCAATGAAGTCCGCGGCCGTATAGATTTCCTCGTGCTGGTAGTTGTGGGCCAGAATGAGCGCGCCTGTGGCCTGCTTCAGGCGGGCGATTTCGGCGATGAGCGCGGCGCGGTCGGCCGCTTGCCCGGCGGTCCTCATCGTCTAGGCCGCGAGGCGGGCCGGGGTGTCCAGACGGTAGTCTCGTCCAGGAGATGCACGACCTCGATGCCCTGCCTGGCCAGCTCTGACCCGATGAACAGCCGGTGGCAGTCCTCGGGGCTGCGTTCAGCGCAGAGCACGCAGCAGACCCGCCTCTCGATTTTCTGCCTGATGATTCCGAACCCGCGACGGAACTCCTCGGTCTTGGCCCAGCCGGCAAAGTCCCGGTCGCGCGGGCCGCCCAGTTCGTTGCCCAGGAAGACGTAGCTTGCGCCCTGGCCCGAGCACAGCGTTTCCAGGCCTGACCTCTTGAAATGCTCTTCCCGCGACTCGGGCGTCCGGCGCACGTCAAACACGGTCTCGATGCCGTACTTGCCGAGAATCCGGCTGAACTCGTGCTCAGGCCGGTGGTCGGTGCCCAGGGTATAGACCCGCATTGGCTAGTTCGCGGGCTCGGACCCCGCAGGAGCAGGCCCGGGTTTGAGTTCAATCACTATCGAGCCGAACTGCTCGTCCTGACGGACCCTGATTTCGCCCAGCCGGACAAGTTCGAGCACCGCGATGAACATGATGATGAGTTCGGTCAATGACCGGCAGTCGAAAGCCTCTTCAAACACCACCCGGCCCTGGCTTCTGATGAGGCAGCGGAGCTGTTCGAGCTTGTCTTCGAGCCTGACCTTGCGCGGGGCGACCTCGACGATTCTGTCGGCAGAGAGCTTGGCCAGCACTCTCCGGAACGCCTGAGTCAGGAGCGCGACGTCTTCCTGGTCGGCAAGCTGGCCTTTGGGCAGGACCGGCGGGTGCGGGAAAACCAGCCGCCGTTCCTGCTCCCGGTCGTGCAGGACCCGGGCCGCCTGCTGGTAGCGCCGGAACTCGTCGAGAATCTGCTCCAGGGTGACGGTCGGCGTGTCCAGTTCCTCGTCCCTGCGGGCCGGGATGATGCGGCGGACCTTGAGCCTGAGCAGCACTGCGGCCATGACCAGGAAGTCGCTCGCGACCTCGATGTTCAGCCGTTCGGTCTGCCGGATGTGGCCGAGGAAGTCGTCGGTAAGGCGCGCGACCGGCACGTCCTGGACGTCGAGCTCGTTCTTGCGCACGAGGTAGAGCAGGAGCTCGACCGGGCCTTCGAAGACCTGGAGGTGGACGTCAGAGAGAAGCATCAGGAGGAAAGCGATGAACGATGAGCGATGAGTGATGAGCGAGGGCGGAAATCACAGCTCCACCAGTTCGTATTCGCGCGAGCCGACGCCGAGCCGGGCTGCGGCCTCGAGCAGGGTCTCCGGGTTCAGGTGCGGGTACAGCTCCTTGAGCTGAGGTGACAGCCGGTCGAACGCCGCCTGGTCGCAGGCGACCGGGTCCGCGGAAGCGAACACGCCCGCGTCGTCGGTAAAGGGCTTCTCGGTCTGGGGGTAGCAGTCGCAGTTCGGCGTGACCTTGAGACAGAAGTCGAAGTGGAACGCCTTGCGGCCCAGGAGCACCGCCCGGCAGTACTCGGCCATCTTGAGCTGGACCAATTCGGACGCGGCGTCCCAGTTGACCTGGATGGCGCCGTGCCGGCAGACGACCAGGCAGCCGCCGCAGCCGGTGCAACTGCGGCCGACCTTGGCGACGTACTGGACGAAGTTGATGGCGTCGTTCGGGCAGTAGTTCACGCAGTCGCCGCAGGAGGCGCATTTCTCCGGGTCAACCTGGGGTCTTGAGCTTGAGTGCATTTCGAGCTTGCCGGCCTTGGCCGCAAGACCCATCCCGATGTTCTTCAGCGCGCCGCCGAAACCGGTGACGAAGTGGCCTTTGAAATGCGCCAGGTTGATGAGATAGTGATACCGGCGCAGGCCCTGGGCGAGCCGGGCTTTGGGCACGAGCGTTGACTCCAGCGGCACCACGTAGAACTTCTCCCCGCGCCGGCCGTCGAGGATGTCAATCGGCGCGAGAATCTGGTTCATATCGAACCCGTGCTCCTTGGCCAGCTTGACGTGGTCGGCCGCGTTCTGGCGGCGGCCGCGGTACAGCGCGGTCGTCTCGACCGCGACCGGCTGGAGGTTGTAGTAGCTGACCGCGACCGCGGCGGCCCGCACGAACTGGGGGTCAAGGTGATTCGAGTTGCCGTGCTCGCCGAAGTGGACCTTGAGTCCCACCTTGCGCTTGGGCTTGAGCTCGCGCAGGAACCCGGAGGTCTCGAGCACGAGCCCGACCGCGGCCCGGGCATTGGCCGGAGGAACGAAGTAGACGACCGGTTTCACTGCCAGACTCCGGGGATATGGGTCTTGCACAGACCGCAATTGCCGTCCTTCACCTCGTTCTTCACGACGGTGAAGCCCTGGCGCTTGATGATGTTCTTGCCGCAGTTCGGGCAGAAGGTGCTCTCGAACAGGTGGCCGGGCACGTTGCCGATATAGACGTAGTCGAGCCCTTCGGTCTTGGCGATGGCCGCGGCCTGCTCCAGGGTCGGGACCGGGGTCGGCGCGGAGTTCTGGAGCTTGTACGCCGGGCCGAAGCGGGTGAAGTGTATCGGTACGGTGTCGCCGAGCGAGTCTGCGACCCAGCGGCACATACGTCTGATGGTCGCGGTGTCGTCGTTGAGCGCGGGCACGACCAGGTTCACGAGTTCGAGGTGGGTGCCGGACTCAGCGACGGTGCGACAGGCGGCCAGCACCGGCTCAAGCGAGGTGCCGCAGACCGTCGAGTAGAACTCAGGGGTGAAGCCTTTGAGGTCAATCTTGATGGCGTCAACCGCCCGGCAGAGTTCGGCCAGGGGCTCAGGGTTGATGTAGCCGCCGGTGACGACCGCGGTCTTGATGCCGGCCTTGCGGGCCGAGCGGGCGATGTCAACCATGTACTCGTAGAATACCACCGGCTCGGAAAAGGTGAAGCAGATGGTCGGTGCCTGCTCGCGCTTCGCTATCGCCACGACCGAGTCGGGCGGAAGGTCATAAGACGGCAGGTCCTCGGGCGATGACTGGGAGATGTCCCAGTTCTGGCAGTACTTGCAGGACTGATTGCAGCCAGCGGTGGCGATGACGATGCGCTGGGTGCCGGGGAGAAAGTGGAAGAATGGCGCTTTCTCAATCGGTTCCTTGCCGATGGTGCAGGGCCGGCCATAGACAATCGAGTAGAGCGTGCCGTCCTGGTTCTCGCGCACGCGACAGACGCCGCGCGCGCCGGGCGCGATGAGGCACTGACGCGGGCAAAGCACGCAGCGGACCACCTTGTTGTCGAGCTTCTCGTAGTATCGCGCCTCATGCTTCGGCGCGAACCGGTTCGCGTCCGCCGCAATCGAGGACACTGCGGCAAGGACGAGGACAAGCAGATACCAGCACCGGTTGTTCGCAATCACTGGTGAAAGGACAGGTAGCCGATGAGCAGGCCGACGAGCGCGCCGACAATGAACAGCCCGCCGACCGTGCTGCCGAAGAGCCACTTGGCCCGGGCCGGCGCGTCGAGCACCGCGCCATAGTCGAGCATTACCTCGGTGGCCTTGCCCCGCGAGATGTCAACCTGGAACGTGCCGGCATTGACCGCGGCCAGGGTCCAGAGCGAGGACAGCTTCGCGCCCACCGGGCCGGTGCGCAGCCGGGCATAGACGTTCTCAAGGCTGTCGTTGGAGACGATGGTCACCATGTAGTGTCCGGGCTTGAGCGCGGTCGGCTTGACGGGCGTTGAGCCGAACCAGTCGCCTTCAAGATAGATGCCGATGCCCGGTACGTTCGAATTCACGGCCAGGTAGCCTGAGTCAGGGGCAGGCTGGCCAATCAGCAGAAGGACGGCGAGTCCGATACCAAGCACCACTTCACGATAGCCGAACCTGAACCGGAGTCAACCAGAACCGGCGGAACCGAGAACCGAGATAGAAACCGCTCGCACCCGCGAACGCGTCTGCCCAGACGCAGTGAGCGCAAGTACCCAGTGGGTGTTGTCATTCCGAGCGAAGGCGCTCAGGAACTGCGCGGAGCGCAGCACGCCTGAGTCGAGAAATCTCGCCTGAATCGAAGACGGCGAGTCCTCTAGCCGAGAGACCCTTCGAATCTTGGTGCCTTAGCGGTGAAAATCTGTTCCGGGCGCCGGCTTCTCTTGGCGGTGACTTCCGTCCTGAGGCTCTCCTGCCGCATTGCAGGCCGTACAGAATCTGACCTGCGACTTGAAGGCGAATCTGAACTCGGCGCTGAGCGCAACGTTGATGCCAAGGCTGAGTCTTCGCTTGAAGCGGTTCCTGACCTACGACCTGATGCCGATGTTGGATTCCGCTCTGATGCCCGTTGTCAGATCGGCGCTGTACGTCTACCTGAACTTCGTCCTGACGCTGCACGTGACCGGTGACTTGAGCGTTCAGTTCAGACCGAAGCTGGCCTCAGAATTGAAGGGGGGATGACCCCCTGGTTCAGCTTCGATAGCGCATTCCCCGCGCCGCCTAATGACATTTGGGCCGAAATATCAAGGACTTAGGAATATGGGAAGTGTCCCTGGCAGGTCCTGGCAGGTCCCTGGCAGGTCTCATCAGGGTTTCACCCTGAGGGATGTGGGGATGGACTCGTGTGTCGGAATTCGGGTAATGTCACCGAGTCTTCCCCCGACATGTCCCTTCTTCAACTACCCGGCTTTCGCCAATGCTGCTCGCCAATGGGTAGATAGCCGTCGACGTCGAGAGCTAGGTTGGAGTAGTGGGCAGCACCGAAGAGGTCGGGGAACAGAGTCAGGTGGTTGATGTTCATAAGGTTGAGGTTTCGTAGGAAGTTGTCTCGTTGCGCGCCGGGGATGAGCAGCTTGAGCCAGGGCCGGCTGTCAAAGCGGTTCAGGCCGCCGGCCGTGCCCACCCACAGCGTGCCCTGCGCATCGCGCCAGAAGGCGAGCTGCTCGCCCATCCGCATTACGCCCAGAGGCCGGCCAGGCTTGACCTCTTTCGACTCCAGGACGACATACCATTGGTTGCGGATCATTGAAGCCTCCGTGTTCGCTGGAACCGGGTCTCCCACAACTGCCTGAAGGGAGATGTGCAGAAACCTTCAGAGGCATGCCTCGAACTGCTGTATATCCCAAGCCGGCAATCTCCCGCTCCAAAGCCCACATACCATTATACTCGAAGTGCTGCCGGCGCCAAGCGGCACGAAGCTACATC
>Ga0209609_10001607_pt1 | contig 13065 bp, 13 predicted proteins | sample LakKivw325mmetaG_FD_184136 | JGI IMG/M metagenome (GOLD analysis project Ga0209609, IMG submission 184136) | Anoxic lake water microbial communities from Lake Kivu, Rwanda to study Microbial Dark Matter (Phase II) - Lake Kivu water 325m metaG... | ecosystem: Environmental > Aquatic > Freshwater...
ACGGCCGGGTCGGCGAGCAGCTCCCACAGCGGGCCGAGGTCGCGCAGCGCCAGCGGATCAATCAGCGCCACGCGCTCGTCGGTCGCGACCTGGACGAGGCAGAGGCGCGGGCGGTAGGTGCGCCCCGACAGGAACTCCGTGTCGAAGGCGAACAGCTTCGCCGCAGCGAGGTGATCGCACACCTCGGCCAGCGCCCTGGGTGTCTTGATGAGCCCCTCGGGGGCTTGCGGCAATTCTCGGGCAGCTTCCGCCATAGTTCCGATCCTCAAGTGACGGCGCGGTCGTAGGTCCAGCGGCTCAGATACCACGCCAGCCACGTCCAGCGGTCGGCGGGGCGGCCGGTCAGTTGCGCGGCCTGTTGCCGCGCCGCGTCAGCCGCGTTCTCCAGTTGCTCAGGCTCGTCAATCAATCGGGCGATGCGCAGGAACTCCCGCGCGCGCTCGGGCCCGCCCAAGAGCGGCCCGGCGACGCGGTCGAGGAACGAGTCGAGATCGGCCCCCGGGTTCGCGTCCGAGCCATAGTCCGCGAGGGCCAGGTAATTCAGTTCGCTGCCCGCGCGGAAGGGCGACTTCTCGCCGAACATGGAGACCCCGCTGAAGCCGGTCGCGAGGCACCGCTGCGCCATGACGGCGAGCCAGTCCACCGCCACCTCTTCCCCGCGGCCCCGCCACCACGTCGCCAGGTGGCAGCGCATGACGTGTCCGGCAAAGCCCACCGGGGCCGTACCGGCGTCTGTCCACTCATGCTGCTTGCGCGGCGGGATGTACTCGTCGCAGACCCACTGGATGTGGCCGCCACGGGGGAACTGCGCGAGGCACTCCGGAGCCCAGTGGGGCAAGCCGCCGCCGAAGCCGGGGGCGTCCTCGCCCTCGTGCGGCGTGGGGTTGGTGTACGTCTCCAGCACCACCAGCGCGTCCGGACGGACGGACAAGACCGCCTCGGCCGCGGGGGCGTACATGAGCGCCATGTCCTCCCACGACAGGTAGGACACGGGGTGTTGGCGCCGCTCGCGGCACAGGGCGCAGTGGCACACGCCCGTGTCGCCCGCCTCGACTTGCACCCCGGCCAGCGGCACCGTCTCCATCAGCCAGCGCAGGCCGTCGCAGCAGTACTCCATGTTCTCGGGCCGCGACGGACACGCGTGGTCCATGGGGCGCGGCATGAAGCCCCCCGGCCGCAGCAGGTGCGGCTCACCGGCGGCGTTGACGGCGCGCAACTCCGGGTGGGCCTGCAGGTGAAGGTCGAGCGACCACGGCGAGTCGCCGTCGTAGTACACGCCGCCATAGGCATTCAGCCCCACCCCGGCCAGCAGCTTGACGCCGGCTTCGTCGGCCACGTCGCACAGCCGCCGCGCGGCGTCCACGCCGCCGTGCTGGTCGCGCAACAGCCCCCACAACACGACGCCGCTAATCCCGTTCGCCCCGCACCAGCGGAGCATCAGGCTGCACTCACGGATGAAGTCATCGGCCGTGCCACTGAACTCGTTGGAGGCGCCCCAGTCGTGCACGCCCGCACGGGCGGCGGTCCACTGGATACAATGATCCCACGTCCACAGCAGCCGCAGGTTGATCGGTGCGCTCATCGGCATGCCTCCTGCATGTACTCCTTCAGCAATCGCACGTAGAGCCAGTAGTCCTGAAGCGACACGCCCGGGGGCGTCTGGTGGTCGCAACTGGGGATGAAGTACCCCGCCTTGACCGCCGGCATGAGCCGCTCGAACTCCTGGCGGAGGCGTGCCTCGCCCAGGTGCATGACCGTCTTGTCATAGCCGCCGATCATCCGCCACTGCGGGTGGTTCCGGCGGATGCGGTTCACATCCACCCCGGCCATGCGCTCCAGCGGCAGGATGCCCTGCAGGCCGACTTCCTCGAACCACGGGATCAGCGGCTCGATCTGCCCGTCGCTGTCAATCAGGCAGAGGATGTCATGGGCGCGCAGGACGGGGATGATCTCCCGATAGTACGGGGCCATGAACTCATCGAACTGCGGCTTGCCGATCATCGGCCCGTGGTTGTAGCTCATGTCTTCGCCGAAGGTCATGAAGTCCGGGACGCAGACTTCGCAGAAGGCCGCGACACAGCGCTTCATGTAGTCGAGCTGGTCTTCGTTGATGCGGTGCATCAGCGCCGGCTCATCGTAGAAGGCCAGCAGGTGCGGCGCGATGCCCAGGAGCGTGCGCGGCCACCAGAAGAAGCCGCTGAGGCTGATCCAGCAGATGACCTCGCCGCGCTCCTGCTCGGCGGCGTAGCCCTCCCACAGCGCGCGGTCGAAGGGTACCGGGTCGGGATAGAGCAGCGGGCGGACGCGGTCGTAGTCGGCCTCGGTGCGGATGTACCCGCCGCCCGGCAGGCCCGGTGGCGCCTGCGTGAACTGCCCGAACCAGATCTGGTAGTTCACGTCCAGCCCGAAGTGGCGCTTGATGTCGTATATCTCCAACTCGGCGGGCAAGCCCTCGCCCCGCCAGCGGGTGATGGTCTGGTCCCACCAGCCGGCCCACTCCAGGCACGGCAGGGTGTCCTCGGGCAACTGCCCGGCCATGGCCTTGGTGAAGCGCGAGCGGACGGTCTCACTCACGGGCGGTCTCCTCGCTCCTGTGCTGCAGCAGCGCCGCAGGGATGTCCTTGCGGGGCGTCACGCGGTAGCGCCCGACTTCGAACGGCCGGGCCGTGTCGAACCGGCCGGTGGGCAGACCCGTCGCCAGCGCGACGCGATAGTCGGCGCCCGCCACGGCCCGCAGCGCGCGGTCGTCGTACTTGCCGTCCGGGTAGCAGTACGTGACCACGGGTCGGCCGAGCAGCGTCTCGAGGTCGCGCCTGGCGTCGGCGGTTTCGCGCTGCAAGCGGGCGTCGTCCACGCGGCGCAAGTCCGGGTGGGTCAGCGAATGGCAGCCGATCTCGTGGCCGGCGGCGGCCAGCTTCCGCAGTTGTTCGCGGCTCATGTGCTTGCCGTCGCCGATCTTCGACACGACGACATTGAACGTCCCGACCAGGCCGTGCCGCTGCAGCAGCGGCGCGGCGATGCTCGCGTTGTCTTCGTAGCCATCGTCGAAGGTCAGCACGACGGCGTTGCGCGGCAGACGGTCCTCGGCAATGAAGCGAACCGCCTGCGCCATCGTCATCACACAGCAACGGTGCTCTTGCAGGCGCGCCAGGTCCCGCTCGAAGCGCTCGGCGGGGACGTACAGGTCATGCACCCAGCCCCGCGCGTTCGCCGGCGCCGGCCCGATGTGATGGTACATCAGCACCGTCAGCGGCACCGACCGGCCCGGCAGCAGGACCGGCTCGCGAGCGGGGGCAGACGCCCGCCTGATGGGCGTCGGCGTCGCCACTGCGGGCTCCGGGAGCACCGGCGGCGGGCTCGTCACGAAGCGGACGCCCAGCCAGGCCGCCGCCACGGCGACGGCCAGCGCGCCCCCCGTCAGGACCGTCCACACCCGCGGACTCATTGCGAGCGGGCCTCTCCCGCGGCGTCAGAACTGCCTCAGGAACCGCATGTCGCCGCTGTAGAACAGCCGGATGTCGTCAATGCCATGGCGCAGCATCGTGAAGCGCTCGACGCCCACGCCGAAGGCATAGCCCGTGTACTTCTCCGTGTCGTAGCCGACGTTGGCGAGCACGTTGGGGTCCACTTGCCCCGCCCCACCGACCTCCAGATAGCCCGTGCCGCTGCACACGCGGCAGCCGCTGCCGTCGCACAGCGTGCACGACAGCGCGACCTCGGCGCTGGGCTCGGTGAAGGGGAAGAAGTCCGGGCGGAAGCGCACGCGGCAGCGCTCGCCGAACACCTCCTCGGCGAAGATCTGCAGTGTGCCCTTCAGGTCCGCGAAGGTGATGCCCTCATCCACCAACAGCCCCTCGAGTTGGTAGAAGGTGTGGCAGTGGGTGGCGTCCACGGTGTCGCGGCGGTAGCAGCGGCCGGGGACGATGATCCGCACCGGCGGCTCCATCATCTCCATGGCGCGGATCTGCACGGTCGAGGTCTGGCTGCGCAGCAATACCTCGGGCCCGGCATAGAACGTCATCTGCTCATCCATCGCCGGGTGGTACTCGGGGTAGTTGAGCGCGCCGAAGCTGTGGTAGTAGTCCTCGACCTCGGGCCCTTCGGCCACGCGGAAGCCCAGCCCCAGGAAGATGGCGATCATGTCATCGAGGGTCGCCAGGAGCGGGTGGCGCTTGCCCACGCGCGGGGCGCGGCCGGGAAGGGTGACATCCAGCGCCTCGGCCAGCAGCTCCGCGTCGGCCGTCAGCGCCTCGAGGGCCGCCCGGCGCTCGGTCAGGAGCTGTTCGAGATGCTGGGCGAGCTGGTTAAGCGCCGCGCCGACGGCCGGCTTGTCCTCTTTCGGGACGGAGCCCAGCTTCTGGAACTGCGCGCGCACGAGGCCGTTGCGGCCGAGGTACTTGACGCGGGCCTCCTCAAGGGCGGCCTCGGTCGCGGCGTCGGCGATGGCGGCCTCGGCTTCGGTCTGGAGGGCAGCGATCTGTGCTAGCATAAGCGGTGGTCCAATCCAACAAGATATGCCGGTGTAGGAGCGGTCACCGACCGCGACCGGGGCCGGTTGCCGCAACCGGTCGCGGTCGGTGACCGCTCCTACACGGGTCTTCGAGAGAAGCTACTGGTCGCTCAACAGCTTCCCACCGACGCCGATGCTCTCGCGATCATGCTCGGTGATGAACACGATGAACTTCTCTTCCGGGATCTTCGTGACTTCGGCGGCCGTCTTCGTGAGCGCCTCCACGAGGCAGCGCTTGCACTCGACGTCCTTCGCGGTCATCTGCACGGTGATGACGGGCATGGTCGCCCTCCTGTAGTGGCGCAGTTCATTGCGCCGGGCGCGATGAATCGCGCCGCTACCCCGGTCGCTTGCTCAGGTCAATCGAGGGACCTCCTCTGCCTGAGACGGAAACGCCCCGACATCCGTTGTGAGGGACGCCGGGGCGCATGAGCAAGCGCACACAGACGCAACCACCCTGACAGGCGGCGCTCCGGGTAACGGTGGAGCACACCGGCGCGGCCTACGCATGGCCCCTTCCGTGGCCCGTAGCGGCGCGATTGATCGCGCCCTCGGGGCGCCATGAATGGCGCCGCTACGACGGAACTGCCACTTCAGCCGGCGGTTCGGGAGGGAACTTCGGCGACGCGGTGGCCGGGGAGGCTCTCAGCCCATGGCCGTCCCTCTCTGGTAGCGGCTCGATTCATCGAGCCCAAGGGCGCGATAAATCGCGCCACTACGACCCCTCTCGTCGCCTACTCTTCTCCGTCAACACCTTTGCCTATTGTACTCGTACAGCAAAACGCCCGCCGCGATGGCCGCGTTGAGGCTCTCGGCCCGGCCGGGCATCGGTATCGTAACCCGCACCCCACAGGCTGTCAATAGCGCCTCGGGCAGGCCGTGGGCCTCGCTGCCGATGAGCACGGCGCAGCGCTCGGGGAGCGCGGCGGCGGGCAGCGGCGTGCCGTCCTGGACGACCGTGGCGACCAGCGCCGTCCCGGTCGCGTCGGCCCACGCCAGCAGTTCGTCCTCCGTGACGGCGACCAGCGGGAGGTGGAACACGGCCCCGGCGGCGGCGCGGACGACCTTGGGCGAGTAGAAGTCCACGCAGTCCCCCACGGCCAACACCCCGAGCGCCCCCGCGGCGTCCGCCGTGCGGATCATCGTCCCCATGTTCCCCGGGTCGCGGACCTCATGGACGGCCAGCACGACGCCGGGCCCGGTGGGAAGGGTCTCCAACCCCTGCCGCGGGATCGCCACCGCCGCCGCGATCCCCTGCGGCGTGACGGTGTCGCTCATCTCCTTGAAGACGGGGGCAGCCACTTCGACCATCAAGTCGGCATGCTTCTTCAACCGCCGCGCGGGCGTCGGGTCCTTGAGCAGCTCCGGGCAGACATAGCCGACCTGCGCCCGCCACCCGGCCGCAATCATCTCCTCGACGAGATGGGCGCCCTCGATGGCGAACAGGCTGTGCTCGCGCCGCCCCTTGGCTGTGGCCAGAGAGCGGAAGAGCTTGACGTACTGGTTTTGGGGACTGGTGATGGGCATGACACTGTGAACGGGAAACGCCGACCCTCCCGGATCGGCATTTCCGCACTTCTCGACAACCAACCTGCGTCTACGGGGCGGCCCCGCACGAGGCGGCCCCGCCGTTGCGTCGCTGAACGCGGCTATGCTATCATTGGCAGGTACGACGGACACCGCGGCACAGACATCGGGCGGGGGTCGCCATGCTGTTTGAGTGGGACCGACGGAAGGCGGAGCAGAACCGGCAGAAGCACGCCGTGTCATTTGAGGAAGCGGCGTCCGTGTTCGACGATCCTCTGGCCGCCACCGTAGATGATGTACTGCACTCCACCGCCGAGGAGAGGCTCCTGACCTTCGGCTACTCTCACCGGGGTCGCCTGCTGGTTGTATCACACACCGAGCGAGAATCGGCGGTCCGGATTATCAGTGCTCGACCTGCAACAGCGCACGAGAGGAGGAAGCATGAGAACGACACCGGATAGTGACGACGACCTGCAGCCCGAGTATGACATTGACTACTCCAAGGCTGTTCGGGGCAAGTATTACCGGCGGCTGATGCAGGAGGGATCCAACATCGTGGTGCTTGAGCCGGACGTGGCCGAGGCGTTCCAGGACTCGGCCGCCGTTAACGATGCCCTGCGGTCTCTGCTGGACCTGTCCCGCTCTACGCAACGCCTGCTGAGGCAGTCCACGGCGCGGAAGAGGAAGGCGGCGCCCTCCAGTACGTAGGCCACACGCGCAGACGCCGACCCAATTGAGTCGGCGTCTGAGGGAAGCGTCAGGGTGGTTGAGGCGCTACGCCAGCGCGGCCTTGACCTGCTCGACGATGAGCGCGAAGCCGGCCGGGTCCTCGGCGGCCAGGTAGGCCAGCATCTTGCGGTTCAGGCCGATGCCCGCCTGCTTGAGGCCGTTGGCGAAGACGCTGTAGGTCATCCCATTCATGCGGACCGCGGCGTTGATGCGGGCGATCCACAGGTTGCGGAACATGCGCTTGCGGACACGCCGGTCGCGGTACGCGTAGTTGCGCGCCCGCATGACCGTCTCTTTGGCGGTCTTGAAGAACTTACGCCGACCGCCGACGTACCCCTTCGCCGCCTTCAGGATCTTCTTGCGCCGACGATGGGTCGCCGGTCCTCGTGTTGCTCGGGGCATGATGACAACTCCTTTGATGCCCGGGGCCGCTGGGGGCGGAGAGGGCGGGGCCTCAAGGCCCTCCGTCTCACTTGCATGCCCGCGTCACAGACCCAAACGGCAGGGGATAGGTGATGGGGAATAGTGGATGGCCTGTCGGCGCCGGCCGCTCCTATCCCCCATAACCTATCCCCGATAGCCTGCCTCACACATACGGCAGGAGCGCGTCTACCTGCTGCTTGTAGCCGGGAACGGTGACTTCGCCGCCCAGCTTAAGCCGGCGCTTCATCTGGCGGGTCTTCTTGGACAACAGGTGGTTCAGCTTCGGGCTGCGGTGGACTACTCGGCCGCTCCCCGTCACCTGCAGGCGCTTGCTCGCGGCTCGTCTGGTCTTCATCTTTGGCACTGGGTTTGGCTCCTTGCTCGGGTGGCGGGGGCGGCATGATCTTCTTGGGTTCCAGCACCATCGTCATCCGCCGGCCTTCCATGCGCGGCGGCTGGTCCACAATGGCGTAGTCGGCCAGCAACGCAATGAAGCGTTCAAGCTGCTTCTGGCCGATCTGCTTATGGCGCAACTCGGGGCCACGGAAGATGACGGTGAACTTCACCTTGTCGCCGTGGCGCAGGAACTTGAGGGCGTTATTGCTCTTGAAGCTCAGATCGTGGTCGTCAGTGTTGGGCCGCACGCGGATGCCCTTGATCTCGGTCTGCTTGGACTTCTTCTGGGCTTCCTTTTGCTTCTTGCGCTGCTCGTAGCGGAACTTGCCGTAGTCAATGATGCGGCAGACGGGCGGCTTGCCGTCCGGCGCGACTTCGATCAGGTCCAGGCTGCGCTTCTCAGCTTCGGCCAGCGCGTCCTGGATGGCCATGACCCCCAGATTCTCGCCGTCCTGAGTCACCACGCGCACTTGCGACGCGCGAATGCGGTCGTTGATCCTGTAGCCCCGATTGGGATCTATATCGCCTCACCTCGAATGCTGGCGGGAATCACGCACCACGATGCCGGGAAGGCACCGTGGAGGGAAAGATTAGCAGAAAGGCGTTGCGGCTGTCAAGGAAAACGGGCCACCACAGCCCGTGCCGGCAGGATGCCGGCGCTCCTACGGCCGCCCCTACTTCTCCAGCGCCACCCATGCCCCGCCCTGCTTGCTGCTCTTGAGCGCCGCGTCCATGAAGCACACCAGCTCGATCGTCTCGTTGATGTCAATCGGCGGCTGGCCTGTCATGAAGAGCTGCGACTGCTGCTTGCACAGCTCGCGGTAGATGTACGCCGTGTTGATGCCGCTGGTGCGCACTTCCTTCTCGCCCCAGGCCACGAAGCCGTAGCTGTGCGCGCCCTGCCGCGTGCCGCGCATCACGCCCACGCGCCCGTCGCTCCACTTGGCGCTGTTGACCTCGCCGATCGCCTTGTTGAAGGCACAGGAGACGGCCTGGCAGCCCGCGCCCATCAGCGCGAAGAGAATCTCGACGCCGTGGATGCCGTAGTGGGCGAGACCGGGGCTGGCCGGGTGCAGCGACGCCGGGCTCCAGGCGTCCACGCCGAAGATGCTGCCCAGCTCCGCCTTCGCCGCCACGACCTCGGGGGCGTAGCGCAGCGAGGACGACGAGAAGAACGGGACGTCATACTGGGCGGCCAGGTCGCGGATCTTCAGCGCGTCCTTGGCCGAGTTGGTGAAGGGCTTGTCAATGTAGCAGGGCAGGCCCGCCTTCATGAAGACCTTCGCATGCTTGAGGTGCTGGCTGCCCTGGTTGGACTCGATCAGCACACCGTCAATCTTCCCGATCATGTCCTCGGGCTTCTCGACGATCTTGACGCCCCACTTCTTCAGTTGCCGGGCGCGCTCGTCAATCGTCTTCTGATCCATGACCTTCGAGGTGCCCGGGTAGGCCATGACGACCTTGCAGCCGTCCACCCACTGGTCTTCGGCGATGCCATTCTTCTCGACCGGGATGTGGTTGTGCCGCATGGTGAACTGCAGTACATGGGACGTATCGCAATCAACAATGCCCAACTTGATCATCAGAGACCCTCCAGAGTCTGTACGGCAAAGGTGACCGTTCCAGGATGTGTGGCCGGGGAGGCCGGCGAGGGTAAGTTCGACGGAGTGGGAGAGGATACCTGCGCGCGGCAACGGCGAACGTCAACGGCGTGCCAGCAGGATGCTGGCGCTCCTACGGCGACGGCGACGGCAACGGCAACGGCGACGGCGACGGCGACGGCGACGGCTGGGCCTCTACGGGCTCAGCCTCGCGAGGGTGAAGACGTCGTCTAACGCTCCACTTCCTCCCGCGCAATCTCGGCCCAGCGGTCAAACCGACGCGGCTGGAGTTGGCACGTGTGCGTGTCCTTCATCACAATGTCCAACGCGCAGCCGTTCGCGCGGCAGATGTCAATGGTCTCGCGGATGTCTTCGCGTGCCCAGCCCTCGTCGAACTCCACCCCCGCCAGCACCGCCGGGTTCGGCTTCCAGTTGAAGATGATCTGGTTGCCGAGCTGCTCGGCGCTCATGGCCTTGTCGGCCCACGGGCTGATCGAGACGCGGCGCAGCCGCGGCAGGTGGCGCTTGAGCATGTCGAGCTTGTGATGGAGCGGCTCGCAGCAGCCGTAGATGTTCAGGCCGAAGCGCGCGGCGATGGGGGCCTCGTACTGAAGCACGAACTCCTCGTGCATGGCGGGCGACACTTCGGACATGATCTGCGCCGTGCAGAAGCCCCAGAGGTCCGCCAAGCGCACCGTGCCGGTGAAATCCGCCTGCGGCAGTTCGTCGCTCCAGCCCCACGAGCCGGAGCCAACGTAGTCGTTGCCGTTGTTCAGGCTGATGATCCCCTGCTCCAGCATGGACTCCGTCCGCGCCAGGTGCCCCTCCATCAGCGTGCGCATCCCGTCGTGCACGAGGTCCGGCTCGTCGCTCATGTCCATGAGCGTCTGGGTGATCCCGCGCAGGCGCGTCCACTCGTCCATCAGGGCGTAGCCGCCCGGCGGGTTGTGGAAGCACACGCGCAGGATGTCGCCAAGGAGGTCCTGGTAGAACTCGAGCACCTGCGCTGAGGCCTCTTCGTCCACGGTCACGGTCGGCGGGGTGAGGGCCTCGAGGTCTGCACGCGTCTCGATCGGCGCCTCCCACACGTACGCCCCGCGCGCCTCGTCCGGGCGGATGATCTTCTCGCCCACACCCCAGCCGGTGCCGCGCAGGACTTTGCCGATCCGGTAGTCGGCGTCGCAGACGGTGTCGTCGTGGAAGTGCTCCTGGGCGTAGAGGCGCTGGCGCAGGGCGCGCTCGACGGCCCGGGCGGTCGGGTCCTCGCACTGCAGCGAGTCCTCGGGTACCAACTCGATCCACGAGCCCTCGGGCGAGATGTAGATGACCGGGCGGATCGGGCGCAGGGCATTCTGCGCGCGCCACAGCGCCCGTCGCTCGTCCTGGACCGGGTCGGCGGCGACGGCGGCTACGCGCCGGGCGAGGTCGCGGATGATGGTGCGGTCGGTGGGGGTCATGTGGTTCTCCAAGACGATGCGGGTGGGGCCGTGTCGTTACTGGGACCGCGGGCTTCCAGCCCGCGCCTTAGCACTGCTCCAACGCCATTCTTCCGGTGTCCTACAAAGCCCTACCTTCACGGGGTTCATTTCGACGTACTCAGTGGCTCGACCCAGATGCTCTTCACTGCGGATGAACCGGTCGAAGTAGTCTGGCGCCCAGAAGGCACCTTCTCTACTAAGCGCTCTGTTGGCCTGCGTAGCCGTCCACGACTTCCAGGAATGGATGATGTCGGTCAGATCGTGCGGCTGCCTCGGCACCACCACCACATGCACGTGGTTGGACATGATGACCCATGACAGCAGAGCGTAGCGATCGCCGTCGAAGTGCAGCAGCGCCGACTCCACTACGCCCGCGACCTCGTCCCCCGCAAGGAAGGCCCGCCCCCGGCATCGATCCAGGTAACTCTCCATCTGCTTGAGGTAGGCCTGCCGTTCAGGGGACTCGGGGTTCCGGGCCAGACGCTTCTGCCAGTAGTCCACCAGGTCTCGGGGCAGGGAGCCCTCCTCGCGGAAGGTGACCATCTGTGGGATCTCGCCGGCGTTGAAGTGTGGCAGGTAACCGCGGGAATGCCAACCTCTCGGCATGCGGTCGGTCAGGTCCATTGCATCAGCCCCCGGAAACGGCTGAACGGCACGCGGGCTGGAAGCCCGCGGTCCCAGTAACGACACGGCCCCCCAACGACACGGCCCCGCTCACGACACGGCCCCGTACCCAACGTACGGCCCTACTCCTGCTCCAGCACCTTCCCCGCCGCCAGGATCATGCGCTGGATGTTGCCCTGCGCGTCGAGGGCGATCAGCGCGCTGCGGCCGTCGCTTCTGTAGCCGCCGAAGTGGCACATCCCCGCGTCCGCGTCCGCGTACAGATACAGATGGTGGCTGCCGTCGGCGAAGAGGAGGTCCGCCGCCGAGGCGTTCGCGGGCTGGCCTCCGTCGGTGGTGACCGGGACCGACTTCACTTCCCGGAGCGGACTGGCCTGGCCGGCGGGCGTCGGATAGAGGACGTACGTGACCCGCGACGGGCCCGTCGTCTTCCATTCGTAGAGGGCCGTCGGCACCGGGCGCCAGGGGCCGTTGGCCCACCCCTGCACCGGCTCCTCCTCCAGGCCCTTGACGACGCGCACGCTCAGGCCGTCGCGCGGGGCGGCGACGATCGTCATGCCGGCGTCCTTCGTGGGCGTGGCGACCGCGAGGCCGTCGGCGGTCGCTTCGTCGGCCGCGAAGTGGAACAGGCTCTCGACCTGGTGCTCTTTGCCGTCGGTCGGGGTGAGCACATCGGTGATGATCCAGTACTGCGGCTTGACGAACAGGATGCTGCGGCGATGGGTGCCCGGCACCGCGACCTGCCTGCGGTCGCCGTAGCCGAACTCGTAGCGGCCCTCGACGAAGTCCCATTGGTCGTTGGTCAGCCACAGGTTGTCCAGGGGCTGGAAGGGGTAGGGCAGCACCCAACTGTCGCGTTCGCCCCCGTTGCGTTGGTCGAGGCCGTCCACGCGGATCGTGTTGTGCGCCCGAGTGGAGAGCACGTACCGCCGCCAGCGCGAGCGGTCGTACATGTAGACCCCGCCCTCGGTCAGCACCGTCTTGCCGTAGGCGTAGGCCTGGAAGCCGAGCTTGTCCTCATGCTGGTGGCCGCTGCCCCACGGACCGGCATCGAAGTGCAGCAGGAGGTCCTGCGGCTGCCAGCCCGTGCGCATGACATAATGGCCGCTGTAGGGGAAGGCCACCGAGTCGTTGGCCGGCTGCTTCCCCTCCTTGCCCTTGGTGGCCCCCCACTTGAAGTCCGCGCGCTCGGGATAGTACTCCGCCGCCTGCTCCAGGAGCTTCTGCGGGTTGCTCGACCACGAGTCGTTGAACCCGAAGACCTGACCGTCGGGGCGCATGGCGTAGAGTTGGTAGTTGTACATGCACTCCAGCCGCTGCTTGTAGTCGGCCGGCACCTCGTCCAGCAAGCCGTTCAGCTTCGTGAGCTTCAGCACGTTGGAGAACTCGTCCACGACCCAGTTGTTGTAGCCCAGCGCCAGCTCGACTTCCATCCCGTCGGGATAGACTTCCTTGTCCAGTTGGCCGTAGAGGCGCTCGATGGCGATCTTCCGCCACTGGGGGGCGCGCTGGAACTCCGGGAACATCATGCCGATGGTCAGCACGCCCATGGACTCGCAGGTCAGCCAGTTGGCGCTCGTCGGGTTCTTGACGAGATGCTCGGCGTGCTCGTACTCGGACTTCATGATCTTGACGAGCACTTCGGGGGTGAAGGCGGGGCTGTCGAGGCACTTGAAGAGCGCGTCGGGCCAGGTGCTACTCGCGCGGATGCCCGTGTTGAGCGTCTCCCAGGCGTGGTGGTACGGGGAGTTGCCCGACTGCCACAGCAGCACGGGGC
>Ga0209609_10001615_pt1 | contig 13042 bp, 10 predicted proteins | sample LakKivw325mmetaG_FD_184136 | JGI IMG/M metagenome (GOLD analysis project Ga0209609, IMG submission 184136) | Anoxic lake water microbial communities from Lake Kivu, Rwanda to study Microbial Dark Matter (Phase II) - Lake Kivu water 325m metaG... | ecosystem: Environmental > Aquatic > Freshwater...
GCAAGTCAGCCTTGAGGTCGCTCATCTTCACCGGCATGCGGCCGACGGCGTAGGCGCCATTGACGAGGTAGGGGATGCCCAGCTCCGCTGCTATCTCGCCGAGACGCGCCGCGTCCGGCAGGTTGCCGAACCTGCCGTCCGGGTAAGTCAGGATGACCAGCGCCGGATGACGTTCGCGCATCGGCTGGGCAAACGCCTCCACGTCGATGCGGTACTCGGGAGCATCGGAGGCCGGCACCTCGACCAGCTCTACACCTGCGCGCTCCGCGGCGACCGCCGTGCTGTAGTGCCGGTTCCCGTCGACGACCACGGGGTCTCCCGGCTTCGCCACGGAATGCAGCACCATGAACACGCCGTCCCTGGCGCCGTACGTCAACGTTGCAGCGTCGGCGCCGAGGAACTCGGGCAGCAGCTCCTGCACGAACTGCTTCACCGGAGGGTTGACGATCTCGCTCAACCGGCCCTGGCAGAAGTCGCACACCGAATAGCCGTCGGCAAACTCCGCTACGGCGCGGCGAGCAGCTTCAGTCAGTATGCTGCCTGTCTGCAGAGGCATGATGTTGATCATGCCCCTGTGCGGCCGTGTCAACGCACCCAGCTTCTCTGCACCGTCCTGCTGCGCCATGCTGCATCACCCCTGTACGACGGGCGCGATCTCGACTGTGACGAACATCGCCCCGCCGACTCCGATCTTCTTCTGTTGACGCTCGATGTGCTGCCTCACCGCTTCGGGCAACTCGAGATTCAGGTCCGACAGGTGCCGTATCATCTTCACCTGCAACTGGCAGGGTTCAGCAGCATCCTCCGCCATCGCCGCGGCAGCCATGGCCACACCACGCATGTAGTTGATGCCCGTGTACGCGCCCGACGGCTGAAGGTCGCTGTAAATCGTGCCGTCCCCGGCGCATATCTCGTTGAAGCCTGCGGGTCCAACCAGCTTCTTGCCGGCTTCCCGCTCGACGAGCTTGACCTCAACCCTGTTGTCCTTGAACGCGACGAACTCGCAGGGCGCAATCTCGTCCTTGTGCTTCCGCGCGCTTCCTTCGATAGCCTTCGCTATCTTGAGGCCGCGCTCGGTCTTGGGAGCTGAGATGTAGGATAGCGCCGCGGCGATCTCGGCATCGCCGAAGTCGACGACGGAGAATTGCGGATACATCAGCTTCCGGATATCGTCGGCACCCTGCAGAATCATCGCCATTCGCTCGATGCCGATGCCGGCGTTGAACACCGGGTGCCGAATCTCGAAGTTGGCCAGGGCCACCGGCGAGTACATGCCGATGTCGGCAACCTCGACCCAACGGTTGCGATACTTTGCGAAGACCTCTTCTTCGAGGCCGGGGGTGTAGTACTTCGATGTGGCAGCCTTCTGCTCGAACCTCGTCTCCTCGAAGCCGAACCCCTTGAGGATACTCGACGTGAGCTCCCGTCCGGCCTCGAGCGACATCTCGGGGTCCATTATCGCTATGGACGCGGTGTGATGCACCCGCAGGTGGTGCGCATCCTCGCGCTGCTCATTCCGGTAACGCGGGCCGACCGAGAACAGGGCTACGGGATAGGTCGCCTTGTCCTGCAACGCCGCCATGGTGTGGAACCATGTGGCCGTCATATGGCTGCGCAGCGTCTTGTCGGTCGGGACGGGCTTCAGGTTGTAGAGCTCCGGGAAGACCCGCTGGATGATGTCCGTCGCCTGGTTGTCCAGGATGTTGAGCCGCTTCATCAGCGCCTCGATGAGATCGTCCGCCTCGATGTCTCCCCGCTTGTACGACCGGAGAATGGCGCCAAGCTCCTCAACGTCAACCGGTCGGCCGACGATGCTCTCGACCTGCTGGATCCGCTGCGCGCTCACACCTATCTCGGGCCGGGGCAGTTGCGCCAGGTAGAACGCCCGGTCGAGTATGACGAGCGCCTCAGGTCCGTACTGCTTTGTGACATCGGAGTCCGGCAGGATGGTGAGGTTCTCGGCCTCGTCGAGGCCGCGCGCCAGCAGCACCTCACGAAAACGCTGCATCAGGTCGCGGACAGGGTGCGACCTTCCCTTCTCCGGCAGCTTCACTGCCGTGTTCTTCGGCACAAGCGCTGCCGTCGAGAGCCAGGTCGCGGTGAAATCGTCCTTCGCGCTCTTCCGGATGCTGGCAACGTCAAAGACTGCCATGGTCGTTCGCCCCCTGTGAGTGGCAGCATTGTACCAGATAGTCACGCAGCAGACTCAGCGCGCTCTGCGTTGCGGCCTCCTTGTTGCCTTCCCGGTCGCCCGAGTACAGGAATCGTGTGACCGTGCAGCCCGAAGGAGTCGCCAGAGCGAGGAAGAAGAGGCCGACCGGCTTCGTTGCCGTCGCCCCTCCCGGTCCTGCGATGCCCGTGTCGGCCACGCACACGTCAGCACCCAGGGCGTGCCGTCCGCCCTCCGCCATCTCACTTGCGACCTCCGCGCTGACCGCGCCGTGAGCAGCCAGCGTCTCCCCGGAAACCCCGAGAAGACGGCGCTTCGCCTCGTTGCTGTAGACGATGCAGCCGCCCGCTACGTAGTCCGATGCGCCGGGAACCCCCGTGAGCCGGTCGGCAATCCGTCCTGCGGTCGCGGATTCGGCGGTTGCGATCCAGACCACGGAGCCGGTGGACAAACGGAGTTCACGCTGCAGTGCGGCAATGGTGTGAGCCAGTTCCACCGACAATCCTCCCTGCCAGAATCACTGGAGAGTATTGTATCCCTTCGTGGTGGCAGGCGGAGACGGCTCCGGCGCCGCCGCTGAGGGATTCGCCACCCGGGCGCGGAACCATGGCACGGTCGAGGCAGCCGCAACCGGCGGCCGATGCATTCAGACGGCTGTGGCAGGTGAGAGAAGCCGGCCCGGAGCGTACAATAGCTCTACGGGCTCGCGCGAGGCGCGGGCATCACCGCTACTCGGGAGAGCGTTCCGGCGATGCAGGTGAGAGGGCAAAAGAAAAGGAACCCCCTGGCAACGGCATATTTTCCCGGAGAGTCGCCCCTCGAGTATCGTCTGCGCTGGAGCGTTTCACTACCGTGTTCGGGATGGGAACGGGTGGGTCCGCTCCGCTCCAGTCACCAAGAGGTTCCTAATGCGGGGTAGTATACAACAGGGGTGAGCGGGAGTGCAAGCACAGACTGATGATAGTCCGGAGATATCGCAGAGCATCCATGTCGGCTGCAGCGGCTGGCAGTACCCGGCCTGGCGCGGACGCTTCTACCCGGTCGGTCTTCCGACCTCCCGCTGGCTCGACTTCTACTGCGGGCACTTCAACACCGTCGAACTGAACAGCACCTTCTACCGCATGCCGTCGGAATCGACCGCGGCCGAATGGGCGAGAGAGACTCCTCCCGGGTTCGTCTTCGCCGTCAAGGGAAGCCGATATGTTACTCACGTGCGGCGACTGAATGACGTGGCTGGTCCCGTGAGCGAGTTCACCCGAAGGATATCGCCGCTTGGGACGAAGCTGGGGCCGGTCCTCTGGCAACTGCCACCCGCTCTCGTCCGGGACGACGACCGTCTGAAGGCGTTTCTCGACATCCTGCCGAGCAGCGCCAGACACGCGGTCGAGTTCCGTCACCAGTCATGGTGGCACGAGGACGTATACGCGCTTCTGCGGGCGAGCGGCGTGGCGCTGTGCCTCATCGATTGGCCGGGCTTCCGCTCCCCCGTGATTGCGACGACCGACTTCATCTACCTGCGGTTCCACGGCTCGGCAACCCTCTACGGCGGACTGTACGGCGACGATTCACTCGCCTGGTGGGTCCAGGCCGCGAGAACGATTGCCACGAAGCCGAGGACGGTCTACGCCTACTTCAACAACGACGCCAACGCCTTCGCGGTCAGAAACGCCCTCACGTTCCGGGGGTTGACAGCGCGTCCTTGACCCGTTCGGCAAGCGCCCGCGGGAGATGCCCGCGGCTTGCGATCTCGTCAATGCCGGCGCTGCGCAGCACTTCAAGAGAGCCGAAGGACACGAGCAGAGAGCGCTTCCTTCGAGGTCCGACGCCGGGGATGCCGTCAAGCACGGACGCAACCGCCGAAGCGTCACGCAGATTCCGGTGGTAGGCGACAGCGAAGCGATGCGCCTCATCGCGCACTGCCTGCAGCAGCAGCAGCCCGGGGGCGCCTTCAGGCAGAGCCGCAGGCGCCGCCCTCTTCTCAAAGAAGACGATTTCATGCTCCTTCGCAAGGCTCGCCACGCGGACACTCGATGCACCGGCCGCATCCCGCACGGCAATGGCCACGCCGAGCTGCCCCCGTCCACCATCCACCAGGACCAGGTCGGGAGAAGCAGCCCAGGATCGAACCGCGCGGCCGGTCCCCGGAGCCACGCGCTCCATCCGCGCGAAGCGCCGTTGCAGCACCTCACGCATCATCGCGTAGTCATCCTGACCCGAGACGGTCCGTATCTTGAAGCGGCGGTAGTCGGACGGCCTTGGCACTCCCCTCTCGAAGACGACCATGCTGCCGACCGCCTGGCTACCGTGTATGGTCGAGATGTCGAAGCCTTCGATGCGCTCAGGCATCGACGGTAGACCAAGGACCTCCTTGAGTTGCCGCAGACCGTCGTTCCTGAGTGAAGGCTCCCCGGTGGCGGCCACCCCCCTCGCGACGAGTTCGCGGGCAACGTCGTCCGCGACCGTCTGCACCAGGTGCAGACGGACTCCTTGCCGCGGCACGACGATGCGAACGGCCGATCCACGGGACTCACATAGCCAGCCCTGAATCAGGCGCCCATCAGCAACCGCATGCTGCAGCAGGACGAGAGGCGGTATGCTCGATGCGGCGCCGTAGTACTGCAGCATGAAGCTCCGCAGAACCTCGGAGGGCGAGAGGTCTCCCGCTCCTTCGATGACGAAATCCTCTCGCCCAAGAGCTCTGCCGTCGCGAACGGAGAAGACCTCTACGAGCGCGCCGCCGGCGTTCTGGGCGACGGCAAGGATGTCCTGGTCGCCCCTGAGCGCCGTCACTCCCTCATGCCTCTTGGTGACCATTTCCACCGCCTGCGCCCGGTCACGCAGCAGTGCCGCGCGCTCGAAATCGAGGTTCGCGGCCGCCGCCTTCATCTCGACCGTGAGCGCGTCCAGCACCTCTCGGCGCCTTCCCTTGAGGAAGAGGACGATGCGATCGATGGTCCTGCGGTACTCCTCCTGCGAGACCGCACCAACACACGGCCCCGGGCAGAGGCCAATGTGGTAGTTCAGGCACGGGCGCGAACGGTTCACATTCAGCGGCCCGGTGCACACCCTGAAGCGGAAGACCTTCCTCGTCAGCCTCAGTGTCTGGCGCATCGAGCGGGCGCTCGAAAACGGCCCGAAGTACAGAGCAGCATCGTTCAGCCGACGGCGGGTCACCGTGACGGTCGGCCACGTGCTCTCGACGTCGATCCTGAGGTACGGGAAGCTCTTGTCGTCCTTGAGCCGGGCGTTGTACTGCGGCCGGTGCCGTCTGACGAGATCGGCCTCCAGCACGAGCGCCTGCTGCTCGGTGCCAGTGAGGATGAACTCCAGATCGGCCACCGCCTCCACGAGCCTGAGAACTTTGGTACTGAGTCCCGTCTTCGAGCCGAAGTAGCTCTTCACCCGGTTGCGCAGGCTGGAGGCTTTGCCGACATAGATAATTTCGCCCGCCGCGTCGCGGAACAGATAAACCCCGGGCGCCGCGGGCAACAGCTCGAGCTTTCGGCCGACGGATTCGGTAGGCACGTCCGAACGATTGTAGCAACGGGTTTCGGCAGCAGCAAAAGCGCATACCCTGTGTTACAATGAAAGCCCCATGAAGCAGGATATCGCTGCTTTTCTCGACCACCTCGTCAGGGTCAGGGGTTCATCCCAGAACACGATTGCCGCCTACAGGAACGACCTCAACCAGCTGGCGGACTTCCTGGCATCGGAGAAGGAGAAGGGCATCCTCTCGACGCAGGAGGACCTGCTGCTGGCCTACCTCGTCCACCTGAAGGGCAAGGGCTACTCGCCGGCAACATCCGCGCGCAAGGTCGCGTCGGCTCGCTCGTTCTTCAAGTTTCTCGTGGAGAGCGGCCGCCTCAAGGAAAACCCCGTCCGCAATCTCGCAAGCCCGCCGGTCAACAAGAAGGCGCCGCGCGTTCTCACCCAGACCGAGTACCTGAGATTGCTCGACGTGCCGAAGTGCATGGCCACGCCTGAGTCGCGCCGTGACGTGGTCATGCTCGAACTGCTGTATGCCACCGGTCTGAGGGCCACCGAGATAGTCTCTCTTCAGCTCGGCGACCTTGATCTCGACCACACGTCGCTCTGGTGCCGCCACGGCGCGGCGAAGCGCCAGTTGCATCTTACGGAGGAGGTGACCGGGCTGGTCCGGGACTACGTCACGAACGGGCGTCTCGACCTCCTGTACGATGACAGCGAGACGGCGCTGTTTCTCAACAGACGCGGGCATCAGTTGACCCGGCAGGGTTTCTGGCAGATAGTGAAGAACTACGCCGCCAGGGCCGGGCTCGGTGACCGTGTCACTCCGCACACGTTGCGCCACAGCTTCGCAGTTCGGAAAGTGCAGAGCGGCACCGACCTCCACTCGTTGCAGGAGGCGCTCGGCCACGCCTATATCTCCAGCACCAGGGTCTACCGGCAGCCTCTGTCCACGGTGAAGTAGGTCGCTATGTCAAAGAAACAGCGTCGCAAGCAATCCCCGAAGTCCCCGGCACCTGTCAGCGTCGCGGCGGTCTCGCCGGCGCCTGTTGAGACACCCCGCATAACGGCGCAGCGTCCTCCGGTCGTCTCGAAACCCAGGGCGGTCGTCACCTGGCGCGACATGGCGGTTCGCTACGAGCATGTCAACGCTGAGTTGAAGCAGATCGGCCTCCTGGCCGGCTCCTTCCTCATCGTGCTTCTGGTGCTGTGGGCCATCCTCGGGTAGTCACGAGGAGCGGCAGGTCCACGTGAACCTCCAGGAATCCCGCGAACAACTCTTCAGGCATCTCGCGTGGGAGATACAGGACACCCGCGTCATCGAGGCGATGAAGCGGGTCCCCAGAGAACGATTCGTCCCGCCTGCCCTGTATGACGCCGCCTACGAGGACCATCCCCTCAGCATCGGCTACGGCCAGACCATCTCGCAGCCATACATCGTGGCGGCCATGATCCAGGCTCTTGAGCTGAAGGAGACGGACAGCGTGCTCGAGGTGGGAACCGGCAGCGGCTACGTCGCCGCCATCCTTGGCGAACTCGCGGCCAAGGTTGTGAGCGTCGAGATCATCCCCGAGTTGGCCGATGCGGCGAGCGAGACGATACGCACGCTGGGCTACAACAACGTGCACGTCCACCTCGTCCCGAGGTCTCCTCTGGGCTGGATGCCGGACGCGCCCTACGACGCCATCATCGTGTCGGCCGGAGCACCGTCGGTTCCGCAGGTGTTGCTTGGCCAACTCAAGTGGAACGGCCGCATGGTCATCCCCGTTGGTCCACGCTGGCAGCAGAACCTCGTCAAGATCACCAGAACGCCCGAGGGAGACCTGGTGGACGACCTCGGTGCGTGCTTCTTCGTCCCTCTGCTGGGCGAAGGCGCCTGGAACGGCTGACGGAAGAAGTGCCCCCAAGGGGATTCGAACCCCTGATCTCCAGCTTGAAAGGCTGGCGTCCTGGGCCGCTAGACGATGAGGGCGCGCCCCACTACGGATAGACGGGCAAGGCTTCGAGGCCACACGATTCGGGGAAGCCGCACATCAGGTTCATATTCTGGACGGCCTCGCCCGCCCCGCCTTTCACAAGGTTATCAATAGCGCTGATGCAGAGCAAACGACGCGTCCTCGCGTCGTACCTGACGTGTACGTGGCAGTAGTTGCTGCCCCAGACCTGCTTCGTGGCGGGCGGCGCATCCACAACGTGGACGAACATGGAATCGCGATAGAACTCGCGATACAGCTCCGTCGCCGCCTTGCCCGGCTCACCCTGTCCCGCAAGCCATCCGTCAGCCACGCGCACGTAGCACGTGCTGAGGATGCCGCGCGACATCGGCACGAGGTGCGGAACGAACAGCACCTCACTCACGCGAGGCTCGAGTCTCCTGCACTCCTGGCGTATCTCGGGCATGTGGCGATGTCCGCCGACCGAGTACGCGGCGACGCTCTCGTTGCACTCAGCATAGTGAGTGGTCAACGTCAGGCTTCTTCCCGCACCGGTGACGCCGGACTTGCTGTCAATGATTATGTCGCCTTCCGTCATGCCCGACGCCAGCGCCGGCGCAAGCGCCAGCAGCGCGCCGGTGGGATAGCAGCCGGGATTGGCGACCAGCCGGGCGCCGGCAATCTCGTTGCGATGCAGCTCAGGCAGGCCGTACACGGCTTCCGCCAGCAGCTCCGGGCAGGGATGCTCGACCTCGTACCAGAGCTCGTATTCCTGCCGGCTCTTCAGCCGGAAGTCGGCGCTGACGTCGATGACCTTCAAGCCCTGAGCTACGAGCGGTCCGCAGACCTCCGCGCTGGCCTTATGAGGCATCGCCGAGAAGATCACATCCGCCGCACAGTCGAGGTCCGGCTGAATCACCACGCCTGAACCGGTCAGGTGGGGAAACACCTCCGACAGCTTCTTGCCGGCGGCGCTGCGCCCCGTGACGCACACGAGGTCGACCTCCGGATGGCGCAGGAGGATGCGCGCCACATCGACACCGATGTAGCCTGTGACATTGATGATTGCCGCGCGGATGCGTGCCATGCGTCGAAGACGCCATTATACACCACGAGCGCGTGCCGTACACCGGCTCCTGCCGGCAGTCTCCCGCCTCCCTTTGACGCGCGGCAGCCGATGCTGTAGAGTACCGGCTTCACTTTCGGACGGAGGAAGGCAGTGCCCAAGATCTACTTCATCGATGTCACCAACCGCGATGGCGTTCAGACAGCGCATCTTGGCCTCTCCAAACTGGCCAAGACCATGATCAACCGCTATCTCAACAAGATGGGGGTGTTTCAGTCGGAGTTCGGCTTCCCCACGACCAAACACGAGCAGATGTACCTCCAGGCGAACCTCGAGCACCAGGGCAACGGCAGGATGCAGCCGATACGGTTGTCAGGCTGGGTCCGCGGCGTGCCGGAAGACGTGCACACGGCGTTCGCGATGGTGCCCAGGTTGAAGCACCTGAACCTCTCGATATCGACGTCTCCCCAGATGATCAACGGCAAGTGGGGAGGCCGCATCACGGGCGATGACGTCATCAAGAGCATGACGGAGGCGGTCGATGCCGCCCATAGCCACAGCGCCGCCTCGGTCGGGGTGAACGCAGAAGATGCCTCACGTACGAGCACCGAGTATCTTGTCAAATACGCCAAAGCCGCCAAAGAGCACGGTGCGGACAGGGTCCGCTACTGCGATACCCTCGGCTATGACAACCCCTTCAGCATCTATGACGTCATGAAGACGCTGGCCGAGGCAGTGGAGCTCCCGCTCGAGGTCCACTGCCACGGCGACCTCGGCATGGCCGTGGCCAACTCGCTTGCCGGCGCCAAGGGGGTGCTTGACGGCGGGCAAGACGTCTACATCAACACCACCGTCAACGGTATCGGCGAACGCGCCGGCAATGCCGACCTCGTGGCGACCGTGCTGGCGGTGACGAAGTCCAAGGGTTTCGCCGACAAGTACGAGATCGGCAAGTCCCTCGACCTGAAGAAGTCGTGGCAGCTTGCGAAGTACGCCAGCTATGCCTTTGGCGTGCCGATCCCAATCAACCAGCCCGGCGTGGGCGTCAACGCCTTCGCCCACGCATCGGGAATCCACGCGGACGGAGTGCTGAAGGACCCCGAAAACTACGAGCTCTACAGCTACGAGGACCTGGGCCGCGGAGAGCCCGAACTGGTGGAGACCGGCCGGGAGATATGCTCCGGCCAATACGGCGGCGTCTCCGGCTTCCGCCACATCATGGGCCGGATGGCCGTGTCGTTCACCGACGCCGAGGACGCGCGTCAGAAGGTTGAGCTGGCCCGGTACGCCAACGTGCTCGCTCAGAAGCCGCTGACGACCGACGAGTTGAAGTTCATCTGCAAGTACCCGGACATCGCTCGCAAGCTCATGACACTCATCCCCGAGTAGGGCGCCTTGACACCCGTCGGGCGCTCGGCGGATAATCAGGAACCGCGGGCGGGCGTAACTCAGCGGTAGAGTGCCTGCTTCCCAAGCAGGACGTCGCGGGTTCGAATCCCGTCGCCCGCTCCAGCTCTTCCTGTCTGCCTCTCGACGCCACGGCAGGTCCATCCTCGCCCGGGCGGAATCGGGTTTCAGGGCTTCCGCTTTTCTTGTGCATCTTCGTTTGTCCCGGTACACTGACCCGCCAGCCGCTGCCAGACGGAGAAAGCGCGTCAATCTCTGACGGCTTCGCGGCGCCGGGTACCAGCATTCGTCCTCCGGCGCCCTGTGAACCATCGTGGCGACCAGCGCAACAGCGGCAGGCTGACCGGCAGGCATGCGTGAAGCACCATCCCGTGCCCAAGGCCGATGAGTTGCTTCCGCGGGAGGAGAATCGAGATGGACCGCAAGACCGTCCCAGGAGTGCTGACTGCGATGCTTCTTGCGCTGGTCGCGGTCGTGCCCGGCACAGCCTGCAAATCAGTTGACGTCGACAGTCTGGTGGAGAAGGCAAAGGACGCAGTTGGGACGGCCGGAGAGGCCATCGGTGAGGTAGTCGAAGACATCATCGACCATTCGTCGAACGCCCCAGGAAGCTCACAGGGGAACTCGTCACCATCCGCCCCACGCCCACCGCGTCCCACGGGAACCATCGGCGCCGGCCCCGCGACCGTCGTGGCCTCCCAGGTCGTGGAGCCGTCCGGAGGGACGGTGCGAGTCAGCAAGCCCGGCGACCCGCTCGACGGACTGGAGCTGACCGTGCCTCCGGGCGCCTACCCTGAGGCGAAGCAGTTCAACATCTCGCACGCGCCGGTGAACGGGCACACGTTCGGGCAGCGTTTCAATCCAGCGACACCCCTCATCACCGTCGAGAACGGCGGCGCGTACTCGGACGAGCCGATGACGATGCGCATACCGGTGGTCATCCCGCGGGACCATTTCGCCATGGCATTCTACTACGATGAGGCGAAGGGCACGCTTGAAGGCATCCCGTTCAGCAGCGTTGAACCTGACTCAATCACCATCGTCACTGGCCACTTCAGCTGGTTGCTCGTCAGCCTCATCAACAACACGCTACTGGATGACCTTCTCAAGTCCGATATCGACTCGCATTTCCGTCCCGGCATCGACGACTGGCAGTTCCCGAACTACGGTACGTGGAATACGCCCAACGGCAAGTGTGCCGGCCAGGCGATCAGCGCGATGTGGTACTTCTGCGAGCAGCCCGATGGCGTTGGCAGAACGCTCTACGGCCGGTACGACCGCAATGGGGTTCCTCCTGCCACTCCTGGGCTCTGGCAGGACGATTCGCGCGGCATCAGGTTCACCGCGCACACCCAATCCGCAAGCAACTGGGGCAGCGACGCATCTCGATGGATGCATGCCCTGTTCAACGTCAGGGACGAGCTCACACTCAAAGCCTTCGCGTATGCCATCCAGCTCACTGGAGAGCCGCAATACGTCGGCATCTATTCGAGCGCAGGCGGCGGGCACGCGATGGTCTGCTACCGGGTGCACCAGAACAATCTCTACATCGCGGACCCCAACTACCCGGGCGATACGGAACGCCGCATCGAATTCAAGGACGGGGCCCTGAAGCCGTACAACTCCGCGGCGAACGCCGCCGATATCGCTGCGGGAAACGGGAAACAGTACGAAACCATCCGCTACGGTGCGAAGACCGCGTACGTCAAGTGGAGCGAGATCGGGCGTCTCTGGGATGAGTTCAGGTCCGGCAAGATCGGCTGGGACGTCTTTCCGCAGTATCAGCTCCTGATAGGTGAGACGCAGGACACGCCCGTGCCTTTGACGGATGGCTTTGAGAGCCCCGCCAGGAAGATCCTGTTGGGTGGCAAGGCACTGTGTCCGATTGTCATCAGGGTGTATCGCGACGGCGCGGTCCTCGAGCGGGATTCAGATGGCAAGTACGAGCTGAATGACGGCGACAATCTGCTCGGCTTCGAGGTCTACGGAGATCGGAACCACGATCCTCAGAATCGCGCGTGGGAGTACATCGACTTCATGTACGTGAACGTCAAGTATGGAGACCAGGAGTGCCGAGGGTGGGTGCTCGACTCGGTGACCACGCGCAACGCCTACATGACCGAGGAGAACGAAGGCTGGCAGGACCTCAACTTCACATCAAGCGACGGGCGGTTCTCCACGTCGGGCCGGTACCGGCTGTACCACGACGCAACCCGGCCGGCAGACGACCGCTTTGCCACCACCTCGTGCTCCGGCACCTGGACAGCCCTGCCCGAGTGCATCAAGCCGGACGCGCCGGTCGGCGTCCAGCTACAGCTCAGCAGCTCGGTGGTCTACGACCAGATGCCGAACTACAACTGGTCGCCCCAGTTCGACCTCGCTATCACCGGCCCGATGGCGAAAGAGGTGGCGTTCCATCAGAGGCTGAGCAACGCCACGCCGACAGCCCAACAGAGCGAGGAAGCGCTAATCCGAATCCCTGCCGGCAGTGCAGGTTGGAACACGACCGAGGTGATCATCCGGACCGGCAGTCCGGAGGGGAGCATCGACTACGTGTACACCTACGTCTGGCGGGGATAGCGCCGCCCGCACGCGGTTCACGTGCCCGTGACCCTGCCTGCGCCGTCCGGCAACATCAGTTCCGGGAGACGAAGCCGACCGTGGCGAACACGGTGATGCACAGCGCATAGGTGACGAGCAACAGGTCGGTGTCCGCGTTCAGGCGCAGCGGCTCCGCCGCCAGCATCACGAACACCGCGCCCAGGAAGGCGCCGACGACACCCCTCACCAGGCCGCCGGGCCAACGGAACACGCGGCGCAGCACCACAACCCCGGCGCACGCACCCAGCGGAAGACCGGCGAGCATGCTGACGACGACCGCAACGATATCTCCGATGCCAGTCGTTCTGCCTTCCATGATACGGGCTGCCAGGAATGCCCCCAGAGCTGCGAGCGCCGCGCCGCAGGCAGTGATGACAC
>Ga0209609_10001616_pt1 | contig 13041 bp, 10 predicted proteins | sample LakKivw325mmetaG_FD_184136 | JGI IMG/M metagenome (GOLD analysis project Ga0209609, IMG submission 184136) | Anoxic lake water microbial communities from Lake Kivu, Rwanda to study Microbial Dark Matter (Phase II) - Lake Kivu water 325m metaG... | ecosystem: Environmental > Aquatic > Freshwater...
GTTCTCATGTTGCTTTGGGGCATTCGTCAAGAACGGCGGGCCGGCTGGTAGCCGGCCCCTCCAACGGCTCAGCAACGGCCCCGGCTGCGCGACCCGTTCCGCTACGCAGGGCAAGCGGCGCTCGGCGGCGAACCGCGCGCCATGATCCTCAGGCTCATCTCCTGCAACATCTTCCAACGCGAGGCATGCCACTGCGCGGCGCATTCGCCGCATGTCCTGGACCTGGAGTTCCTCGAACTGGGCGAGCACATCCACCCCGAGAAGCTGCGGGAGACCATCCAGGCGGCGATTGACCGCGCGAGCGCCTCCCCTCGCGGCTATGACGCGATCCTGCTGCTCTTCGGTCTGTGCGGAAACGCGGGCGTGGGCTTGGAGGCCCGCACCGTACCGCTGGTCATGCCCCGTGCGCACGATTGCTGCACCGTGCTGCTCGGCTCGCGCCAGGCCTTCCGCGAACACTTCGGCGACGCCCCCAGCACGCCGTTCTCGTCGAGCGGCTACATGGAGCGGGGCGAGTACTTCCTGCGCGTCGAGGAGGGGGAGACGCGCATCCACTACGGCGACGCCTACGCCGAGTATGTCGAGAAGTACGGCGAGGAGAACGCGAAGTACATCTGGGAGCAGATGCACCCGGCCGGGCACGACGAAAGCAACCGCGCCGTGTTCATTGAGGTGCCCGAGTTCGCGCACCTGGGCTACGTCGCGCGGTTCCGCGAGAAGTGCGCCGAGGTCGGGCGGACGTGCGTCGAACTGCCCGGCGACTTGCGGCTGATCCAGGCGCTGCTGAACGGCGAGTGGGACGAAGCGGACTTCCTGACCGTCGCGCCGGGCGAGAGGACCATCGGCGTGTACGACTGGGCGGAGATCATCCGCAGCCAGCCAGTGTAGAGGGCTATCACCATGACCAACTCTGCCCGCGACTGCCGCCTGCTTCGTCACGTACCGGTCCCCATGCGTGATGGCGTGACCCTGGCCACGACTGTCTACCTGCCCGAGGCCGAGGGCTGCTATCCCACCGTGCTCGTGCGCACCGCGTACAACCGCGTGCCGCTGCAGGGCGTGGACTTCGCCCGGCGGGGCATGGCGTTCGTGGTGCAGGATGTGCGCGGGCGGTACGGCTCGGACGGCGACTTCTACCCCTTCCTCCACGAGGCGCAGGACGGCGAGGACACGCTGGACTGGCTCGTGGCCCAGCCGTGGTGCAACGGGCGGGTCGGGATGTTCGGCGATTCGTATCTCGCCGCGACACAGTTCTACGCGGCCAACACGGGCCACCCCGCGCTGGCGGCGCTGAACCCCCGCTTCATGGCGGGGGACTGCTTCAGGCGCGCGTACTACTGCGACGGCGCCTTCAGCCTCGGGCTGACGTGGAGTTGGCTCGCGTTCGAGTGCTCGGCCCGCACTTCCGAGGCCGCGTTCATGCCGCTGTATGACGTGCGCGAGCTGCTGCAGTCGCTGCCGCTGCTCGACCTCGACGAACGCAGCGGCGCGGGCGTCGTGCCGTGGTATCGCGACTACGTCAGCCACACGCGTTACGACGAGCAGTGGGCGCCGCTGAACGTCCGGAAGGACTTCGCCGCCGTGCGCGCGCCGATGCTGCTCATCGGCGGCTGGTATGACTACTACGCGGGGGAGACGTTCCGCAACTACGAGGCCCTGCGGGCGGCCGCGCCGACCGACGAAGTGCGCGACAGCCACCGACTGCTCGTCGGTCCGTGGACGCACGGTGTGAACAGCGTGTCCACGCTCGGCGAGTTGGACTTCGGGCCGGCGGCGCTGGCCGAGAACGGGGCGACAATGCGCTGGCTGGAGTGCCTGCTGCAAGGCGGCGCGCCGGCCGAAGCCCAGGCCGCGCCGGTGCGCCTGTTTGTCATGGGGCGCAACGAATGGCGGGATGAGTGGGAGTGGCCGATCGCGCGCACGCGCTACGAGGACTGGCATCTGCGGGCAGATGGACGGCTGGCGCGTGAGGCCCCCGGCGACGAGCCGCCCGACCAGTACACGTACGACCCCGCCGACCCCGCCCCAACGCACGGCGGCAACCACTCCATCGGCCCGTACAACCCCGGGCTGTATGAGATGGCCCCGCCGGGCCCGTACGACCAACGGGAGATCGAGGCGCGCGCGGATGTGCTCAGCTACACCTCGGACGTGCTCAGGGAAGACCTGGAAGTGACGGGGATGGTGACGGTCACGCTCTTCGCAGCGTCATCGGCGCCGGACACGGACTTCGTGGCGCGGCTGTGCGATGTCTACCCCGACGGCCGCTCGATCAACCTCACCGAGGGCGTCATCCGCGCGCGCTTCCGTGAGGGCGTCTGGGGCGAGCCGAAGCTCATGGAACCCGGCACGGTCACCGAGTTCACGATCAACCTCGACGCCACCAGCAACGTCTTCCTGGCCGGGCACCGGCTGCGGCTGGACGTCACGAGCAGCAACTTCCCGCTGTGGGACCGCAACCTGAACACGGGCGGCGACGGCGTGACGGAGACGACATGGCAGGTGGCGCGGCAGACGATCCATCACGACGCGGCGCGGCCGTCGCGGGTGAGGCTGCCGGTGGTGTGAACAAGACGCTACTGCTGCAGCCAGTGGGGATCGAATGACCGCCGACCGTGCACAACGGCGAGGACATGCACCTCGTCGGCGCTCACCATCCTGTAGAAGATTCGGTAGCTGAAGACGAGGAGTTCGCGGTACTGGTCTTGCCTCACCTCAGGTATCATCCTGCCGATGCGCGGATGGGCCCTGAGCTCGCGAGTCTTTTGGACAATGAGTCGGACTACACGGCGAGCCTGGGTTGGGGAGTCTGCCGCGATGAAGACCCGCACCTGCTCGAGTTGCTCGGCCGCCTTGTGCGTCCAGATCAGTGCAGCCATTCCGCAAACCTGCGCTCCACTTCCTCATGGGTCATCGTCTTACCATCGGCGATATCCTGCTCGCCCTGTTCGATGGCCTCCAAGACGTACAGATGGTACTGGATGTCCTCGAGCGTTGCATCCTCGGGCAGACGCGAGATCACTTCCTGCACTTTCTCTTTCGTAGTCATGGGCGTCTCCTAGCTGTCGCCGTTCGACACGGCTGATTCTACGCCATGGGTCACGAACGCGCAAGCACGGATGGAGCACGTATGCTCTACGGCGCCACCCACGCCCCCGCCGCGCCCTCGCCGTCCAGCGGCTTGGCGACACCCTCAAAGATGTTCTTGCGCAGCACCGTCCCCGTCACGCCCTTGCCGATGCTGATGCCCTGCGGCGAGTGCTTGATCGTGCAGTCCTCCACCAGCGTGTCCACGACCGTGCCGCCAAGGCGGACGTAGGAGGCACTCTGCATCACGTTGCGGCGCAAGACGTTTCCGCGCGCCAGCGGCCCGGCGTACTGCTCGTTGTTGTTACTCGTGGCGACGCCGAAGAAGGCGTTGCCCCAGATGCGGGCGCCGTAGCCGCTGCCCTCGGTCAGCTCGTTGTCCAGGAACTGACACGTCCACGCGGGCTGCCAGCCCCAGCCGTGGGGGTTCAGGCCCCAGGTGAAGAAGCCGTCAATGCGCGCGCCCTTGTTGCCCGCGACGATGATGTCCGCCGCCGAGCCGTACATCTGCATCGCCCCGCCATCGAGGAACGTGTTGCCGATGAACATGTTCCGCCCGCGATAGGGCACAATCGAGATCACCGAGGTGTCATCCGGCGGCACGATCCACGGGCGGTCCACTTCCCAGGTGCGGCCCTCGTTCGCCGTCACGAAGCGGTACTGCCCCGCGCCTGTGCCGTCGAGGATGAACACCGCCGCGCCGCGGTAGTCGGTGTGCGGCGTGGGCGCGTAGTCCTTGAAGACGGGGTCCGCCGCGAGTGTGAGCTTCGTGCCGTCGGCAGTCGCCTTCCCGAAGTACGCCCCGCCGCCGGCGTCGAAGGTCATGATCTCGCGGTCGCCGCCGTACACATGCTGCACGTGGTTGTTGGCCACATACACATCCTGCGAGAAGTTGTTCCAGTACGTCGTCGAACTGCAGCACACGCCCTCGATACGGTTGCGCTCGAAGATCATGCCCTTCAGATTCTCGCAGCCGAACATATGGCCGCGCAGGATGCAGTCGCTGATGACGCCATAGTACGGGCCCTTGCCGGCGGCGAAACCCCACGGGCCGGTGACGATCACGCGGCCCTCGCCGAAGCCGGCCGTCCGGCAGTAGATGTCGCAGTCGGTGACGCGGAAGTTGCGCCCCTGCAGGTGGATCGCCGCCAGCGTCTCCTTCGTGGACTTCTTGATGAGGTTCCGCGAGGCGTCCGGCACGGCGCGGATCCGCACGCGCTCGATCCGCAGCCGCTCGGAAGCGGGCGTGTCGGCGATGACGCGGCGGTAGTTGAAGCAGAAGATCTGCAGGTCCTGCACGCCGAAGTCCGTCCCGCTGATCCAGGCCTCGGGCGGCGTCTCGGTGTTCTTGATGTACAGGGTGGTCAGGCCCATGCCCGTGCCGCGCAGGATCGTGCCCGGCGGGATCTCCAGTGCGCCCGCCACATCGAGCGTGCCGCGCGGCAGTTGCACGATGCCACCGCCGTTCTCCCTGGCTTGCTTGAGGGCCTCGCGGATGGCCTGCTCGGCCTCCGGCCCCTCGGCGGTGGGCGCAATGGCGAACACCTCCTGCTTCCACGCCACGGGAGCGATGATCGTGATCGGCCCCGCCGCGCGCCATGCCATCGGCCCGCCCTGGCCGTTGTGGACGAAGGTCGTGTACTCACCGGGCTTCAGGTCCGCCGGCACCGCGCCGCCGAGCGCCCAGCACGTGTTCTCAGTGATCTTCACTGCCGTCGTCTTGCCGTCCGCGCCCCGGAGCACAAGCTGTGCGGCGGGCGCCATGCCGAGGCACTTGCCGAAGGCCCGCAGCCAGCCACCGGGCGTGGCGCGCTGGCCCTCGTCGCCCTGCAGCCACCAGGCCTCCGGCGCATTGACGAGCCACGGCGCGGACGTCTCCGCGCCCTGCCGCACGCGCACCGCGTACACGCCCGGCTTGAAGGCTTGCGGGATGACGGCCTTGACGCACTGGCGGCTGGCCTGCAACGGCTTGACCGGCGTCCACTTGCCGACGGCCAGCGGCGGGGCGGGGAGCGCCTTCGCCGGCGTGTCATCCAGCCGCGCCATCTCGACGGCGGCCGTGTCGGCGAAGCCATCGCCGAGCAGCAGCACCGTCTCATCCGGGCCGACGGGGTCCGAGGCCCAGAAGATGGCGGGTGTGGCGGCGGCGAGACCGCTCAGGCAGAGGGGAAGCAGCATGATGAATAGAGTTCGCGGCATGGCAACGCTCCGTTTCTGGGTCGAGGATGGGTTGAGGAACCGCCCTAGCAACCCGCAGTTGCCGGCAACCTACCTCACACGGCGAGTCAGTCCACAAGCGGACACGGTTCATCGGGGCGGTACCGACACACGGGGGGAGGCACTTCACTCAGCAGCTCATTGAGCCGCTCCACCGCCTTCTGGCGCGACTCCTCAGGCGGAATGCCCTTGGCCTCGAGCATGGCAAGGAGGTCGGCGTCGAACTGCTCAACCCGCTCGGATACGGTCGGTGCGTGCCGTGTCACGATGGTCTGCCTGAAGCCGCGGCCGCGCGATGGGGTGACCGTGTCAGCCACAAACCAGTCCCCGGCGATCAACGTGTTCGCCGCGTAAGGCTCATCGGATACCACGACCTGGCACAACTCGTCCGGCATTGACTCAAGGAACCTAACCAACGTCCTGAGTCGGGCGCGCAGGCTGCAGTGGAGCATCCGAGCACGCCTTGTGTTCGTCTTGGGCAACCGGTCGGGGTGGACGATCAGTGACAGGCCGCCGCAGGTAGCGTGCAGTTCGGTCCATCGCCGCTCCCGTCTGAAGTGGGTCCGGAGCCAGTCGGAGCGGGGGTAGTCCCCATCGCGACACCGCCAGATGAGTTCGCTCGCCGGGCTGTTCGGCAGACTGAGTGTCCCGTAGGGGGCCTCATGGCGGATGCGCACCCCCTTGGGCGTCGCCGTGTTGTGCTTGAACACCGCGACGAGGTGCTCAATCAGCATCACGGTGCGGTCTTCCGGTTGGGGCGCGCAGAGAACCGGCAGCGAGGTCTGAGCGCCCTGGTGCAGACTGACAGCGGCCTCGAGGTGCCCGCGCGTAAGCTTGGCGTTGAGCAACCGCGCCCATCCGTCAGCACTGTGCCCGGCGCTGTCGCAGACGCGCACCGCCTGCAGCCGGTCGGCCATGCCCGGCGGCAACGCGCCGAAGGCGAGCGGCAGGATCGGCGTGCCCAGTGCAATGGCGTAGCCTACCTCCTGGTGAACCCAGGGCCGCTGATTGGAGCCGGGCGTGAGAATGGGCACAAACACATGCGCGAAGGAGATCATTTCGCGCAACTCATCGGAGAACGTCGCGCCCGGGAGCACCATGGGGTCCCACATCGGGATTTCTTTGAGCCCCTCCCGCAGATGCTTCTCGACGACCTCGGCGATCTCCCGGTCATCGTGCGAATAGCTGATGAAGACGCGATATGGATCTCGGTCCAGTCGCTCGCCCATCGTGGCCCCTCCTGCAACTTGCGCTATGTGCTAGCTTCGCTCGCGGTGCCGGCATACCTGCTGGTCCCGACCGCGACCTTCCGCGCCGTCTCCTCCGGCAGGACTTCCTCGCTCCCGCCGCGAACCACCCGCTGCATTCCCCCATAGGAGCACGAACCATGAAAGCCGCCTTCAAGCGCGGGCGCGAAGTCACGCTCAAAGACCTCACCCTCCGCCCCCTGCGCCCGGACGAGATCCGTGTCCGCATCGCCGCCTGCGGCGTCTGTGGCACCGACCTGCACCTGAACCCCGACGAGGCCGACCAGGAGAGCCCCTTCGGCCACGAGATGGCCGGCACCGTCGTCGAGAAGGGCTGCGGCGTGCTGTCGCTGGAGGTCGGGCAGGAGGTCGTCATCGAGTCCGCTACGCCCTGCGGTTTCTGCGAGCACTGCAAGAACACGCAGCAGGAGCTATGCACCAACATCCAGAGCTTCTTCTTCCTGGGCTACTTCGGCTTTGCCGAGGAGATCATCTGCCCGGCCATCACCGCCATCCCGTGCGACGACCTCACCCCCGACGTGGCCTGCCTCAGCGAGCCGTTGGGGGTCGCGCTCGACCTCGTGCGGCTTGCGGACATCCGGCCGGAGTCCAACGTGCTGCTGCTGGGCCCGGGGCCGATTGGGCTCATGGCCCTGGCGCTGGTCAAGCGCGCGGGCGCCCGGCGCGTCTTCATGTCGGCCTTCGCCCGGGAAGCGCCGCGCGTGGCCCTGGCGCGGCAGTTCGGCGCCGATGAGGTCTTCGACCCCTCGGTCACGCCCCTGCCGGAGGTGGACTTCGGCTGTGCCATTGACCGCGTGCTCGTCACGACTCCGCCGCCGACGCTCAACGACGCCTTCGCCGTGGCCTGCAAGGGCGGCATCGTCAGCTTCATCGGCATCGGCTACGGGGAGAACGCCTACTGCAAGTTCGACGTGAATGCCTTCCATTTCAAGAAGCTGCAACTGCGCGCCTCGTTCGCCTCGCCGGCGCTGTACACGCCGCGCGCGTTGCAGTGCTTGCGCGAGGGCCTCGTGGACGGCGCGGCGCTCATCTCGCACCGCTTCCCGCTGAGCCGCATTGCGGAGGCGATGGAGGTCGCGCGCGATCCGAGCCGCGCCGTCAAGGTCATCATCAACCCGTAACTCCGGAGGGCACACGCATGTCCGTTACCGTCGGCGTCATCGGCTGCGGCAACATCAGCCGCTTCCACTTTTCCGGCCTGGAGCAGGCGGGGGCGCAGGTCGCGTGGGTCTGCGACCTGAACGAGGCGGCGGCACGGCCCTGGGCCGACCGCTTCGGCGCCCAGTACACGCCCGACTGGCAGGAGATCGTGGCCGACCCGCAAGTGCAGTTGGTGGATGTCACGACCATCTCCAGCATCCACAAGCCGATGTGCCTGGCGGCCATCGCGGCGGGGAAGGCCGTGGTCTGCGAGAAGACGCTGGCGACGAACGCCGACGACGCGCTGGAGATTGTCCAGGCCGCCGAGCGCGCCGGCACGATCTTCTACACCTCATACATGAAGCGCTTCATCCCGGCGGTCCAGCAGGCCAAGGCCTTGATGCCTTCGCTCGGCCGCATCCTGTCCACCCACATCCGCGCCTACCAGTGCTGGGGCGACCTGTGGGAGACGCGCCCGACCGAGGGGTTCTTTGCCACGGGGCCCGACGGCACGTCACAGCTCGTGAAGAACTACGGGGGCGGCATTCTCGTCTGCGGGGGCAGCCACATCCTCGACCTGGTCGGCTTCTTCCTGGGGCGGCCGCGACGGCTGTATGCGAGCATGCACTGGCCGGAGGGGCGCGACTACGACCTGCAGGCCGCGGCGCTGTTGGAGACCGACAACGGGGTCGTGCACTATGAGGCCCTCGCCCACCCGCTGCACAAGATCGGCTTCCTGCGCGACGGTTGGGACGAGCGGATCGAGATCAACGGCACGCGGGGACGGCTGGAGATCTACAGCGCGCTGTGGGACGACCCGGAGCACAAGGCCTCGCTGCTGATCCACACCGACAATGCCACCGGCAACGCGACCGAATACCGCACCGCGCCCGTGTCGCCCTTCGACCGCGCCATCGAGTTCTACTGCGCCAACGTCGCGCACGGCCGGCAGGGGGAGCAGTCGCGCCTGACCGGCTACGACGTGGACGAGTTGATCGCCCACATCGAGCAGAGCGCCCGCAGCGGTCAGGCCGTGGACGTCAACTGGCGGATCTGATCGCCGGTCTGGCTTGAGGGGCTGAGCTTGGTGCCGTTGTAGGGCGGGGGCTCGTACCCCGCCCCGAATGGCACTAGCTGCACGGCATGGGCGGGGTACGAGCCCCCGCCCTACAACGGCGCCCACCGCCCGTCAGTGGCGCGTCCAGTCCAGCTTCATCTGCTCCCGCGCCCCCACGGCTTCCTGGATCGGCCACGACGCGCGCAGGTCGTCCCGGTACGGGCCGATCTCGTCCATCGGGATCGGCTTGAAGCCCAGCTTGAAGGCCGGGCTGTCGGGCTTGAGGCGGTAGTCATCTTTCGCGCGGTCCACGAACTGCGGGTCGGCGATGACCGAGTGCGTGTCCAGGCCCAGCGCCTGCCACGCCTCCCATTCGGTCATCACGTCAGCCTCGCGCAACTCCACGTCATCCACCCAGACCGTGCCCGTGCCCTGCGACATGTCAATGCGGATGCAGATCTTGCTCATGCCCTCACGGTAGTCGCTGTCGCCGGGGGCGGGGAAGCGGAAGGTGCACTCCACGCGCTTCCACTCGGGCCCGGCCTTGACGGCGGTGTGGCGGGCCCAGAAGTACTTCCCCGCCTCGTACGCCTGCGGCATGATCGCGCACGAGGTGGGCTCGTCGGCCCGGAAGCTCGCCGCGAGTTGATACGCCTGGCCCGGCTTCATCGGGAGGTCCTGGCTGTTGAAGTTGACGACGAGCGTCTGCCCGCTGGAGTCCTTCACAGTGCCGTCGCCCACGATCTTGAGCGACTGCTTGCCGGACAGGTGCTGCGTCGTGTCAATTCCCGCCTGCGAGTTGTTGGGCTTCACGCCCCAGCGCCAGCCCTCCGGCAGCTTCCCTGTTTCGCCGGTCTCGAAGCCGGGGTTGGGCGCCAGGTTCGGGCCGCTCACGCTTCGGATGCGCGTGATGCCGGTGCGGAGCGGCAGGTCGTCGTGCCAGATGAGGTTGTAGTCGGACTCCGTCTTGTCGAAGGGCAGGTTGCCGTGCGCGTACAGGCGCGCTGCCGGCTCGCGGTAGGAGACGATGTTGCGCAGGAACTTGTTGCCGGCCATCTGCCAGGCGTCGTCGAGGCTCTTGGTCAACTCCTCGTAGCCGGGGTACTTGAGGTACGCGGCGGTGCCGTGGAACTTGTTCCACGTCTCGGTCATCATCGGCACCGGGTGGCCGCCCTTCACGTAGCCGCTGTACTGCACCTCATTGTCGCGGCCATCCACGATGATGTTGTTCTCGATGACGTTGTCGCGGCCCCCATGCACATGAACGCCGCCCAGGATCGTGCGCACGATGACATTCCCATGCACGTGCGTCCCGCATGTCCCGTCATCCAGATACACGCCCCAGTTCATGTGCGGGCTGACCCACTTGCCGCTCTCCTGCCCGAAGCCCACGATGTCGTGCAGGTAGTTGTAGCGGATCTCCGTGCCGCGCCGGCACCAGTCCACCTGCCAGGAGTAGATCGCCCCGCAGTCGGCCGTCTCGAGGTTGCAGTGGCGGATCTCGTTGTACTCGAAAACATGGTCATTGCCGCCCCAGACGATGCCGAAGCGCGGGCAGTCATGGATGAGGTTGTGGGAGACGCGGTTGCCCACGCCGCTGCACGAGACGCCGACGCCCTGCTTGTAGTACACGCCCGTGTGATGGGTGTAGTTGTTGTCGGCGACATTCTCGGCGGGCTCGAGCGTCTGGGGGTTGCCCCCGTTGAGACTGATCGCGTCGCGCCCTACGTCGTGGATGTCGCAGCCCACGACGCTGTTGCGCTTGCCGCCGCTGACCGCCACGCCCGAGCCGTTGTAGTCGCCCACGTTGCGGATGACGCTGGCCGCCAGGCGGCAGTCGGTCGCCTCGCGCATCACGATGGCCGTGCCCTCAGCACACTCGAAGGTGAAGCCGCGCCACGTGATGTGCGAGGCCCCGTCCTTCATCTCCAGAATGGTCCGCAGCACCGGCGCGCAGACCGTCATCGTCGCCGGGTCCACACCGTCCGGCGGCCAGAAGTACAGCGTGCCGGTGCGCTTGTCGAGATACCACTCGCCCGGCGCGTCCAACTCCTCGAAGAGGTTCTGCACCCAGTAGCGGTCGCCGGGGCGGATGGGATAGGAGGCGTCGGCCGTGAGCGTGATCGTGCGCTGCTCGCGGTCAAGGGCCTTGATCGGGATGATGTTGTTCCACCAGTTGTAGCGCGGGAACACCATCACCTCGCCCTCCTCAGGATGGGCCCACGCGCGCGCGTCGGCTTCCTTGTAGTGCAAGAGGTTCTTCGGCTCACCCGGGATGTTGACATGCATCGGCACGGGCTTGCCGTCGGCGTAGGCCCAGCCGCCCGTCACGGGATGGCCGAAGTCGTGGTTAGGGTAGCGTGCCAGGTCCATGCGCTTCCCGTTGCACAGGAACTGCCGGAAGTACACGTCCTTGAGGCCCTGCGCGGCCATGTCGGCCTTGAGGATCTTCCCCTGGTACGGCGTGAAGCCGGCGATGGTCTTGCCGCCGATGAGGGTGGGCTGCTCGCCGGGGTAGGCCTGCCACGTCACCGGCGTCTGCGCCGTGCCGGAGTCTTCGGCGGTGAGGGATAGCGTGGCGGCCAGGGGATAGATGCCGCCGCGCACCTGCACCGTTGCCGGGCCCGCGCCACGCAGCTTGCGCACCTCATCGCGCGCGCGGGTGAAGGTCGCGAACGGCCCGTCCGTCCCCGCGGCGTTGGGCGCCGCCAACGTCCCGGACCAGGCATCGCTGCCCTGGGTCGAGACATACAGGCTCACCGGCGCGGCCATCGCCCCGCTCACCATCAGTATCAACGCCATCGTGCCAGTCAGACGCCGCATGGATCATCCCTCCTGAACGCGCGACATGCTACCTGCTACGCCCGGTACGCCTGTTCCACCTTCGCAATCGCCAGCCCTACGTCCCGCGCGTCGTCGTCGCTGAAGCTCTCGTGCACCGAGGTGCGCATGAGGTTGAAGTCCGCCTGCACGGCCTTGGGGCAGCAGTTCGCGTAGTCCACGTTCCCCCGCTTCTCCCACAGCGGGCAGCACCACGGGCAGTCGGAGTTGCCGTAGGCCTTGTGGTCCAGCGTGTACGGGTTCAGCATCGCCAACGCGCCGTAGTTCGCGGCCACGCCGACGCCCTCGGCCCCGACCGCCTCGCAGAACCTCGCCTTGTCTACACTCATCCGGTCCGCGTGCCAGCGCAGGAAGATGAACCAGTAGGCGCTCTTGGCGCCCTCGATGACCTGGCCCATCGTCACGCCCTCGGTCCCCGCCTCGACGAGGGTCTCCTCGATGACCTGCGCGCAGCGGCGGCGAACCGCGACGATCTCGGGCAGCTTCTCAAGCTGCACGCGCCCGATGGCCGCGCCCAGTTCTGTCATGCGGTAGTTGATGCCCACGAACATGTTGCCCGGCGCGTCGGAGTTGAAGGGCTTGCCGCGGTCGGCGAAGCGCTTGGCCTGCCAGTAAAGGTCCTCGTCATTGGTCACGACCATGCCGCCCTGGCCGCCGGCGGTCGAGTGTTTGCCGCTCATCAGCGAATAGCAGCCCATGTGGCCGATGCTCCCGGCCTTCTTCCCGCGCCATTCGGCGTCATGGGCCTGCGCGCAGTCCTCGATGACCCACAGGTTGTGTTCGCGGGCGACCTCCATGATGGCGTCCATGTCGCACGGCTGGCCGGCGATGTGGCCGCAGACGATGGCCTTCGTCTGGCTGGTGATCCGCTCGCGCACGGAGGCCGGGTCCATGTTCTGGGTCTCCGGGTCAGCATCGGCGAAGACGGGGATGCAGTTCTGCAAGAGCACGGGCATGATCGCGCCGGGGTCGGTGATGGGCGAGCAGATGACTTCGCTGCCGGCATCGAGCCGCAACGCCCCCAGCGCCGTGTGGACTGAGCCCGTGCCATGCGACACGGCGTTGCCGTACTTGCAGCCCATGTGGGCCGCGAACTCCGCCTCGTAGGCGTCTACTTCGACGCCGCCGTAGCGCTCGAAGGCGCCGCCTTCAGTGCGGGCGCGCTCGACGACACGGTTGATGGCCGCGATCTCGCGGTCATCAATCTGATCGCGCATCGGGAAGGGCTTCGTCCGTACCGCCGGTCCGCCGTCAATCGCTAGGGTCGGCATGGTAGCTCACCTCTGCAGAGATGAGGGCGCGCCTGAAGCGCGCCCCAGTTCATCTGGCCGCAGATCGCTCCCGAACCACGTACCGCCAGGTTCAGGCCGCCAGGGCGCTGACGAAGTCCGCGACGTTCCCGTCGTCCTCGGCGCGGAACAGACCTTCGCA
>Ga0209609_10001618_pt1 | contig 13038 bp, 17 predicted proteins | sample LakKivw325mmetaG_FD_184136 | JGI IMG/M metagenome (GOLD analysis project Ga0209609, IMG submission 184136) | Anoxic lake water microbial communities from Lake Kivu, Rwanda to study Microbial Dark Matter (Phase II) - Lake Kivu water 325m metaG... | ecosystem: Environmental > Aquatic > Freshwater...
GTAAATATATAATTAATGATGACCCTTTATAAAACTGATTCCGGCAATAGTTTTTTGCAGCATTAATATTTCTCTTTTTATAGTTTACTTAAAATCTTAAATATGATTCTAATTATCTTTGTTTTACTTTTAAAAAAGAAACCATGAATCGTCAGGAACAAGTATCATTTTGAAAAAAGTAATTTTATTTGACAAATATAATATTAATATATTAATATTATTAATATATTAATTTCAGAAGTTACACCTCTAAAAATTTTACCAGTATTTGAAAGAATTTAAGTCATTTAAAATTACTGAAAGGGCCGGCATCTCAAATGGAGAAAGACAGGACATCTGTTCTGCTTGATAAAGATATCATGCTGAAGTTAGAGGCTTTATCAAGAAGCACAAATAAATCCAGGACATTATTAATACAGGAAGCTGTTGCAGAATATGTGGCTAAAAAAATCATTAAAAAGAAAATTGGCATCATTGGTATTGCAGAAAGCAGGGAACCTTATTTTGCGCAAAAAGATGAGGACTTCCTGAAAAACAGCGGATTTGGAGAGGATTAATGGAAGCAATTATAGATACAAGCGCGATAATAAGCCTGGTGGATAGAAGCAGTGAACATCACCACAGCCTTGCAGACATCATTAATAAAGAGAATTACAGGCTTATTATTCCCTCTCCTGTGATTCCTGAAGCATGTTATATGCTTAATAAAAAGTTCGGGATTTCCGTTGAAATAAAATTTATAGAAGAAATAATATCAGTAAATTTTCATATTGAAATAATTAAATTCCTGGACCTGGCAAGGATTGTGGAAATCCTTAAGAAATATAATAACCTGGACATAGGATATGTGGATGGCGCAATAATTGCAATTGCCGAAAGGCTTAAGATAAACCGTATTTTTACATTGGACAGGAAGCATTTCAATTCATTAATACCGCTTGGCTTTGATTATTTTGAAATTTATCCTGAATAACCGGGAATGTGATAAGCAAAAAAATATATGTTAAAATAATCAGTAAATATTAAAGATAAATATATGAAAACTTCAATTTTAAAAAACAGAGAAAAGGAAATTCTAAGGAATGAAAGTCTGGAAGGTGCCAATTTTAAATCCCGGCATAAGTCTTCAAGAGTATTAAAATTTGTTGATGTTTCAATGCTCCCCATTGCTTACATAACCTGAAGCATTTTTATATATACTTTCCATCTCATCAATGAAGTTTTTATCAGAGCGCCAGAATGCAAGTGATCCCAAACGTTTGGGAAGAGCTGCATGCAGTACAACAGGAGTGAGGCCGCCTGCGCCAGGTACTGTTGCAGGACTTTGTCCCCAGAACAAGCCGGGATCTGCAGGCAGGGACTCATGCTCAATTTTTAACACTGCGGCTAAAGTTTGACTCCCATCTTTATCCACATTTGCACCAGTGTGCTGCAGCAGATCTACAAATTCGTTTCGCTCCATACCGCGCATCTTAAAAAGCAGGAAAGGATCTTTATCAAAAGCTTCCGCCATCAGATAAAATACTGCGGCAATGTGCTTGCAGGGATTTGACCAGTCAGGGCAGGAGCAGCCAGTTTCAAGATCTTCTTTCTTTTGGGGAAACAGTGACAGCCCTGCTTTTTTAAATACCGATTCAATTTCCTGCGGCATTTCATTGCCGAGCAGTTGCGCTGCAAAAATAGGCTTTTCCAAAATCCCTGCTATTACTTTGAGCCATTGTTCTTCTGTGAAGGTTTTAAGTTTAATGCAAATCCGGTAAGCTTCTTTTCGGGAACCCTGGACTTCTGCATAAACACATCCTTTTTTAATTTCAAGACTTGCAACTTGGCCCATGCGTGCATAAGAGCGCCCGCGGGAAAGCCTGGCGCCAATATCAAAGTTTTCAAGTGTAGATATCCAGAGTTTTCCCCACCACTTTTGGCTAAAAGAACCGCGTTTGCTCTGTGCTTTTATGCCGCCTTTAACCTCTTTTGGCCTTGACGGTTCGTACCAGTCATAATAATCGTAGCGCTGACTCATATTTACTCTCCTAAAGCTTCGCTTCCAAGCCTTATTATTTTACTTAAATCTTCATTGGATAGTTCGCTTAACCATTGCTGGCCACTGCCGATAACCTGGTTTGCAATGCCTGTCTTTTTTTCAATCATCTCATCAATGCGTTCTTCAAGAGTGCCTGCAACAATAAATTTATGAACCTGTACATTTTTCGTCTGGCCAATCCTGAAAGCCCTGTCAGTGGCCTGGTTTTCAACTGCAGGATTCCACCAGCGGTCATAATGTATTACATAATTGGCCCGGGTCAGTGTTAGCCCTGTTCCGCCGGCTTTAATCGATAGAATAAAAATATAAGGGGCATTCTCATCATTCTGGAAACGATCAACCATTTCATCCCGCTTCTTTTTACTTGTCGCTCCGCAAAGCAGGAAAACCTCCTGCGCAAAAAGATCCTGGAAATACCGTGCCAGTAAACCTCCCATTTCAGCAAACTGGGTAAATACCAGTGTGCGTTCTTTTAACTCCCGTATTTCAAGAAGCATATCTTTCAGTCTTTGCAATTTGCCGGAGCGCTCAGCAATTGAGGAATTGTCTTTTAAAAATAAGGCAGGATGGTTGCAAACCTGTTTTAGCTTCATCAGAGTTGCAAGAACAAGCCCCCGCCTGTTAATACCCTCAGCCTGCTCGACCTGTCTGAGCATGTCATCTGTAACAGCCTTATAAAGAGACGCCTGTTCCCTGGTTAGGCTGCAGTAATCCTTTATTTCCATTTTATTCGGCAAATCAGAAATAATGGACTTGTCTGTTTTCAGGCGGCGAAGAATGAAGGGGGCCGTCAGTGCTTTAAGTTTGTTTGATGCATCAGGATCCCTATATAACTGAATAGGTTTGTAAAATTTGTTTTTAAATGAGCTTTGGCTGCCTAAAAGCCCCGGGTTTAAAAATTCCATTAATGACCAGATATCGCCCACATGGTTTTCAACAGGAGTGCCTGTCAGTGCTATCCGATATTCTGAAGCCAGCAAGCGCGCTGCTTTTGATTGCGAGGTTTCCGGATTTTTTATATTCTGTGCCTCATCCAGAATCACCCCTGCCCAGCTGACATCCCTTAAGAAATCAATATCGCGCTGCAGCAATCCATAACTGGAAATAACAATGGCATTTTTTAAGGCAGCTTCTTTAAAAGATTGATTTTTATGCCTGTTAATGCCGTGATGAACCATAACTTTAATCCCAGGAGTAAAAGACTCTGCCTCTTTACGCCAGTTATTTATAACAGTTGTCGGGCAGATCACCAGCACCGGTTTTGTTTTACCTGCTGTAAACTCACTCTGTAGCAAGGCCAGGGTCTGTACTGTTTTACCTAAACCCATGTCATCGGCAAGGCATGCTCCAAGACCCCATTGGCGCAGAAATGCCAGCCACGAAAAACCGCGTTTCTGGTAGTGCCTGAGTTTTCCTTTAAATCCATGCGGTTGAGCCAGGGTGCTGAATTCAGCTCGCCCCGTTAATTTTTCCAGCAAATCATTTAACCAGCCTGTCAGCTGGACTGAATTAACTGCCAGCGTCCCGATTTGTCTGTCCTGGCAAATACTGTCAGCCAGTAACTGGCGGGCCGGGGCTGACATACTTTTCTGTTTTTCAAGCAAAATGATGGCAGAATGGATCTGTTCCTGATTTATCTGTGTCCATTGGCCACGTAGTTTTACAAAGGGCTCTTTTAATTTTGCTAAAAATTTTAGCTCTTCAAGGCTAATTTCATCGCTGCCAAGCGCTGCAGTATAATCAAACTCTATCATGGAATCAAGAGTTAGGACACTGGAAGCTGTTTGCATTTGTGGAATCCTGGCTTTAACTTTTAATCCCAGGTGTTTTGCTGCAGATTGCCCCACCCACCAGGAAGGCAAAAGCACTGTAAAACCGCTGGATTGCAGTGCTTCTGAATGTTCTTTTAAAAAAGTTAATGCCCCGCCTGCGTCAAGGTCAAAACCTCCGGGATTTTTATTTTTTAGACTTTGTGCGACATATGGACATAAACCGGCAGCCTGTCCAAGAGCCATCAGTATAAACTCAGTAGGTAAACCCTTATACTTCTGCATTTGTTTTGCTATCCTGGATTTTTTTTCCCAGAGCTCTGCTACCGGCAGGTTAAGGCTCTGGTCATCCTTTGGCTGCAGCAGATAATCCAGGCGCCATTTATTTTCATCTTCCTGTGGTTCAGAGAGGCGGAAGCAGAATTTAAAGGGTGATGCGGCAACTAAATCAACGGGACGTCTCCAGTCTGCAAGTTGCTTTGAAAAGTTAGTTATTTCCTGTCCATCATCCCAGGCAACTTGCGGGTCTTGCGCAATCAATGCAATAATCCAGGCATCGTGCAGGCTGTAGGGCTTTTTTTGATGATGGCGGCTGCTATTTCTGTTGTTTTGTGAAGAATTTGCATTTCTGATAATAGCGTCAATGGTTTTTGCAAGAAACATATTCACAACTGCCCTGGGTGGCATGCCAGGTGCTTTTTCTGTATCATTGTTTAAGCAGCGGCAAACTGCGGGCATACCTGCAGAAAGCTTTTCAAGTTGCTTATCACTTTCATCACAGGGCAGCGGCAGCCAGCGGGCTTCCCAGGAATCATTGTGCCTTGTTAAAGTGGGCAAAAATCTCTCTTGTGCTGTAATATCAAGGGCTGTTTCAAGAAGTTTTCCTGTCCAGATAATCGAACCGGCAAAAATAACGTGGCTTTCTAAAATATTCCCGCCTTCGGCAATAGATGTAAGTTTTAGCAATTCTTCTATATTTAAGGGTCTGGCAAATACCGAAAAAGGGCACAGACAAACTTTTTTCTTTTTATCTGGTTCTGCTTTAATTAAAGGCGATGAAGGCACGGCTATGTTTTGGTATGATGGCAGCCAGGCGGTAAGAAGCTCGGTATTGCTTTTGGCAACTTTTATACCAATGCCAGTTGCCTTAACAGCATTTTGCAAGTCCTTAATAGCGCCAATACTGCTTGCCTCGCTCCAGATGTAAGGAATGCCATTTAATATTGAAATATGCAGCGCTATCATAAATTGCTTATTTGCTGTAGAAAATTTTTAGAAAGATTATATAACGAAATATGTTTTTGGGATACTATTTCACTTTGAAAATCTTATATATTATTTATTTTACTTTTATATTCTGGTTTTCTCCTGAAGTCCTTTTGAACTCGTCTATGCCCAGCCAATCTAATACTCTGGACTCACTTGCAATATAATTTACCCTATCATTTGAAAACGATGCCCTTATGGTGTATCTTGCCGGTTTTTCAAATACATTAAATCCTTAAGTGGCACCAGCTGGATATCAGCTGTGAAATCCTGCAGTTTTTTGTATTTATAAAAAAACTTTATTATAATAAACTGATGTCATAATATGAATTCATGGAGGCATTTAATGAAACAAATAACTCTAAGACAAATCCCTAAAAGGGTAGAAGATCTTATAAGGTCAATTTCAGAAAAACAGAATAAAAGCATCAATAAAACAATTATTATCCTGCTTGAAAAGTCGCTGGGATTAAAAAATAACTCTAATAAGAAAAGGGACCTTTCAAAATTCTCAGGCACATGGAGCAGCGCTGAATTTAAGGAGTTTGAAAAAAATACTGAAATCTTTAATAAAATCGATAAGGAGATCTGGGAATAATGAAAATCTGTATTGATACAAATATTTATTCCGCTTTTAAAAAAGGTAATCCCAATATCAGTGAATTACTGGAAACTACTGATGAGATCTATGTCCCCGCAATAGTAATGGGTGAACTGTATGCAGGATTTCAATTGGGTGCCAGATTAAGGGATAATACAAAAGATTTGAAAGAATTTATTGAACAGCCCGGGATCTATATTATCGATATAAATGACTCTATAGCAGAAAGATATGGAGCGCTTATCAAAATATTAAAAGATAATGGTACCCCTATCCCTACAAATGATATATGGATTGCTGCAACAGCACTTGAACATGGAGCACGAATCGCTACATTTGATAGCCATTTTAAATTAATTCCCGGCCTGATGACAATAGAAATAACTTGAAAATATAAAAAGTAAATAAAGTCCTTAACTTCCCTGTTTATTGTTGGGGCATATTAAGCTTTAATAAGCCATCTACTTTCCGGTAACTCTTTTTTCAATTTCTTTGCTGCGTTCCGACCTCATTTTCCTTAATTCTTCGGTTACATCAATCCCTTTTTTTGAGGTGAATTTCATTATCTCATGCCTGGTTTTTCTCAATCTCTTTATTGCATCAATCTTACTTTCATGGGCCAGTGAGGATTCAATGGTATTAAAATAATTCCTTGCTGCATCAACTATAAATTGTGACCTTGTAATCTTTTTTATTTTTTTATATCTGTCAATTTCTGCCAGGAAATCTTCAGGGACCGACACATTAATTTTTACCATCAGTATTCGACTTCAAAAATATAGTTCTTCTCCAAAAACATTAAACTTTATTAAAATTATACTCTTACTCTTTTAACACATAAACATAATTTTATATCTATATAGATATAAATTTGGAGTTATAAATAGCAACATTTCTATGTTGATTTTTTTCATTAGGCCTGCTTGAAAAACTACTTCAGGTAAAACAGGAATATTTTAATAAAATGAAACTATTTCATGAGTCTTAAAGGCTATGCCCTTGCGCCCCTTTATCTACGCCCTGTAAGTGAAGAATCTTTGATTTCAATTTCCATATATCTCATTTGCAAACTGGGCTATTTTGTCAGCATAATTGGTGTCAGTTGCCCACCGCCCTTTTAAAAATCCAAGGCTTGTGTCCCCAGTATAATATTTATGCACATTTTCAAAATGCCTGGGATCATATTCAAGGCTGCAGTATTTATTTACATGGTCAGGAAAATAATACCAGGCAAGGTGGGCAAAGTGAGCTATTATGCCCAGCTCCTCTGTTGCAAAGCTGTTTCCAGGTTCCCCGCCGCCTGTTGCCCCAATGCCGGCAAAATTATTCTGCCCGGATTTTACGTCCCCGGTATATTCAAGAAAATTTGTTTCATGGCACATCTGGGCCCAGGCAATATCTGCCCTTATATTGAACATTTTACCGTAATTTATATACATCGGCGCAAGCCTTGCCGCCCTTTCTGTTTTGGACGGGTTTCTTTTAACAAAAAGGCCAACAAGTTGCTCAGCAGAAACTTCCTGGTAGCCCACCATGCTTGTACTTTTGCTTATGGGTTCAGCTTTAGCTTTTACGGATACTTTGATTGTGTAAGGAGATGATTTATTTCCATGATTATCGCTTGCGACAAGCGTAATGATGTATTCTCCGGGAGCATCCGGGCTTGTCCATTTGGCGGGGTTTGCGCTATTTTGGGCTATAAGGCCTGCATTTGCGCTCCAGTCATACTGTATGGCATCACCGTCAGGGTCCTCTGCATCGGCTGTTAAATCATACTGCCTGGAAACATAAATTATATTTGAAGACAGGTTTGCTGCCTTTATCTGCGGGGCTATGTTGCAGCCCCAGGAGAGAATCAATTTTCCTGAAGCTTTGCCAGCAATGTTTGAAGCTATGGCGGTAAGCGTATAGGGCGCATCATTTCTTTTTAAGTTTATCTGGGCCTTTCCTTTCCCAAGCGAGCCAAGGCTGTCATCTTTGCTGAAGCTGACTGCAGGGTAAGGGCTCCCGCTTACTATTGCCTTTACCCTGTAATAACATATATCGTCTTCAGGTGAGTAAAGCGGCCCTTCATACACCTCAAGCTTTATGGCCGGAGCTGTATTTTCCTCTTTTTCTGTGGAAGTGCTTGTTTCTATTGTGTCTTTTGCTGTTACCTGGGTCTTATTATTATCAGCTGTTTCTTCAGTGCTGCCGGGGAGTTTGCCTTCATCGCTTTGTCCGGACTCATCTGAATCTTTACCTGAATCTGTAGATTTCATTTTATCTGCCGGCCCGTCTGGCTCTTGTGGCTCTTTTGGCTCTTCTTTCTCTGCCGGGCTCTGAAATATTTTGGCTGCAAGTGAGCTGGTATAGCTGCGGATGTTGCCAAAGTTAAAAAATACAAGCGCAGCCAGTATCAATGCAGCTGTAGAAAGAGATATTATTAAAACAATTCTGCCCTTTTTTGGCTTTACATCTGGTTTTTTAATAGCATGTTTCATATCGTATTTCATAGCAGTGCAGATATAGTTCTTTTTAAAAATACAAACAGGTTTACTTTAAGAGATGATATCAGCAAATCCCGGGAAATGAAATGTTGCGATTTAATGATTTATATCTCTTTACAATAATCAATTAGAAATTGATTACTATACTTCAATGGGAAGCTTTCTGATCCTGATCCTATCTTCCTCAATAATAGCGATACAACCTTTATTTAGATCATTTTCAATCTGGGGTAACACTTTTTGTAATATTTTTGCAACTCGCAATGGTTTTACATTATTAAGCCTCAGAGTTATGATACTGGGTTTATTTGTAGATCTTTCAGCTAAAGGTTTTGTTTTCTTTAGCTGCCAGATCCAATATTGAATAATCACTGGCGGTAAACTTTAAAAAATCGGAAACTCGCCTTATCTTACAGCCACTATCTAAAAGTAGTTTAATGGTTTTTGGTGAAATATGGATATCTGCAATATATTCCATTTTACTTAGCTGACACAAGTGGACGTGTGTATTCTCCTGATAACCAGGCGGCATATTGTATTGCCTGCAAAATGTCTTCTTTTTGAAGCTCCGGATAGTCAGCCAATATTTCCTGTGTACCCATTCCTGAGCCTAATAATTTCAAAATAAATGATACAGTTATTCTCATTCCTCTAATAGTCGCCTGGCCCATACATATATCAGGATTAATAGTTATTCTATTCAGTTTTTTAGACATAATATCACCATAAGATGTTATTAAAGCTTATTTAAATCAAATCTCTAAATTATTATAGCACAACCCTGTTTTATATACTTAAACTTATCTTTGAAAATCTTATATAGTATTTATTCTCATGTTACTAAATTACTTCTATAAACCAGTCAACTAATTCAGGCAGGCGGTCAATCAGGTAAAAAGGTATTGAAAGCAGCTTATAAGTTTTACCGGCAAATTCATATTTTTCGACCTTTAAGTCATCCCAGGATACTCTTACAGCAATTATATTTTCATCAGCGCTTGCCATACTGAATAAGGATCGCAGCTTTAAGATATTTCCGGATTTCACTTCAATTCCCACAAGCCTTGTGCCATGCTGAATACAGAAATCAACTTCGGCGCTGCCCTGTGAGCGTTCTTTTGCCCAGTAATAGAGCTCTGTCTTTTTCTGCACTCCATTTGCAATTATTGCCTGTCCCACAACCTGTTCCATTATTCTGGCTTTATAGACACCGGTTATTAAATCCTTATAGGCATCATTTATAAAGTTTACAAGCCCCACGTCCAGCCATATCATTTTTTTAGGACGTTTAAATTTGGGAGTTAAAGGCAAAACAGGAGAACTGATTGCAGGCACCTGTTTTAGAAGCATTACTTTTTCAACAGTATTTAAAGCTTGTGCCATTTCACGGCTGTGATAGTTTGAACCTGAAAAATTTTCGTAAGTAAAAAGCAGACCGGCAACCCTGGCACCATATTCGATAACATATTCCAGATATTTACTATCACTGTTTGACCTTGAATATTTCCTGATATCATCTATATATGCTGTTTGCAGCCGGTTTAAAATTGTTTTTACTTCATCATAATTTCCGGTACTGGCATAGCTGTTTATGACTTCAGGCATTCCGCCTGTTATTATGTAGTCCTTAAATAAACTGCCGGCAAGATCTTTAAATTCAAACCGGTCCTCCGGATTAATGTTTTTAAGGGTATCAAGCAATGCATTTTTTCCCCTTGCCTCAAGGTATTCAAAAAAAGTCATCGGATAAACATATTTATAATCAATTCTTCCTACTGGTATTGACCAGCTTTTTTCGATTTTTGCTTCAAGCAGTGACCCTGCGGCAATAACGTGGAGCTGGGGCCTTTCTTCTGAAAAAAACCGCAGGAGTTCCATTATATTTTTTGATTCCTGCACTTCATCAATAAAAATCAGGGTACTGCCGTCAACTGCCGTTTTATCAAAAAGAATAGAAATTCTTTTTAAGAAATCTTCGACACTTATTGATTTATCAAATACAGCTAACTGTTCCTTTTTTTCAAGATTAATTTCAATTAGATCGGAAAAGTTTTCCCTGCCAAATTTACGGATAACGCTTGTTTTGCCCACCTGCCTGGCACCCCGCACCAGTAGTGGTTTGCGTATTGGGCTTGATTTCCATTTTTTAAACTCTGTTTCAATATTTCTACTAAACATAATGCTATTATATTACATTAGTTGTAATATACAAGTGCTATTTTATTACTTTTTTAAGTTTCAAAATCACCTGTTTAATTATGTTCCAGGATTTTGTCCATATTTCTTAGTGCATAACTACCTGGTTCAGATTCAGTGTAAATTGAAGGAAGGCATCCAAATTTCAAAGAATGTGTAAAATCAAAATCTGGACCAAGCTCTACAGGACTTTTATTCGGTATATGTGAGCATAGACTTGCAATAAAATCCACTGCGTCAAATTCTTTAGTATCATTTCCGCTCTTGAATTTATATATTACTTTTTCCTTTTGAAAGTATGCAAGGACTGTGAAAACGACGCTATGGTTATAAAATGTTTTTATAATCACTTGCTCCATAGAGAACACGCATAATTATAACCTGCTTTTCCGATTTATTTACAAGGTAAAAAGCAATATAGTTGTCGACAATAAGCTTGCGATAACCTCTGCTTTTTAAAGGCTCGTCAAAAACAAAGCTGCAGGAAAAAGGATACTCTTCAAGTCTCATAAAAGCATTTTCAATTTTGTCCATAAGACTTTCGGCGGCTGTTTCAGCAAAAAGCTTAGTAGCTATATAGTCATAAATCTCATCTAAATCCTCCTCAGCCTTCGGAGTAAACTTTAATGTGTAATTACTATTTGGCATATTTAGATCTCAACTTTTTAAATACTTCCTTGCCGTCCAACAAAGGAATTTCCTGTACAACTTGTGCTTCAGCTTCAGCAAGCTTTTTATAAATCTCTACTAAAGCCATTTGACGCTCATAGGTATCGATGCTCATTACAACTAAATCACCGTAGCCGTTCTTAGTTATAAAAATTGGTTCCTGCTGTTTATGGCAAATTTCAGAAATTTCATTTGTATTTCTTAAATCTGTTATTGGTCTGATCTTCGGCATTTTTATCACCTCTCTTTTTATTATGTCATTATAATAGCATAATTATGTAAAATACACACAAAATTGTGTCACATGAAAACCTGGAATCAATTTGCGCAAGGGCTTAAAAAAAATTATAAGAACTTCCTTTTGGATCCCTAAAGTATAAATATGATATGTGGCGGGATAATTTATTTAAAACTGGTAATTCATTTACCAAAAAAGATGAATTTATAATAAACAAGGGATTTTGGATAAAAAATAAGTAAAAATATTAAAAGCAATAATTCTCATGCTGCCTCCGCAATTGATACAAGTGAGTGGATCGACCTCATAGATTTTTTTTATAAGCCTTGCCCATGATTTATTGGCGGCCTTTGCATCCCCCTCATCTTCAATGACACAGTCAGACTCAACCATCCCCTGTTTCCTGCGCTTGCCCCGGCATACATTGCTGTAATAACCTACATACCTTACCATTTGTTCACTTTTATTCGGTATATGTGAGCATAGACTTGCAATAAAATCCACTGCGTCAAATTCTTTAGTATCATTTCCGCTCTTGGATTTATATATTACTTTTAAATCTTCACTTATATAATTTAGCCTCTCAGTTGAAAATGATGCCCTTATGATGTATCGGGAAATATTTTCCATGGCCTGGCCATCTCTTGGATAAATCCTGTCACCGCAGTACACATTAAAACCTTAAGTGGCGCCACGAGCATATAAGTTCTATGACCCTGTCGCCAATAAGCCCCCTTCTTTTTAACATGGAAAGTATTTTGTGGGCAAATAGCGGTTCAAGGATAGGGCCGTCAAGACCAGTAGCAGCTGCATAAAAGGTGCCGTTATCATTAAAGCCCCCATCAGCACAAAGTATATGAAGATGTGGGTTAAAGCCTAACATATCCCCAAATGTCTGTATGGAGCATATTGCAGCAGGTACAGCACCTTCTTTACTTACAGCATTTTTGTAATAGCAGGACAGCACTTCCCAGGCAATCACTCTTATTTCTCTTGTTTTCTTTCTTGTAATATTTAAACCTGTTACTTTTTTATCGCTGCTTTCAATTGCTTCCAAGTCATAATATTTTGAAACAGAGGCATACTTTCCAAGTATTCTTCCAATTCCTACCTGCACCTTATCTGAAAGAACGACACTGCAAATACATATATTTTTGGAGTTATAGATTCCATTTTAACAAAATATTTAGAGTGCAGCAGCAAGAAGAACCACCGGGGCCAGCCCGCCATACATTATGCCCCTTTATCTATGCCTGGCAATTAAAGAATCTTTGATTTCAATTTCCATATATCTCACTTGCAAACTGGACTCTGATTAAGAGATGATATCAGCAAATCCCGGGGAATGAAATGCTTAGATGCCTATTAATTTCTATTATTTACCACATAATTTTAGATGCTTCCAAACTAAAATAAGGTATTTTTTAATTTCGGCAATTTGCTATAATTACCTTTTAATATGATATATATTATGATATATATTTTTTTGGAGGTGGATTTATTTGGAAACAGCAAAAATATTTAAAAACGGCAGGAGCCAGGCCGTACGTCTGCCAAAAAGTTGCCGTCTTGAGGGCCAAGAAGTTTATGTTAAGAAAATAAATAATCTGTTAATCCTGGTTCCTAAAGATTCTGCATGGAAAGTCCTTGAATCTGGTGCTGATTATTTTAGCTCTGACTATTTAAAACAGAGAGACCAACCCTCAATCCAGGAACGAAAAGAAATATAAAATGAAATACATGCTTGATACAAACATCTGTATATATAT
>Ga0209609_10001620_pt1 | contig 13031 bp, 5 predicted proteins | sample LakKivw325mmetaG_FD_184136 | JGI IMG/M metagenome (GOLD analysis project Ga0209609, IMG submission 184136) | Anoxic lake water microbial communities from Lake Kivu, Rwanda to study Microbial Dark Matter (Phase II) - Lake Kivu water 325m metaG... | ecosystem: Environmental > Aquatic > Freshwater...
GAATATAGATCCCTGTATCGCTGATACTCAGATTACCCTCTATGGAATGTGACAGACCGGGTGTGCCATCCGCCCAGGTGCCGTTCAGTATCTGTACATGCTGCAGAATATAAATCCCGGTCTGGGGAGCGAAACTGCCTCCGGTTTTGTTAACCCTGAACCCGGGCAGGGTCAGGTAGCTGCGGGGGCATACTATGGTTTGGACATTGCTCCCTATAAAATAGATATCCGCCACAGTGATGTTGAATCCCCGGTTGCTGCCCAGGATTGTGTTTTGATCGTAAAGATCACCATAGAAGCTGATAAAGGGCATTGTTCCCAATACCTGCGTGATGCAGGCGGTATCAGTGATCATAACGGTGCCCGCCAGGGTTATCACCGGCGAACCGCTGGCGATCCGCAATTCCGAACCAGGCTGCAAGCTCAGGTCTCCCAAGACCAGGATATTTGTACCATAGGTTCTCATGCAGTTCTGATTATAGGCGATCAAGGCACCATTGACCCTCAGGCCATTGTCAGCGCTGTTGAAAACATCGATGTAGTATTGGATCGAACCGGTCTTGTAAAGCACCAGATTGCCCAGGCTGGCATCGGCGTCATGGCAGTGGATCGTGCTGTTGGAATCGCCCTCAAAATGGATGAATCCCCCCAAAGCCACATCGGTGCCGTCATTGAAGGTGAGATCCCCGTGCAGCTTGATGATCCCGTTGTCAAAACTGGCATGGGAACCCGGATTCCAGGTCATGTTCCCCAGGATCGTCAGTCTTGCGGAGGGATGATTGGACTTCAGTTCCGCATTGTCGATCGTCATGTTTCCCATCACGGTCAGTTGATGCTCGTTAAGATCCAGGATTCCCTGATAGAGGTGCAGATCGTTTGTGATGACAGTATCATAATACAGCAGGGCATCGTTGATCCTGTTGACTGGAAGTTCCAGCCTGGAATGCAGCCGCTGGGGCACGGGAGTGCGAGGGTTTGGCTTGCTGATCCTGAGGTTATAGAAATGTGAACTGACTGTGCTGTCAAAACCAAAGTTACTCGTTGTGCTTCCATAGAGTTCAACCACTCCTCCGGTGGGGGCGAAACCGGACCTTTGCCCGATAAAACAGCTCGCACTACGGATCAGGCCACCGCTGATATTGGTTGTGAAACTGTAGCTTGTAAGCGGCATGTAAATTCCGGTGTCATGGAAATCAAGCAATCCGCCGCTCATCGTGATCGAGGCATTGCTTTCAAATGCCCACCAGGAATCATCTGTGCCACCGTGTATGTGGAGTTCCCCATCGAGGATGGTAACATCCCCATTAATATCCACCAGACCATCATTATTGGTGAGCTGAACCATACCCCCGGTGATGTAGTAGGATCCATAGAGGCCATGATCGATCAGATCGGCGGCGGTGAAGCTTCCGCTGCTGATCTGCAAGCCGCCGCTGGTCCAGTCGTAATGGTCGCAGGAGAGGTTGTTCGAGGGACTGTTCAGGATCAGCAAAGCGCCGCCGGTCTTGTTCAACACCAGGTTGTAAAACTGCTCGTCGGCACCGGTGAAAGTGCAGCTTGAATTGCCGAGCAGCCTGACCGTGCCTTCCCGTTTGATCAGCCTGCTCAGTCCGGTGGTGTTGGTCCAGTTGCCATAGAGATCGATCGTATAATTGGAAGTGCTGAGGTCAATTGTCCCCGATTGGATGGTCAGTTCGCCATTGATGCGCAGGTCACTGGCCAGGATCAGACCCTGGTTGTGCACCAGCTTCAAGTGGTGAAAGTAGTTCCCCGGAGAAAAGCTTATGGTTACATGGGCATTGCTGGGATTGCTGTTGATCTCCACCGTTCCGCCCGTGGGTTGGAAGGTGCCGCCAACGGCAACACTCAGGCCGTCACATTTCAGTTCTCCACCGCTCATGGAGATCGAACCGCCAGGATTGACAGTCAGGGTGTTGTTCACATAATCGATCACACCTGTGGTCAGTGAAAACAAGCCATTGACATAGCTGTTACGGGGGATGGAAGAATTGTCGCAGGTGAAGCTGCCACTGGTCACATTCAACTGGCTGGAGGCTCCGGTGATCACTTTGCCATGCACGATGCCAGTTCTTGAGGAAATGCTCAGCTGTCCGTTCAGATTCAGATTTCCCTCCACCGTCAGGTTATTCCCCAGGAACAATCTGCCGGTGGTGTTGATCGTCAGGTAGCCGTTGAGGATCAGCGGTTGGCCAGAGTAGTAGGTATCCATGCCATTGATTTCCAAACTGCCCATTCTGGCGCTGGGATCCAGGATTTCGACCGCTTGGGCTACTCCGCCTGGGATATGCATGATGGTCAGCACAGCGGCAGGGAGGATGACATCGGCTCCGTTTGAGATCGTCCAATTCCCATAAGTGGCCAGGGTTCCCTGGCTCATGGCAGCTTGTGAGCCGTAATACCAATGGATGTTCCCCAGGGCGGTGATCTGGGAAGCGGAGAAAGAGGAAACGATGGTTCCGTAAATATCCAGGTTGCCATTCACTGTGAGTGTAAAACCATTGGGATTGAAGGAGCCGGTCTGAATAGTGAAATTACCGGTAACCGTCAGGTTGTTGTTCAGCAAGATGGTATTTGCCCTGGTCAGGGGTTGGATGCTGCCATCACGGGAGCTATAATGGGTTGAGGTGAAGCCCGCTTCCCGGGTGCTACCTTTGTTGATGATCACATGATGCAGTGTGCTCCCGGAGGGAAGACCTGCATAGAAATCCTGGGAACCGACAAAGATGAACGTTCCCCCGGTGGGGTGAAAATCTGTCCTTGTCCCGGTTATGCCACCTCTGACCGTGATCGTGCCCCCGGTGATGTTTTCCGTCAAACCGGGTGTTGCATAGAGATACACCCCCATGTCATTGATATTGAAGGCGCCGCCATTCATATTTATTGCCGCGGGATAGGTATAGGGCCAATACATGGGGCCCCAGCCTCCGTTGATGGTCAGGGCTCCACTGCTGATATTGAGCGTTCCGCCCAGATCCAGATACTGGCCGGAATCTTGATTGAAGACCAACTGCCCACCATTGACGGTGATCACCCCCCGCAGATGTTCATCCACCATGTCCAGGGCAGTGAAACTGTGGTCGGAAACGGTCAGGTTGCCCGCCTCCCAGTCATAGTTGTTGCATTGCACCGTGCCCGAGAGGGTCATCGCCCCGCCGCTCTTGTTCAGGCGCAGGATGTTGAAATTGGTGTTCCCCACTGCCTGGTCAGCGGAGCCGTTCAATTCCACCGTACCTGATGTGTCTGTGTAATTTCCGAATCCAGCCACCACATACCAATTCCCGCCCACATAGATCGTGCTGGAGTTGATGAGGGTGCCTGCCTGAACCTCCACATTCCCATGGACGGTAAGGTTGGAATAGGTATTGGTTATCACTGTGTTGCTGCGGGTGATCTCCCTCAGGTTGCCTTCCCGGTCATAAGCGAAGCTGCTGCCTGCACCCTCATCCCTGCTGGAGGTCTTGTAAACCGTCAGGTTATGCAGGTAGCTGCCGTTGGTCACGGACAGAACCACATCGTTGCCGCCAATCATTTTCAGGGTGCCTCCGCTGGGGTGGAAGCCATTTTGCTGCATATAGAAGGATCCCGGTGTTCTGATCTCACCGCCGGTGATATTGGTGGTCAGCGTATAGGTGGCATAGAGATATCTGATCCCACGGTCATGATAGATCAGGCTTCCGTTGGTCATGGTGATCGAGGCATTGCTGCTCCAAGCCCAATCGCAATCAGCCGTCCCACCATAGATATTGACGGTTCCATTGTCAATCAACAAGCTCCCGTTCAGGTCAATGAAACCGTCATTATTCGTAATATTGAGGGTTCCGGTCGTATAGCAATTGAAGGAACCGAACATGCCATTATCCACCAGATCGAGGATGTTGACCTGGCAATAGACCTTCATCCCTCCCGTGGTCCAGTCATAATGGTTGATATTAAAAACGGATGAAGTTATACTGAAGTTCAGAAAACCCGCTGGTTTATTGATCTCCAGAGTATCAAAATCCTCGCTGTAGTAACAATACTGGTCTGTCGTGCTGCTGAAGATGACCCGGGAGCCGGTTTCGATGAAAGCCGCCGGGCCTGCAGTATTGTCCCAGAATCCCTTAATTTCGATGGTATTGCCACTGGCATTGAGTATTCCGCTCTGAATGGCCATACTATTCAGCAGAAGGTTACTGGCGGCATTCACATTTCCGGTACGGGTGACCGGGTGCACCACGCCCCAACGGTCTGTTTCAGACAAGTCCTCCCCATAGCCATCGTCGCTTCTGGCAGTGGATTTGGAAATTCTAATATTGTGGAAGTTGGCACCGGAAACCATCGAGATATTTCCGTCTATGGTTCCGGTGAATTCTATCTCTCCACCGGTGGGTGTAAAATCCGCCCTTTGAACCTCAAACCCTCTCGCCACTTTGATCGTTCCTCCGGTTATGTTCTCCGTGAAAGACCAGGTAGCCGAATTATAGACAAATACGCCCTGGTCATGGAAGATCAGTTGCCCGGACGACATAGTAAGCGTGGCATTGCCTCCATAAGGCCAATAAGACGCTGTGGTCCCTCCATAGACATTCACAGTGGAATTATAATGTGATATCGTTAGAGTTCCTTTGAGGTCCACCCACCCTCCGGGATTGCGCAGATTGATCGTTCCGCTGGAGCTGCACTGAATTTCACCGGCTATGCCATTGTCCGCCAGCGACAAAGCATCGAACACGCCGTTGCTCACATACACCTTGCCGGCTGTCCAGTCATAGGCATTACAAGTCACGGAAACCGCAGCATTGTTGATCAGCAGGTTTTTTCCGGCTGGAATGGTCTTGTTGATCTCCAGGATGTTGAAGTTTTCGCTGCTTTGGATCGTCTGGTCAACGGTGCCGTTGAAGATCACCCGTTCGGTTCCGCTTCCTTCATTGAAAGCCCCCGAACCAACCGTGTTGTTCCAGTTTCCCCCGATCCTGATGTTGTGGCTATTGGGCTGGAGCGTTCCGCTTTGGAGCGTGAGATTACCCTTGATCGTGATATCGGTCTGCAGGGTCAGATTGCCGGTGTGGCTTGCCACCACATGGTTCAGATAATCGTCGGTGCTGTTCAATGCAATAAAGCGATTGGTCCCATTGAAGATCAGGGTGCCGGCGTTGCATTGGACGCCGGGTCCAGAATTGCGATCATCAATGAAGTTATAGTTTATAGTGATGTTTCCCGCATATTGGAAGTAACTGGAGGAATTAATGGCGTTCGTGAACAGGGCATCGATGGTGAAATCCTGTGTGCTTGTAGCCGCAATATAGAGGCCAGCTCCTCCTGATTTTTCCGAGAAGAGCGCATGAAACACCGTTGCCGCGCTGTGGTTGATGATGTTGGAATCGGTGGAGCCCCTGAAACGGACAACGCCCCAGGCCATCTGGACATTTGATCCGGAATTGAAAGTCATATTGCCATAGCAGTAGATCTCCGCTGCGGAATCCACGATGTTCACCGTGGAACCGCTTCCCCAAACGAAGTTTCCCCACACCCACAGATCCGTGGGCTGGTTCATGTTCAGAGTTCCATAGAAAGTGGCGTTTCCGCTCACATTCAGGTTGAATTGATGCACTGACACCCAGGTTCCGGTCTGAACCACCAAATGGCGGCAATAACCCTCGGCTGACGAGGTCACGGGATAACGCCCATAAACATTTACCGGGATGTTCACATCGGTGGTGGAGGTGGGGACCACGCCCGAACTCCAGTTCGACCCTAAATTCCAGTTTGTGTTGGTTGCGCCGGTCCAATCCACTGCGTTGATCGAGACCGCTAAAACTAAACAGATCATAATCAGGCTTGTGCTTCTCATGATTTCCTCCTTATCTTGTTTTAGGTTATCGCTTTAGCACATACACGCTATCTCTGTAGATGAACTTGATTTCCTTTAAACAACACCTGAGAATGCTGTCAAGAAAAATAATATTAGAATTCATAAGATTGTTTTGATTTTTTGCCCAGAGCCTTCATATAATCAGAGATATGAACCATTCAAGGTAACGCTGGCTTCAGCCGGAAAGGAAGAACTATAACGCTGGCCTTAGTTGGTCGTTACCCTTTCTTTTTCTGTTTGTAACGCTGGCTTCAGCCCGTTGAAAAAGCCCGGGATGGGCGACATTCCATAGCTTGGGGTGGAGCGAAGCGGAACCCCAAGGATAGAAACTAAAAACACCATCAAGCCCCGGAGGGGCGACACAGGTACTTGATAAATAACGTTTTGAGTCGGAGTATCGTCCCTTGGGGGCTTCCGAAATCCATATCTTCCATTTCCCCTTTTTCCCCTGATTCCATGCTTATTCCACCCCAGATCCCCTCTTTTCTCATCTTCATGCCCTCCCGAAATGACAGCCTTAATCAAGTCTTAATCAAGCGTTAATCAAGCGTTAACAATTAACGCTTGATTAACGCTTGATTAAGACTTGATTAAGGCTTTGGCGAAAGAAGGGAATAAAGGCCGATTCAGCGGGGATGTGAAAGCATGAGGTGGTGGTGGACGTAGCATACGATGCCGATCGTGTTGTAACAGCCGGATGCTGATCCGGCGGCACAGGCGCGGCACCCGGTCGTAGAGTTGTGGAAAAAGCCCGGATGGGCAGTAAAACTTGTCAAGGGTGAAGCGCAGCGGAACTCTGGTTTCAGAGGCTGGGAAAAGCCCGGGACGGGCGGTACATACATAGCCCAGGGTGGAGCGCAGCGGAACCCTGGGGTCAGGTGATTATAAATATCCAAGCCCCGGAGGGGCGACACAACTGTTTGGTAAATGGCGTTTTGTGTAGGGGTGTCGCCCCTCCGGGGCTCTATCTTTTGGGGTGAATCCTGATCCCAGGGTTTCCACCCTGGGCTAAGTTGTTTTGCCCCTCCGGGGCTCTTTCTTTTGGGGTGAATCCTGATCACAGGGTTTCCACCCTGGGCTAAGTTTTTTTGCCCCTCCGGGGCTTGTCAAACGGCCGCTTTTACACTCTCTTCACAATCTCTGTATTGTTTTAGTGGGGATCGGGATCGCCACCTATTCTTCACAAGCTCTGTGTTATTGATTGGGATCGGCATCCCCACCTTACAACAGCATTGGCATGCTATGCGGGCTGAGGCAAAAACGATGCCTTTCGAAGGTAAGCTGCCTTTCGAAGGAGCCCACTATCATTCAAGATTGTCCGGTGATGTTGTAGCGGCCTGCCGGCCGCTGTGGCGATCAGGAGCTCGCCACCCCTATACACCTGTCGGCTCAGTCATAGATCACGGCGGAAAGTTGCTGGCGCTGGAGTTTGCCGCCGCTGGAGGAACGGGATTCCCACACGATGAAATAGAGGCCGCGGGGGACGAATTTACCGCGGGAATCCTTGCCGTCCCAGTGGACGACGCCCTCGGAAGGAAGGGTGAGATTATCCGCCAGCACCCTCACCAGGCTGCCGCCGCGGCTGAACACCCGGCAATTCACTTTGTTTTCAGGATGTTGCAGACGGTGGAAGATGCTGATGCTCTCGCCGGCTTTGGCTTTGCAGGGGCTGCCCTGGAGCTTGAGCTGTCCCGTGAATTCCGGCGGCAGGTTTTGCGGCTGGCTGTTGATCCTGCCCGGGGTGGCACCGGAGGGATCCAGCGAATAACGCCAGGCAACCTGTTGGGAGCTGTTCAGATAGCGTTCCAAGGATTTGCCCTGTTGGGCGGAGGAGCCCACATAGCTGAGTTCGTCCAGGATATTATCTTCGGAGTCAAGCAGTTGGATGGTGTCGCCGGTATTGTTGAGGATGGCCCAGCCGCTCACCTCGATCACCGCCTCCGGTGGGCACTGCGGATAGAACGAAAGCAGTTGTGCGGCTGAATTGCATAGCACAAAATAACCGCTCTGTTCCGGCAGGGGAAAGCTGAAGTTGTTGTTGGCGGCGTCCCTGATCCAGAAACCATTCCGGCGGGTATCCGCCACGGGGATGAAGACTTCGATCCACTCCTGATAACCGGTTGGCGGATAGTACATTATCTCGTTCAGCAAGGGTGGCAGCAGCTCTTGCTGAAACAGGGTGAGGCTGAGCTGGTTATTGTCCGGATTGGTGTCCTCCGGAAAGTCCAGGATCAGTTCCAGCGCGTGGTTCTGATCATCCGTAACCGGCAGATAGTTCAGAAAATAGAGCGAATCCCCGGCGGCGATGCAATCCACGAAGTTCGAGCCCACCTGCACCCCATCGAGCAGAACGCGCAGTTGGGCGGTGAACCAGGAGCTAATGGGCGAGACGTTTTTCACGAAGACGCCCAGCAACCATTCTTCGTCCTGTTGCCAAACAGAGGGATGCAGCAGAGCATAATCCACTTGGGGGCGGTTGGACAAGCCGGGAGTGGGATTGGCCTCGGCGATGAAATCCAGGGCGCAATCATCGGTATCGTATCCATCCACGATGCGTGCCAGCGACCAGCCTTCAGGAACATCGGGCGCGAAACTCACGGCGACGTTGCCGCTGTCATCGGTGAGGAAGTTGAGATTGGGAGAGTCATAGATCACGGTGTCCGTGTAGGTTCCGTCCGGGCTGCGATACTGGATGGCGTCGCTGGCGCTGCCGCCATTCTGGAAAGCCAGGTTGGCGATGAAAACCGCTTCGCTCACCAGCGCTTCGCCGATCAGCAGAAAGCGACCCGGTCGCAGCAGGAAATAGGGAATTTCAAAGACCAGTTCATAGCTGGAGCCGGCTTTGTAGATGCGGGCGCCTTCCAGGTTTTCGGTTACGGTTCCGGCATTGTAGAGCTCGATCCATTCTTTGCCGGTATCGGCACCCAAGGGATCGTAGCACACTTCATTGATCACCACCCGGGCAAAGGCGGAGAGGGCAAAGCCGCAGAGCAGGCAGCAGAAGGCAATGGATTTGAGTCCCGAGCCCTGGTGCCACGCCATAAGTACCTATGTATTAATGCAATTCCAGCCGGATGGGCTGCGCTTTCCAGATCTTTTCCGCATACTCGCGGATGGCGCGGTCGGCGGAAAATTTCCCGCTGCGGGCAATGTTGATGATCGCCTTTCTGGCCCATTCGTCACGGTCTTGATAGAGCTCATCCACCCGGGCGGAGGTGTCCACATAGGAGCGGAAATCCGCCAGGATCAGATAGGGATCGCCTTTTTGCAGCAGGGATTCCACGATGGGGGCGAAGATGCCCGGCTCGTTTTGGGAGAAGGCGTCGTTGGCAATGGCGTCGATGGCGTTTTTCAGCTGTTCATCGGAGTTGTAATAGTAGCAAGGATCATAGCCGTTCTGTTTCAGGGCGCTCACCTCCTCCGCCTTCAGGCCGAAGAGGAACATGTTTTCGGCTCCGATCTGCTCCGCCATTTCCACCGTGGCGCCATCCAGAGTGCCGATGGTGAGGGCGCCATTGAGGGCAAACTTCATGTTTCCGGTGCCGCTGGCTTCATAACCGGCGGTGGAGATCTGCTCCGATAGGTCGGTGGCGGGAATGATCTTTTCCGCCAGGGAAACGGTGTAATTGGGCAAAAAGACCACCTTGAGGCGGTCAGCGACGTCGGGATCTTTATTAACTACATCGCCCAGATTGTTGATCAGCTTGATCAACTGCTTGGCCAGAAAATAGCCCGGAGCCGCCTTGCCGGCGAAGATCACGGTGCGCGGCACATGATGGGCGGCGGGATTTTCCTTGATGCGCTGATAGCGGGCGATGGTTCCCAACACATTGAGCAACTGGCGTTTGTATTCATGCAGGCGTTTGATCTGGGCATCGAAAATGCTGTCCAGCGGAGTACGGATTCCGGTCACCCGATAGATGTATTTGCTGAGGGCTTTTTTATTGATCTGCTTGATCTCCAGGAAGGTATCGCGGAAATCCTGGTCGTCCAGATACTGTTCGATGCCACGGATGTCCTCCAGAGAACTGATCCAGCTAGCGCCAATGTGCTCGGAGACCAGGCTGGCGAGTTGGGGATTGCAGGTGCGCAGCCAGAGGCGGGGCGTGATGCCGTTGGTAACGTTATGGAAACGTTCCGGATACAGCTCATAGAAATCCGGGAAGATGCGGTCCTTGATGATCTGGCTGTGCAGTTCCGCCACGCCATTGACGGAGTGACAGCCGTGCAAGCAGAGCCTGGCCATGCGCAGGGCTTTTTCGCTGTCCTCCTCGATGATGCTGAGGGAGCGCATCTTGTTGATGTTGCCGGGATAGAGGCGGGACACCTCACCCAGGATGTGGCTGTTGATCTGATAGATCAGCATCAGATGGCGCGGCAGCAGTTCCTCGAAGAGGCGGATGCCCCATTTTTCCAAGGCTTCCGGGAGGATGGTGTGGTTGGTGTAGGAAAAGCAGTTGCGGGTGATCTCCCAGGCGGTTTCAAAACTGAGCTGCTCCTCATCCACCAGGATGCGCAGCATTTCCGGGATGGCGATGGCGGGATGGGTGTCGTTGAGCTGGATGGCGATCTTGTCCGGAAGCTCGCTGAAGCTGTCGTGATCCTGTTTCCAGGCGGCGAAGATGTCCTGCAGCGTGGCGCTCACAAAGAAGTATTCCTGCTTCAGGCGCAGGATCCGGCCCAGATGCATGTTGTCGTTGGGATAGAGCACCTTGGAGATGTTTTCCGAGATGTTCTTCTTTTCCACGGCGCGCACATAGTCGCCGCTATTGAAGTAATCAAAGTCAAATTCATCGGTGGCGGTGGCCTGCCAGAGGCGCAGGTTGTTCACATTGTCCACTTTGTAGCCGGGGATGGGGATGTCCCAGGCAACCGCCATTATGTCCTCGGTATCCACCCAGCGGTGCAGCACCCGGCCATCGGTCTGCTCCTCGCTGATCACCCTGCCGCCGAAACGCACGCGATAGGTGATCTCAGGACGCTGGATCTCCCAGGGGCAGCCCTTTTTCAGCCAGTGGTCGGGTTCCTCCACCTGATAGCCCTGCACGATCTCCTGCTTGAAGATGCCAAATTCATAGCGGATGCCATAGCCAAAGGCGGGATAGGCCTGGGTGGCCAGGGAATCCATGAAACACGCCGCCAGCCTGCCCAAACCGCCATTGCCCAGCCCCATGTCCGGCTCCATTTCGGCGATGTCCTCCAGGGAGTGGCCGATCTCCCGCAACAGGTCGTAGCTGTTGTCAAATTCGTCCAGATTGATCAGTGTGTTGCCCAGCAGCCGGCCGATCAGGAACTCCATGGAAAGGTAATAGACCTTTTTCACATCCTGCTTGCGGTATTCATACTGGGTGCGCAGCCAGCGCTCGATCAGACGGTCGCGCAGAGTGAGCGCCAGGGCGTAATAGATGTCCCAGGGCTGCACAGTGGTGGTGTCCTTGACCAGGGAATACTCCAGATGGCTAAGGAATTGGAATTTTATATTGTTACCGCTCTGCTCCGCTTTATCGGTAAAGAAGATGGAGTGGAAATCGTTCTTCGGTATGAAACCTTCTTTCATTCAGTTCCTCATATCACTTTTTGCACAGCGGAACCAAAGTCCTGCAGGGACGATGCTGTCAAGGGATTTCTTTGTTTCAAAGGAGTTTATTACAGTTTGGGGCGTGGTTTTGGCGGGATCTGGATCAGGATATGCCGAAGGTCATGAGAGCGGAAGATCAGGTGTTTTCTTCAAGATAGGATTGAAGATGAGCCTGCACCTTGCTTTTCACTTGTTGCCAGGATTGGCCGTTTTTGAGGTCCAGCGGAATCTGATCCTGGTCGGCATTATCATAATAGCCAAGTGCTTTTACCAGATGCCAAACATTGTTTTGGGCATATTTCTGGCGGAAGAAGCCGATTATCTCCTGAAGTGAAAACAGATCCAGCAGGGCAGCCAGGTCGATGAAATCCCGGCGCAATCCTCTGCCGGATATGGCATTGAGCTTGAAGGCGGCGAGGTCCTTCAGGCTGGCCATCCTTACTCCCTGTAAGGTCAGGAGCGGGTCGAGCAAGGCATGGAGATCGGCCATCATCTCCACTTTGATGCCTCCGATCTCCAGTCTTACGGTATCTTCCTCCGTGGCAATGCGTTCGGTTGGGAAATGCCTGCTCAGGTGATTAAGCAAAGATTCTGGATTAAAACTCCGGTTTGTGAACAGGTCAAGATCATGCGAAGAACGATGCCCCAGCAGCAGAGCCAGAGCTGTTCCGCCCACCAGATAGAAGTCTCCGAGGGCGGGCTCCTGCATCAGTTGGAGCAGCAGTTTCCACAAGGATTCGGTTAGAAGTTCTGTATGCAGTTTCATCGGTTCCAGGTGGGGCAGTTCTGTTTCTGGCGCCAGGCCTTGAAGCTGTCCAGGGGAAGTTTGAAATACCAGGCGAAGAAATGGATGGTCCGTTTGTGCAGGGAGGGGGCTGCCAGCAGGTGTTCCCTGATGCGCTGAATGCCATAGTGTTTCCAGATGAAGCGCACCTCCTCCCAGGAGCCGTAATCCATCACCCGGGGAATGATGTAACCCGCATGGAGCTGAAGATCGAGCTGCTCCACCTTCACGTCCCAGAACAGGCTGGGGGAAAGCTGCTGAGGCAGGGGAAGGGGACTATTCATCGATATGCACGGGCACCCAGATCTCCACCACGGAATCTGGAGATTCCCCGGCGAAACGCTCGTCGTAGAGCTCGAACACATCCTGCCTGGCAGGTATGAACTTGCTATTCTGGAAGTACTTGCCAAAGATGTAGCCAAAGCTGTTCTGGATTTGATGGATGCTGCCCCGGTGCTCGAACACCAGGTAGTTCCCTGCCGGGACGGTGTGCCCCACCAGAGGTTCAGGCAGGTCGTCCAGAGCTTTCACTTCCTGCGCCACCAGATAGTAGTATCCGGTCTCGGTTTCCGGATCGAAATCCTCTCCATAATAGCTGATGCCATATTCCACCGGGGATACGGGATCGGGGATCAGGTGCCGGAGCTCCATGAAATCCATCCACAACTTCATCAGAACATCCTGCTCCATCACATCCCGCACCTGAATGCCGGCAACTGGAAAAGCATCCCGCCGTTCCAGGCGGGGCTCGTTTAGCACCCAGTCCTGTTCTGCCTGTGCCTTGAGCAGGCTGGTGC
>Ga0209609_10001624_pt1 | contig 13021 bp, 9 predicted proteins | sample LakKivw325mmetaG_FD_184136 | JGI IMG/M metagenome (GOLD analysis project Ga0209609, IMG submission 184136) | Anoxic lake water microbial communities from Lake Kivu, Rwanda to study Microbial Dark Matter (Phase II) - Lake Kivu water 325m metaG... | ecosystem: Environmental > Aquatic > Freshwater...
CTTTTTCGTTATAAGGCAGCCGGCGCGATGCTCCCGGCTGCATCTTTATGATTAATTATTACCGAATTTCATAGCACGGGATAGAATTGTTGCATATCTGGTTCATTTTCTTGTAACATTCACTTGGTGATATTTGTCAGGTAGATGAGGATATTACCCACTTGGTATTTTATCCCTAAGGGATTAAATTTTTTACATGAACCAGCCACCCCTGGACGCGGATGTTTTTCCCAGCCTGTTTCTATTCAGGGAACTCGGCCCAAAGCATCTCAGCTTGCTTCAACCGCTGTTTGCGCCATGTGAGTTCACTGCCGACACGGTGTTGTTTGTACAGGGAGACCCGGCGGAGAATCTATTCGCAGTGGTCAGCGGAGAAGTAATGGTGAACTTTAAACCCGACGATGGGCCGGTTATTACAGTGGCACGCGTAGAAACAGGCAGTATTGTAGGGTGGAGCGCAGCCCTGGGCAGCCGCTGCTACACCTCCAGCGCGGTGTGCACAACCTACACTCAGCTACTGCGCGTGCGCGGCGATGACCTGCGCCACCTGTGCATTCAACATCCTGGCACTGGGGCGATTTTTCTCGACCGGCTTGCCACCGTGATGGCCGAACGCTTGAATTCCACCCATGATCTGGTGCTCTCTTTACTCCAATTGGGATTAACCACGACCGTTGAACGAAGCGGAGGCTGATAAATGGCAACTCCATCCAACAATAGCGCCCCCATCGAGGAGCAAATACGTGTGCTCATCGAGCGGTTGAGCGCCTATATTGAGCAGTTCCACGGTGGGTCAGTCGAGTATATCTCATTTGACGGGAAAGTGCTTAAAGTAAGGCTGGGCGGTGCTTGCTTGGGTTGCCCGCTTTCACCCAACACGCTTCACGGCTGGGTGGAGGGCACGGTTAAGCAGTTTTTTCCCCAAATTGTAAGTGTGGAATCTGAAGATTAAATGCATTATATTGGCGCCTTCCATTTTACAACGCCACTCGCATCTCTCGCTGCCCTGGGCATGTTTAGCACAGTGCTAGCCAGCGTTCTATCCGAACTTTGGTAAGCCCTGCAGCGTGCATTGGTTCGCGCTGGTGAGGTCCATTGAGGGGAATAGAATAAATCTTGCCTTCATTTTAAGCAAGCGTAACCTGCTATGACTGGTTAATAATTCTTATCTGATTTTTAGAATTCTGTTTTTAAAAACCGTTATACTTCCAGAAACCCGTTAATATCGACACGTGTGAAAGGTTAAGTGAACATGTTAAAGCTTTCTCGGAATTCCATTATTCTCTTGTCTGTAGTGGTGTTCTTTGCCCTGGTTAGCATTGCGTGTGCGGGGATCACGATTCCTGCGGTCATCTCGAGGAATACCCAACCCACTGGAGTCCAGGAGGTGGTGCAGGTGCCCACTCCCAATCCTTCACAGGTTGCCATCGTCAGCGATGAGGATCAGGTTTTGATTGACTTGTACGCCCGGCTTAATCCTTCCGTGGTTAATATCAGCGTATACACGACCCAGAATGGTGCCCTGGTGCAAATCGGGCAAGCCTCGGGCTTTGTCTATGATAGCCAGGGCCACATCGTCACCAACGCCCATGTTGTGGAAGGTGGTGACTCTTACGAAGTGACCTTTTCGGATGGCTTGATCCGCGAGGCCAACCTGGTGGCGGAAGATGCGTTCAGCGACCTGGCCGTTATCCGGGTGGAGCTTCCTGCTGGAGTGAGCCCCATCCCTCTGGGCAGTATGAGCCAGCTGGCGGTGGGCCAGACGGTGGTGGCCATCGGCAATCCATTTGGCTTGCAGGGCACGTTGACTCGTGGCATCATCAGCGCCTTGGGCCGCACCATCCCCTCCCTCACGCAGTATTCCATCCCTGAGGCCATCCAAACGGATGCGGCGATCAACCCCGGCAATTCAGGTGGACCACTGCTCAACCTCAGCGGGGAGGTGATCGGTGTCAATGCTCAAATTGAGACAACCGGAAGTACGGCAAGCAACCTGGGGGTAGGGTTCGCTGTCCCTATCAGCATCGTGCAGCGCGTGGTACCCGCATTGATCAGCGATGGCCATTACGATTGGCCGTGGCTAGGTGTATCTGGCTATACTGTTTACCCGGCGTTGGTCAAGGCCATGAATCTGCCCGTGGAACAAGGTGCATACGTCTCGACTTTAACTGAAGGTGGCCCTGCCCAGGCGGCCGGCTTGCAAGCCACCACCGATACCGTCACCCAGGATGGCTTTCAAGTGGAAGTGGGCGGGGATGTGATCACCGCCATCGACGGGCAGCCTGTGAAGACCTTCGATGATATGCTGGTATACCTTTCATTACAAACTTCACCCGGCCAGCAGGTAACCCTGACGATCTTGCGAGATGGAAAATACCAGGATGTCTCGCTAACGCTTGGCACGCGTGCCAGCCAATAAGCAGTGAAAATCTGGCAATTAATATTCGAGTTCTTTATTCAGGCGGTTGAAAAGAGGCAGGTTCTCTAGGTAGCGCTGCAGGTTCTGGACGAACAGCTCAGCCGCCCGTTCATCATAATGTGGCGAAAAACCGGCAATGTGAGGTGTGATGATCACATTGGGCAGTTTCCATAGTGGGCTTTCTGCGGGCAGAGGTTCCACCGGGAAAACATCCATGGCGGCACCTGCGATCCGCCGCTCGCGCAATAAGGGAAGTAATGCATTGTGATCAATGATTTCACCGCGTGAGATATCCACCAGATAACCCCCCGGCTTGATTGCCGTTAGCTCTTTTGCTCCCAGCAGGCCCCGTGTGGCGGATGTGCGCGGCAGGCAAACCACCACGAAGTCACATTCCTCCAGCATGGAGCTCAGCGCTTCAGGCGGATATAACCTGTTCACCATGTCACCGCCCGGGTCACCCAGCCCGTCCAGGATATAGCCGGTATCTTCAGGGTGGCGGATGTCGCGCTTGGTAGCTAGTACTATAGCCCCAAAGGCTTGTAGCAGGCGGGCAACCTGGCGACCGATGCTGCCGTAACCGACGATCCCCACCGTGCTGCCACGCAACTCCTTCGGGCTGAATAGCTGCCATCTGTCTGATGGCCACTCGGCTTTCTTTTGGTGGGCCATAATCTCGGGGATGTGGTGTCCCAGGGCGAGCATCATCATGATGGCGTGCTCAGCCATTTGAGAGGCGGAGGCGCCGCTCATACTGGTGATGCTGATGCCCTCGCGTTGCAGGATGGGCTCCTCCAGAACATGGTCGAGGCCTGCCCAGTGGAATTGGATCCACTTCAGGTTAGGAGCTTGTTCGGGTGCAGGCAGCACACGATTGGTATATAACACCTCCACGCGCTTCCAGGCTTCATCACTGATCTCATCCGGTTTACGGGCGACAATCCTCTCTAGTGAAATGCGCGGCGAGATATTGCTGATTTTTTTGAGCAGTTCCTCGGTCAATGGCAAGGTAATTAGTACATCAATGGATTCGTCCATTTTACACACCTGTGGTGTGGGTTATTGTGGGATAAATGTGGGATAAAGTGTGATATTCACCTGTTGCAGGTATCATTGTCCTGGCATGATCACTTTTTATCAAAATCACTAATCCCAACGTCTTCAATCCCCGGATCATTGTTCCACTATTCCACAAGTATTAATTTTACTCAAATGCTCCGCTGGTGGGTGATGATTTGCATGAATTGAGTTAAACATTTATCTGATTCTTACATAACTCTCATCCAATCCACGATTTTTACCCTTTACAAATCTCTAAGGCATCAATATAATCAAGATCACTTAACTATTAAATGAGGTTAATAAATGACAGAACTTAATCCTTTGGGTTCCACTTTGCAAGAGGCCTTCGGCATTTTCAGGCGCCAGATGATGAGAAACCTGTTCATCTATGCCAGGGATAATGGGCTCACCATGCCGCAATTCGGGGCCATGTATCACATATCTCATAGTGCCGGGTGCGGGGTATCCGATATTGGGAACGACCTTGGTATCACCAATTCGGCCGCCAGCCAGCTACTGGACCGCCTGGTTCAGCTTAACCTGGTCAGCCGTACAGAAGATCCTGCTGATAGGCGCGGTAAGCTGATCGTGCTTACTGACAAAGGCCGCCAGGTATTGCAAGATGGAAATTTGGCCAACCGGAAATGGTTGGAAGAATTAGCCCAGTCCATGACCCCCCAGGAACAGCTGCAGGTGGAGCAAGCCATCCGCATCCTGGTGGACAAGGCACGCCAGCTTGAAGCAGCAGGAGATATAGTCGCTGCTTAGGTAATATTCACCAATTTTCTATTCGCAAAAACTTGATTTATAATTGCTGCTTCTAACCCGCTTGCTGGTACCTTGGTATGGTGTTTCATCACCAGGGATAGGTGAATATAAACGAGAATTTAAAGAGTAGAGATTAAGGAACTGTTTTTATCATGAAGCATTTAGCAAAATACATAAAACGGTATCTTCCGCTCATCTTGCTGGCCATTGTCTTGCTGTTCGTGCAAGCCAATGCTGACCTGGCACTACCCAATTACCTGTCCAGAATTGTTGATGTAGGCATTCAGCAAGGGGGCATATCTAATTCGACTCCACAAGCCCTGCGCCAGAGCACCATGCAGAAGCTCGAGCTTTTCATGACCCCTGCTGAAAAAGACACGGTAATGGGAGATTACACCCTGGCGGATAAAAATTCACCCAACTACAGCCAGCTGGTCAAGCAATACCCCGCACTGGCCAATGAGCCAATATATATTGAAAACCACTTAAATTCGACCCAGGTTAACCAGATCAACCCCATCATGGGGAAGGCAATTTTAGCCGAATCCTATTTTGAGCTGATCGTGGCAAACCCATCACAGGCAGCCACATTCTCCCAGGGTTTGGGTATCAATCAATCACAGGCGGGCTCAAGCAGTTTAAACCTGGGCACAGCCAACACTGCCGCCATCATGCAGATCGTCACCCAGGCGATAACGAGCGAATACACGGCACTGGGGGTGAACATGGGCAACCTGCCCGCTGGAGCGGCAAACAGCCCGGTACCCATAGCGGTGAGCCAGCTGGACATGCAGAGGTTGATGCTCTTCATGACGCCGGCTGAAAAAACCTCGGTGCTGTCAAATTACGCGCTGGTGGATAAAAGCTCGTCAAGTTACAGCCAGTATGTGAAAGAGTTCCCCGCGCTTGCCAGGGAACCAGTCTATGTGTTCAATAGTGACGTGGGCCAGTCGACGGTGACCACATTAACCCCTGTCATGGTCAAGTCTCTCTTGATGGTCACCATATCTCAGCAGGTGGTAGCAAATCCCTCTCAGGCAGCCAGCACTGCGCAAAGCCTGGGTTTCAGCTTCCCCACTTTAATCTCCGGAATTTTTAGCAAATTTGATCCATCTTTGATCGACCAGGCGACGGCAGCACCGATAAAAGCTGAATACACCGCAATCGGCATCGATGTTGGGAAGGTCCAGATGAGCTACATGCTGAATGTAGGTGCATTGATGTTACTGGTCACCTTGCTATCAGGCGCCTGCACGATCAGCGTGAGCTACCTGGCTGCCAAAACCGCCGCCGGCTTTGGCCGTGATGTGCGCAAAGGTGTTTTCAATAAGGTCACCAACTTCTCCAATGCAGAATTTGACAAATTTTCCACGGCTTCTCTGATCACCCGTTCTACCAATGACATCACTCAAGTGCAGATGGTGGTGTTCATGATCATCCGCATGGTCTTCTATGCGCCGCTCATCGCCATTGGAGGCATTATCGACGCGCTGGCGCAAAGTTCCTCCATGTGGTGGATCATCGCCGTGGCGGTGGGTGTGCTACTCACCCTTATTATTTCTGTTTTCAGCATCGCCTTGCCTAAATTCCAGAGCATCCAGAAGCTGATTGACCGGCTCAACCTGGTGATGCGCGAGAACCTTTCGGGCATGATGGTCATCCGGGCTTTTAACCGCCAGGATTTCGAAGAAGACCGCTTTGATAGAGCGAATTTGAACCTGACCTCGGTTTTGCTATTTATCCAACGCGTGATGGTGATCATGATGCCGGTGATGATGCTCATTATGAATGGGGTGACGGTTATGATCATCTGGATCGGGTCACACCAGGTAGCCACTGGAGGCATCCAGGTGGGAAATATGATCGCCTTCATGCAATATACCATCCAGATCGTGTTTGCTTTCCTGATGCTTTCCATGATGTTCATCATCCTGCCCCGCGCTGTGGTATCAGCCGACCGCCTCGGTGAAGTAGTGAGCACTCCAACCGTGATCAACGACCCTGCATCGCCCAAGCAGTTTAGCGAAAAATTCAAGGGTGTGGTGGAGTTTCGCAACGTATCTTTTCGCTACCCGGATGCCGAGGAGGATGTGCTGCACGATATCAGTTTCACCGCCCAGCCGGGCCAGACCACCGCCCTGATTGGCTCGACGGGTTCCGGGAAATCCACGGTGATCAACCTGATCCCACGTTTTTATGATGTCACGGATGGGTCAATCCTGCTGGATAACATCGATATTCGCCAGGTTAGCCAGCGCGACCTGCGCGAAAAAATCGGCTACATCCCTCAAAAAGGGATCCTGTTCACGGGCACCATTGCAGACAACCTGCGTTTCGCCGATGAGAACGCCAGCCTCGAGACCTTGCATGAGGCCAGCGATATCGCCCAGGCCACAGATTTCATTCTCAATAATGGGCAGGAGAATGGCAATGGCAAGTTGAACGGCAATGGTAATGGAAATGGAAATGGCAATAGAAACAAAGTAGCCGAGGAGGCTGTAAGCAAAGTGATCGATAAAGCAATGGATGGCAGTGGCTTTGATGCCGATGTATCGCAAGGGGGCACCAACTTCTCGGGAGGCCAGAAGCAACGCCTTTCCATCGCCCGTGCCCTGGTGAAAAAAGCTCCCATTTATATCTTTGACGACAGTTTCTCTGCCGTAGATTTCAAGACGGACGCTGCCTTACGACGTGCCCTGAGGCAAAAAACCGCTGGCAGCACCATCCTGATCGTCACACAGAGAGTGTCGACGATCATGAATGCCGAGCAGATTATCGTCCTGGAAGAGGGGCGGATCATCGGCAAAGGCACTCACGAGGAATTGATGCGTGATTGCAAGGCATACAAGGAGATTGCCCTTTCACAGCTCAGTCAGGAGGAATTACTATGATGCACGGTGGACCGATGGCAAGGGGTCGTGGCCCGAGGCCGGGTGGCCCGGTTGCTGGGATGTTAAAGGGGGATCGTGCCCGCGATTTCAAGGGCACCATGACCAAACTCTACAAGTACCTTGGCAAGTACCGGCTTCTGCTCATCTTGGTCATGATCATTGCTGCTGCTTCTACAGTATTCACTGTCTTGGGACCGAAGATCCTGGGAAGCGCCACCACCGAGCTGTTCAATGGCGTGCTGGCAAAGTTGGCCGGTACCGGCAATATTAATTTCACCAATATTGGTAACATCCTGCTGGAAGTTGCCGGATTGTATGTGTTTGCCGCTATCCTGAGCTATATCCAGGGATGGATTATGGCGAACATTTCCATGGATGTCACCTACCGGTTCCGTAAGGATATCTCCGAGAAAATCAACAAGATGCCTCTCAAGTATTTCGACGGCACCAACCATGGTGAGATCCTGTCACGCGTGACCAACGATGTCGATACTGTTAGCCAGACCCTCAGCCAAAGCCTCACCCAGATCATTACTTCGGTGACGGCGGTGATCGGGGTATTGATCATGATGCTAACGATTAGCTGGGAGATGACTCTGGTGGCGGTCGTGATCGTACCCCTGGCCTTGGGGGTGATCAGTTTTATCGTGAGTCATTCGCAGAAATACTTCTTGCAGCAACAGGATTACCTGGGCCACGTCAATGGGCACGTCGAGGAGATGTTCGGCGGTCATGTCGTCGTCAAGGCCTTCAATTACGAGCAGAAGAGCATCGAGAAATTCGATGGCTATAACAACACCCTGTATGAAGCCGGCTGGAAGTCGCAGTTCCTGTCTGGCCTGTTATTCCCCGTAATGAACTTCATCGGCAACCTGGGCTATGTTGGGGTAAGCATCCTGGGAGGCTACCTGGCAATCCAGAATGCCATCACCGTAGGTGATATCCAGGCCTTTCTCCAGTATGTGCGTTCCTTTACCCAGCCTATGACCCAGATCGCCAATGTGTCCAATATCTTGCAGCAAACTGCTGCCGCGGCCGAGCGTGTTTTTGAATTCCTGGCTGAGGGCGAAGAGGTCAAAGAGACCGAGAATCCTATCAAGGTGCCGGCAGTGGCGAGGCAGGTTGTGTTCCAGCATGTGCGCTTCGGTTATGACCCCGAAACCATTGTGATCAAGGATTTCAACGCAGATATAAAGCCAGGGCAGAAGATCGCCATTGTGGGTCCCACCGGCGCCGGCAAGACCACCATGGTCAAGCTGCTGATGCGCTTCTATGATGTAAGCGGTGGAGCCATCATGATTGACGGCCATGATATCCGCGAATTCTCACGTTTCGACCTGCGCAAGATGTTCGGCATGGTGTTACAGGATGCCTGGATCTACAATGGCACGATCATGGAAAATATCCGCTATGGCCGGCAGGATGCCACAGATGAAGAAGTGATTGCCGCTGCCAGGGCAGCCCGCGTGGACCACTTCGTGCGTACCCTGCCGGAAGGCTACAATCTGGTGCTCAACGAAGAGGCTAGCAATATCTCCCAGGGTCAGATGCAGCTCCTCACCATCGCTCGGGCCATCCTCGCCAACCCCAAAATGCTGATCCTCGATGAGGCCACCAGCTCGGTGGATACGCGTACCGAAATCCTCATCCAGGAAGCTATGGATGAGCTGATGAAGGGCCGCACCAGCTTCATCATCGCTCACCGCCTGTCCACCATCCGCAATGCCGACCTGATCCTGGTGATGGACCATGGTGATATCGTGGAGCAGGGTAAGCACGAAGAGCTGCTGGCACGCAAGGGCTTCTACGCTGACATGTACAACAGCCAGTTCGAGAAAGTTTTCGAGGCTGAGCCGGTCGGATAAGATTGCTTCCACGGCTCGCAGAATACCCCTATTTGCCCGGGAAGTGAAATCCCCGCACTTTTTTCTGGGATGACATTTGTCATAAAAACGGAGGTGACAAATGATATTTGATTTAGACATATGCTTTTTGTTATGATGGTATTGGACAACCGAATAAGCCGGAGCAATCTGAAGGATATACAACTGGCAAAAATCTTGCGCTGCAAGACAGCTGGGCAGGCTGACAATAGAATGCCAGATATTCTCCGCTGATATGCGGACAAAAGGATTGCTCCGGCGTCTTTTTAATCTATAATATTCATATGACCCAAGATTATGATACTTACCTTTCACCATATACCTGGCGTTACGGTAGCCAGGAGATGCGCAGCATCTGGAGCGAAGTGCACAAGCGCAAGCTGTGGCGCGAGCTGTGGCTGGCCCTGGCAGAGATACAATCTGAGTATGGCCTGGTGAGCGCAGGCCAGCTGGAGGAGATACGCGGGCATGTGGGAGAGGTGGATATGCCGCGCGCCCTGGAAGTTGAAGCCCAGATCCACCACGACCTGATGGCAGAGTTGAGGGTTTTCGCCAGCCAGTGCCCCACAGGTGGGGGTATTATGCACCTGGGAGCCACTTCCACCGACATTGAAGATAATGCCGATGTGCTGCGCCAGCGCCAGTCGCTTGACATGGTGCTGGGCGGGCTCAAGGAAGTGCTGGCATTGCTCGCTGCAGCCATCGATGCCTGGGCAGACTTGCCGGTGATCGCCTTCACCCATTTGCAGCCCGCCGAGCCTACCACATTGGGCTATCGCCTGGCAGGCTATACCCAAGACCTGCTCGCTGATTGGCAGGTGTTACACGTGGTGCGAGCCGGGCTGCGCGGCAAAGGTTTTAAAGGCGCCGTGGGAACCGGAGCAGCTTATGCTGAGCTGGTGGGTGTGGGTAACCTGGCTGATTTCGAAAACCGGTTGTCGCACCGCATCGATTTGCCCTTTTTCCCGGTGGCCACCCAGGTTTACCCACGCCGGCAGGATTTCTTGCTGCTCAGCCACCTGGCAGGCCTGGGCGCTACCCTGCATAAATTCGCCTTTGACTTGCGGTTGCTGCAATCCGCGCCCATCGGGGAGCTAGGAGAGCCATTTGGTAAGCACCAGGTGGGCTCTTCGGCTATGCCCTTCAAACGCAACCCGATCAACGCTGAGAAGATCGATTCTCTCGCACGCCTGCTGGCCCAGCTACCCCGCACTGCCTGGGACGATGCTGCCAGCTCGCTGCTCGAGCGCACCCTGGATGACTCTGCCAACCGGCGTACGCTGCTACCCGAAGCCTTTTTGATCTGTGATGAATTGCTGCTCACCACCCAGCATATCATCAGCGGTTTGCAGGTGAATCAGGAGGCCATACAGCGTAACTTGCAGGTCTACGCGCCGTTTGCAGCCCTAGAACGGGTGCTGATGGCGCTGGTGAAAGCCGGGGCTGACCGCCAGGTGATGCACGAGTACCTGCGCCAGCATTCTCTCACCGCTTGGGCTGAGGTACAAGCCGGTAAGCCGAATATGCTGGATGAATTTATCAGCCATGACCCCGAGATCACCCGCTTCGTGCCTGCCGACCAGCTGTGCCGGCTGATGGATGTTTCCGGCTACCTGGGCGATGCTCCCCAGCGTGCTCGGCAGATGGCTGAGATGGTGCGCAACTCGCTGGGTGGTTGATGGGTCAAAAAAAAAACCGGCATCGGACACTCCGAAGCCGGTTTTTATATTAAAACGAGGTCATTTATTAACCAGCGGGATCCAGAAGATTGGATTGATGTTCAGGGTGATCGTATCCGTGGCGATTAATCCGTTTCCATCCGTAACCTGGAATGAAACCGTCACTTGAGACACGGCGCCGCCCCTGACGGAACTGCCGATGTCGTGCACGATGGATTTCTCATTACCCAAAATCCCATCACTGCTGGAAGTCCATTCAATGATGTATGGCTCAATGCCACCGTTGATCGTGCCCTCGAAGTTGACCAGCTCACCCGCAGAGAAGGTGTCGCCATCAGCCGGGCTTATTATGGTCACTTCCGGCGGCATATAATCATATGCAGCAGGCACGTACACATCCACGTTGTCTTCCACGAGCGCGCCTTTAGCATAGAAATTAGCCTTGAAATTCCAAACCGGTATCAGCTCTGACTGGTGGTTAATGTAAGGCTGCTCGTAATATCCCAGGATTGCTGATGTATAGATGATGGTGTCGCCTAACACCGGCACTTCTGGGATTGCCAGGGATGGATTTGCCAGGTATTTTTCCCAGGCGTCAGCGGCAGCGAGCGTTTCTACCATCAAGCCGGTATCTTCGAGATCACGCGAACCGCCGATCATCCCAAGGATCTTGTTCCCTTCGCCGAGATATACCTTCATCCGCCCGCCCGGGCCAAATACCGGCAGCGCTAGCTCCTGGCTGCCATTCGCGGTCAGCACTGGCGAAGAGACAGTTCGTTGGTAGGTCATCATGCCATCTGTCGGGATGCTGGCCATTTCCTGTTCAGAAAGTACGCCATTTTCATCCAGTGCCATCCCTACCTCGACCATTTGTTCGATATCATAGAAAAAGTCATTGCGGTACCAGGCTCCCGGCAATCCCTCCCCTGATACTTTAAACCAGTTATCGAGGTATGACCAGGCCTCATACTCATCGGGCAGGTCGGGAACTGAAGCAGGCGGCACCCATAACTCGCTCAGGTTACGATATAAAAAGCTGCCGGAAACCCGGTCAACCTGCAGGGTGCGGGTGATGCCGCCGGTGGTATCCAGCATGAAATAGAACAGATTGCCAGGCACTATTAGTCCGCTCATGTCAAAGGCACCGGCTATTCTATTTTGCACGTAATTTTCATCCACCACCCGGTCTGCTACCTTGATACGCGGTACTGCCAGGATCTCCGGTTGGTCATAAACCTTCTCAGCCGATTTGAGCCCCGCTGAGCAGTGGTCCCAATACCAATAATCGCCGTCGGGTGCGTAATCGGGGCTCACGTATCCTTTACCCCACAGGTAATCATTGAAGTTATTCGATTCTTCAGCCAGTACCCGGGCGCAGGTTACGGTAGGCTGGTTATAATCCACCGCAGTGAACCACGATTGCATCACGCTGCTGGGGGGTAAAATCCACCACCACAGCAATTTCCAGCCGTTCATGAAGTAACCCCAATAGCCACCATCACCCGGGGCCGACACGTACATGGTGTTCTTGAAGCCCAGCAATTGATGCAAGCCGTTCATTGTGGTTGACCAATAACCCCTGTTGAGGTATGGAGATGGGCCACCATCACTCAATACGCTGCATGAATCGAAAGCCAGCCACTCCAGGTCTTTATCTCCATAGGCATGATACGCTTCACCGGGAGATAGATGTTGATCGTCGTGCGTGCTGCCGAAAAAGACCGAACTGAGATTTTTATCCCAATAGCTGTCATAGGTACCCGCACCATGCGTGCAGATCATGGCAATGTCAACATTATCAACCATGGTGTTTTCAATGCCGCCCGCAGATGCCTTTTTGTAATCTGTTTCCCACACGTTCCAATCGGTCCAGTAGTATCTGGAGATCCAGTCATTTGCCAGCAGCTGGTTCCTCAACCCAATACACGACTCGTCCCAGTGTGACCGGTCGTTTACCGTGCCAGGGAAATCGTTGATCCATTCCACGCCAAACTCAAGCGTTCCGTCATCTCCCCAGCCAGTAGGCGAATCTGGTGCACTCACCTGGAGCGAGGGCGCTGTCCCTCTGAAGGCGAATGCATAGTGGGTGCCGGCAAGCAACAACAAGAGCAATACTGAAACGCTAAGCGCAATGATAAATGGTTTATGCCAACGATTTTCTGTAAACATTTTGCCTCCATTTTAAGATGTTATATGGTGAACCGTTGCGCGATTCAGATGGAAATTTAACCGGTTGTTGGGTGTGTGTTGTTATACATCAGCTATTTACCATATTTACTCCCTCTCCTGATGGCTTTGTGGGGGTACTATTGTTCTAAT
>Ga0209609_10001625_pt1 | contig 13018 bp, 6 predicted proteins | sample LakKivw325mmetaG_FD_184136 | JGI IMG/M metagenome (GOLD analysis project Ga0209609, IMG submission 184136) | Anoxic lake water microbial communities from Lake Kivu, Rwanda to study Microbial Dark Matter (Phase II) - Lake Kivu water 325m metaG... | ecosystem: Environmental > Aquatic > Freshwater...
GATCGATTCTGCGGTTCCCGCCAGTCTTCTTGGCCGTCAGCAGACTATCCACCGTGTGTTCGACTGACTGCGGAGCAGGCGCGGTGCGTGTGGGCGAGTGGCTCACTCGCGCTATCTTGCCCATCAACTCCCTCAGAAGCTCGGAGGAAATGGCCACTCTCCGCACGGCAATATCCACAGGCAGCAAGAAGATTGCAGCGAATGTAAGCAGTCTCCAGAGGTCAGAGTACGTCCTCTTCGGCCGGAAGTGGCCGCCGAACACCTCGCTCGGATCGGGGTCAAACCTGCCGCCTGTCTGCTGGGCTAACCTGCGAAGAAGGCTGGTATTGGGCGAGACAAACTTGTACTCCGGCGGGTAAGGAATGCTCAAGACGGACAACTCCGGAGACTCGCCCGACGCGGCCTCTCGTCTGATACTCACCACGTAGTTGCCAACATCCTCAGCGGGGAACGAAGCCTCGTATCTACCGGGGCCGGTCTGCTCAAGGTTCAGCCGGACTGCGTTCATATCAGGCGCAACAACAGAGCCTGATAGTGCAAGATTGTTTATGAATTCGCCATCCTCGTCTACCGCATCGACTCTGACCAGGCCTTTGCCGCTCTCCACATCCACTATCGACTGAAATACCGTGGGAGGACTTCTGCGCATAACGCCTCGCACCACCTGTGACCAGAACTTCGGATAGTCCGGCCATCCGAGCCAATGAGCGGACCACCTCGCCTTGCAGTCAGGTGTGAAGGCCGCGGACTGCCCCAGGCCATATCGCCAGAACGCCAGCACCGGATCGCCCTTGTGGGATTTCATCGGCACCCGCGCCGCCGGTTTTGCAGCCGTCATCACGTAGCCCAATAGCGGCGGTAAACCGCCTGATCCGACGCCGGCCAGCTCCGGCGCGTCTGGATCGCACCTTGGAGTAAATGGCTCCTCGACGATGAGTGACTTTGAGACGGTAAGAACGTCCTTCGTGAAGATCGCCCTCAAGTCTCTGGCCGCCTTGGCCAGATAGAATTGCCCCTTGCCATAGTAGGCAACGACCCGCAGGAATGGCACGTCTTTTCCATCGCCTATCGCCACGACGCTAACTGTGATCTTTTCAGACGCCATCTGCTTGACGAGCGGAACCACTCCTTCTTGCTCATCGCAGTCCGCCCCGTCAGCAAGCAGGATGATATGCCTCTGCCGGGTTCCGCTGCTCTTGATAACCTCATGCGCTTTCATAAGCGATGAGAAGACCATTATCCCTCCGCCTTCCGCACGAATGGTGGATATCTGGTCGTACAACTTGCCTTTGTCTGCAGCCGAGCTCAGGGGGACAGCCACGACGGGGTAGTCGTGACACACGATCACCGAAACCTTGTCTATCGGCTGAAGCAACCGCACCACCGAGGAAGCGCCATCGTTCGCCAACTGTATCTTCGTTCGGCCGTCTTCGGTGGCACCCATAGACCCAGACTTATCCATCACGAGAGCCACCGTGAGAGACGGCAGCACCTTCTTTTTTCGAACCGACATCTCGACCGGCAGCGCCTCTTCCAGGGGAGTATCGTAGTAGCCGCCGGCGCCAAAGCTGTTTTCGCCGCCAACCATGACCAGCCCCATTCCCACATTCTTCACAGCGCTGCTTACTGCCAGCATATGTTCGGGGGTGAGATTCCACGCAGGTATGTCTGAGACGATGACTGCGTCGTAGTCCATGAGTTCTGCCAGACGCCGGGGAAGCAGCGACGAATCGCCGGTTGCCAATTCCATCTCCTGCGTCTTCAGCGCGTTCGAGAGATACTTCGCCTGTCCTGCGACTCCCTCAATATACAATACTCTCGGCTTGCCGCGCACCCGCACAAAGCCGACTCCCGCGTTGTTGTCACTGCTGGTATCGGCAGGCACGTCCAGCACAGCTCGGTACTCGTATCCGCCTGCCTTTTCGACGGACTGCCTGAAGCTCAGCACGCTTCGGCCTTTTGTCAACTCGACTCTTCTGTCCATCACCGGCGAACCGTTGCGCAGTATGCGAACGGTGCCGACAGAAGGCTCACTCGCGAACAGCACCAGGTTGAGATCGAATGGCTCGCCAACTTTGGCCTCAACGGACATGCTCAGCCTATCCACCAGAACTTCGTGCGGGTAGCTCCCAAAGAACGGCACTGTGTCAATCGAGATGTCGTCTGATGCCGCCAGCACCGCCTGGTCAATAGCACGGCCCATTGTCTCATTTCCGTCCGTCAGCAGAACGATCTTGCGAGCAGCCCGTTCCGGAAAGAGCGCCATACCCAGGCCGATGGCCTGCGCGATGTCGGTCTGCGCGGTCCGAGGCACCGAATATACCCGATTTACCTTCTTCGCCGGACCCGGGCGCAGTTCCACGACTGCATCCGACCCGAACACCACAACACCGGCTTTCTGATCAGGTTTCATACCGGCCAAAGCCTGGTTGACGTAGCGCAGCATCTGTGTCTGAACGCTCTTTGGAATGCTGTCGGAAACATCAAAACAGAATACAACGGCTTCTTCCGAGGCGTTGCGGACGGCCCGGGCGCCTGACATAACGCCGATCAGGCAGCAAAGAATCACAATCCTCAGACCCAGGGCAAACCTCGCCCTGGAACGCGAGAGGTCAGCAAGTGACCCTCTGGTCACCCGCCATGTGAAGTAGATGGCTATCGGAGCCAGGAGAAGATACAGGGGCCTGACGAACTCAATCATCCCTATATCCTCCTGTGGTAGGCGTACCACTCAAAGGCCAGGACGGCAAGCGCAAGAGCGGCCAAGACGCCGTATAGCTCAGTGTTGGCAGACACCCCACCCGACCTTGCGGAGAATTTGCGTCTGCCGAGTACAACGGTGTCCCGCGGAGTGGTGTCCGACTCATTGCTGGAGACCACGTTGCAAGCAAACTCGGTCTCGTAACCCCTGCCGCGGACTTTGTACAGACCCGCCTGATCTGTGCTGTCAAATACCACCGGACTGCCGTTAACTTTGACGGTGCGAGAGGAACCATCAGGCATTTTGACTGTTAGAGTTCCGACTCCAGAAGGCGGGCTGAGCTCGACCGATCGGCCAACCTTCACGGACCTGCCGGAAGACACCTCGAATGATGGTACAAGCCAGTCAACGCAGTTGGCCATGAACACAGGGAAGCTCACCCGCAGAGGAAAGTCGCTGTCCAGGATATCGAATCCAAGTTGAACGAATCTGGTCGCTCCGTCTACTCCTGCGACCGCTAGGGGACCGCCGGGGCCGTCAAGAAGACTCTCAGCCCAGGGCTTTGGGCGCAGGTATTGGGCCTTCGCAATACGCATACCGACCGGGTCAACAAAGGCGGTGACTGGACTCTTGCGGTTCCAGTCCACGATGCTCGGAGATGTCACGGCCTGTCCCACTGCCGCAGGTGCCTGTTGCGTAGAAGTACCGATCAGAAGATAACCGCCAGGCGGGAGCGGACCCGGCGGGCTGACCCGGTCAAATACGACCAAAGCGTACTCGCCTGCAGCCAGGCCCTCCGGCACCGACTCACCGCGCACCAGATCGATGCGCTTGTCCAACAGAAGAGCATTCTCCAGAAACACGTTCCCTTTGGTGACAAGAAGTGCTTCGATGCGTGCGTGTCTGGCGAGGTAGGCCGTCGCGGTATCGTCGACCGCCAGATCGTCATCCAATGCAATCTTCGCGATGATCCGACCGCTCGCCTCGCCAATCCCTTCAATGACCTCCTGGGCCGAGCCTCTTGAGAGTAGGTTGAGTTCGCGCACGTCAATCAGTTTGTCGTTAAGATAAACCTCCAGGTTTGTCCGGCGATTCTGCAAGCCAAAGTTACGCACACCCACGAAAACCTGTTGATTACCGGAATGGGTGCGACGTGAGTCAATGGCAGTGATGCCAACGTTCTCGCTTCGTCTGCCGATACGCTGGTAGCTGAGCTTGACGTCGCCTCCCGAGAGACTGGACAGGTCGTCGAAACCGCCATCAGAGTAGACCACAACTCGCGCGTCGCGTCCACGGTTCTCAGCGATTAGCGACAGAGCCAGCGTCATCGCCTGCCGCATATCGCACTCCGCGTCAGAGGGTCTGATGCCGGATATGGCAGCATTGAGCGCTCGCTTATCTTTGGTGAAGGAGATAACCACTCTGGCCCTGGCACCGGCGGATATCACCAGCATCCGATCGCCGACTCCCATGCTTTGCGCCAATCCCCTCGCCCGTGACTTGGCGGCTTCGAGTCGGGATTGGCGCACGTCCCGAGACTGCATGCTTGCGGAAGCGTCAATGATAGCGACCACACGGCTCTCCGGGGCGGCGCGAGTGCGTACATAAGGCCTGGCGAGGGCAAACGCGAGCATTAGAAGTGCCGCCAGTTGCAGAAACAACAGCAGGTTCTTTTTTAGCCTCTGAAAAGGCGCGTTGGCTTGAATGTCCGCGGTGGCATCCAACCAGAACTGAACTGAAGACACCGTCTTGTCTTTGCGCCTAAGTTTCAGCAGATAAAGCACGACAACTATCGCGCCCAGGGGCAGGAACAGCAACAGTGTCAGCGGGGCCAGCAGGCTCATCTGTATCGCCTCATCTCAGCGCCCCGCGGCGGCGAAGATAGTTAAGAATCAGGTCCTCAAACGGAGTGTCATTGGCCACGAAGATGTACCCTGCGCCGTGACTGGTGCAGAAGCTCTCAACCTCAGACCGGTGCCGCTGAACCGCCGAACGGTAGCGGCGCAGCAGAGATTGCGTTATTGTGACCTCGCGTTTCCGGCCGTCTTCGGAGTCTATCAGCATCAGATCGCCAACGATAGAAGGGTTGACTTCCTCTGTGTCCAGGAGATGGAACACCACCAGTTCAAACCCGCGCGAGAGCAGAGACAGCAGGCCGCGCTGATACTCTTCGTCCAAAAAATCGGAGACAACAACGGCCAGACCGCGATTGGAGCATTTCAGCGAGAGGTCTGTGAGTGAATCACCCAGCTTCGTCTCCTTGCCCGGCGACACAGACTGCAGGTAGTCAAACAGGGCGGAAACAGACTGCTTGCCGCGCGCAGGACGCATCACCCCTGCTTGACCGTCGGAGAACACCGACACGGAGACTCGGTCCAAGTTACACAGCGCAATGTATGACAAAGCCGCCACGATACGCTTGGCATAGAGTAGTTTTGTTGGACTGCCAAAGTCCATAGACTTCGACGCATCGATGGCGAGATAGACGTAGAGGTCCTCTTCTTCAACGAACAGCTTCAGAAAAAGCCGCTCAAGCCGCGCGTAAACATTCCAGTCAACCCTGCGGAAGTCATCGCCGTGGGTGTAGTCGCGGTAGTCCGCGAATTCGACGGATGAGCCGCGCTTGCTCGATCGTCGCTCCCCGTGCAGTCTGCCGGCAAACACCTTGCGGGCAACGAGGACCAGCCTCTCGATCTTGCGAAGGAAGTCGGGGTCGAGCAGTTCGGTTGTGCGTTGCGTGACGTCATTCACGCGGGTTTCTCCTTGCGCCCTCGGGAGCGCCGGTGTCCTCACCGGCACGAGTCCTACACCGGTACGTCTTCCCTGGTCACCTGTCTGGTGAGGACTTCGTCGATGATGGCATCCTGGCTGATCTGTCCGGCCTCGCCTTCAAAGTTGAGCACTATCCGGTGGCGCAGAGCCGGTTTGGCCACAGCTACGACATCGTCGAACGACACGTTGAACCGGCCGTCCAGCAGTGCACGCACCTTGGCGCCGAGTATCATCGCCTGAGCGCCACGCGGACTGGAGCCATATCGAACGTAACGGTTTGTCATATCACACGCATACTCACTGCCCGGATGCGTTCCAAGGACGGTCCGAAGCACATATTCCTTGACGTGTTCGGCGACCAGCACTTCGCGAGCCACGCTCTGCATCGAGAGAATGCCGGGCCCATCTATGACTTTGTCCACGCAGGGCAAATCCGCTCCCGTGGTGCGATCAACGACGGTCGACAGCTCTTCCAGGCTCGGAAACTCCACAATCAGCTTGAACAGAAAACGGTCAAGCTGCGCTTCCGGCAGGGGATACGTCCCCTCCATCTCTATAGGATTCTGGGTTGCAAGCACCAGAAACGGCTCATCCAGCTTGCGCACGTTGCCTGCCACAGTCACGGAACGCTCCTGCATCGCCTCCAGCATAGCTGACTGGGTCTTGGGCGTGGCGCGGTTGACTTCGTCGGCGAGAACTATGTTGGCGAAGATCGGGCCGTGCTGGAACGAGAACTGCCTCGCGCCGCCCTCGGTCTCCACGAGGATGTTGGTTCCGACTATGTCGGCGGGCATCAGATCCGGGGTGAACTGAATGCGCGAGAACACCAGATCAGCCGCCTCAGCTATCGTGCGCACAAGCAGCGTCTTCCCGAGCCCGGGCACTCCCTCGAGCAGGACGTGGCCATTGGCTATCAGCGCCGTGATGACCCCGTCAACTATCTCGGACTGACCCACGATTACCTTGGCGATTTCGGAGCGAAGCCTGACAAACGAATCCGCAAACTCCTGTGCTCTTTCGGCTGCTTCCATACTCGTACCTCACTTTCTTAGTTGCCTGGTTCACTCGCACACCTCACCCTGAACTTGATTCAGGGCCTGCGCAGGTGGGTGCTGAAACCAGTTCAGCATGACGTGCATGCTCCTGCCTGCTATTCCAGACTACTGAAGTAGTCCTTTACTCGTGTGCGATATGCGGGGGGCACTTTCTCTTTCGCTAGTGCCTCCTCCGCAGTCTTACGATAGTCCGGAAGAACCTCACTGTACGGAACCGATGCCGGCGACGATGCGTCCGGTGCGCCCTTCGTCTCACCTGCCGAGAACACCATCCCGCTCTGACCAACTTGCGTCGGGACTTTCTCTATCTTATCAGTGGGTTGCAGTTTGCCTCTCGGCCCTGTGTTGCGGTTGTCTGCCCCAAATCCGCCACCCGGCCCCGCTCCAGAAGCCCCTATACCGCACTGCACCAGTGCGCCTCCGGTGCCCTTGCACGTACCGCACGCGCTCTGCAACGCCAGAGCCATCTGCTGCGCTTTTTCCATCTGCTCCATCATGCGCTTGAGCTCTTCGGGACTCATCTTCGCGAGCTTCTCGGCGTTCTCCCGCATCATCTTCGCAAGCTCGTCCAGATCGGTGTTCTTGAGCGCCTCCGCGAGCGCTTCCATCTGCTTCCTCAGGGTCTCGCGGTCGACTTTGCTCATATTCCCAGAGCCCATCTTCTGCGAGAGCTTTCGCATCAGTTCCGCTGCCGCCTGGAAATCGGAGTTGGCCGCCAGCTTCGCCAAGGCCTCTCCGAGTTCGGAAGGTATGGGCAGGCTGGAGTTCGGATCGGCGTATTTCTCCAGGGCTTCGGCGAGTTGCTTGCGCTCAGACTCATTCAGAGGCCCGGACTTATTGGCCAGACGCTTGAGCAGCTCATCTGACGGGACTTTCTTGAGCGCATCTTCTGGAGGGATGTTCTCACGTTTGGCGATCTCGGCTGCGGTGCGGCGCGCAAGTTCGTCGGTGGACTCCCGCATCCTGGCCTCCGCTTCTCGCATCGAACGTGTTCCCGAGTTCGCTTCCGCCAGTTTCTGCTGCTCACGAGCGAGTTCATCGCTCAGTTTGCGAGTCTTGACCAGCGCAGTCTTGCGGTTCAGGCGACCAGTCTCCATCTTCTCGCCCAATTTCTGCATCCGGTCAGCAAGCTTGCGAATGTCTTCACGCGATGGGCCGGCCTGTTTTCGGATATCGCGCGCAGCCCTCGTAAGGTTCTTACCTTCCTGTTTCATCACCTGGGCTTCGCGTCTGCGTTCCGGTGAGTTCAACCCGGGAATCACCGGCAGAAGTATCGCGAGGGCCAGCAGCAGGGCGGCTGCCCCGAACAGCCAATGCTGGAACCCGATTCGCCTTCGGAAGACCTCGGAGGGTTTCGTCGACGACAGCGTGTTCTCAGCATCCGAGATCAAAGCAGTAGTGAACTCATCTGCAGAACTTGGTGATCGGGCTGAAAGCGCGGTTGACACACGCTCTTTGAGACCGGCTCGACGGTCGGCCGCGACCGCGATGGATGCGTCGGACAGCGGCCTGACAATGGCATAAAGGGTCCCTACGACCGCTCCACTGCCAACGACCGCGGCCCAAAGGCGGTAGTCGAGCAGTGCATCGTACTTGCCGGACAGCAGCGCAAACACGGCGGCAACGATCATTCCGCAGCCGAGCCCTACCATAAGCCACTTCTCAACCAGCAGAAGCCTCACCCGCGCGCGCAACGCTTTCCTGTGAGAATCGAATTTCAAGTCTTCAGCCCCTCTCTAACGATGCCCCCATATCGCTTCCTCGCCGGGCTTGCGAGCATGACGCATCCGGCGTACACGGCCAGGTAGATCAGGCTCGTGACAATCCACACGTTCTGGTTGCCGCAGAAGAGCGGAGGGTCATTTTTGTCCCAGTCACCTGTGGTCACGAGAAGCGGTGTCAGGGGCCAGAACAGAGCGGCCTCATCCGCGAATCCCCTGGTGCCTTTGCCCGGTTCGTAGACAGCGGCGAACGGCAGATATCCCACCAGCGCCAGAGCCGCGATCACCAGCACAACGGCCACTGCCTGCTTGCGAGCAGTGCACACGGCAGAGGCCAGAAGCCCGACCCCGCAGAAGCCAACAGTAATGGCCACAACTGTCACCCCGGACTTCAGATAGCCAGTCCAAAAACCGTTGCCAAGAGCGACGGACGCTGAACTACTCGCCCATTGCATGGTCAGTCCGAATGCCAACCATGTGCAGACGGTCAGAATGACCATGAACAAAGCGGCCCCACGGATGTCGTTGTCGAAAGCTGCTCTGGCGGTGAATCCGTGAGTTGTGAATACTCCGCGGGTGCCCGCTCCGAAAACCGGCTCGATTTGCTTCGGGACACGCGTCGGCGAACCACAGACGGGTTCCGACTTTGTGTCTTTGGCCCTCAGCCTGCCTGTGGAGAACAGAGGAACCAACAGTCCCGTCAGAATCAGCACAGTAATCGAGCCCGCTCCCAGAAGCTCTTTGATGGGTTTCATTCCTGGGAAGGCATCGAAAGCATTCCCCACCACGAGCCAGACCAGCATTACCAGCAGCCCAATCAACCACGCGCGGATGGAGGCCGGACGGTGCGCTCTGGTGAGGCGGACATGCGTAGAGGCAACAAGTAGAAGCACCACGCCAATCACTATTCCTACCACAGCCGCCGCAATCCCCATAGGAACAGCCATCCCACATACCTGCGCTGTCTTCAACGGGAAGTGAGCGACGAATCCAGGGTTGATGAGGCCCAACACGAACGGCTCCCCGGCGCTTCCGTAGTACAGACGTTCAAACATCATGTAGCCGCCCAGTCCCACGCTGCCAAGCGTATAGCCAACAACTACGGCATACGAGAACAGAACCGCCGCTGCCGTGCCGTTGAGCAGAGACGAGAAGAACACACTCACCGCGGCAAACAGAAAACACCACGCAGTCAGCGACACGTAGACCGCAGTTATCTCCAATGGCGATATGCCGCCGAAGCTCATACAGAGCGCGGCCAGCGGGATCGTGCATACCAGCATCGTCATACAATAGAGAAAACCCGCAAGATGCCTTCCGGACACGATCCTGCCTGGAGAAAGCGGGGTGAGCGCGAGCAGTTCGATGGTCTTGCGCTCCACTTCACGGGTCAGCGCTCCTGCTGAGACCGCCGGAACAATCAGCGCGAGAAGACTCATCTGGAACCACGTGAGGATCTGGAACATCGTCCTGCCGGTCGTGCGATTCGCCAGGAGTCCGGAAGTGCCTGAGTTGGAGCCAGACTCCCAGACACTGGAGAACGCGATGAGAAGCACGATCGAGAGCAGCAGCACATAACACGCCATCACCGTGAAGCCCTTGGTGCCGCGCATACGTGTGCGTAGCTCGGCAACAATGCAGGGGTTGTCGCACAGCGAGCCCGACAGGAACGAGCCCAAAATACTTCTTCTTGCGGCTATCATCTGTGCTATGCTCATCCCACACCGCCTTCGGTTACCTTCATGAATACGTCTTCCAGATCCAGAGTCTCCTCGGTAAACGACAACACCTTGAAGTTGTTGCCGACCAGAGCGTCCAGCACCAGGTATTCCTTGCCAGGCGGCCCAGTATATGTAACCGAAAGCAGTCCGTCGTCAACTGCAGGCGACGCGCATCCCTCAAGGTTGCCCAGCAGCGACGCGGCTTCCTGGAGCCTCTCAACCAGCCTGATCTTGAGCACCAGCCCACTCCGGCACTGCGACACTATCGCCGAAACATCGCCCGTGACGACCATCTTGCCTCGCTCGATGATCGTGATCTTGTTACAGAAATCCGCAAGCTCCGGCAGGATGTGAGACGACACGAGGATGGTCTTGCCCATCTTTCGGAGCTCTTTGAGAAGATCCTTTATCTCCACTCTGGCGCGCGGGTCGAGCCCCGCGGCAGGTTCGTCAAGAAGCAGAAGCTGCGGATCGTGCAGGAGTGTCTTGGCCAGACAAAGCCTCTGTTGCATACCTCGAGACAACTCACTCACAAATGAGTCGTGCGTGCCGGAAAGGTCTGTCAACTCCAGCACATCACATATTAGGCCACTGCGTTTGGGACGAGGTATGCGATAGGCTGCCGCGAAGAAGTCCAGGTACTCCCAAACGCGGAGTTCTTCGTAGAGACCGTAGAAATCCGGCATATACCCGAGCATCTGCCTGGCTTCTTCGGGACACTCGGCGACGTCGATGCCGCCAACAAAGGCAGTGCCGGACGTGGCTTCCACCAGACCCGCGACCATCTTTATGGTGGTAGTCTTTCCCGCTCCATTGGGTCCGATGAAGCCCATAATGTCACCTGAGCAGACCTCGATGCTCAGATTATCTACGGCAGTCAGGGCTCCGTAGACTTTGGTGAGGTTCTGGGTGCGAAGCATTGGAGTGTTCATCTCGGCTGACTCCTCCCTCCGCCTACAGTAACCCGCACCGATGCTTCAACTGGGATGCCGGAACTGGCAGAGTTCAGCCTCAGGCGTATCCGGTTGCCCGAGCCAAGGAACCGCAGAGGCCTGGACAGAACCTGCATCTCGTCAGATTCCAGACCGATCCACACCTTCTCGTCGTAGTCGTAGATCGTGACCTTGAAACCGGATGCAGGCTCGGATGCCCCTGGCGGCGGCCCGGGAACTCCGGGTGAGCCCGGAATGCCTCCTGGCGGCATCCCAGGTGGTCCGGGTCTGACATCAGGCTGCATCTGAGCCTCAATGGCAAGAACACTGACTTTCAGGTCGGCCGGAATCTCAATAACGCCCGAAACGTCCGCTATCCCATCACGTTCAACACGAGCTTTGAGAGTGGTGGCATCGGAGGCAATCGATATGACACCCTTGCTCCGGCTTTTGTCCAGTTCCCAGCGAATCCGCTTCGCCGTGATCAATCCGGTACTTCCAAGCCGGTATTCAAGAGGCATCACGATGCAGGCAGCCGACTGGCGCTTGCCGGACATACCTTCGACATCAATGGTGTTGACAGCAGGGACAAGGCCAATGAGACACGGCGGGCGTTTGCCCTGCCGTGCGAAGTTCAGCAGACCCGCAGAGAGCCTGGAATCGATCTTCATATCTTTCCAGTTCTGCTCCGGCGGCCGTCGAACGTAATTCGAGGAGCCAACCGCGAGAGAGACCCGTACAGTCTGGCCGGGCCGGACACTGCCGATGCGAGCGATGGAAGTCCCCCAGGCGAGAACGCAGTCGCTGACATCAACCTTCGTCCCATTCTTCACAGTGCCGGCGAGCACTACTCCGTCGCTGGCGAGATCGACATCCCACCTGCCGCCCATATCAATGCCGCTGTCGCTCTCAAACACGGTGCTGGACCACATAGCCATATCAACGTTGTCCGCATAGGACTCGTCGGCCGCTACAACATCAACAAAGTCCCTCTCGGCGCTCGATACGAACACTCTTGGCAGAGTCGCACGATCCTTGAAGACGACCTTGCGCGAGCGACGCGCCGGACTAAACGTCCAGCCGATAGTGTAAGCACGGGCATAGGAACATCCGGCCCCGGTCTCATAGACGGTCGCCGTGTTCATCTCAGTGCTGCTGCCTTTCGATGAAAAGCCGATTAGCCAGGCCACCAGTGCGAACAGAATCACAACCGCCGGAGTTGTGATCCACGCAAGCTCCAGACGTTTGTGCCGGCTGAGGATGACATAGTTCACCGGGACAAGGACGATTATGTAAGAAAGCAGGAACAGGGCCATCGTGCGGAATGATGGCGGCTTAACTGAGGGTTCTCCGGCCACAACCGAGCCCAGGTCCGCCGACGGCCCGGTGGGACGCCCGGGATACCCATACACGCCCTGGTCGATCGTCAACCCGTTTATCATCGGCCTGCGCCTTCCCTGTTCGATCACGCTCTTCCAGAACGCACGCTGGCCATCCCACTGCGTGAAAGGTCGGCTGGTGCAGTCGAAGGCGAGGAACACGACCCGGCCCCGGCCGTATGCTCGCTCCACCAACAGCGGAATCCCCTCACTCGAACGGATGACTTTCCCAGCACCGGGGTTCGCCTGAGTGACTGCGACATTGGCAGGCTCCGGCAGTTGCGCGTAGTTGCCGCCATCGGCGATTGCTCCAAAGCCGGTAACCGAGCCTGCACCTGTTACCCGCACGGGCAGTATATCATCGAAGAACGGATTCCGCAGTGCGCGGTAGTCAGGCCCGGCCGATATAACCAGAGTGCCGCCCGACACGGCATAGACCGCCAATGCCTGCAACTGCTCAGCGGTTGCCCTTGAGACGGACGCCGGAGTAATGATCAGCACGTCCACTCCCCTGTAACCCGCGGGTCTGTCCAGAAGCTCTTCAGGCGAGACGGCTCCGACGACTATCGAAATAGGTGTTCCCGGAGGGCCAAACCGGGTGGCCGTCTTGCTCTTGATCGTGTCTCCGTTGAGAAACGTGGGAGCGCCCTGCTGGTCTCCGATGGAAGCCAGCAGGATCGAATCCCGTTCACCGCCACCCACGGCGTTCCTTGCCGTCGTCTTAGCCACCACACTGC
>Ga0209609_10001626_pt1 | contig 13016 bp, 9 predicted proteins | sample LakKivw325mmetaG_FD_184136 | JGI IMG/M metagenome (GOLD analysis project Ga0209609, IMG submission 184136) | Anoxic lake water microbial communities from Lake Kivu, Rwanda to study Microbial Dark Matter (Phase II) - Lake Kivu water 325m metaG... | ecosystem: Environmental > Aquatic > Freshwater...
AAAATCTTTCGAAAATATCTTGACAAGTGGACGGAGGCGTGATAAGAAGATAGGAACTTTTTAGAAAAAATTTATGATCAAACAAGGAAAACCATTTCAGAGACCCTCGGTCCTGAGGAATCGGGATCGGGGGTCTTTTTTTATGGGGAGAGGATGAAACCGACCGAAAAAGCCCTGCTGGCTTTAGAGGATGGAATGGTATTGGAAGGGCATTCTTTTGGATCTCCAGGAGAGAAGGCGGGAGAACTCGTCTTCAATACCAGTATGACCGGTTACCAGGAAATCCTGACCGATCCTTCCTATAAGGGTCAGATCGTCATCATGACCTATCCTCTCATCGGCAATTACGGGGTCAATCCCGAGGACATCGAATCCCAGGGACCAAAGGTCGAAGGGTTTATCATTAAGGAGAGCAGTTCTCTTTTCAGCAACTGGCGTGGAGAGTGTTCTCTATACGAATATTTGAATTCCCATCGCATCATGGGTGCGGAAGGAATGGATACTCGAGCCCTTACCCGGCACATCCGTCAAAAGGGTGCGATGAAATCAATCCTTTCCACCGAAGACCTCGACCGGGATCGTTTGATCGAAAAGGCAAAGGCCTCCCCGGGTTTGGTCGGCCGGGATCTGGTCAGAGAGGTGACCTGCGAAAAACCTTATGAATGGTTTGAGGCAACTGACTCTCAATTTTTAAATCACGGCCTTCCACCTTCCACTTTCCACTTTCGGCCAAAAGTGGTCGCCATGGATTTCGGTATCAAATATAATATCCTTCGCTCCCTCCGGCAGTGGGGGTGTGAGGTGATCGTGGTGCCTGCATCCGCACAGGCAGATCTCATCCTTTCCTACCGTCCGGACGGGATTCTCCTCTCCAATGGGCCGGGTGATCCGGAAGGAGTTCCTTATGCGATCGAGACGGTGAAAACTCTGATCGGGAAGAAACCTATCTTCGGCATCTGTCTGGGCCATCAGCTCCTGGGACTAGCTTTGGGAGGGAAGACATTTAAATTAAAATTCGGCCACCGGGGAGCTAACCAGCCTGTGAAAGACCTTTCCTCGGGAAGGGTGATGATCACCTCTCAGAATCATGGGTTCTGCGTGGATCTCCATACGATCAACTCCGAGGAGGTTGAATTGACACAGATCAATCTCAATGACCAGACCCTCGAAGGGATAAGGCATAAAAAATTACCCGTCTTTTCTGTCCAATACCATCCCGAGGCCTCCCCGGGTCCCCACGACACACAGTATCTCTTCGGTGAATTTATGAAGATGATGGAGCAACACCGCCATGCCTAAACGGACAGACATCAAAAGGATTCTGATCATCGGCTCCGGTCCGATTGTCATCAGTCAGGCCTGCGAATTCGACTACTCCGGCACCCAGGCCTGCAAGGCCTTAAAGGAAGAAGGGTTTGAAGTGGTACTGGTGAACTCCAACCCTGCGACCATTATGACTGACCCTGAAATGGCGGACCGCACCTACATCGAACCCATCACCTCAGAGATACTGGAGAAGATTATTGAGCGGGAAAGACCCGATGCCCTTCTTCCCACTCTGGGTGGCCAGACGGGTCTCAATGCCTCCGTCACACTTTATGAATCTGGAGTTTTACAAAAATATGGCGTTCAGATGATCGGTGCCAGATATGAAGCCATTAAAAAAGGGGAAGACCGAAATCTTTTTAAGGAATCGATGAAACGAGCAGGGATTGACCTCCCGAGAAGCGGATTGGCCTATTCCCTCTCTGAGTCAATGGAGGTTGCAAAAGGGATTGGATTTCCTCTGATCATCCGGCCCAGTTTCACGCTGGGAGGAACGGGAGGCGGGGTCGCCTATAATATTGAAGAGTTTGAGGAGATGGCGAGCCTTGGTCTCGAAAGGAGCATGATCGGAGAGATTCTGATTGAGGAATCCGTGATCGGCTGGAAGGAATTCGAACTGGAGGTGATGAGGGATATCAGGGACAATGTCGTCATCATCTGCTCCATTGAGAATCTTGACCCCATGGGCATCCATACCGGTGATTCGATTACCGTCGCCCCGGCTCAAACCCTGACCGATAAGGAATATCAGAGGATGAGGGACGCCTCCATCCGGGCGATTCGGGAGATCGGGGTCGAAACCGGAGGATCCAACATCCAGTTTGCCGTTCATCCGGAAGATGGACGAATGGTCATCATTGAAATGAATCCCAGGGTCTCCCGGTCCTCTGCCCTGGCTTCCAAGGCCACCGGTTTCCCCATTGCAAAGATCGCTACGAAGTTAGCCGTGGGATATGCACTGGATGAAATTCCTAACGACATCACGAAAAAGACACCTGCCTCTTTCGAACCCACCATTGATTATTGTGTCGTCAAGATCCCGAGGTTCACCTTTGAAAAATTCCCGGGAGCAAACCCAACGCTCACCATCTCAATGAAGTCCGTGGGTGAAACCATGGCCATCGGTCGGACCTTTAAAGAGGCCCTTCAAAAAGGACTCCGTTCCTTGGAGATCAAGAGGTATGGGCTGGGCGCGGACGGAAGGGATAAACTCCCTCCTTTGGATGAAGCCCTGAACCCCTCTGCCCGGGAACACTGGCTTGACGAGATAAAAAAGAAACTCTCTACCCCGAATGCGGAGAGGATCTTCACGATCCGGGAAGCCATCTGCCTGGGGATGAAGATCGGGGAGATTCATGAGTTGACCAGGATTGACCCCTGGTTTCTGCGAAACATCGAAGAGATCGTCCATCTGGAGAAAGAGCTCAGTTCCTATGGACCCAGGGTGAGAGACATTGAGCTCTGGAGACGGACCCGATCCGTTGATCAGGTTCAACTGCCGGATCAACTCCTTAAAAAAGCAAAGGAGTTCGGCTTCTCCGATTATCAGCTGGGATATCTTCTCGGCCTCGATGAAATGGCAATCCGGAAGATGAGAATGGAAAGGCGGGTCCTTCCCACCTACAAATCGGTGGATACCTGTGGGGCGGAATTTGAGGCCTATACGCCCTACTATTACTCCACCTACGAAACGGAGAATGAGGTAAGGGTCTCTTCAAAGAAAAAGATCATGATCCTGGGGGGAGGCCCTAACCGCATCGGCCAGGGAGTGGAGTTCGATTATTGCTGTGTTCATGCCGCTTTCGCCCTGAAAGAGCTGGATTACGAAACCATCATGGTCAACTCCAACCCTGAAACGGTCTCCACGGATTATGATACCTCTGATAAACTCTATTTTGAGCCCCTCACCCTTGAGGATGTCCTCCATATCCTCGATGTTGAAAAACCCGATGGGGTGATCGTCCAATTCGGAGGCCAGACACCTCTCAACCTCGCCGTCCCCTTGGAGAAGATGGGAGCCAGGATCATCGGAACGACTCCCGAAAACATCGATCGCGCGGAGGATCGGAAGCGTTTTCAGGCCCTTCTGAAAAAATTGGGCCTCATTCAGCCTCCCAATGGGACAGCCACCACCATCGAGGAAGCCAGAAGAGTGGCTGAGGAGATCGGCTATCCCGTACTCGTCAGACCCTCTTACGTTTTAGGCGGGAGGGCCATGGAGATCATCTACGATGAAAATTCACTGGGGGACTTTTTCGAGCGAGCGGTCGAGGCCTCCTCTGAACATCCCATCCTGATTGACAAATTCCTGGAGGATGCCATTGAGATCGATGTCGATGCCGTCTCGGATGGGATCTCCTGTGTCATTGCGGGAATTATGGAACATATCGAGGAGGCCGGGATTCACTCAGGCGATAGTGCCTGTGTCGTTCCCCCCTACTCCCTGACTGACGAATTGATTGAGCTATTGAAACAGAACACCTACGCCTTAGCCAAAGAGCTTCAGGTCGTGGGATTGATGAATGTTCAGTATGCGATTAAAAACGATACCATCTTTATCCTGGAGGTCAACCCCAGGGCTTCACGAACGATCCCTTTTATCAGTAAGGCCACGGGGATTCCCTGGGCAAAGGTGGCCGCGAAGGTGATGGTGGGAAAGAAGCTTCTGGAACTGGGAATTGAACGGGAGGTGGAAATTCATCACATTGCGGTTAAGGAATCCGTTTTCCCTTTTAACCGTTTCTATGGCGTTGATACGATTCTCGGCCCTGAGATGAAATCCACCGGAGAAGTGATGGGCATTGACACCGATTTCGGAGTGGCCTTTGCTAAGTCTCAGATCGGCGCCGGAACCCCGATCCCTTTAAAGGGAAGGGTCTTTATCAGTGTAATGAATAAAGACAAAAGGTCGATCGTCTTTGTCGCAAAAAAACTGGTTGATCTTGGGTTTGAGCTGGTGGCCACCAGAGGAACAGGAAAGGTCCTCCTCAATAATGGGATACCGGTTCAGACGGTTTTCAAGGTCGGAGAGGGAAGACCCGATATCGTAGACCGGATGAAAAACGGAGAGATTCAGCTGGTGATCAATACGCCAAGCGGAAAAAAGCCAAAAGCGGATGAGGTGGCGATACGAAGTCAAGCCGTTGTCCACAATATCCCCTGCATCACCACGCTTTCCGGTGCCGAGGCTGTGGTCAATGGGATCGAATCCCTTCTGAAGAAGGGGCTGTCCGTGAAATCGATCCACGAATTTCATGCGAGGGACTCATCGTCCATTCCATCCATGGGCAAAACCCGTCTTTGGGAGAGGGCTTCTCTGAGATAAAATCTCACCTTATTCCCCTCCCACCGGGAGGGCTGGAGGATCATCCGATGGGAGTTCTGACAAAACAGGAGATTCTGAGAGAGATCAGCCAGGGTCATATCGAAATTGAGCCCTTCAAGGAGGAGCAGGTCGGCCCGGGTTCCATAGATCTCCGGTTGGGAAATGAGTTCAGGGTTTTCAAAAAACTGAGAAATGCCTGTATCGTCGAAGACAGCATCTCTGTGGAAGCGCTCACCGAACTCCTCGAGGTGAGGGACTCCTTCACCCTGATGCCAGGGGAGACGGTATTGGGTATCACGCATGAACGGATCAAATTGCCTTCCAATATCTGTGGATGGCTTGAAGGGAGAAGCCGGTTCGCCCGTATGGGCCTGGTCATTCATATGACCGCAGGCTTTGTTCAACCCGGGATTAATAATCGTCAGGTTCTTGAAATTGGCAATCTGGCTCCTTTCCCTCTTGTCCTGAAACCCGGTGTGAGGATTTGCCAAATCATTCTTGAGCGAACGGAAGGAGAGGCCTCCTACAGGGGGAGGTTTATGAGCCAAAACCAACTCTGAATACGGATTGCGAAAGGTGGAGGATCAATTAGAGAGTCCCAGATTTTTAATTTAGGGTTGAACATTCCGAAATCCGAACTCCGAAATTAAGATGAATCGCTATTCGATCGGATCGATCGCCGGTATTCTGGTGCTTTGGGAAATTCTGGTGAGGGGGCTGGAGGTGCCCAAATTTTTACTCCCCGCACCAACCACGATCATCACTTACATCATTGCTAAATCTCAACTTCTTGTCTCCCATACCCTCATGACCTTTATGGAGGCAGGAACGGGATTCATCATCGGTTCCATCGGAGCGATTCTCACTGCCATTGCCTTTCTCTGGTCTCACCCGTTCAAGGAGATGTTCTATCCCTATGCGGTCATCCTCAACAGTACTTCCATCGTCGCCATTGCGGCGCCGATTGTGATCATCTTTGGAAGTGGTATGTGGTCCAAGGTCATTACTGCCGTGATCTGTGTCTATTTCCCTGTTCTGGGCCCAACCTTTAAAGCCCTTGCCTCCGTAGGGGCATCCGAATTGAAGTGGATGGACTCCTACCATTCCTCTCGCTGGCAAAAATTCCGCTACCTTCAATTCCCCTTTGCCCTGCCTCAGATGTTTGCCAGTTTCAAAGTGGCCTGGACACTGGCGGTCATCGTTTTTCCGTTTTCAGCCATCGCACAGGAAGCAATTGTCCATGAAGCCTGGTTCGTTCATATGGAATCGGCGGGGGGTTGGGTGGCCGTTGAAAAGGGGTTTTACGGAAAGATCGGGGTGAAGGAGGTTCAGGGGGGGCCCGGGATCTCACCGATCCAGAAGGTGGTGGCTTCCGTGAGGGCGGGGAATATTGCCTTCGGAAATGACTATCCCGAAAATATCATCCGGGCTCGTGAGAAAGAGGGAATCGATCTCGTGGTTGTGAGCGTCGATTTTCAGACGAGTGCCATGAGGATCATCAGCTGGAATCCCATTAAATCCGCAAAAGATATCAAAGGGAATTTCGGGATCTGGATCGGATATGATGCCAAGGCAAAATGTGCGGTGGGGAAAGGCTGGGAAAAACAGTTTACCATTCAGAACCAGGGGGGAGATATCAAACCCTGGCTGATGGGGACCTGGCCTCTGGCTTCCGCGATGACCTACAATGAACTGATTACAGCACAACGAGAGACCAAAAAGATGGGAAAAAAATTCTACACCACCGATTATAAGGACCTGGGCATCGACTGGATGGACAACGTCCTCTTCACCACTGGAGAAATGATCAAAAAATACCCTGAGGTCGTCCAGGCCGTCGTGGCAGGAAGATATAAAGGATTTCAATGGGCCCTTGATAATCCCAAAGAGACATTTGAAATTTTGAAAAAGACCAATGAGGGTCTTGACTTCGCTCACGAGATGGATGCCGTGGCGTCCATGAAAGCGCTGATGATCACAGCCGATACAAAGAAAAACGGCCTTGGGTTCATCCATCCGAAAAAATGGGAGAACGTGGCAAAGGACATGTTTAAGGCAGGACTGCTCGAAAAGATGCCGGAGGTGAAGAAGGTTTATTCGGATAGATTCCCAAGCGGGGTTATTCCCAAATAGATAAATTTGAAATCCTAAATACAAAACACGAAACCAATTCAAAATTCGAATTTCTGATTTCTAAACCTATGGAGGTTGTGGATGCACGAACGCGTTTATCTCGAAGATGTGGGAAAACCCTTCAGCTCCACTCCGATTGGCCATGCGAGGGTCTGGGAGGTTCGGAATTTAGGAAACGACCAGACCCTCCCATTCCTCCTCTATGTGGTGGAGAGTGAAATGGGAGAACAATTCCTCCTCGGAAGAGGGGTATGCGGCAGGCCGAAGTTCAACATGATCCGCTACATCGCCAAATCGTTCGTGGAGCTTTTTTTCGAACAATTCAACAAAAAAAATTGTTTCCAATACCTCATCCTGAGGGGGGCCTATCCCTTCGATCTCCAGTTTGGATTTGGTTGCGCTTCGCCTTACGACCGCCTTCTGCTCCCCACGGGCTTTATCAAACTCCAGAGGGTCCTGAATCCGGAGGGAACCGATTGGGAGATACGGGCCCAGAGTTTCATCGGAGAGTATCAGGGGGATACCTGGCTCATTCCGGATACCGCCATTGCCTCCGGCTCGACCCTTGCGTTTTTCCTGAGAAACGGATTTGTCCACCATCTTCCCAAACGGGTATATATCTTTACGGCCTGCGGGAGTCTCGAAGGGATTCAACGGATTTATCAGGAGTGCCTGAAGAAGGATGTGGAGCTCATCCCTGTCTTCTCCCAGTGTATCTTCGAGGTCTCCAAAGTGGGGAACCTTCCGGGGCTTCCCCTCACCGACCTGCCCGTTGTCAACCCGGGGTCCATCACCACAAAGAAATTCTTTGAAAAGGCCTATCGTCGTTACCAGGGAACCCGGATGTGTTGCGTGGGGGATATCGGTGAAAGCCTTGAGAATCCTGTTCAATATTCCCTCCATACCCTCTGGGAGATGCAGAAGGTGGGAATGGATCCTAAGAAAGAGGACTGGAACTCCTGGAGCGTGGACATCCGGGAAAATAGTTTCCAGAGGAAGGTGATGGATTTCAGTCCTGCGCTCTTCGAATATCTTAAAGAGATCTGGGAAGAGGACCTTCCATGAACGGAGAATCAAATCCTCCGGTGGCCATCGTGAGAGCTCTTGCCCTGGACAACCTGCTTTGAGGCCATTCTTCTGCACCTCAGATCTTCTTTCTCTTGGGCCGGTAAAACCACCAAACTCCTAAGACAAGGAGGAGCACACCCCCACCGCCTATCCCTGTTAAGACAGGCCAGGAGGGAAGAAGACTCTTTTCTATATTGGATGAAGCAAGGAGGTTAACCTCTTTGACTCCTTTTCCCTCTTTTTGAACGAGAACTTTTGCTAAAACCTGACCTTTCTGAACAGGAGCCACAACATAGGAAGGTAACTGGGGGAGGGCGGAGACCGAATTTTCCTTTCCCTTCGCGACCGTCGCCCTTCCGTCCTCTGCCGCAATGAGAACGATTTGATTCAGCTTCCCTCTCCTCACCTTGATTGGACCAAAAGATGAACCCTTCTTGATAGCTTCGACAGTCGAAAAATTTCTGAAACCATGCTCCAGCAATTTTTGTGCTTCCGGGGCTCTCTTCTTCACCTTGTCACATCCCATCACCACGGCAATCATCCTTTGCCCATCCCTCTTGGCGGTTGCCACGAGATGATAGCCCGATTCCTCGACGTGCCCTGTTTTTAAGCCATCCACCCCGATATTCTTCTGTAGAAGCGTATTGCGATTTCCCTGACGAATCCCGTTGTATTCAAATTCCGTGGTGGAATGAAAGGATAAGGCTTCCGGATGATCCTCGATATATCGCCTGGAAAGGATGGCCATGTCCATGGCAGTGGTCATCTGCCCATCAGCAGGCATCCCGTGAGAGTTCTGGAAATGAGAATCCTTCATCCCCAGGAGCTTTGCTTTCTCATTCATCTTCGAAACGAAGACCTCTTCTGACCCTGTTAGATGTTCGGCCAATGCGACGCAGGCATCATTTCCGGAGGCAATGGCCACCCCTTTGATCAGATCCTCCACCTTCACCCTTTCCCCCACTTTGATGAACATCTTGGAACCCTGAATCCTCCAGGCCTTTTCACTGACGGTCACCATATCCTCCATCTTCAACTGCCCCGCACGAAGTCCATCCAGGACCAGGTAGAGGGTGAGGACCTTGGCGAAACTGGCAGGTGCAATCTTCAAAGAGGGATTCTGTTCGTAGAGAACCTCGCCTGTAAGGCCATCGACCAGAACGGCAGATTGAGCATCACATTGAAGTGCATTCTTTGTGGCCGGATTTTGTGCCTCTTGAGCGGGTTGTTTCTTTTTTTGAGAAGAAGCCGCTGGGGAAGATTTCGATTTGGAAGCCTTTGGAGTGGACTTGGAAAAACTGTGATTGGGAACGGCAATGAGAAAAATGGACAGGATTAAAATGAATATCCGGCTTTTTTGACGAGAACGAATTTTCATCCTTCCCTCCGAAATTTTCTGAAAAGGTTATGGGTCTTCATAACAGATTCCAGTCCACATTTCAATCTACATTGAAATTCATGGTGATCTGGGTTAGATATAGGACCTGATGGAATTCTTCTCCTAATCATTTTCTGTCCCGATGGATAAGGAACGCTCTTTAGCAGAAATCTTAAAAGAGTTTGAAACCATCGCTTCCTTGGGATATCGGGAAATCGCCTCCTTCCTTCCGAAAGATCAAATCCCGATGGGTTTCTTCTGTCCCTATGTACCGGAAGAACTGATCCATGCCTCAGGGGGCTTTCCCCTCCGCCTCATGGGATCCCCCATCCAGATGTCTCATGTCCAGGCTCACCTCCCTGTCAACTGCTGCCATCTGGTGAAGTCTTCCCTTGAAAGCTTGCTCCAGGGAGAACTCCATTTTTTAAAGGGAGTTATTTTCAGCCATACCTGTGATGCCATGCAGGGACTCGCCGATATCTGGGCTTTTCAGAAACGCACTCCCCTTCAATTTAACTTCATGATGCCCACCCGCCTGGAGGGTGATCTGCCGAGGTCCTACCTCAGGGCAGAGATGGAAAGATTGAAGGCTTTTCTCGATTCGAACGTTGGAAAAGTTACTCCGTCAAACCTCAAGGCCTCGATCCACCTTTTTAACCGTATCAGAGAAAAGATCCGGGAGATCTATGTTCGAAAGCGCTCAACGAATCAATTCTCTGAAACCCATTTCGCCGAAGTCATCCGTGCGGGTCACCTGATGGACCGCCGACATCACCTTGAGCTCCTCGAGGCATTACTCCCCTCAATCCCTGAGAAAATAGAGGCCGGAGACCGGGTTCCCATCTTTCTTTCGGGAAACATGGTCCATTCCCCTTCCTTTTTTTCTCTCATCGAGGAAGCGGGGGCAAAGGTGGTCTCTGATGATCTCTGCAGCGGAGCTCGATTTCTTCCCCTGATGGTGAAAGAAGAAGGAGATCTCCTCGATGCCCTGACAGAGCGATATTTCACTTCCTATCTCTGCCCTGCCAAACATAAAGGTGTGGATACGCACATCCAAACACTTCTGAAGGAGGTGGAAACCTGCGGAGCAAAAGGGGTGGTCTTCCTCCTCTATAAGTATTGTGAAAACCATTTCTTCGACTACCCGGATCTGAAGCAGGCTCTTGAATCAAAGGGAATTCCAACACTGCTCCTCGAAGTGGAAGACCCGTCCCATTCGATTGGGCAGCTGAAGACCCGATTGCAGGCCTTTGTGGAGATGCTCAGCACCTTCTAAACGAAGGAAAATTTCTAATTTCGAAGCACGAAATCCGAAACAAACTTGAATGACCGAATTTCAAAATTAATGAATAAAAAATTTATTTGGGAAATTTGGATTTCGGATTTGTTTCGAGTTTCGATATTCGAATTTCGGATTTACAAACAGACATCTTGGAGAAGCGTTAATTATGGAAAATGAGATTCAAACCAATCCTTATCGGGCCATTCGCGCAACAGGGGCTTATCGTCGCCTGATGAAGGCTTATTATTTGATGGTGAAGCATCCCTCCTGGTTCGGTAAAAAAGTCGCCTGGATCACCAGCGGTGGGCCGGTGGAACCTCTTTATGCCATGGGAGTCCTCCCCTTCTATCCGGAAAATTATGGGGCCATGTGCGGGGCCTCACGCCTCTCCGTCGGTCTTTGCGAGGCGGCGGAGCAAAAAGGATACTCTTATGACCTTTGTTCCTATGCCCTGACAGACATTGGGTCTTCGATCACAGGGAAGGGTCCTCTCGGCAGGCTTCCCAGGCCCGACTTCCTGGTTTGCAGTAACAATATCTGCGGAACGGTGATCAAATGGTATGAGCTTCAGGCACGTGCTCTCCGTGTACCCGTCTTCTTTCTCGATACTCCCTTCGTCCATGATCAGGTTCGGCCCCATACCTTAACATATGTGCAGGATCAGATGAGAGAGTATATCTCCTTCCTTGAAAACCAGTTGAACCGCCCCTTCTCTCTGGAACGGTTTCAAAAGGCCTGCTCCCGTTCTTTTGAGACCATTACGCTCTGGAAAGAGATCCTCGGTCTTTCCCGCCGTCATCCGGCACCGATTGCCGCTTTTGATGCCTTCATTCATATGGCCCCTATCGTGACGCTTCGTGGAACACGATGGGCAGTCTGTTATTACCGGAGGCTCAAGAGAGAGATGGAAGAAAGGGTGAGAAAGGGTGTGGGGGCCTTTGGTCGGGAGGAGATCCGGCTGATCTGGGATAATATCCCTATCTGGTATGATATCCGAAACCTGTCCAGGATCCTTTCCTCTCACGGGGCTGTCCTGGTGGCGGACACCTATACCTCAGCCTGGGTCCTGGATGACCTTGATCTTAAACGGCCCCAGGAGGGCCTCGCCAGGGCTTATGCGACGATTCACCTCAATCTGGGCTTAGAGCACAAGATCAAGAAAATAGCTGGAATGATTGAAACCTATCAGGCTCAGGGATTTATCATGCATTCCAATCGAAGCTGTAAGCCCTATTCTCTGGGGCAATACGATCTCAGACGGGAATTGACCCGGTTAACCGGAAAACCCGGATTGATCATCGAGGCCGACCACACCGACTCACGGAGCTACGCCCCGCAACAGGTGGAGAAACAGATTCAGATGTTTCTCGAAATCATCAAGGGCAGGGGAACCAAGTGAGGATGAATTCTCCTTACCGAACAAGCCTAAAAATACTCTCCACGGCTTTCCTATCTTTCTGAGGAGATTCATCCGGATATCCTACGGCAATGAGGCAGACAAGGGACATCTCCGCGGGGACCTTCAATATCGCTTCGATCTCTTTTTTTGCAATGAGCGGCCCTGCCAGCCAGACCGCACCCAGTCCCATCTGATGGAATGCCAATAGCATTGTGGTGGCCGCCGCAGAGGCACTCTGAATCGCTGTGGGTGCTGTCCTTCGAAATTCCATGATCCGATTTGCCGCAGGATCCACAGGCTCTCTGGCGATTAAAACCTTATCCATCGCACTTCGATACTCACCGATAAAAACTCCTATACAGGCCGGTGCGTTTCTGAAAAAGGAGGCATTTCTTTGATACCGTTTAACATCCTCCTCCCAGGATTTCGCTTCTGGCCAGGAGGCGATCGTATCCGCCGCGGCTTGAACCGCATCAGCCATTTTCCTGATGATCTCCCGGTTCTTCACAGCGATGAAAGTCCATCCCTGGTAATTGCCCCCGTTGGGCGCCCAGGTGGCTAATTCCACTGCTTTCTTCAACAATTCATCCGGGACTTCATCCATTTTCCATTTCCGGATCGAACGTCTGCTCTTGATCAATCTCTCAAAAGCCTCTATTTCCATCTTTTCCATCCTTTCTCTGTTGAAATGATTTAGGATCGAGGAGGTGGAAGTTCCTCGTAACCTTTAACCGTCAGCCCGGGCAGCACCATCATCGTCGATGTCCCGTGGGCAATCAGTCTTTCTTCGTCATCCCTGACAAAGGCCTCTCCGAGCGCAAGGGTTTTACCCATCTTGATACATCGCCCTTCGGCCCTGAGTCTGCCTTTCTGAACCGGCGCCAAATAATTTACCTTAATCTCCACGGTTGTCAATCCCAGACCATTCTCCACCTGAGGGAAGACCGCCCAGAAGGTGGCCGCATCAACAATGGAAGCGATCGCTCCCCCATGAACAAAACCAAAAGGCTGGAGGTGCTTTTCAGCCAATTGGATTTCCAGGAGAGAGGTCCCCCATCCCAGATCCTTGATTTCCATGGAAAGAAGGGAGAAATAGGGACTCCGG
>Ga0209609_10001628_pt1 | contig 13009 bp, 8 predicted proteins | sample LakKivw325mmetaG_FD_184136 | JGI IMG/M metagenome (GOLD analysis project Ga0209609, IMG submission 184136) | Anoxic lake water microbial communities from Lake Kivu, Rwanda to study Microbial Dark Matter (Phase II) - Lake Kivu water 325m metaG... | ecosystem: Environmental > Aquatic > Freshwater...
AAAGAAGGCAGCGGCTATCGCGCCACTTTGCAGGGTCGTACGGAGCATCTTTCTACCGAAGCTGAACTACAGGGCTTGCTGGAGCGTTTGGGAACGCTCGGTTTCTATCATAAGATTATGGACGAGGAAGAATTCCGCGCCACTCAAAGTGCACCGGCCGCCATTGACTCATTGTTCCACGAGCTGGCCCGTAAACGGTTGGAAGCCTGGGTAGACCTGGCCGAGAACCGCCTGAAGGGCACTGGCATCAAGTGCTTCGTGACCGGCGGCAACGACGATGACCCCGACGTGTTACAGGGGATACACCGCGCGGGTACGGAATCTTTCCTCGCCTGCGAGGGTCAGGTAGTTGCTATTGATGATGAGCACACCATGATCAGCGTGGGCTACAGCACTCCAACCCCCTGGAAAACGCCGCGTGAGATACCCGACGAGCGACTGGCAGATATGATCGCGGGGATGATTTCACAGGCAAGCAATGTTGACCGCTGCATCTTCAATTTTCATGATCCGCCGGTTGACTCAACGTTGGACACCTGCCCGATGCTCGATTGGTCTACCGATCCACCTCAGCCCATTATCAAAGCCGGGCAGGTGGTCATGCACGGCGCAGGCAGCAAGGCGGTGCGCCGCGCCATCGAAACCCATCAGCCCATGCTGGGATTGCATGGGCACGCCCTGCTTTCGCTGCTCCTGCTGGTGAGTGGATTTAAGAACTACGTAAAAGTACAGTATGTCATGTTCTATTCCATCCTGGTGGCTTTTGGCACCATGCTAGTTGTACTTTTCACCACCTCGCCGGCATCCTTCGTCGAGCATCTGAATGCTTTTGCCGTGGCCTCGGGCGGCGCAGCAAACTTCTACCAGACAGCGGTGGAGGCAACCAAGGCGGCTGGGATAGATTTGAATCCGCCCTTCAGTATCTGGGCCACCTTGCTGGTCGCCCCAATTGCCTGGACCTCGCTGCAATGGGCAACCTACAGCGCCGAACAGAACGGCGAGATCAAGGATGCCCGCTCCTTCAAGAACCAGGTCTTCATCCTGGTCGGCTCGCTGATCGTGACTGGTATCTTGCTTGCGCTGCTGGCGGCAGGTATTGAGCGCGTGGGCGGCAGTGAGTTCCTGGCCGTGTCCGGCGCCGGTTATTGGAGCGGCGTCGCGGAGGCCAAGATCAGCGGTTTCTGGCTGTGGCCGAACATCCTGGCGGTTGCTCTCACCGCCAGCCCGATCGTGGTGCTGATCATTGCCTTGGGATACATCCTCAACTCGTTCCAGATCGTGTGCAACTGCTACATTGGCGTGACCCGCATCATGGTCGGCATGAGCCTCGACCGGCTGCTGCCCGAATGGGTCAGCCGTGTACACGAAAAGCTGCACACGCCGGTCAATGCTCACCTGGCTTACTTCCTCGCCAGTATCCCGATCATCCTGGTCTACAATCTGTGGGGCCCGTGGTACAGCCTGACATTGGGCGTGACTTTCGCCTGCGGCTACGTTTTTGCTGCCAGCAGCCTGGCCGGGGCGGTGCTGCCCTATCGGGCCAAAGAGGTGTATGAGGCCTCGCCGGGAGCTAAGTACAAGCTTGGCAAGATCCCCTGGGTGACCATCCTGGGTGGCGTCGGCTTTGTGTTTGGCAGTGCGATGGTGCTCAGTTACATGTTCGCCCCGCAGTTGGGACTGGTGAGCGTCCTGGCTTACAGCGTGGTTTTCGGCATCATCGCCATTTCGGCCATCTGGTACTTTCTGGCCAAACAAGCGCAGAAAGCACGCGGTATCAACGTGGACTATGCCTTCAAAGAGATCCCGCCCGAGTAAATCTCTTGGCGCATTTTGAAAAGATATGCAATGTGACAGTCACTTTGGAGTGACTGTCACATTGCCGCATACGCTCTACAGCAGAAAGGTTGGATAAGGTTTCGTAATGAAGGATCAGGCACGGGTTGTCATCGTTGGTGGAGGTATCGTTGGGGTGAATGTGGCCTATCACCTGGCAAAACTTGGCTGGGCGGACGTGGCGCTGTTCGAGAAGGGCGAGATCGCCAGCGGGGAATCCTCTCATGCCGCTGGGCTGGTGACGCATTTTGCTACCTCGCAGACCCTCATGCAGTTCCGCAAATACTCCATCGAACTTTATAGCGGTTTGAAATTGTTTGATCACGTGGGCAGTTTACGAGTGGCTTCGACTCCGGAGCAATTCAAGGAATTGCAGCGCAGCGTCAGCCGGGCGAAGGGACTGGGCATGGAAGTGGAGATCATCTCCCCGGCCGAGGCGCTGAAGGTCATGCCCCAATTGAGCAAGGAAAATCTCTACGGTGCGATTTATCTTCCACGCGATGGACAGCTTGATCCCTACACGACCACGACCAGCATGGCGCGCTTTGCCAAGGAGATGGGCGTTGCCATCTACACCGGCGTGCGCGTGACTGGCATCGAACTCTCCCCGAAAGGCGAGATCCAGCGCGTGCTCACTGATGCCGGCGCGGTCAAAACCGGGATCGTGGTCAACGCGGCCGGGATGTGGGCGCCGCGCGTCGCGGCTATGGCGGGACTCCACATTCCGACAACGCCGGTGGATCATCAGCACATTGCCCTCAAAGCTGTCGAGGGTCACGAATTTTCGCACGGGACGCCCTGTCTGCGCGACCCCGATAATCTCGTCTATATGCGTCAGGAGGCGGGCGGACTCGTGATCGGTGGCTACGAACCCAATCCATTGGCGCGCTGGATTGACGGCGTCCCTTGGGAGCACGGCGGTGATACCCTCCCCGCAGATTATGACCGCTTCGAGCAGTTGCTGGAAGGCGCTATCCGCCGCATCCCGTTCCTCGAGCGGGCGGGTATCATCACCCTCGTTTGTCATCCGGGCGCGTACACGCCGGATTGCCAGCCCATGCTCGGCCCGATGCCGGGCGCGCGCGGCATGTGGATTGCGGCGGGGATGTCGCTCAATGGCTACGGCGGCGCGGGCGGGATCGGTAAACTGATGGCCGAGTGGATCGTGGAGGGTGAACCCTCGCTCGACGTGTATGCCTTCCGCGCCACACGTTTCGGCAATTATTACGCCAGCCCGTATTACGCCGCTGAGCGGACGCGCGAGGGCGTCAAGTATTATTATCGGCTACGTTTCCCCAACGACGAAAACGAATGGGCGCGCCCGCATCGCGTCAGCCCGGTGCATCACCGCTTGCAAGAATTGGGCGCGGTCTTCGGCGAGAAGTTCGGCTGGGAGCGAGTTAACTTCTTCCAGCCCGGCAAACCCTTCCGCCGCGCCGGCGCGGATCAGCGCGAGTATGGCTGGACGCGCCCGCCTTATTTCGAGCGCGTGGGACAAGAGCATCAGGCGACGCGCGAACGCGTCACGCTCTTCGACCTGACCTCTTTCGGCAAGATCGAGGTACGCGGCCCCGGCGCGTTGACCGTCTTGCAGCGCGTTGCCGACAACAATATTGACAGACCTGTAGGTAGCGTCATCTACACCCAATTCCTCAATGCCAATGGCGGAGTCGAAGCGGATTTGACCGTCACTCGTTTGGGCGAGGATCGCTTTTGGGTAACCACCGGTTCCGCTTTCGTCGCCAACGATTTGGCGTGGATCCAGATGCACATCCAGCCAGAGGACGGCGCGGTCAGCGTACGCGATATCACCACCGAGTGGGCCTGCCTGGCGCTGTGGGGGCCGCGCTCGCGTGACGTGTTACGCAAGGTGACGAGTGACGATGTGTCGAATGCAGCGCATCCGTATCTATTGACGAAGTGCATTTCGATAAACGGCACGAAGGTCTACGCCCAGCGTGTCAGTTACGCCGGCGAGCTGGGCTGGGAATTATACGTCCCACCCCAGCGTGCGACACAAGTTTGGGATCTGTTGTTCGAGGCGGGCAGGGAATTCGGCATCGAGGTCGGCGGCTACAAAGTCCTCGATTCGCTCCGTCTCGAAAAAGGTTATCGCTACTACACCGCCGATGTGACGCAGCTCGAAACACCCTACGAAGGCGGCCTTGGCTTCTGCGTGGACTTGAACAAAAAAGATTTCATCGGCAAGGACGCGCTCGTGAGGCAAAAGGCCGAGGGCATCAAACACAAGCTTTGTACGCTGGTGGTAGACGGCGACGAGTTCACGCAGATCTACGGCGGCGAAGCGATCTACCACGAAGGCAAGGTGCTGACCCGCGTCCGCAGCGGCGGATACGGGTACACCTTGAAGAAAAATATTCTATATGCCTACCTGCCGGTCGAATTGGCGAAAGTTGCCAATCGCTTCGATGCAGAGCTCATCGAGGGTCACCGTGTGGTGGAGGTGACTCCTACTGTGTTGTTCGATCCGAAAGGCGAGAGGCTGCGCTCGTAGCACAAATTGGAAATTTGCGCTATGCAACGCCTTCGCGAACTGACTATCCGACTACGTGACCAATGAACCCTCCTGAGGTTGTCGGTTTCGGCATGTTGACGCCGGTCGCTATTTTGGTGGTGGATGCACTACCCGAACACAATACCGGCGCGCTCATCAACGCGGTCACTGAATTCATCTTCGACGATGCGGCCATCGTCGCCTGTCTGCTGCGTCAATGGGGTGTACAAAGCGGCCTGATCGGAACGGCAGTGGGCGACGACCCGCGCGGGCGGCAGGTCGCCAATCAACTCAAGGAATGGGGCGTCCTCGGCGAGGTGCGCTTCTCGGCGGATATTACCACCCCCTTCGAGGTGGATATCTCCGACCTGACCGGGGCGCGCACATATTTTTGGCAGCGCAGACCTGAAGTGCTGGCGACTCTCGACACGGCCGACCTCTCCCTCTTGAAAGGGGCACGCCTTTTATACGTGGACTGGTACGACGGCGATCACATCTTGCGGGCAATGGATGAGGCGATCCGGCTGGGTGTACCGGTGTTTCTCAATCTGGAGCACGGGCACGCGGATGCGGACATCCTGGCGCGATACGCTGGACGAGCCGCGATCTGCCAGGCGGTGACCGATGCTGCCCAGCGAGATTGCGAAGATCCGCTGACAGTTGCCCGCAAACTTTTGGATGCTGGCGTGGAGACGGCGCTGATCACCCTGGCTGCGGATGGCTGTCTGGCGGTGCGCGGCAACCGGGCCATTCGAGCCTACGCCCCAACCGTCAAAGTCGTGGATGGCTGTGGCGCGGGCGCCACGTTCTCTACCGGTTTTATCTATGGGTATCTGAATGGATGGGATTTGGAGAAATCGGTGCGTTTCGCCACCGTGGCCGCTTCGCTCAAAGTTACCAGGCCAGGTCTCCAGATGTTCCCCATCCCGGAGATCATGGCATTGGCAGCACAGCTTAAGGTCGAACACGGCAGCAGTCGTGAAGGCTTCAGCCGTTCAGGGGCGACTGAAGTCGCTATTACAACAGACAGGATTTGATCCATTGATGACATTTGCCTCCCTGCTCACACAGGAACAAGTCGAACGCGTCCACCAAGCCTCACTCGAGATCCTCGAGAACGTCGGCCTGTTGGTGCGGAACGAAAAGGCGCGCGGCATCTTCGACCATCACGGCTGCCGGGTGGATGCAGAGACTCAGATCGTCAAGTTCCCGCGCGCCGTCGTCGAGCACTTCCGGGACCTGATGCCTGCTTCCTTTACCTTCCGCGGCCGCGACCCCCGATTCGACCGCATGATCCCGCAGGATGGGCCGGTCATCGTCACGGGCAGCTCGGCGCCGGATATCATTGACCCGGTTACGGGTCGCGAGCGGCGCAGCCGTTCGGATGACATCGCCCGCATCGCCCACCTCATCAACGAGCTTCCCGGCTATGACGTTTTCTCCGTCTCGACCCTGGCGGAGGATGCCCCGCGTGGGCAGTTTACGCTGACGCGCCTCTACCCGGCGTTGAAGAATTGTTTGAAGCCGGTGCGCAGCACGGCCACGGATGTCCCCGATGCCGAAAAGGTGCTGCGCTTGGGCAGCCTGATCGCCGGGGGCGACGAAGCTTATCGGCAGCATCCCTTCATCACGCACCACTTTTGCCCGGTCGTCTCGCCGCTGACGATGGATTTCGCTTCGACCGAGCTGTTGATCTTCTTTGCCGAGAGGGGCTGGCCGATCTATCCCAGCATCGTGCCGAACGCCGGCCTGACTGCGCCCATGACCCTGGCCGGGACGCTGGCGCAGGGTAACGCCGAATTCCTGGCGGCGGCGGTTTTGATGCAAATGGTGAAGGCGGGTGCGCCGCTGATTTATTCCACTCTACCGACGGTTGCCGATATGCGCACTGGGGCTTACGCCTCGGGAGGCATCGAGTGCGGGATGCTGCACATGGCTTTCGCTCAGATGGCACGCTACTACAACGTTCCCTGCGGCGGTTACATCGGGCTGACGAACGCCAAGGTCAATGACGCGCAATCGGGTTACGAGACGGGCATGTCCACCCTAGCAGGGTTGCTCGCAGGCGTGGATATGTTGAACATGGGCGGCCTGCTGGATGCTCTGAAGGCCTTCGATTTTGCCAAGGCCGTGATTGACGACGAAATCGCCCAGATGTTGAAGCGTGTCAAGCGCGGCTTCGAGTTCGGCGAAGAAGAGTTGGCGCTGGATATCATCGCCAAAGTCGGGCCAGGCGGATCGTTCATGATGAGTCCCCATACCATTAAGCGCATGAAGTCCACTGCGCTGTTGACGAAGCTGGCTGACCGTGAACCCCGCAATCTCTGGGAAGGCAAAGGCGCCCTCGATACTCATGCGCGTGCCATGGCGCGCGTGCGCGAGATCCTGGCGTGGGATAGCAAAGCCGCTTTTGCTGACGAGGTGGAAGCGCGCATCCGGGACGAGTTCCCAGGAATGGTGTCCGGCAATTTGGAGATGCCTGAAGGATGGTAAAAAGGTAGTGGCGACTTTAGTCGCTGGTTTTGCTGAACGACTGCCTGCCCTGGCGGGCTAGGCCAGGGAAGTCGTTACTACGGTTTCGTGATGTACCGAAAAGGATTGACCGATGAAACTTTATTTCGCCACTGATGTGCACGGCTCCGAGATCTGCTGGAAGAAATTCATCAGCGCCAGCAAATTCTATGAGGTGGATACCATCATCCTCGGCGGGGATATGACCGGCAAAGCCATCGTACCGATCATTGCTCAAGGCAACGATCAATACAAAGTGACCTTGCTGGAGCAGGAGAGCATCCTGACCGGCCGCGGCGAGGTGGACAAGATGGTGCAGACGATCCAGAATCGAGGTTATTATCCTTACGTAACGAACCCCGATGAGGTGGCAGCCATCTCTTCGACGCCGGGCAAATCCGACGAGCTTTTTGTTGATCAAGTAATGAAAACCATGCAGCGCTGGATGGATTATGCGGATGCAAAACTGAGTGGGACGGGCGTCCGTTGCTTCGTTTGCCCGGGCAACGACGACATGTTCCAGATTGACGATGCCATCGCTGCCTCGAAGTGTGTCAAGGGCGTCGAAGGTCAGGTGATCGCGCTGGATGAACACCACGAGATGATCTGTTCTGGTTGGTCGAATCCCACTCCCTGGGATACGCCTCGCGAGGAACCGGAAGTGGCCTTGCAACAGCGTATCGAGGCGGTCATCAGCCGGGCGCGGGATGTGCCTAACGCGGTGTTCAACCTCCACGCCCCGCCTTTCGGCAGCGGGCTGGACGAAGCCCCAGAGCTGACGAGCGATCTGCGTCCTGCCTATGCCGGTCGTTCGTTGGTGCCGGTGGGCAGCCACGCGGTGATGGCGCTGATCGAGAAATACCAACCGCTGCTCGGCCTGTTTGGTCACATCCATGAAGGCAAGGGGACCTACAAGTGTAAGAAAACCTTGTGCATCAATCCGGGCAGCATGTATGAACAGGGAATACTGCACGGCGTGGTGATCGAGCTAAAGCCGAAGAAGGTTGGCAACTATCTGCTCACAACGGGATAGGTACACCACAAAGGCGTAGAACCTGGGAAAGGAGGCTGCGTATTGACCGAAAGATTTATGTTCAACACTTTCATCTGTGGTTTCTTCGCCCCAAAATGAAAATGGCAAATTTTCAGTAATAACTTGCAAAAGGAGATTCAGATGAGTAATGTAACCTTGTTCGTTCGCAAGGCAAGTGGGCTGGTACGGGCCTGGTCGGTATTCGACGCCTTTATCTATGCCACGTTCTCCATTAACCTCATCACCCTGGGCCTGTATATCTTCTCCTACTGCTATTACTTCGAGGGGAACCTGGCGACGGCCGTGGTGGTCGGCGGCATCCTGACTCTCTTCGAGGTGGTCGTCTACGCCAGCCTGATCTCGGCTATGCCGCGCGCCGGCGGCGATTACGTCTGGCAGAGCCGCATCCTGGGCCGCGCCACCGGCTTCATCCTGGCTGTGACCGGTTGGTGGTTCATCCTATGGCTGTGGGTGCCGCTCTACGGGCAAATGCTGGTATACGAGTTCATCACTCCCGTCCTGGCCATCTTGGGGGCAAAGGACGTTGCGCTGTGGTTTACCAACACAGCCGGCGGTCTGTTGACCGGTTCGCTCATTTTGTGCGTGCTGGTGACCATCTATATTGCCATTGGCATGAAGTGGTACGCCCGCGTGCAGAAAATCTGTTTTTGGGGCGGCATGGTTGGTTTGGTGCTGGTTTTTGGCCTGCTGCTCTTCGGCAGCAACCAGGTTTTCCAGGCTAACCTGGATAGCCAGGTAGCTCGATTTTTCGGTACACAAGCCCAAGGCCTATACCAGGCCACGCTGACCGCTGGTGAGGCTGCCGGGACGGCAGCCGCGCCGCTGGGCAACCTGGCGCTGGGGGCGAGCATGGCGCTCATCCCGATGATCGTCTTCTTCAACCTGTGGCCGAACTGGGGCTCCACCCTCTATGGTGAAGTGCGCGGCGCAACGGATTACAAGCGCAACTTCTGGGGCATGGCGGCAGCCGTCATTGTGACCGCTGGTCTGGCGCTGATCTTCTTCGCCTTGATCGCCAAAACCCTGGGCTGGGACTTCTACAACAAGGCCAACGGCGCCTTCTGGAACTTTACCTGGGGCTACACCACCGAACAGCCTCCGCTCCCGTTCTGGCCTTACCCGGCGCTGTTTGCCGCCTTCATGGTCAAGAGCCGCGCGGTGCAGCTCCTGGTCATTGGGCTGATGAGCCTGTGGTGGTTCGGCTGGTCAGGGACGGTGTTCCTAAGCTCGACGCGCGTGATCTTCGCGGCCGCCTTCGACCGCATGCTGCCCGAATGGGCCTCCAAGGTGGAGCCTCGCACCCGAACGCCCATCGCCGCATTGATGTTGATGGTGATCCCTTCGATCCTGATCTCACTCCTGTACGCCTATAACCTCGTCAACTTCCGCAGCGTGACGTTGGACTCGACGCTGGTCATCGCGGTGACCTTCCTCGGCACCACGGTGGCGGCCATCATCCTGCCCTGGCGTAGCAAGGATGTGTTCGAGGGTTCGCCCATCGCCAAGTTCAAAGCAGCTCCCTGGCTGGGTTGGCTGGTAGAGGCGGTCTTTGCCGCCGGGGCTGTCTACCTGATCAAGACCTCTTTCAGCTATGGCATCACTGTACTGGGTAGCCTGCCATCGGTCGGCGCCAATGCCCTAACCTGGATCATCGCCATCTTCGTCGCTTTGCTGACGGTGGTCAACGCCGCGCTGATGATCTGGTTGCTCTACTATGTCGGCAAGCGGCTGTTCAAAGGGGATAAGATGCCGGTCGTGACCCTGGCCGGGTTCATCTTCTTCCTGTTCCTCGACTGGCTGCTGGTGGAGTGGCTGTGGGATCCACACGTTCCACCCTTCGACTTCGCCTATTACGCCATCGGCTGGAAGAACGTCAGCTCAATGGTCTTTATGTTGGCGAACTACGCCCTGGCCGCGGTCATCTACCTCGGTTTCAACGCCTACCGCCGCAAGCAGGGCATTGACGTTGACAAGGTCTACAAGGAGATCCCAGTCGAGTGAGTTTTGCGAAAAATACCCTTGCGTGACCTTTCAAAAACACGGGGCGGGAGGATTGCGGACATGCATTGCCTGTTCGCAATCCCTTGCCCGCCCTTATCTATCCTAAATCATAGGAAGAATCTCAGGCCAAGTTGATTTTGGGAATTTATGATGCTATAATGTGTTATGTTAATCAGCGGTTATCCTGTCGGCATCTTGAATTTCCAGAACATGGGCTTTGAGGGAAACACTGGATGTACCTTTGATAATCGTACGCCTGGAGGTGAACCGAGACTAATTGACCGAATGTCATATCCCACAAGCCTTTTGATCCAACCATTTACATCTATCAAACACCAAGGAGGTCGAAATGTCATCAAGTGATCGTCACCAAAATGGAAAAATAACACGCCGTGATTTCCTCAAGGTTAGCGCTGTAGCCGGTGGGGCCGCATTCCTGGCTGCTTGCGGACCGCAGGGAGGCGGCGGAGCTGCCCTGCCGGACCTAACCTCCGGCAACGCCATCCCGATTGAAGATCTGGCTGCGGCTGCCAAGACTGAGGGCGCCCTAAACCTCATTGCTATCCCGCATGACTGGGCAAACTATGGTGAGGCGATCGATACCTTCAAGGCCAAGTACGGTCTGACGGTCAACGAGAATAACCCGGACGCCGGCTCGGCAGATGAGATCGAAGCCATCCGCGCCAACAAGGGCAACAAGGGTCCCGAAGTCCCGGATACTGTGGATGTCGGAATCGGCTACGGTCCGAGCGCCAAGCAAGAGGGTCTGTGCGCCAAGTACTTCCTGTCCACCTGGGACAGCATTCCGCTCAAGGACCCCGACGGCTACTGGTTCGCCGAGTACTACGGCATCCTGACCTTCGAGATCAACAAGGACATCGTGAAGACGCCGCCGGCCGACTGGGAAGACCTGCTCAAGCCGGAATACAAGGGTAAGGTGGCCATGGCCGGCGACGTGCTCAAGTCGAACGAGTCCGTCATGACCGTTATGGCTGCCGGCATCGCGCGCGCTGGTGGGATCGATAACACCGTTGAATCAGCCACCGCAGCCGCCCAGAAGGGTCTCGAGTTCTGGAAGGAAGTGAATGACGCAGGCAACTTCGTCCCGGTGATCGCCGACATTGGCAAGATCGCTGCCGGCGAAACCCCCATCACCATGGAGTGGGACTACCTATCACTGGCCAATCGCGACTCGCTGGCGGGCAACCCGGACATCGGGATCGTGATACCGCCGAGCGGCAATATCGCCGGCCCATACGCCGGCTTCGTCAGCGCCTTCGCGCCCCATCCGTACGCTGGCCGCCTGTGGTACGAGTTCCTGATGAGCGATGAAGGCCAGCTGATCTGGCTCAAAGGCTACGCCTACCCGATCCGCTACCAGGACATGGCCAAACGTGGCGTGATCCCGGCCGACCTGGCAGCCAAGCTGCCGCCGGCTGAAGAAGTCGCCAAGGCAACCTTCCTGACAATCGATCAGCAAAGCGCCGTCAAGACATACATTACCGAGAACTGGCGCAAGGTCGTGTACGGCGAGTAGGAGCAGGTAAAGTGGACCAAGTATTGCGTGCTAACGCAACAACTTCAGACGAGTCCACCCCGGGGGACGCGCCAGCGGCGCGTCCCCTTCGAAAAAGTTTCTCGTGGACATGGGCCGGGCTTGCCCCCTTCTTCCTGTTTGCTTTGTTGTTTCTGTTACTGCCCTCGATCTCCATTTTTGTGCGCAGCTTCGAGGCTCCGGGCGGCGGTTTTACATTCCAGAACATCCTGGATATCTTTTTGGAGAAAGACATCCGTAACGCCTATAAGCTCAGCCTGGAGATCAGCGTGGTCACCGCGCTTGGCGGGGCCATCTTCGGCTTTCTGCTGGCCTATGCCGTAACCATTGGTGGGCTGCCGAAGGGCGTACGCAACTTCATGCTGACGTTCTCGGGCGTTGCCTCCAACTTCGCCGGCGTGCCGCTGGCGTTCGCCTTTGTGGCCACGATGGGCAACATCGGGCTGGTCACCCGGATCATCGAAGCTGTTTTACACGTTGACATCCATGCTCAAGGCTTTACGATCTACACCTTTACGGGTTTGAGCATCGTCTATATGTACTTCCAGTTCCCGCTGATGGTGCTGGTGATGGCCCCGGCGCTGGATGGTCTGCGGCGCGAGTGGAGGGAAGCCTGCGAGAACCTGGGTGGCGGCACAGCCCACTACTGGCGTTACATCGCGCTGCCGATCCTGGCGCCGACACTGCTGGGCACGACCATCCTGCTGTTCGGGAACGCCTTTGGGGCCTACGCCACGGCCTACGCCTTTACCGGCTCCTTCCTGAACCTGGCCACGATCGTCATTGGCGCTCAGATCCAGGGCGACGTGCTCTACAACCCCGGTCTCGGCAACGCCATGGCGCTGGGCATGATCGTCATCATGGCCCTGGTCATGGTCGTCTACGCCTGGTCCCAGCGAAGGGCAGCGAGGTGGGTGCAATGAAACGGTCTCCAATCTGGTCCTGGTTCTGGTTCATCATTGGCGTGTTGTACTTCTTCATCCCGTTGATCTCGACGCTCGAGTTCAGTATGCGGATGATCAGAGGCAAGTACACCTTCGAAGCCTACCGCGTGGCGTTTCAGGATCCGGACTTCTATAAAAACTTCGGCTACTCGATGGTGTGGGCGGTCCTGACAATCATCATCAGCCTGCTGCTGGTCGTGCCGACGGCCTACTGGGTGCAGCTCAAGCTGCCCAAGTGGCGTCCATACGTCGAGTTCGTCACCCTGCTGCCCTTCGTCATCCCGGCTGTGGTGCTGACCTTCGGCCTGCTGCGCCTGTACGGCCCATGCACTTGGGGCCGGCGGCTGATCCGAGGCTCCTCCTCTGCCTGGGTCCTGACGCGCTCCCTGGGCGCCAACGGTACCGGTGCCCAGGAGAAGGAGGAATATGGTTGTGATTGCTACCATCATTGTCAACGCAAATGCCCTTTTCATAATTGTCTCTCCTTTTATAAAAGATTTTGAAGCTGTTTATTTTCCCTGACATCTTGACCCGATTCTAGTCCACCTCCATGGATATCCGTTATTTTTTGATATTCACTAAAGATAGGATAAGCA
>Ga0209609_10001629_pt1 | contig 13000 bp, 12 predicted proteins | sample LakKivw325mmetaG_FD_184136 | JGI IMG/M metagenome (GOLD analysis project Ga0209609, IMG submission 184136) | Anoxic lake water microbial communities from Lake Kivu, Rwanda to study Microbial Dark Matter (Phase II) - Lake Kivu water 325m metaG... | ecosystem: Environmental > Aquatic > Freshwater...
ACTTCATGTTCCGGTACGACCTTGCTGCCCAGGCCTGGGCCGACACGGTAAACGGCATGCCGGTGCCCGGGAAGGACGGCGGGAAGATAAAGAACAAGAAGAGCAAGGACGGCGGTTCCGGAGCGTGGTTTGGCGGGAAGCTGTATGCGCTGAAGGGGGGGAACACGGTGCAGTTCTACTGCTACGAGCCGACCGGGGACTCCTGGAGCGAGTTGGACACGCTCAAGAGCTACGGCAGCACGGCCAAGAAGAAGAAGGTGAAGGCGGGCGGGGACCTGGTGAGTCTGGGCAACGGCGGGTTCTTCGCGCTCAAGGGGAACAAGACGTACGAGTTCTGGCGGTACTACCTGCCGGCCGGACTCCTGGCGAGACCGGAGCGTAGCGGAGTGATGGGAGAGCCATCTACGATCTACGATTCTCGATTTGCGATTTCTCCCAATCCGATTGCGTCCGGCTTCGCAACTATCCGCTACAGCCTGCCCAAGGGCGGGCCGGTGACGGTGACTGTTTTCGATGTGGCCGGCCGGTCGGTGTTCCGTCAATCGGCAATCGGGAATCGAAGTTCGACAATGTCTCTTGACCTGCGCGGTCTGTCCAACGGCATCTACCTTGTCCGGGTTGATGCTGCCGGCTCATGCCGGAGCCGGAAGCTTGTAGTGCAACGCTAGCGAACGGCATTCGCTAGCCTCCTGCCATGGGCGCGCTTCGGCGCGCCCTTGGTTTCGTTCCGGGGTTGTCCGGGGTTGGGCGGTCTACTCGTCAGGAATCTGGCCGCAGCGGTGGCAGCGCAGCATGTCGCTGGACAGGATAATCGGGCAGTTGCAGTGGCCGCAGCGATAGCGCCGGTCCTGCTGTTCGAGCCATTCGGTCACCTGGCCCAGCTTGAGCATCCTGAGGTTGGCCTTCAGGTCAACACCGAGGTGAACGTACGTGTCCGCGAGGTCGCCGAGCCGCTCGCAGGAATTCACCTCAGGACATTCGTAGCAGTACTTGAATCCACGGTCGCCCAGGCATTCCCTTATCTTGCAGTTTCTGCCCCACTCGCCGTCTTTGGCCCAGCCCTTGGCGTGAAGCATCTGGCAGCCTTCGCAGACGATGTCGCCGAGCTGGCATTCGTATCTCTTTGCGAGTTCCATGCGCAGCCTATCGGAATCCTTGTACGCGCGATAGATTTCGCAATAGCCGCAGTAAGTGCCGCAGCGGCCGATGAGGTTGCGGTTTGGCATACGTCAAACGCCGGCCGGGATACTGCCCGACACAGCGTCATATCAGAATACGCGGGACTTCGGTCCGGTCAAGAGATGTCAACCGCCGGTGTCGTGGTCGGGGCGCGGTAACTTGACTTCCCTGAGGTCGGTTCTAAGATTCGAGCCATGCACCAGCAGTTCATGCGCCTGGCCCTGGAACTGGCGGCGCAGGGCCGATTCACAACCGCGCCGAACCCGATGGTCGGCGCGGTGCTGACAAAGGCCGGCCGGACCATCGGCAAGGGCTACCATCGCCGGTTCGGCGGGCCGCATGCCGAAGTCGAGGCGATTCACGACGCGGGCAGAGCAGCCAGAGGAGCTGACCTCTACGTCACAATGGAGCCGTGCTGCTTCTGCGGCAAGACCGGCGCATGCACTGATGCGGTGAAGGCCGCGGGAATCAGGCGGGTATTCGCGGCGACACTCGACCCTCATCGTCGGGTCAGGGGAGAGGGTGTCAGGTGTCTGCGCGCAGCCGGAATCAAGGTCAGCATAGGTGCTCTCGCCAGGGAGGCCCGGCGACTCAATGAAGCATATTTCACGTATCACGAGCGGCGGCGGCCGTTCGTCGTGCTGAAGGCGGCGCTGACCCTGGATGGAATGCTGGCCGACGGCCGGGGCAGGTCGAAGTGGATTTCCGGGCCAGAGGCGCGGGCCTGGGCGCAGGAGTTGCGGGCCGAGGCCGGGGCAGTGCTCGTCGGCTCAGGTACGGTGCTGGCCGATAATCCGAGACTGACGTGCCGCATCTGTTCCGGCCGGCAACCGCTGAGGATTGTGCTAGACGCTGACCTGAAAACGCCTCCTAAGGCTCGCGTGGTCAGCGGACCGGGCCGGGTGTTGATTCTGACTGCGAGCAGGAACAGGAAGCGCGCGACAGCGCTCGAACGGGCCGGGGCAGAGGTCGTTCGGCTCGCGGCAAGCGGGGAGATGCTCGGCTGGTCTGAGATTCTTGCCGAGTTGTACCGCCGCGAAGTGCTGACTGTGCTGATTGAGGGCGGAGCCTGTGTTGCGTCTTCTGCACTGGACGCCGGAATCGTGGATAAGGTACACATCGTGCATGCACCGGTGCTTCTCGGGCCGGGCAAAGGGCTGACCTGGGCGATGAAGCCACGGCCGCTTGGAAAGTCGCTCAGGCTAAGGCAGGTCACACATAAGGTCCTTGGAGATGATGTCGTTACGACCGGTTACCTGGAGGGGAGCTGATGTTTACCGGATTGGTCGAGGAAGTCGGCAAAGTGCTGAGCACAGTTTCGCGCCAAGGCAATCGAGTCATCGAAGTCGCGGCAGAATTCAGCCCCGAGCTTAGCGCCGGCGAGAGTGTGGCGGTGAACGGGTGCTGTCTCACGGCCATTGAGCGCGGCGAGCGCAGCTTCAAGGTCGAGGCCGTTGGAGCAACGCTTGAGGCCACGACGCTTGAGACCCTACGCAGCGGAGCGAATGTCAACCTCGAACGGGCGATGGCTGTCGGCGACCGCTTCGGCGGTCACATCGTGCAAGGCCACATTGACGAGGTAGCGCAGGTCGCGCGCATCGAGCAGTTGTCCGGCTCAAGGCGGGTCGGATTCCGCGTGGCAGAGGAGAATCGCCCCCTGCTGGTCGAGCACGGGTCGGTCTGCGTGGACGGCGTGAGCCTGACAATCACCGCGCTCACACGCGACGGTTTCTCAGTCAACATCATTCCTCATACGTGGCAGAACACCGCGTTTGTCGGCCTGCGGCCAGGAGTCCGGGTGAACGTCGAGTATGACCTCATCGTCAAGTCCGTCTGCCGGATACTCGGTAAGACAAGTCGCGTGTAGGACCGCGCTGGTGCGTTCGGGCATCAGCGCGCTGGACTACGCGGTCAATCCCTACACCGGATGCAGCCATGCCTGCCGCTATTGCTACGCGACCTTCATGGCCCGGTATTCAGGCCACGCCGAGGAGTGGGGCAGGTTCGTTGACGCCAAGATATCAATGCCTGAAACCCTGAGCCGCGAGGTGCGGCGCAAGCCAAGAGGGCGAGTCGGATTGTCCACGGTGTGCGACCCGTACCAGCCGGCAGAAGCGCAGCGGCAACTCACCCGCCGGGTGCTCAGGATTCTCTCAAACGCCGGGTTCCCGGTGCTGGTGATGACCAAGTCAGACCTTGTTACTCGCGACATCGACATACTGAGGGGAGCAAAGGACGTTCAGGTCGAGATGACTATTGTCACGATGGAGGACGACGTCGCACGGTTCTTCGAACCCGGTGCGCCGCTGCCCCGTGCGCGGCTTGAGGCGTGCCGCGAGTTGCTGGCTGCCGGAATACCGGTCGAGGTGTTCGTCGGGCCGGTGCTGCCCTACTTCACGGACCGCCCTGAGCCGATGGCCCGGCTGTTCGAGCAACTGAAGAGCGCGGGAATCGGCCACGCGGGCGTGGACAAGTTCAACTACCTGCCGAGCAAATACCGCTCGTTCAAGACCGAACTGGCTCAGCGCTGGCCGGAGGCGGTCCCGGCATTTGAGCGGCTCCTTGGTTCCCCCGAGACGTATGCAGAGGAGTTGCGTGAGCAGACTCGGGCGCTGGCCAAGGCCGCAGGCATCGAGTGCGAGGTGCTGTTCTGACGCTCAGCCAACGAAGGCTTGGGACACGATCCCATCAGGAACTGCGTGGAAACGCAGCACGCTGACGAGAATGGGTCATGTCCCTCGCGGTTGACCGGCACGGCGTGATTCATAGAATACGGCCATGGACCTGAAGTTCGTCCGCGATAATCCGGACCAAACCCGCGAAATGCTCGCGCGACGTCGGAGCGGGGCGAACATCGACAGGATACTGGAACTCGATGTTCAGCGCCGAGCGGTCAGCAAGGAGCGTGACGACACGCGATTTCGGCAGAGGCAGGTATCCGAACAGATTGCGCTCGCGAAGCGACAGGGAACTGCGTCAGCTGACCAACTTGAGGTCGCGAGAGAGCTTTCACTGAAGGTCGGACAGCTTGATGCTCAGACTACGCTGATCGAACGCGAGCAGGCCGCGCTCGTTCGCACCCTGCCGAACCGCGTCCATGAGTCGGTCACCGCTGAGGAGGAGGTCGTCAGCCAATGGGGCGAACCTCGCAAGTTCGAGTTCAAGCCGCTGGCGCACTGGGACCTGGGCGCGGCGATGGACATCATTGACCTCGAAGCTGCCGCAAGGCTTGCCGGTTCCAGGTTCATCGTGTTCAAGGGGCAGGGCGCGCTCCTGGAGCGGGCGCTCATCAGCTATTTCCTCGATACAAACACCCGACGGCACGGGTATGTCGAGGTGTCGCCGCCGGCTCTGGCCAATGCCGAGACGCTTGAAGCGACCGGCCAGTTGCCGCACCTTGAGACCGAAATGTACGTCACCCAGGACAAGCTGTACCTGGTGCCGACGGCAGAGCCGCAACTGGTGAATTACCATCGCGGGCAGACAATCGAGGAGTCCGCACTGCCGCTCAAATACGTAGCCTACACGCCCTGCTTCCGGCGCGAGGCCGGCTCATACGGCAAGGACGTGCGCGGGATGATTCGCGTGCACCAGTTCGACAAGGTCGAGCTGGTCAGGCTGGTCAGGCCGGAGCAGTCCTATGACGCGCTTGAGGAGATGCGGTCAGAAGCCGAGAGCCTGCTGCGCGACTTGGGGATTCCGTACCGGGTGAAACGGCTTGCGGCCTGGGACATCGCGTTCCAGTCAGCCAAGACCTATGACCTCGAAGCCTGGTCTTCGGGCGTGGACCGGTGGCTTGAGGTATCGTCAGTCTCCAATTGCGAGGACTACCAGACCCGCCGGGGCGGAATCAGGGCGCGCGGCTCGGACGGGAAGACGTACTACCCACATGCGCTCAATGGCTCGGCGCTGGCTTTGCCGAGGGTGTTCGTCGCGGTGATTGAGAACTTCCAGCAGGCGGACGGCACGGTCATTGTTCCTGAGTGCCTCAGGCCGTACATGGGCGGTCTGGAGCGCATCGGCTAGCGCGGGACCGGACGCGGGACATGAACGGTTTTATTCTCAAATCGTATCGTGTCCCAAGCGCCGATAGACGCCGCACTACTTCTTCAGCCTGAACCCGTTTGGCAGCAGGTCCTTCAGCCGGTAGAACTCAGTCCGCTCGCCGTTGGACAGGATGATGTCCGGATTCTCTCCAAACTCGTTGATGACCTGAAGGCAAGCGCCACAGGGAAAGGGCAGCCCGATTTTGGATTTTGGATTGGGGATCTTGGATTGAGGAGAGGTCGCGAACACTGCGACGGCCTTCACCACTTTCGCACCTTCGGATACCGCCTTGAAGACCGCGACGCGCTCCGCGCAGGTCGTTAGGCCATAGGATGAGTTCTCGACGTTGCAGCCGGAGAAGATGCCTTTGTCGGTCATTACGGCTGCTCCGACCTTGAACTTCGAGTAAGGCGCGTAGGCATTCCTCGCTGCCTCTTGGGCAGCGACAGCCAGTTTGTCGGCAGCGGTCCTATTCATGTTTCCCCCTGTCGGGTTTGACTGCTTGAAGGAAGCTCGTTCCGTCCGGAGTCGGCTTCACGCCGAGGAAATCGGCCGCGGTCTGTCCCAGGTCAGCAAAGGTCGGACGCGTACCCAAGTCAATGCCCTGTTTGAGTGACGGCCCGGAGCAAAGCAAGGGGACGTATTCGCGCGAATGGTCGGTCGAGGGCGTGGTTGGGTCGTTACCATGGTCCGCGGTGATGAAGAGCAGGTCGCGCTCCGCGAGCCGGCCGGTGATGTCGGGAAGCCTTGAGTCGAACTGCTCCAGTCCGCGTGCGAATGCCCGGGCATCATTGCGGTGTCCCCAGTCCATGTCGAACTGGACCAGGTTGGCAAAGATGAGCCCGGACCGGTGCTCGTCCATGCTCTTGAGGACGAACTCAACGCACTCGTCGTTATTGACCGAGTGATGGGTGTCGGTGAAGCCCCTGCCTGCGAACAGGTCATCAACCTTGCCGATGGCGATGACCGGCAATCCGGCATCCTTGACGTTGTCGAGCAGGGTCGGACCATGGGGCGGCAGCGAGAAGTCCTTGCGGCGCGGAGTGCGGGTAAAGTTTCCGGAACGACCGGTAAATGGCCGGGCGATAACTCGGCCAACACCCAGCGGGCCGGCGAGAATCGTGCGGGCCTTCCTGCACATCGCATACAGCTCGGCGACCGGAATGACGTCCTCGTGACAGGCAAGTTGAAACACACTGTCTGCCGACGTATAGACAATCGGGCAACCGGTGCGGCAGTGTTCGTCGCCGAGGCGTTGGATGACTTCGGTGCCCGAAGCCGCGACATTGCCGATGGTCTTGCGGCCGATTGTCCGCTCGAACTGTGCGATGCAGTCGGCCGGGAAGCCGTGCGGGAAGAGCGGGAAAGGACGATGGGTTACCACGCCCGCGACTTCCCAGTGACCGGTTGTCGAGTCCTTGCCGCAGGAAGCCTCAGCCATCCTTCCGAAGCACGCCGCGGGCTTAGCAGCAGGTGGCACGCCGCGGAGCGACAGGATGTTGCCGAGGCCCAGCCTGGCGAGGCTAGGAAGGCGCAGGCCTCGGACTCCCTGCGCAAGGTTGGCAAGTGTGTTGGAGCCTGAGTCTCCGAACCGTTCGGCATCCGGCAATTCGCCGCAGCCAACGCCGTCCAGCAGCAGAAGGACCACTCTCGACATCAGATAACCACCGATGAACACAGATGAACACAGACAGGCATGTTGAACCAAGGAGCGAATCTCTGACTCATACAGATGCTTGACCGGGGATAGCCGGTCCTCGGACAGCGCGAAGGTCCACGGGAAGCATCTCCTAGGCTACGAAGCGTTCGAACTTGAGCTTCGGTCTGGCGAAGTTCATGAGCAAGCCCACTTTGAGCCCCGAAATTCTGAGGTAGTTCAAGATCTGTGCCCGGTGAACGTCGGTCAGGGCCTCGGCTGACTTGACTTCAACCACGGCCCTGTTGTCAACGACAATGTCCGCATAGTAGACCCCAACTTCGTAGCCTTTGTATGAGACCCTGAATTCCTTCTGGGTGTCAACGTTGTGTTTGCGCAGGAGTAGTTCCCGGGCGAGCGCGTTCTCGTAGATCTTCTCCAGCAGACCGCAGCCGAGTGTATTGTGAACGTCGAAGGCCGCTCCGATGATGTCCCTCGTCAGGTCGTCGTGGAGTCCTGCCTCATCTGTGTTCATCGGTGTTTATCGGTGGTTGTGGAAGTGCCGGGGACAGGATTTGAACCTGCAAGCCGTTAGGCACATGGCCCTCAACCATGCGTGTCTGCCATTTTCACCACCCCGGCAGGGGCGTTACGGACGGGATTATAGAAGAGCGCCGGAGGGAGTCAATCTCGCGGGGAGAGAACTTCACCACGAAGACACGAAGTCACGAAGTGTCGGACCCAGAAGGAGCACGAGCGGCGGAGAACTAACGCGACACTTTGCGGACGAGAGCGGTCGCGGGACCGGAGCGAACGAGATAGACGCCGGCCGGTGACTCGGCGGAATTCCAGACTGCAACACCGGATTCGGGCGTGAGGCGGACGACTGTCTGACCCGAGATGTTCAGCACATCAATAGAACTCTGGCCCCGTGCGGCAATTGTCAGGCGGTGCGTGAACGGGCTCGGCTGACAGGATATCCCTGCCGAGACCGGCGCAGCGCGCGGCACTTCCTTGATACCGATGCTCGGCAGCCAGGCGGCGTCGGTCAGGCCCGTACCGCTGTACCCGCCGGAGGCGTACAGCCAATTCAAGGTGAGTGCCACACCGGAGCCGAACGCGCCGGCGATATGATTCTCAGGCATGCGGGAGTCGTAGCGCCAGTAGCCGGAGTCAACGTCGAAGCAGTACACATTCCGGAAGTCGCCCTGGGTGTTCCAGCGCTGGCCGCCGCCGACGAGGTAGATGCGCTTGCCCACCGGCAGCAGGGACAGTCCGTGCCGGCCTTGAGGCAGGTCAGGCAGGTCAGACCAGGCATTCGTCTGCGGGTCGTATCTGCGGAATACTCGCAGGCTGTCCCAGCCGCCTGCGTAGTAGACCTTGCCTGCGACTGCGCACATCGCGCCCTGATACGCGGTGTCAGGCAACATCGCGCGCTGGGCCCAGTTGTCGGTATGCGGGTAGTACCGATACAGGCGGCGAGGGAGTTCCTGCCCGAAGACCACGAAGATGGACTCTGTGACCACCGCCGCGGACATGCCGTAGTCCGGGTAGGGCATGTACCGCACGGTCCATGAATCGCGGATGATGTCGTAGACCTGGACGTAGTCGTAGCTCACCTGCTCAGAGCCACCGAAGACGTAGATGCGATTCTCAGGAGGAAAGAAGACCGCGCAGTGGTTGCTAGTCGGGAACGGCATGTTCCTGAGCGCGGTCCAGGTGTTGTGATAGACGTCGAAGCGGAACAGGGAATCCAGGGTCGTCGGCGCACGGTATCCGCCCATGACGTAGAAGTACTCGCCGGCCGCACATCCGGCGGTCCGATGCACGCCCATCGGCATCGCTGCGCGCGATTCCCATCGCGCCGAGTCAAGCTGGGCAACGGCGGCGTTCACGAGCAGTAGTAGCATGAATGCGCTGCCGTTCTAACTCATTGATTTCACGTGCCAAATCAGGGTCCGACCCTGATGGACCTGGCGGACAGATGGAGCTAGTCCAAGCGGTACCATGAAACTGGAGTGTCGTCAGTCTGCTCAGATTCACCTTCAACGTAGTCTCTGTACGACCGACTGGCGTCAACGTCCTTTGCCTTGAACTGCTCAAGAACAAGGGACGGTCGAAGCCAAGGCGTTGTACGAATGCCGATGTAGTCAGGGTAGCTTGAGTATCGATACTGGTCAAGCCTAGCATTGCGGCTGCGTGCGAGCACCTCGGTTGGGTTCCGGTGAATGTAGCGTGACACGTGCACCAGCAGCTCAGTCCGGTCTATAAGTGCGGCCCTGTATCTGCCTTGGAACAGCGTGCCGACGCGTCCATGCTTCTTATTGAAGTAGCCAACATAGGCGTTGCTTTGCCGTCGCATCAGTTCGGACATAGACCGTTCGTCCGCCTGCAGCAGGAGGAGATGGAAGTGGTTTGGCATCAGGCAGTACGCCAGAAGGTCGATCCGCGTGTCGAGGTCGTAGTCGGACCCAGCCAGGCTCAGACCGCGTGGCAGGGTCTCCTGTTGCCTCTGGTTGCCAGGTCGCAGGTACAAGCCAAGGAAGTGGAGGAAGACTCTGTAGTCCTCGCCGTCTGTGAAGATAGTGCGTTTCTCCACCCCTCGGTTGTAGACGTGGTAGACGCCGCCCGCCACGTAGTTCTTCACGACGTTCCTACCAGGCATTGCGCGATTCTAACGTATTGATTTTGCGAGTCAAATCAGGGTCCGACCCTGATGGAGTTAGTGAGGTAGAATGACCTTGCGGACTGGACGGTTGGGTATGCGCAGGTAGTAGATGCCTTCGGCGGTCGGGGCGGTGCTGAGCCTGCGGCCGGATTGGTCGTACACCGCGACCCGCTCACAGCCCGGCGCGGCCAGCCAGCGGCTGAACGCGGCGCGACTCAGTACCGTGCTGCCGAGTTCCGGTACGGGCGGCGGCTCAGGCAGAACCGGCCTGTCTGCTACGCCGACCTGAGCCGGCCGCACGAACACCGACTCGACCAGCACGTCATTGGCCGGGTCCTCATCGCCCGCAAGCGCGGTCGAACACCGCACCGCGTGCCAGCCCAGCCGCGCGGGCGTCCACGCGGCGAAGCGGATGGTATCCTGCCGGTTCGGGCCGATGGCCCGGCTTGCGGTCGTGTCATAGCCCGTGCCGATTCTCAGCCGGGCGGTCACGGTCACGTTGGCCAGCCCGTGATTGCGGGCCACCACGCGCGGCACGACCGCGACGCCTGAGTCCGCCGTATCGGGCAGGAACGCGACCGGCCCGGCATCCATGGAATCAATCACCTCGATGCGCGGCCAGACGATGAACCGGTTCGAGATGCGGCCCGAGTCAACCATCTGGTTGTCCTCATAGCCGAGCCGCGTACTGCGCCTGCGGTCCCAGCGAAAAGTCTCGCCGATGGAGATGCGGTCGTCCCGGTTCTGGTCAATCGAATCCTTGAAGAACCCGGGCGCGCCGCTATGCGACCAGTACTCCGAAGGCTCGGCCCCGCCATTGAACCCGGTCAGGATGTGGAACAGGAACTCAGTGTGGTCGTAGTTTGAACCGCCGTAGCTCTCGTTCTCGCAAGACCAAATAACTGACTCACCTGGGGCTGGCTTGTCGTCACATACCATAGTGCTCCACCGCGGCTGAGGACCGGCACCGGAAAGGAAGACCGTCTTGTTCCTGATGCTCTCCGGCTGGCGGAACACCAGGTGCGTGGCGAACCCGCTGGAGTCTATGTGCCTGCCGTTACCGAAGGTCATGCACGGACCGAAGACAAGCAACTTGAATCCGGGAATGCGGCTAGTCAGCTTCGCCAGCATCGTATCTTCCAGGAAGTAGCTACCCGCCCATGCCTGCACCTTCGAGTGATACTCGCCGGCAGTCTGCTCCCATATGCCGTGTCCCGCTACCCAGCACAAGAGTACATCGGCGCTGTCCATCTCCTGCGCCAGCCAACTGGTGATGGTGTCCAGCTTTGCCACCCGCGCCGCGCAGTCTATGAACCGGCGGTGATACTTGTCCCACAGGATGTTGTTGATGTAGCCGGTATCTACCTCAGCCCCGAACAGCGAAATGACCGTGTCCACACCAAGTTCCGTGCGACAGATGGAGTCAATCAGAACACCGTCGTTCCAGAGCGCGATGGTGATGTTGGATTGATACGACCCTTGGAAGTCCACGACATACACCCGCCCGGCCGCGTCCGCTGTTCCCGCCGCCGCAATCGCCAGCGCCGCGACCAGTGTCCAGCGGCACACGCTCAGTCTCCGCATACTCGCCACCCACAACATATAGCAGAGAATCGCTCGCTCGTCAAATCAGGGTCCGACCCTGACGAAGCGGGTGAAAGAGTCGAGCCAGGAGGGTTCGATTTCGGAGCGGGCGATGGCTTGTTCAAGGACCTTCCGACACTCGTCTGCGCCGAGCGGAGCCCACTTGCGCCATTTGGTCGGGCCGTAGTCGGCAAGGCCCTGGACCGCAGCCGACGTGCGGCCGAGGATTTCAGCCGCGGTGCCGAACTTGCGGCCAAGCTTCTCGGCTTTCTCATAGCACAGCCTGTAGAACGCCGGGAACCGATAGTCGCGGCAATGGTGATGGTCGAAGACCAGCGTCTTCAGACCTTTCATCTCTAGCACCCGGCAGACGTTGATGATGCTTATGACCAGGTCAGCATCGGTCGCGAACTGGCCAAGGTGCGTGGTCGGGCAGCCGTCGAGAATCACGTCCTGGGCGCGACTCGAGCAGACGAGGTCGGTCGTGTCCTGAAGAAGCGGGCCGCAGACGTCGGACGACACCAGCACCTTGTCGCGGCCGCACCTGATTGTGGTCATGATGACCGTGCCGGGTTCGGCCTTCTCGCGGCCGTGCCAGACAGGGTTCGAGAAGCTGATTTCCGTGCTCTTGAACCTGAACTTGCGGCCGTCGGCCCAGACGACTTCTTTGATGAGGCCGCTCAGGGTCTTGAAGAACCGCTCGGCTCGTTGCGCCTGGTTCGGGGGCAGGTCGGTCAGCGACTTGGCCAAGAGGGTCTTGCCCGCATACATCTCGGTGTCCCGCGAATCGTAGAAGTGGTCGAGATGGTAGTGCGAAAGCACGATGACTTCGGCAGAGGCGGCTGCCCGGCGGCAGGCGGCCATATGTTCGGCTTCAAGCGCCCGACGTTCGTCTTCGGGCAAAGGAAAGGAGTGCGCTTCGGCGGAGGCGGCCGGGTCAATGGCGATAGCGAGGTCGGGAGTCTGGACCCGCGTGCACATGCTCTTGACCCCGAATGAGTCGAACGCGACGTACTCGACCGCAAACCCGGGTCGTTTCTCAAAGACCGGGTCGGTCAGTTTCATCTAGAGGTAAGAGAGTAGAAGGTAGTAGAACGCCGGGATGGTGAAGAGCAGGCTATCAACCCGGTCCAGGAACCCGCCGTGTTCACCGAGGACATTGCTCGTGTCTTTGACCGATACCGCCCGCTTGAACATGGACTCGAACAGGTCGCCGACCTGGGCGATGGTGCCGAGGCCGATGCCAAGGATTGCCAGCACCGGCCAGGGCCGAGAAGAGAACGGCGCGAAGGCGTGCAGGAAGAACCCGGCGAATAGCGCGGACGCAACAAGACCGGCTGCGAAACCCTCCCAGGTCTTCTTCGGGCTCAGCTCAGGCATCAGCCGGTTCCGTCCGAACAGCTTGCCGATGCCCCAGCCCGCGGTGTCGTTTATCCAGGTCAGGAGCAGGGGGAACATCACAAGCCAGAACGAGAGCGAATGCCCAGCAGTGGCTCGCTTGAGCATGACAAGGTGCGCCGGCAGCAGACCGAGGTAGATGAGCGTGAACGTTCCATAGACCGGAATCCTTGGCTTGGTTGTCCGGCTGAGGACCGCCAGCACGAGAACGACCCCGACCGGCGCCAATAGATACGCGGGCAGCCAGCCGAGCCAGGCAGCGACCGGTATGGTCGCGTTCAGGACTGCGAGGAACCAGGGCAATACTTCGATTTCCGCCTTGCGCAGGAGAGCCGCGAACTCAAGCGTGGCCAGCACCGACCACGCGGCGACAAGGATGGCAAGAGTCCAGTCCGGGAGCCAGGCAATGACCAGGAACACGGCAAGGCCGAGTACCGTGCCGATTACGACCCTGCCGACCAGCTTCATTTGTCGAGCACCCGGCCGAA
>Ga0209609_10001631_pt1 | contig 12998 bp, 13 predicted proteins | sample LakKivw325mmetaG_FD_184136 | JGI IMG/M metagenome (GOLD analysis project Ga0209609, IMG submission 184136) | Anoxic lake water microbial communities from Lake Kivu, Rwanda to study Microbial Dark Matter (Phase II) - Lake Kivu water 325m metaG... | ecosystem: Environmental > Aquatic > Freshwater...
CTCGCCTTGTGTGAAAGTTTGGAGTAGTTCCGACTAACAGACGCCTCTATCCTATACCCGTGACATGTAGTTTTTGCCCCAGAAGTAAAGCAATACACCACCTCCAACGATCCAGAATACCAGGCCGATAATAATCACCCAGGCGACGGCCAGAACTCCGAATATACCTCCCAGTATCATCCAGAGAATGGCTATTATGCTGAGAGCGGTTAAACTCCATTCAAATACCTCATCACTCATAGTACTTCGTATTATTCATTCACAGCTAGGCTTTCGTTTGCCGCCACACGTATACCAGTCGTTGTACTATGGTCGCAAAACCAAAAATCACCAGAAGAAGTAAAGCGATGAAAATGCTAAATTTATATAGGGGCGTTAGCAGCAGCCCGAGCGCCAGTATTATAACTCTCTCGGTTCTGGTAAACAACCCCACGGTACAGATTATACCAATCCCTTCAGCCCTCGCGCGTACGTAGCTGGTCAGCAGTGACATAACCAAAGCCAGGAAAATAAGTGCGATTACTATTATATTTCCATCGCTGGCATATAACACCAGGATCCCCAGAAGAATTGCTGCGTCCGAAATCCTATCGAAAGTTGAGTCCAATAGGGCACCGAAGCGTGTAGACTGGTTTGTTAAACGAGCCAGCGCACCGTCCAGTATGTCGAACAGTCCTGAAATAAGGACTAATAAACCGCCTATGATGAGATGGCCGGTGGCTATGATGGCAGCAGTAATTAAGCTTATGGCCAGTGCGCACCAGGTTAAGGTGTTCGGTTTAAGCCGACTTTTGACCAACAGCGCGTTCAGCGGTCTGGTAATCCATCGGCCGGCAATTCTTCGTAAGTCAGCTAAATTCATCTAAGTAATTTAAGTAATTATTTAATGTGTTTGGGTGCCAGTAGAATATTATAGTAATTCATTACTTGCTGAGTAATATTTTTCCAGCTATATTTCTCAGCTTTAATTAGTCCTTTTTCCCCCATCTGCAAACGTAACAATTTATCCTTTAGCAGCTTCAGTAAAGCTTCAGCCAGTGAATCGTCATTCTTTGGGCGCACCAGCAGTCCCTCCTCACCGTTGGCTAATACACTGGCGTAGCCTACAATATTAGTGGCCACGACGGGCTTTCCGCAGGCCATGGCTTCTAGCAAGACTATGCCGAAACTCTCACCTCCGGTAGCGGGCGCACAAAAAATATCAGCACTTCTGTAGTATGAGGGTAGTTCATCGCTGGACACATAACCGGTAAAGGTTACATAGTCAGTCAAGCTCATGTCTTCCACTAATTTTTTATATCTCAGGCGTAATACAGTACCCGGCCCTACCACAATCAGTCGGAAATTTTGGAACGTATGTTTAATTGTGGCGCAGGCATTGAGCAAGAATGCCAGACCCTTTCGCCTTTCCAGCCGGCCTACAAATAGAATATTTATTTTACCATCGTCGAATTCTTGGCGCTTCGAGCCATTCAGGCCAAAATGCTCCGTATCTATACCATTGGGGATAATACAGTAGTCGCCCGGCAGATGACGGCTTACATATTCCAATGCCGGCTTGGAGACAGCGATTTTACCGTCCAATCTGGTAAGCCATCTCTGAAAAATTGGCTTTCCCAGCCAATAGGTTCTGGGTTTGGCATGACAGGCATGAAAAGTGCCTATATTTACCGTATCAGACTTGAGCAGTGAGATCAGCGGGATCATGGGTGCAAATGGCTCGTGTATATGTAGAATATCGAATTTTTCCTGAGTCAGGATATTGCTTATCTGTGATGGCAGCCAGGGAGATATTGGCACGCGTGCTACAGCGCCGGCATAGGGTATGGGTAAAGGCCGGCCTACCGGTATAACCTCTTCTTCGAAGTAGTGAGTTCCCTTTTTAGTACACGGGGCAATAATTTTCACCGACTGCCCTGATTGGATGAGATAGTGAGCCAGGTAAGCGATGTGATTTACGACTCCGCCCGGGAAGGCATAATCGTATGGCGAGACTAATCCGATTTTCAACGCTCTTATCGCCCTATCTCTCCGGATGTTACACCTTTTATTGTGTCGCTAGCTTCCCTTTATGTTTTCACTAGCAATCTCGGGGAGACAAATCGGAGTTTGTTGTTCTTTGCCTGCAATATAATTCTCGACGCGACGATGTGCCTCGTCGTCGGAATATTGAATTGGCGGCGATTTCATAAAATACGAACTTGGAGCTACAATGGCTCCGCTTAACCCTCTGTCTAAAGCTAATTTGCAACACCTGATAGCATCTATGACGACGCCGGCTGAATTGGGGCTGTCCCACACTTCCATCTTAACCTCGAGATTGAGGGGCACATCACCGAAGGTTCGGCCTTCCATTTTTATGTAGCAGAACTTACGGTCAAGTAGCCAAGGTACGTAATCGCTGGGACCGACGTAGATGTTCTCCCTGTCTATTTCGTAATCCAGCTGGGAGGTAACGGCATTTGTCTTGGATATCTTTTTTGATTCCAGGCGTTCCCTTTCCAGCATGTTGTAGAAATCAGTATTTCCGCCAAAGTTAAGCTGATAAGTTCTTTCCAGTTTTACCCCGCGGTCTCTAAACAGCCTGGTCAATACGCGATGTGTAATTGTAGCTCCGACCTGTGACTTTATATCGTCGCCAATAACCGGTAATCCCACATCTGCGAACCGTTTATACCAGTAAGGTTCCCGGGCAATGAAGACAGGTATGCAGTTTACTAAGCCGCAACCGGCCGCCAGTACCTGTTCTATATACCATTTAGTTGCCTCTTCGCTGCCGACAGGGAGGAAATTCACGACTACGTTTGTTTTGGTATCCTTGAGTATTCCAACGATGTCGGCAGTAGCACCAGGCGACTTGGTTATTATTTGGGATAGATATTTTCCAAGCCCGTCATGGGTCATGCCGCGCGCAACTTTGACTCCGCTAGCAGGCACGTCGCAGAACTTGAAAGTATTATTAGGTTTGGTAAATATGGCTTCAGACATGTCTTTGCCCACCTTGTTCTTATCTATGTCGAAGGCGGCGACAAAGTTAATGTGGTTTATATGATAGTCACCGAGATTTATGTGCATCAGTCCCGGTACGGACTCTCCCTCTTTCACTTTTCGGTAGTAATGGACGCCCTGTACAAGTGAAGAAGCGCAATTGCCGACGCCTATTATGGCTACATTTATTTTTTGCATAAACTGTTTCCTCTCTTCCATTTTAGTTGACATTCAACTCATGGTTTATGGAATGACCTGCTTAACTTCGCTGTCTACCTACAACCATCTTTGGTGACCTGACCAATAAGATTGGTATTCTAGCTCCGTGCAGTACCTTATCAGCTACACTGCCTAAAACCCATCGAGCCAGGCCAGTCCTACCGTGTGTGGACATGGCTATCAAGCTAATCTTCTGGCCCGCCGCATATTCTACTATTTTGTCTGCCGCCTCACCAGTAAGTACTTCAAAGCTAACTTTAATATCTTTATCTTTGAATCTATTGGCTATGCTTTTCAGGTAGTTTTCGCCGGCCTCGCTCATGGCTTTGACGAACTTTCTCCAGTCTGGACCGCCGAGTATATTTGCCTCTACTGTTCCGGGTGGCGATACGACCTGAAGCAGCGTAACCGCAGCACGTGAATTGGCCGCTATGGCTTCGACATAAGGCAAAGCTGCCTCGCCGATGTCCGAGCCATCCAGAGGTGCTAGAATTTTGCGAAATAAATCCGATTTATCGGCAGTGCTCGAAGCATGAGCTCGTTTGCTTCTAACTAAAAGCACCGGTGCTGTGGCCTCGCTTATTACTTTTTCAGCTACACTCCCCATCCACCAGCGAGTTATTCCACTTCGACCGTGAGTAGACATAATGATTAAATCGATTGTTTTTTCCAAGGTGAAATCAAGTATTTTATCAGCGGCGATACCGTAGCGAATCACAGGTTCGGCTTTGATATTGCCGGTTTTGAGTTCACTGGCGATTTTACTAATATAATCTCCGAGTAAGCGGTTTACACGGCGCGTTTTTCTACCGATACCTACGCCTAAAACATTTATATGGGAATTAAATTTCGAAGCCAGATTTACTGCGTAAGGAATTACGCTTTCGGCTTGTTTGGAGCCATCCAGGGGAACCAGAATTTGCTCTATTTTTATGATATTTTTCACCACGTTAATCCCAGATTATAACCCACCCTCTTGTTTATGACAATATATTTGTGGTATTTTTGAAGCGTGCTTTACGATTTCCATACCCATACTTTCTATAGCGATGGCGTTTTATCACCCATAGAGTTAATACGTCGAGCTATTGTTCAAGGCTATTCGGCTATTGCTATTACCGATCATGTAGCAGTTGGTTCGATTGCCAGAGTAATTAAGGAAATAAGTGACGATTGTGCTCTGGCGCGAGCTTACTGGAACATTCTGGCTATCCCGGGAGTTGAAATTACTCATGTGCCGCCTCAGGCCATCTCTGAAATAGCTAAGAGAGCTAAGGAGTTGGGTGCCTGTATAGTTGTGGTACACGGCGAAACATCCGCGGAGCCGGTGGAAAAAGGTACTAACCTGGCGGCAGTTCAATCTGCCTACGTCGATATATTAGCCCATCCCGGTTTGTTGACAGACGAGGAAGCCTCTCTCGCCGCCCGGAACGATATATTTTTAGAGCTTACCAGCCGCAAGGGACATTCAGCCACCAATCCGCATGTTGCTGCAGTCAGCCATAAGACCAAAGCCAAGCTTTTAATTAGTTCGGATGCCCACGATGAACGAGACTTGTTGACACCGGACTCGGTCGAAATCGTTCTGGCTAAATCAAAACTGGACCCGCAACAACGCAAGCGCATAATTGAAGGCAACCCCCAAATTCTAATCGAAAGAGTAAAAAAGCTCCTCTAGTCCCCAGCCAAAGTCTACTTAATTAACCTTTACCTATTTTAAAGACCTTTGTTCCACAAGATGCGCACGTTCCGCGTGTAGCTGGTCTTTTGTTTTTTAAAGTTACTGTCTGCGGATTTTTCATTTCTGTCTTTTTGCGGCATTTGAAGCAATACGCCTGAGCCATAAATCTCACCTCCTTTCACCAAAGCTAAATCTTATCTATTACAAAGTGGACTGTCAACCTCTGGATTTTGACTCACAACCTACTTCAGGGAGAACACTTTTTCAGGATGCCACTGCCGCTTTTCTGGGATAAAACGTAAGATGGCTAGAAAATTGCCATCAAGGTCGTAGGCTCGGCAATACTTATCATCGGGCTGCTCAGACTCATCTACCGTCAAGAGACAGCCATTTCTTATGTCCAGCTCCATTTTTGTATCAACTATTATCGACTTCCAGCCCGAAAGCGGGCTGTCTACAGGGTAAATTATGTCTTTCCAGGTATGTCTACTGAAGGCGGCTTCAATCTCGTCCAAAGAAAGTGCATCCCGGATGGAGAACGGGCCGCATTTCAGTCGCTTTAGGTTTCTTAAGTGGGCACCGCATCCCAGTAACTGGCCCATATCATTGGCCAGCGACCGCATATAAGTGCCCTTGCTGCAATCAACTTCGATTTCTAGCAGCGGCATATTGAAGCTTACGAGTTCTAGTTTTGTAATTTGTACTCGCCTCGATTTAATTTCCATCGAGACACCGGCGCGGGCCAGCTGATAGCATCGTCGTCCACCTCGTTTCAGAGCGCTGAATGCCGGAGGTACCTGCTCGATAACGCCTCTGAATGATGCCAGCACCTCTTCAATGCGTTCTTTCGTTACATCAGCGGCGTCGCCGCGTTCGATTACATTGCCTTCCCGGTCAAAGGTATCTGTGGTAATGCCCAGTTCAATTTGAGCTAAATATGTTTTGCCGCTGTTTGATAGATATTGTGCAATACGTGTTGCCTGACCCAGGCAAATTGGTAGCACACCTGTGGCAATCGGGTCCAGGGTGCCGACGTGGCCGATGTGCTTTTCTCCAGTAATTCGTTTTAGACGTGAGACTACCTGGAAAGAGGTCCTGCCCTCAGGTTTGTTGACGTTTAGGATTCCATTAACGCCCGGTTTTGTTTTCAGCATCTTCCAAAGCGACCTCATCGATTAGCTGCAGCACTTTGGCGGCGCGTTCAATCGAGTCATCGAACTGGAAACTAAGTTCAGGCATGTGTTTTAATTGCAGGTGGGCGGCCAGCTGGCATCGCAGAAATCCTGAAGCGGCATTAAATCCCTCCAGTATCTCTTTTTTATCCACATTATCTCCAAAACTGCTTATGTAGATTTTGGTATGTCTTAAGTCTGTTGACGTGATAACCCTGGTGATTGAGATAAAACTATTTAACCTGGGGTCGTTGATCTGCTCTCGCAGCAACTGGCTGATCTCCTGTTGAATTACGCTGTTTAATCGTTCAGTACGTCGTGTCATTGTTTTTATTTTAGTCCTTACTGTGGCAAGATGCGATTATTAAGCCAGAGAAGTCTGGGAGGAGAGAAATAATAAAAGCGCGGCTTAGCTTACGATTTCCTGCCGATAAGTCTGGATTATATCGCCTATCTGGAAATCCGAGAAACCTTCAATTCTCAGCCCGCACTCGAAGCCGGTAGCCACTTCCTTGACATCCTCCTTAAAACGCCTCAGGCTAATAATGCGAGACTCATAAATCCGTTCTCCCCGGCGTACCACCCGAGCCATAGCATCACGTCGTACTTTGCCTTCTTTAACTGCAACTCCGGCTATTTTCCCCTTTTTGCCGCTCTCAAAAATAGCGATTACCTCTGCCTGCCCCTCGACAACTTCGGTATACGTTGGCTCCAGCAGACCTTTAAGTGCTTTTTCCACATCCTTGATAAGTTCGTAGATCACGTTGTAGTACCTAATGCTTATTCCCTCGGTTTCGGCTAGCCGCTGCGCTCCGGGTTCAGGTCGACTGTTAAAGCCAATGATTATTGCCTTGGAAGCAAGTGCCAATAAAACATCGCCCTCCGTTATACCGCCGCTACCGGAATGTATAATTCTGACCTTTATCTTATCATCGCTGAGAAGCTCAAGCGAGTCCCTGATGGGCTCGATGCTGCCCTGGACATCTGTTTTGAGAATTATATTCAGTTCTTTTATCTGCCCAGCGCTGATTTGAGTCGAAACATCGCTGAGACCCAACGGTCTCGCACGGCTTGAAACTTTTTGTTGGGATTCTTTCTGCTTTTCCAGCAGTGTCCGGGCTTCGCGCTCGTTGCTGACGACTTTAAAAGAATCCCCGGCCAGCGGAACGGCATTCAATCCCAGGACTTCCACCGGCGTAGCGGGTTCAGCCTTCTTTAGTTGTTTACCTATGTCGTTGAACATCGCTTTGACCCGTCCCCATGTGTTGCTAACAACAATATTATCGCTGGGTTTGAGTATGCCTTTCTGGACTAAAAGAGTGGCCAGCGGTCCCCGAGACTTGTCCAGGCGGGCTTCAATTACCACACCTGCTGCAGGTGTATCGTGCTCAGCTTTGAGTTCCAGTATGTCCGCAACAAGCAGCAGGTTTTCCAAGAGTTCATCTATACCCTGTTTCTTCTTGGCCGACACAGGCACGCAGATTGTATCGCCTCCCCATTCCTCGATGACTAGGCCTAAATCCGAGAGCTGCCTCTTTACTTTCTCCGGGTTGGCGTCAGGTTTGTCTATTTTATTGAGGGCAACAACAATAGGTACTTCTGCGGCCTTGGCATGGTTTATGGCTTCAATAGTCTGTGGCATCACTCCGTCATCGGCTGCGACCACCAGAACGGCTATATCAGTGACCTGGGTACCTCTGGCCCTCATGGCGGTGAAAGCTTCGTGGCCCGGTGTATCCAGGAAAGTAATCTTTCTTGAATCGACCTCGACTTGGTAAGCGCCTATATGCTGGGTGATAGCCCCGGCTTCAGTAGCGATTACATTGCTCTGGCGGATAGCGTCCAACAGGCTCGTCTTACCGTGGTCGACGTGTCCCATAATGGTAATCACAGGTGGACGCGGATAAAGCTTTCCGCTGCCGATAGGTACAGGGCGTTTAACCTGGGCTAACATCGGCTGCTTTTTGGCTTCGTATCCAAAATGGGACACAACCAGTGCTGCGGTCTCGTAGTCCACGGCTTGATTGATATTAGCCATGACACCGCTTCTCATGAGTTGTTTGATGACCTCGACGGGACTAACCTTAAGCAGGTCAGCCAGTTGTTTCACAGTAAGGGTTTGGGATAACGTTATGTAACGTGGTGCCTTTACGGCGCTGCCTGTATCCGGGCTGCTCTCTTCCTGCGCTGTTATCGATTCCTGCTTCTTGTCAGTCAAACCTGGTTCTCTCTTCTCGGTAGACTACTGCCATATTCTACCAGCACCTGGCGATTTTCCAAAGTCAGGTTAACCTTCAAGGCGTGCTCCAGGCGGTTGCTTTTTAATCCCGCCTCCCAGCATTCACGAAAGGGACAAAGATAAGCCCCCCGCCCCGCTTCTCTGCCTGTAAGGTCTATTCTCACCTCGCCGGCGCTGCCCACGAGGCGAACTAACTCCTTTTTAGCCCTTTTATCACGGCAAGCCAGGCAGCTACGTTCAGGTATATGCTTTTTACGGTTGCCCTCAGGATTATTCTTCTTCAAGGTCCTCTTTGTAAGCTAGCCTTTTCTGGCGCGTCTTCTTTGGTTTGCTCTTGCTTTCCGGAAGGTCGGACTCCTTCTTTCCAGCCTTTTTCCTCTTGGCCTTGCTGGCTCTGCCAGGCAATATATCCTCAGCAAACCTTATTTGGCGATTCTCAGCCGACTTTGCAGCCGCGGGCACACCTCCGGCAAGAACCAGGTCGAAATCAGTGGCAGCCCCGACGGGCTCTGCCACTTTCTCGCCAGCTACGGTCTCCAGTTCGCTGGGTATTTCCTCCGCAACCTCTTCAGTGGCGAATTCAGGAATAAGCTCCTCAGCGGCGACCTCTTCTTTGGCCGCTGCTCTTACCAAGGTTGCCCTTTCCGCTTCGATGGCCGATGCGCTCTTGATGTCGATTCTCCAACCGGTTAACTTTGCCGCCAGTCTGGCGTTTTGCCCTTCCTTACCGATGGCCAATGACAGATGCTTATCAGGAACTTTGATCACGGCGGTATTTTCTGCTTGGTTTAGTTCCACACTGGTCACCTGGGCCGGGCTGAGCGCGTTAGCAATAAAGGTTGCAGGGTCCTCCGACCACTCCACAACGTCAATTTTTTCGCCGCGAAGTTCATTGACTATATTTTGAATTCGTATTCCGCGCAGCCCGACACAGCAACCAACGGCGTCCACACCTTCCTGGCGGGCAGCTACAGCCACCTTACTGCGGTAACCTGCCTCTCGGGCGATTGATTTTATGTCTATGGTGCCGCCGTAAATCTCCGGAATTTCCAGTTCAAAAAGACGGCGCAGCAGGTTGCGATGTGAACGAGATACCACTATCTGCGGTCCACGGCTGGTTTTGGTTACTTCCAGGACACACAACTTGAGCCTTTGTCCCACGCGATAGCGCTCGTTGTGCACCTGTTCCGCAGCCGGCAATATAGCTTCGGCCTTGCCTAAATCTATATGAATTTGTTCAGGAGTTATGCGCTGCACCATGCCGGTGACGATGTCACCTTCTTTACCGGTGAACTCCTCGAAGATGGCGTGGTGTTCTGCTTCATGAAGCCGCTGTAATATAACCTGTCTTGCCGTTTGCGCTGCGATGCGGCCGGCGTTGGGTGGTGTTGATTCAATATTTACGATGTCCCCTAGCTGGACATTTTTATCTTTCTTTTGGGCTTCATTAAGTGCTATCTCGCGCAGCGGGTCGGCTACTTTTTCGACGACTGTCTTTCTGACGTAGACCTTGACCTCGCCGGTGCTGGGATTGATTTTAGCGGATATTTCCTGGCCCGCCGCAAAAGCGTCTTTTCTGTAAGCGGAGACGAGTGCCGTCTCTATGGCAGAAAGCACTACTTCTTTCGGCAGGTGCTTCTCAGCCGAAAGCTGGGTTAGCGCCACCATGAACTCTGTCTTCATCGCATACCACTCCCAGTATCTATTCCATCAACAAAAAAGTGGGAACGAGCCCCACTTTTTAAGGTACTATGAAGTTATGGGTGAGAGTATAACATAACATTAATGAAAATGCAACTCAATTATTATGTGTAATTTCACCTCCTTACGGCCTGGATTACACGATTTCGTGAGGAATTTGGTGCGAAATAGGGGAAATTAGCTAAATAGGCACTTTTGCAGGAATTTGGCCGTGATGTTGTAGCTGGCGAAGAGCGCGCGGGTCAGCACTAGCTATTTCCGGCGAGCTTCTCCAGTTTTTCTTTTAGTTCTTTTCTTTTGGTCTCGGTCAATTTAACAGGGTTCTGCTGAATTTTGTAGTGCGGCTCTGAAAGTATCATTTTTTCTGGACCGAGGTCTTTGGTAAGGCAGACGTGAGAACAGACGACCGAGTTAGGCCCGATCCTGATTCCAGGCATCACGCTGGCGTTAATTCCGGTTTTGCTATCGTCGCCGATTATAGCCCCGAGCTTGTCACGGCCGGTATCAGTAGCCGCCTCGTCAATCTTTACCGAGACGTTCTGCTCATCAAAGCGGAAATTCGCCAGTACGGTACCTGCACCGAGCGAGCAATTTTTACCTATTATCGAATCACCGATGTAGCTGGAATGAACCCAGCAGCGGTCGCCAATATAGGAGCTTTTCACTTCGGTACCGTAGCCGATGACGCAGTCAGCGCCGATATGGGAGTAGTCGCGCACCAGGACGTTGTTGCCGATAAGCGAGCCGTCACCGATAAAAGCCGGCCCTCTTATGACCGCATTTTCCAGCACCCTGACGCCCTCGCCAATAACGACCTTACCTTCGATTGTTGCTTTTGAGGAAATGCTGGCTGAAGGAGAAATGTCCGTCCGGCTCACATCCAGCATATATTTGACCACATCGAAGATATGCCAGGGGTATTTTATTGGCGCCCAGAAATCATGGTACGGAATTACTTTTATTTTATGGCCGTCTTTAACCAGCATATCAAGCGCACACTCGTAGACATCGTCCCTGGTTGTCTTGACCTGCTCGATATAGTTCAGAAGCCTTCTAGAATCTGTATGCAGGTGAACCAGTATGTTTACCAGCCGGCTCGGCTCCTCCCCTGGCTTTGGCTTCTCTACGATATGTTCCAGCTCACCGGCTGAGTTCACCACCAGGTATCCTCCCGGAAAATAACTTTGGGTCTGGTAGCCCAGGACATAGGAACCTGCCGATTTCCTCTTGGCTTCCTTCAGGATGCTGTAATACGATGACGGAGCAAATACATCGTTGGGGTTGACTATCAGGATATGTCCATCGAACTGGGAAGCGGCGCTCTGGAGGGCATCGGCGATACCTCGCGGCTGTTTCTGTAGTACGAGCCTGATTTTAATATTCTTGACCCGGCCGGATATTTGTTCTATTTGGTCTATGTTGTATTTGTTGCATATAATTACGAAATCGTTAAGGCCAGCTTTCGTCGCTGCATCCAGTTGTCGCACCAATAGTGTCTTGCCCAGGAATTCGAGGAGGAATTTGTCGTCGGTGATGGGAAACATCCTTTTACCGATGCCGCCGCATAAAAAAACTGTTTTCATCCTTATAACCTCATTTTTCATCAATCAGCCTGGACTTTGTGTCTAATCAACGGCCTTATTGCCAGTGCCGGAACAGTTGCCGCCAGATGCTTAAGCGTTTTTAATATAAGCCGGCTGTGCCAGTCAAAAGGGAATTCGTCCAGTCCGGCGATAAACCGCGGCATCCCGCCCTGGCTTATTAAGCTATACAGGTTCTCGATCTGCCGGTTGCCCAGAGCACGATAAAGACGATGCGCCAGGTAGCCGAGCCTGAGTTCCTTGCCCAGCCTGGCGCGCCATCTCTTTTCGTACGAAGCCAACCGCGCTTCCGAGAAATCATCAGCAACAAATGCCTGGTGCAAAGTATCGGCGGCTATACCAGCGCACACCAGCCCGTAATATATACCACCCCCGGTGACCGGCTTAACCTGGCCCGCCGCTTCGCCCACCACCAGAAGCCGATGGCCGTAAGTTTTGGGTAGTGGCTGTAGCGGTATTAACCTGCAGTCAGGAGTAACTTCGATCGTGGATATTTTGCCCAGTCTATTGAGGGCAACCAGCAGGTTTCTGAAGCGCAGTTTCGGCTCTTTGTAGGTCAGTTGGCCTGCCAATCCCCTGTTATTTGCCACAGGCACCAGCCAGGAAAAACCGCCATCCCCGAAGCTCCGGTCAAAATAGATTTCAATGTCGTCGATATCATTTGCGGCTACCTCAGCTTGGACTCCAAAGAGGAATCTGTTGATTTTGCCCAGTCCAAGCCTGGCTGGCAGCGCCGACCCGAAGCCTGCGGCAATAACCGAGGTCTCGGCTTCAAAAATGGTTTTGCCGCTCTCGCCGTCGACGGTCACCTTTATGCGTTCCGCCGAGGGCTCAATGTCAGTTACTCTGGTATCGAAGCGATAGCGTACACCGACAGATTGGGCACGGACGGCCAGTTCTTTTTCCAGAGCTACCCGGTCGACCACATAGGCTACTTCCTCACGGCGGGCCAGTCTCAAGGATTTCCCCGACGGCGCTACGAACCTGGCCGATGATACCGGCCGCTTTGTTGTATTCAGGCCGGCTGGCAGTAGATTGAGGCAGTCTTTGCTTACGATTCCCGTGCAGCACACATCTTGGCCGGCGGCTGATTTTTTATCAAGTACTTGCACCTTGTAGCCCAACTGCCCCAGCTTACAGGCCAAATAACTGCCGACAGGTCCGGCGCCGATGATTATTGTATCGTACAAACTAATGTCCAGCCTGTATTATAATTATTTTGCCACCACATCGATATAAAGCCGTAGCGGCTCCTTCAGATAAGGCTCCGGAGCGTCGTCTTTATACAGGACAAAGTCGACCCTCTCGCTTTGGCCGAGCACCTCTGGTGTAAAACTCACCTTCTTCTCCCACTTTTGCTTGTCTGCCAGTGTACCTACATTTACCTGCTCCAGATC
>Ga0209609_10001632_pt1 | contig 12995 bp, 12 predicted proteins | sample LakKivw325mmetaG_FD_184136 | JGI IMG/M metagenome (GOLD analysis project Ga0209609, IMG submission 184136) | Anoxic lake water microbial communities from Lake Kivu, Rwanda to study Microbial Dark Matter (Phase II) - Lake Kivu water 325m metaG... | ecosystem: Environmental > Aquatic > Freshwater...
CTCACCGCGATACCGGGCAGGTTGATGCCCTTGTGCTCGTCCAGCATCCCCCCGACGACGACCTCGCACGTGACCTCCGTGCGGGTCTTGGCCTTGACCCGCAGTTCCAGGCGGCCGTCGTCCAGCAGAATGCGCGCGCCGGGCGCCACATCCTGGGGCAGGTTCTGGTAGGTGGTCGAGACGCACTCGGTGGTGCCGGCACACGCTTCGGTCGAGATGACCAGTTGTGCTCCGGGGACCAACTCGACGGCCTTCCCGCCCGCCAACTCACCGGTGCGGATCTTTGGGCCCTGCAGATCGGCGATGACGCCGACATGGCAGCCCAGCCCCTCGGCCACGCCCCGGAAGCGCGCGAAGACCTCGGCGTGCTCCTCGTGGGTGCCGTGCGAGAAGTTCAGCCGCGCCACGTCCATCCCCGCCGACAGCATGCGGCGCAGCGTCTCTTCGTCAGACGATCCGGGGCCGAGCGTGCAGATGATCTTGGTGGGATTGTACGTGATCAACGGGAGTTCTCGTGGGCTGGCTGCGTTTACAGTGCCCGAAGGCTCTGCTATAATCCGAAGGCCCGGCGATATGGTACAGAACGCGGCAGTACCGTGTCAACTGATGCGCCGGTCGCCTGACCTGTCCGCTCACACCATCAGTTCGCCCCGCGAACTGCGCGAGGTTGCTCCCATGTCCGAGGAACTTGATCTGGCGGGCCTCTGGCAGAACGTGAACATCGAGCTTCGCAAGGGGGACATTGACCGCAGCCTGTGGGAGGCGGCCAAGGCCGCCGTGCCGCTTACCGTGGACGAGGACACCCTCGTGCTGGGCCTCAAGCCCGCCGAGATGCGCATGGCCGGCTACCTGACCACCCCGGCCAAGAAGACGCAGATCTCTGCGATCATCCAGCGCCTCGCCGGCAAGCGCCTCGACATCCTCGTCGTGGAGGGCGAACACGCCGAAGCCTACGAGCGGTACAAGCAGCGCCACCAGGCCCAGGCGGACCGCACTCTGGACCAGGCGCAGTTCCGCTCCGAGCACAAGGGCGCGCTCGGCGTGTGGGAGAACCTCAGCGCCGACATGCACAAGCTCTTCAGCGAGACCCAGCAGCGCCGCTTCGCCGAGCAACTGGCCCGCCTGCTCATCCGGGCCCTGCCCATCATCGCTGACGCCGAGGAGAAGGCCCGCGAGGCCGAGCCGGACGCCGAGCAACTGCATTTCACCCACCTGAACCGCTCGTTCGACAAGCTCTCAACCTACACGGACATCCCGGCGCCCATCGTGGCCCTGGAATACATGCGCTATCGCGGCAGCCGCCGCAAACAGCAGGGCTGAGTTGGTGCCCGACTGCGGCGCGGCCCCCTCGGAGCCGCGCCGTTCTCTTCCCTGAGCCACCTACCCACGGGGGACACCATGCAGATCGCGCGCGGCCAGAACATCTTCTATGACGGCTCTCAGCTCCGTTCGGGCTGGATCGCCGACACCTTCGGCGTTGAGGGCGACGCCATCGCCGTCTTCACTGGCGGCTGTGACGTGACGCCCGAGCACATGCTTGACCTCGAGGACCTGCAGGCGGGCGCAATGATCCGCGCCAAGTCCATGCTGCACTTCATCATCGAGCACATGGGCGTGGACCTGCCCCTCGTGGTCGCCCGCCAGCACCTGCTCGTCTGCCTGGCCAAGGAGGTCATCGCCCGGCGCCGGAACCTCTCCGAGCTGATCCGCAAGGGCGACGACCTGTTCGTCGGCAAGCGCAAGCTCTCGATCTCCATCGCGGCCGTCTCGCCGACCTCGGGCCTGATCCACTTCGCGATCAACGTGGACCCCGACGGCGCCCCGGTGCCGGCCATCGGCCTGCGCGAGGTCGAGATCAACGCCGCGGCCCTGGGAAAGGCCATCGCGGAAGCCTACGTGGCGGAGATCGCCTCCTGCGAACACGCCGCGACGAAGGTGCGCCCGGCCCGATGAGCGCCACCGCCCCCTTGGCCGAGATCTTCTCCTCCTTCCAGGGCGAGGGCCCCCATGTCGGACTCCGGCAGGTCTTCGTGCGCCTCCGTGGCTGCGACTTGACCTGCAAGTACTGCGACACGCCCGAGGCGCGCGGCGAGACCGGCTCATGCCGCCTGGAGCGCGTGCCGGGAAGCAATCAGTGGGAGACGGTCTCTAACCCACTGACCACCGAGGACGTGGCCGAGGTCGTGCGCGAGCTGGTGCAGTTCACGCCGCACCACTCCGTGTCCATAACCGGCGGCGAGCCACTTCGTCATCCGGATTCCGTGGCCGAACTCGCCGCCCTCATCCGTGACCTCGGGCTGCTGGTGTACCTTGACACCGCCTGCTGCGCCCCCGCGGCCATGGCGCAAGTCGCGCCTGTCGTGGACATCGTCGCGGCGGACTACAAGCTCCCCGTGACCATGCGCGAGCCGATCCCGTTCGACGACTTCGCGCGCTGTTGGCAAGCCATCGAGGGTGAGCGCTTCGCCAAGATCGTGCTGACCGACGCGGTCGAGCCCGACGACTTCGCGGAGCACTGCGCCCACCTGGCAAGCCTCGACTCGACCATGCGGGTCGTGCTGCAGCCGGCCACGGCTATTGGCCCGGTCCGCCCGCCATCACAGGAGACGCTCTTCGCCCTGGCCGATGCGGCGGCGCGGCAGCTGCGTACCGTGCGCGTGATTCCGCAGTGCCACCGCCTGTTGGGTGTGCGCTGACATGAGCGCCGTCGGCTTCACGACGAGCATTCCGGTCGAGGTGCTGCTGGCGGCCGGGCGGCGGCCGGTGGACCTGAACAACCTGTTCATCACCGCGCCCGACCCGATGGCCCTCGTGCGCCGCGCCGAACTGGAGGGCTACCCGCGCACCGCCTGCGCGTGGATCAAGGGCATCTACGGCGTCTTGCGCGAGCAGGCCCTCGACGAGGTCATCGTCGTCACCGAGGGCGATTGCAGCCAGACCCACGCGATGATGGAGACGCTCCGGCGCCACGGGGTCCGCACGATCCCGTTCGCGTTCCCCTACGACCGGGATCCGCAGCGCTTGCGGAGCGAGATCGAGCGCTTACTCACCGCCTTCGGAGTTTCCTGGCAGGATGCCGAGCAGGTGCGGGAGGGATTGCGCGAGTTACGGCGAAAGGTAGCGCGGATTGACGAGTTGACGTGGCGCGAGGGAACCGTCAGCGGGGCTGATAACCACCTCCTGCAGGTGTCCTGCAGCGACTTCGAGGGTGATCCGGTGGCCTTCGAGGCGAAGGTGGATGCGGTGCTCGCCCGTGCGGGAACGGCTGGCCGGCAGGATGCCGGCGCTCCCAGGGCCCTGCGACTCGCTTTCCTGGGCGTCCCGCCCATCTACAGCGATCTTTACCAATTCCTCGAAGGCCAAGGCGCGCGGGTGGTGTACAATGAGATCCAGCGCCAGTTCGCGATGGCCGACAGTCTGGACGCCGACCTGCTCGAGCAGTACCGGCACTATACGTACCCGTACGACATCTTCGGCCGCCTCGAGGACATCAAGCGGCAGGTGGCGCTGCGGCAGGTGGATGGCGTCATTCACTATGTCCAGGCCTTCTGCTTCCGGCAGATCCAGGACACGATCATCCGCCGGGAGTTGGCCTGCCCGCTGCTGACGCTCGAGGGCGACGCCCCGGGACCGCTCGACGGCCGGAACCGCCTGCGGCTGGAGGCGTTCCTGGAGACGTTGGCGGCGCGGCGACGACCATAGCAGGAGACGAGACGCGTATGCCTACCTTACACGTCACGATACGCCCAGATGACCTGGACGGTGGCTTTGTGGTGGAGTGCCTCGAGATCCCTGGCTGCATCAGCGAGGGAGAGACCGAGGAGGAAGCGATGGCGAACATCAGGGAAGCCATCGAACTCTGCCTCGAGGTGCGACGCGAGCAGGGCCTGCCCCTCACGGTGCCCGTCCGTGAGCTTGAGGTGACTGTGTGAGCAGGCTGCCGCAAGTGAGCGGCCGAGAGGTTGTGACGGCCCTCAAGCGTGTCGGGTGGGACGAGGTGCGCCAGCGGGGAAGCCATGTGATCATGACGAAGGCCGGTTGCGTCGCTTCCCTATCCATACCGCAACACAATCCGCTCAAGCGCGGCACGTTGCACGACCTGTTGAAGCGAGCCGAACTGACGGTGGATGAGTTACTCGACTTGCTCTAGATGACATGATGAGGTGAAGACAATGACCAAGCACCTGACCATCCTGGCAGCCGTCCTGCTGTTGGCCTCCCTGGCCCTCGCCCAGGAGCCTGCCAATCTCGCCGGCACCATCACCTTCCGCAGCGGTGAGACCCTCAGCGGCGTCATCAAGGCCGCTGACCTGGGCATCATGGACGGCACCGGCGTGGGCACCGGCCTCAACGGCTTCGGCTCCATCAAGATCAACATCAGCGGTGTCAAGCAGACCATCCCCGCCGCGAGCATCAAGACCATCGAGGCGACGTGGGTGGACAAGAGCACCCCGGAGGAGCCAAGCTGGGAGATCAGCGAACTGCGCGTCACCACCGCCGATGGCAAGCAACTGGTCGGCAAGCCCGACTGGCACATGCACGCCACCAATGTCAGCGTGCAGCTTCCCAGCGGCGAGACCAAGCGCGTCCATGCCTTCCCGCTGGGCGGCGCGGACTTCTCGCCGAACAATCTGATCGCCAAGATCGAGCTGGGCGTCGTCGCGGCCCCGGCCCCGGCGCCCACCACACTGGCCCCGGCGCCCACGACTCCCGCTCCGACGACGCCGGCCCCAACGACACCGGCTCCGACCACGCCGGCCCCGACTACGCCCGCGCCGACCACGCCGGCCCCAACAGCCACCGTGGACGTCGCGCCGACTCCCGCGCCCACCACGCCTGCCCCCGCGACGGTCGCGGCCGTCGTAGCCGCACAGGCCGCCACCGCCAAGCCGGGCGAGCCCATGGTCATCAGGGTCCCCATCGCCGGGACCAACAAGGTCGTGAGCATTCTGCTCTACATCAGCATCAGCGAAGAGGGCATCGAGGTCATGCCCCCGGCGCAGTAGTGTCGCGCCCGTTCGCATGCGTCCACCGGTACCTCGGGCCCCACGCCTGAGGTACCGCTATCCAGGGCCAATGCCCACCCACGGAGATTCGCCGCATGTCGCCTAAGGAACAACTCGCCGCGCTGCTGTCGCCGCCGCATCCGGTGGACATCGTCAGTGAAGAGGAGTTGCTGGCCAAGCTGGAGCGCGGGCAGCCCTTGCGCATCAAGTACGGCGCTGACCCCAGCGCCCCGGACCTGCACTTGGGCCACAGCGTGCCCATCGGCCGCCTGCGCAAGTTCCAGGAACTCGGCCACACCATCGTCTTCATCATCGGCGACTTCACCGCCCGCATCGGCGACCCGTCCGGCAAGTCCAAGACCCGCCCGATGCTCACGACCGAGCAAGTGGACGCGAACGCGAAGACCTATGCCGCGCAGGTGGGCAAACTGCTCGACATCAGCAAGTGCGAACTCCACTACAACAGCGAATGGCTCGACCCGATGACGGTCGCCGACGTCCTGCGCCTCATGTCGCACTACACCGTGGCGCGGATGCTGGAACGCGACGACTTCGCCAAGCGTTTGAAGGAAGAGACGCCCATCTCCGTCGTTGAGCTGATGTACCCGCTGATGCAGGCCTACGACTCGGTCGCCATCAAGGCCGATGTCGAACTCGGCGGCACCGACCAACTCTTCAACTTCCTGGTCGGCCGCGACATCATGCGGGCCTACGGCCAGGAGCCGCAGGTCGTCATGACCTGGCCGCTGCTCGTGGGCACCGACGGCACCGAGAAGATGAGCAAGTCGCTGGGCAACTATGTCGGCATCACCGACGCCCCCGGCGACATGTTCGGCAAGCTCATGTCCATCCCCGACGACGCGATGGGCATGTACTACTGGCTCCTGCTCGAGCAGGCCGCCGCGACGGTCGAGGCGATGGAGGCCGACCTCAAATCCGGGGCGCTCCACCCGCGCGAGGCGAAGGTCGCTCTGGCCAAGTCCATCGTGACGACCTATCACAGCGCGGCCGCCGCGGACGACGCCGCCGCGGAGTTCGACCGCATCTTCGCCCAGGGCGAGCTGCCCAGCGACATGCCGGACCTCGCCGTCCCGGCCGGCGAACTGGATGACGGCGCCATCGGCCTCATCAAGCTGCTCGTGCTGGCCGGGTTCGCGAGCAGCAACGGCGAGGCCCGCCGCCTCATTCGCGGCAAGGGCGTCAAAGTCGAGGGGGAAGTCATCGAGGATGAGATGGCTGTAGTGCCACTGCAGGGCGGGGAAGTCGTGCAGGTGGGCAAGCGTCGAGTGGGAAGGGTCGTGATTGCCTAACGGCGTGTCGTCTGCGCCGCAGAAGGATGTGTGGGATGAGCAACGACCGCAACAGCTTCATGGACGCGATGGGGGTTCTCGGCACGATGGCCATCGGCGCGATGATCGGCGCCGGCGTCGCGCTGCTGCTGGCCCCCAAGTCCGGCGCTGAACTGCGCGAAGACCTGCGCGCCGGCGCGGAGAAGCTCGAGACCGAATTGAGCGATGCCGGGCACAAGGCCAGCGAGAACGTCAAGGCGCAGGTGGACAAGCTGAGCGAGAAGGCCGCCGAGCTGGGCAAGAAGGCCGAGGAACTCGCCAGCCGCGTCGCCAAGCATGACGAAGACGACGACGAAGCCGCCGAGGGCGCCTAGACTCCCCATCCCCCCACCGAGGTGAGGGCCGTTGCTCCCTGCCTGCCGACGGGCGCTGCTCCTGGCGCTCCCCTGCGTTGCCGCTGTCCTGCTGGCCGGCTGCCGCCCCGCCTATGAGCGGCGGCCCTGGACGCTCGCGTACCAGTACGATGACTCCGGCCAGCGCCTGCCCACCATCCTCCCCGCGGGCGGACCGATCTTCTACCGCGCGCTCCAGCCCGAGGGCGCCGCGCCCTCCCCCACCGGCACCCACCTGCTCATGGCCACCCAGGAGGGCGAGCTGTGGCTCTACGACGCCCTCAAGGGCGGAGCCTCCCTGAGACTGGCCGAGCAGGGCGTCACCGCGCAGTTCTGGCCGGATGTCTCCCCCTGGTCGCCTGACGGGAAGGCGGTCGTCTACGTGCAAGGCGGCGACCTGATCTACCAGCGCCTGGGCGGCGAGCACCGGGCGTTGACCACCACCGGCGACGTGTTCACCGCGGCCATCTCGCCCGATGGCATGCAGGTCGCGTACGGCCGCCGCGACAGCAAGGACCAGGATCAGGGCCTGTGGCGCATACCTGTGATCGGCGGAGAGCCGACCGAACTCGTCCCCCCCACCCACGACATCTTCCACGCCTGCTGCCCGCACTGGTCGCCCGATGGGAAGTGGATCGCCTTCCTGCAGGCCTTCGAGGGCGGGGCGCTCGGGGTCGTGTCGGCCGACGGCGCCGACCTGCGCCCGGGGATTGAGGCCGCCTGGGAGCCGCTGCAGTGGCTTCCGGACGGCAGCGCCGTGCTCTTCACGAGGATCATGTACGGTGAGCCGGGCGACGGGGTGCACAGCTACGGCGTTGGGGCCAACAAGACCTCCCTGCTGACGGCCAGCGACCGCATGGCCACCTACGCGCTCTCCCCCGATGGCACGCAGGCCCTCGTCGCGTCCTGGCGCGAGGCAAGCGATGGGAAGGTCGCCGACCCGAAGGTGGAGATCGTGAGCGTCGCCACCGGGGCCATCGAGGGGCAGCCGGTGAAGCTCCCGGGCGCGGCGCGCCACATTTCGTGGGCCCCGGATGGCAAGCAAGTCGCTCTGCTCGTGGACGACGCCTCGGGCAAGGGCACGGTCCTGTACAGCCGCGACGGCCTGTCCAGCCTCCAGCCGCAGCCGGGCGGCGCTTCGGGGCTCATCGGCTGGGTCCGCCAGTGGCAACCGAAGCGCCCGTGGTGGCGCTTCTGGGCCAAGGGGTAGAGCGGGCGTCCCGCCCGCCGGGGCTCAGGTAGAGCGGGCGTCCCGCCCGCCGGGGCTCAGGTAGAGCGGGCGTCCCGCCCGCCGAGGCGCACGTAGAGCGGGCGTCTCGCCCGCCTACGACGGCGCTTCCGGTGGTGGCGGCGGCGCCGGGGTTGCCGGCGGGGCCTCTCCCGTCAAGGCCTGCTTACGCAGCTCGTCCATCTGCTCCTCGATCTGCACGACCCGCCGCAGCAGCACATCAATCTGCTCGTCCACGAAGGCGCCCTGCTTGCGCAGCTCCCGCGCCCTCTTCCCCACCTCCATGAACTGCCGGTCCAGTTCACTCGCCAGATTGCCCAACTGCGCCTGCAGCGACAGTTGCTCCGCCTGCGTGGAGACGGCGGCCGCCGCCTGCCCGAAGGCCTCACGCGCTTTGTCAAAGAGATTCATAGTTGACCTCCTGGTAGCCCTGTGGTCGCGCTCTGGTGAGCGCTCCTACACGGACCCCTACCCAAGACGGACGCCGGTGTGGGAGCGCTCACCAGAGCGCGACCGCAGGGCGCTCCGACGGACCTCCTTGCGCCATGCCTCACTGCCAGAACATGTAGCTCGGTATATGCAAGATAATGCTCACGATGTTCAGAATGCTCCCGACCACAAACTGCCCCACGATCAGCCCCAGGAACGCCGGCACCGCCTGCTGGTAGCGCTTGTGGCCGCCGTAGCGCACGATGGCCACCTTCAGCAGCCACGCGATCAAGAGCGGCATCCACACCAGGTTCATTTCCCAGTTCCCCGACACCGCAAACCCCAGCGGATGGAACGGCCACCACATGTACTTGATGCGCATGGTCTGCAGGAAGACGCCGAAGACGGCGCCGACGCCGATGGCCCCCAGCGCCCACCAGTTCGTCCCCGACGGGGCGTTGAGCCACGAGGCCAGCTTCGTGAAGGACTCGCCGCCGAACATCCGTCCCTTGGCCGTCGCCCCCAGGTCGTAGTACATGTGCAGCGACGTCCAGAACGCCGCGATGATCGCGACCGCCGCCGCAATCATGACCGCCGGCGCCACGCCCCGGTTCTGCCCGCCTGACGCGCTCTGCATCCGCATGGCCTCGACCATGTGCGGCATCGGGTGGTTGCGGTACGCGCGGTTGAACCACCAGTAGAGCGCGAATGTGATGAGGTCCTGCTTCGGGAAGGCGCGCGTGCCCAGCGCCGAGGTCAGGATCTGGTCGGGGCCGGTGAAGTGCAAGTCATGCACGGGCGCGCCGAACTGCGCTCGCATGCGCGTGATCGCCAGCGCCAGCGCGTAGTAGATCAGGAAGAAGCACACGCCCAGCCACGCGCGCAGGCCGATGGCCGCGCTGAAAGCGACCAGGAAGATCAGCCCGACGACGATCATCGCCGCCGCGGCGCGATAGCTCATCATCTCATCCCGGTCGTCCATGCCCCCGGGCCGCCCCATGATGCGGTCCCACACCCGCCCCCAGTAGCTCCGCCCGATCCACAGCGCGTGTACGCCGAAGAGCATGTACGCCCCGAACGCCTGGTAGTTGGCGAACGGGAACTGCGGGATCTGGTTCCAGCCCACGGCCGTACTGAAGACGAGTTCCATCTTCCAGAAGAGATAGAAGAACCAGCACGAGAACAGGAAGTCCAGCGGCATGAGGTAGCCCATGCCGACCATGAACGGGTAGAACGAGCGCGGGAACCAGCCGATGGCGCTCCACGGCTTGGCGGTCAGCGCCTTGCCCATGTCCTGCTGGTCAATGGGGATCTTGGGGATCACCGGGTACAGGAAGGCGAAGCTGTTGTAGATGTCCACGCTGGCGGCGACGGCAAAGCCGATCCAGAACATCTTCTGGCCGAACAGGCTGCCGCCCGGCTCGGTGATCTCCAGTGGCAACTTCACTAGCGGGCAGGCCAGATGCTCGCCCTCGAGCCACTGGCGGCGGATGATCGCGCCGATCCCCACCATGACCATGACCAGCGCGAGGATGAACAGCCCCCACATCAGCATCGGCGTCGCCCACGCCGACAGCACCTCCGGGCGGTACATTGTCTGCCCGCCCTCATAGAAGCCCTTGAGAATGCGCTCATCCTGGACGGTGAGCCAGCGGGGCAAGTCCGGGTCGAACAGCTTCTCCCACTGGTTCTCCGGCGTGGCCATCCAGAACGACCAGGTGAAGATCGGCATCAGCACCTGGATGCCGTCGTGCCCGCAGACGCACGAGGCGATGCAGACCATCGAGTAGACCATGAGCGTCTCGGGCTGAGACAGCGCCGCGCGGGGAATGGCCTTGCGCAACAGGGCGTTCAGCGCCGCGAGCACCAGCGCGATGAACACGGCGTTGAAGAACAGCGAGACGGTGGTGGGGTGGGCCGAATAGCGCATGATCTCCATCTGCTCGACCCAGTAGACGTTGGGCGGGATGAGGATCAGCGCGACGACGAGCGAGCGCCACGTTAGGCCTGCGGCGGCGATGCCCGCGCGCGGGGCGGGAGTGGCGATGTTCGGTCTTTCGTTGGGAATGCTGGCCATGTTGATCGCTGAATCGCTGCGACGCAAGGCGGCGGGTGTCGCGTAGGCGGGTTCGTCCCCGAACGCGCAAGTCGTGTGGGTTCGAGGACGAACCCACCTTGCTACTGGATACGCAACAACCGCGTCTGCGGCCCCGCCATCTGCACCCTCACGTCCTTCTGCTTCTGCGCCAGCACCTCACCGGTCATCAGGTCCGTCACCGTCACCGGCTGCGGGAAGCGCAGCGTCTCCGTGCGGGCCACCGCCGAGTGCAGCCCGATCATGTTCCGGCTCACGAAGCTCGGGAGCGTCCCCGGCACAATGATCGGCACCCCAGCCCCGCCGCAGATGCGCTTGAGCAACTCCGGCGACAGCAGCGGCCCGGCCGCGTAGACACTCGTCCAGTTCGCCTGCTTCCGCACCACAAGCGCCGGAATGTCCGTCCCCTCCCACACCGCCGCTGTCTCCTCCGGCCTTGCCTGCGGGACGAACACCGGCCCAAGCTTCATGTTCGGCTGCTCGACGGGGCCTAGGCCCTTTGTCAGGGCGCTCTCCTCGCTGAAGCTGACCCGCCAATCCAGGGCCTCTGTCCGCTCCTGGAACTGCAGCCCGGTCAACTCGTTCATCGCCGCCACGCTGAGCGTGCCGTCGGTCACGTAGCCTGGCGCATACGTCCACACGAGCGTCCGCCCCTGGCCCTGCAGGTTCTTGGCGATCCACTGCCGCTCCGCGTCGCTCACGTGATAGCAGTTGAGGAAGAAGTAGCAGCGGAACTTCGGCAGCTTCCCGCTGACGACATCGTCGAGCAGGTAGAGGTTCCACGGTGCGCCGAGCCGCTCGAAGGCCATCTTCTGCTTGTAGACGGCCCAGAAGTTCACCTCGTAGTCGTGGCTCATGTACGCACTCGGAGTGTCCTCATCCACGATGACGGCCACGCTGTTCGGATCGGGCCCGCGGTCAGGCCAGTTCGCCCACTGCTGCCCGATCTCCCGTAGCTTGCCGATAGTCTGCCCCTGCCGCGCGTCGCGCGCGATCCACCCGTGGCTGAAATCAAACCACTGCGTCGCCGCGCCCTTCGCCGTCGCGTTGGCGAACGCGCGCTCCAGTTGGCTCACGGTCCCGACGAGGCTGTCCGGCGAGCCATGTGCGCGTTGGTTCGCCTCCGTCACCAGATGCGTGCGCAAGTCCGCCTGCAACACCCACAGCTTGTCGTGCGCCAGGACCGAGCCGATGGGACTCATCACCGTATATGACTCCCCCACGCCGCGGGCTGAGTAGTCGAAGGGGGACATCAGAAAGTCGCACAGTGGGGAGTTGAGCAGCCGCGACAGCGCGTAATGCCCGGAGTCGCCGGCCCGCCGCGCCCCGCCCAGCATCGTCACAGTGTAGCCGTAGTATGTGCCGCACAGCGCCCGCGGCTGCACCGACTTGATCGCACCGAAGACATGCTCGATCCCGTCCACCATCACGTCCTGCCAGAAGCGGTAGAAGTCAATCACGTAGCCCGACTTCCGCGGGTCTCGGAACGCCAGATGGTCGGCGCCGTCACGCTGCTCGACGGTCGGGATCTGCACCGTCTCGAACGTGATCTCAGGCATCTGCCACGCCGCGCGCAGCTTCGTTGCGTCCCCGCCGTAGCGCTGCCGCGTCCACTGCCGGAACGCCTCTTGCATCGGCGCGCTGTAGTCCGTCGGCACGAACGGCCCGCACGAGCCCCAGTGCTGCCACTCCCAGCTCACGCCGTCACACGGCTGATAGCCGATGACGCGCCCCCCCCACGGCGCTTCCATGCAGTGCTTCGTGAAGCGCTTGACCGCCTCGCCGTACGCCTCGCGCCAGCGCAGCGACGCGAGCGAGACGATCTTCCCTGTCGAGCCGTAGATGCCCACCATGTCGCTGCCGTCGGCGTCGCGGCATAGTTCCTCGGGATGGTCGGCGATCCAGAAGCGATGGCGCAGCCCGGAGACATCATACGTCGGCAGGAAGACCGCCTGCGGGTCGCACGTCAAGAACTCCAGCACCCGCCGGTCCCACTCGCTGTAGTCGAACTGATCCGGCCCCTTCCACCCAATGTCGCCACCGTCAATCTCGTAGAGGTGCAGCCCGGCGTTCTGCGCCATGTTCGTGACGCGCGTGGCGCCGATGGTCGTCTCGAGGTAGTGCATGAACGAGTTCGGCTGCCCGTTGAGGAACAGCGTGGGCAGGCCGTTGTGCCGCTTGATCTCCGCCCGCACCGGCGCCTCCGGCTTCATCGCGGCCGTGATCTCCACCGCGCCAATCATGATGTCATCGTGCCCGCCGTAGCCCGTGTACGGATAGCCGAGCGCCACCTCGTACTTCCCCGCCGGCATGAAGCGCGACAGTGGGAACGTCACCGGCCCCAACCGCGCAGGCTGAACTCCTTGCTCGACAACACGCGTCAGCACCGCCTGCCCATCCTTCATCAGCGCGAAGCGCGGCCGGAACTTCGCTGCCGCCTGTGGCACGCGGTCCAGGACGACCTCCACGCTAAGCGTGTCGCCCGCCGCGAGCCGCGCGGGCAATTGCACCTCCGCGAGCTTGAGGTGTTCGCGCGGCCCGTAGTACGTGTACGGC
>Ga0209609_10001633_pt1 | contig 12993 bp, 12 predicted proteins | sample LakKivw325mmetaG_FD_184136 | JGI IMG/M metagenome (GOLD analysis project Ga0209609, IMG submission 184136) | Anoxic lake water microbial communities from Lake Kivu, Rwanda to study Microbial Dark Matter (Phase II) - Lake Kivu water 325m metaG... | ecosystem: Environmental > Aquatic > Freshwater...
ACGTAGTAGAGTGTCCTCTTTTTAGCGGTTGCTATACTCAAGGGAAAACATTGGATGAAGCCCTCCGAAATATTCGAGAAGTAATTGAACTCTGCTTGGAAGAGAAAGAAAACCAGACGATTTTAGAGTCATACCAACCAAAAGAAGTAAGCTTGCATTCCATTACTCTCTAAAAAAATCTGTGGTTAAACTTCCCCTTATCTCGGGAAAATCAGCGATTAAAGTTTTTGTCAAAATCGGCTACCTTCCTATAAGACAAAGGGGCAGCCATATTCGTTTACATCATTCCTCCAAAAGACCATTGACTATTCCAAATCATAAGATTTTGGGGAAAGGCTTATTGAGAAAGATATTAAGAGATGCGGGAATATCGGTTGAGGAATTTTTGAGACTACTTAAGAAATAACAGTCATAATGGGAAAATATTGTTCGTTGGTTATTTGGATTAGGAGGATTGGCCTCCTGATTTTTATTCTATGGTATGTTTAAAAACCGTATTTTAATTTACATTAATCATTCCGCAGAATTATGTCTTGGCAAAAAGAAATTAGGATGAAGATTGGCTATCCGCAGACGATAAAATTAAGAGATTTATTTCAAGCGAAAGGTATCAAAGGATACGAAATTAATGATTCTTTAATCAGGAAGGCAAAGCAGCGTGGTTTGCTGGTTGAAAAGATTAATTTAGAGAAAGATGTGCCAACTGGCGAAATGGCAATCATCTATGGAGTTCTCTACCATATTCACGATCAAGAAACTTTTTTGAACAGGATCCAGAATAATTTTCATTTCGCTGTTTTTGTTGAACCGATAAGAAGCTGTTGGGCACTTTTAGATGGTGGAGAGCCTCTTTCCGAAAGAGATTGGCAGAAATTGTTTAATAAAGTCTTGGAAGGATGCCAATTTTTAAGGTTTCAGGATCATTTATATGTTTTTTGGGAAAAAAATTGAGTAATGCCAAATAATAAAGATAAAAAGATAAAGATAGCTTGGTTGGGGAAGCATTTTGGCGAAGAACCGCCGCTCATTGGGAAGAAAAATCAGGGAGCTGGCGGAATTTTTTTTACCGGTTGTAATCTCCATTGTCTTTTCTGCCAGAATTATCAGATTTCCCAGCAGCGATTATACAGAAAGGAGTGTTCGCCGGCTGAACTAGCCAAGATGATGTTGGACCTGCAGAAGCGAGGTGCAGTTAATATTGATTTGGTTTCACCGACTATCTGGTTTCAGCAATTGAAAGAAGCAATTACTCTCGCCAAAAGGAAAGGATTAAAAATTCCCATTGTTTGGAATTCCAACGGATATGAGGCTAAGGCCGTTATTAAAGAGATGAAGGGATTGGTAGATATTTACTTGCCGGATTTTAAGTATGGCGCTGACGAAGTTGCTTTTAAATATTCTCAAGCCAAAAATTATATTGCCATCGCCAAAAAAGCGATCGAAACAATGCTTGAACAAGTGGGCTATTTGAAGATAAAAAACGGCTTGGCCGAAAAAGGGTTAATTGTCCGCCATTTGGTTTTGCCGAATAATATTGAGAATAGTTTGCAGGCATTAGATATTTTGGCTGCAATTGATAATAGGATCCACATCAGCTTACTCAATCAGTATTTTCCGGTTTATCGGGCCAAAGAATATCCCGAATTAAACCGGACCGTTTCCGACAAAGAGTTTGCCCAGGTTTGTGATTACGCCGTTAAATTGGGATTTGCCAACGGCTGGGCACAAACCGGAGAGAGCAGCCAAACATTTCTACCGAATTTCAAAGAAGAAAATCCGTTTGCGTAATACTGGAAAATTTTTAAATAGCAGGTTATGATATGATGGTATTTATCAGCGTCAATCCGCGTTGGCGGCCTCATCGAGAAATGAGCTATTAATAAGCCTGCGGCCGCTCCCCGAGCCGAGCGAGGGGATCCGCGTAAATCAGCGTCATAATCATTGTCTTATCGATTACCAAAATGTATCTCTATGTTTTATATTCCTCGAAGAAGCAGAAATGTATTTAACCCAAAATTGAAAGAGCCATTCCGGCTGAGCCGGTCGCGCTTGGAAAATTTTTTGAAATGCCCGCGTTGTTTTTATCTTGACCGGCGTTTGGGTATTGAGCGGCCGCCAGATTATCCCTTGAATTTGAATCAGGCGGTTGATAAACTTCTCAAAAAAGAATTTGACATTCACCGCGCCAAAGGCGAGCCACATCCGCTCATGAAAGCCTACGGCATTAACGCCGTTCCTTTCAAGCATCCAAAAATGGAAGAGTGGCGCGATGCCAAAACCAGAGGCGTGCAGTATCTGCACAAGCCGACTAATCTTTTAATTGTCGGTGGCGTAGATGATGTTTGGGTTAATCCTAAACAGGAATTGATTATCGTTGATTACAAAGCAACCTCCAAGACTGAAGAAGTTAATCTGGATGCCGAGTGGCAGATTCAATATAAACGACAGGTGGAAGTTTATCAGTGGCTTTTTCGGAAAAACGAATTTAAGGTTTCGAATACGGCTTATTTCGTTTATGCCAATGGTGATGCCGATAAAGAGGCATTTGACGGCAAGCTGGAATTCAGCGTCAAGATTATTCCTCATGAAGGCGATGATAGCTGGGTGGAAAAAGCAATTATCAGTGCCTACAAATGCTTAATGGCTAACGAACTGCCCGAGCCAGCTGGCGACTGTGACTTCTGCCGTTACCGTAAAGTGGCTGGAGAAATTGAAGGTCCTTTTTTGGTCGGAAAAATCGGCGGAGATTAGCCAAGTTTACCCTTGATCTAATAATTACTTTTTAATCATTGGGTGAACCACCGGAACGGTTCGCGTGTTTTTTGTTTTCCTTGATATTTTGCTTGAGTTATAATAAACAAAGCTATGGCTGATAAATTTCAGGAATTATATCGAAAACTTAATCCCGAACAAAAAAAAGCCGTAGATACGGTTGAAGGACCGGTAATGGTCGTGGCTGGGCCAGGAACAGGAAAAACACACATTCTTACCTTGAGAATCGCCAATATCTTGCGGCAGACCGATGCTCCTCCCGGTAGTATTTTAGCTTTGACCTTTACTGATTCGGGCGTTGTTTCCATGCGCCGGCGCTTAGTAGAAATTATTGGCAGTCCAGCCTATTCGGTAGTTATCAAAACTTTCCACGGTTTCTGTAATGATGTCATCAAAAACTACCCCGAGGAATTTCCCCATATTGTTGGTTCAACCAGTATTACCGAGGTTGATCAGATAAATATTATTAAAGATGTTATCAATACTCTTTCCCTTAAAGAATTAAAACCTTTTGGAGATACTTTCTTTTACTTAAAACCAATTCTCTCAGCCATCAATAACCTGAAGCGCGAAGGGGTTGACCCGAAGCTTTTTGCCAAAATTGTGGAAAAAGAATTGAAAAAATTCAAGCGGATTAAGGACTTGTACCACGAAAAAGGCTTACACCAGGGAGAAATGAAGAGCGTTTATCAGGGAAAGCTGAAGCGGATTATGAGAAATCGCGAACTGGTTGAAGTTTACTCTCAATACCAGAAACAACTTAGAAGCGCCCGGCTTTATGATTATAATGATATGATTATGGAGGTTTTGGCAGTTCTTTCTCGCCGTCAGGAACTTTTACTTATTCTTCAAGAACAACATCAGTATCTTCTCATTGACGAACATCAAGACACCAATAATGCTCAAAATAAAATTCTTGAGCTTTTAGCCAGTTACCATCTCCAGCCGAACATTTTCTTAGTTGGGGACGAAAGACAAGCTATCTTCAGATTCCAAGGCGCCTCGTTGGAGAACTTTTTATATTTCCAGAAACTTTACCCGGAAGCTGTCTTGATTACCCTGACCAGGAACTATCGTTCGAATCAGACGATTCTCGATTCGGCCGATAGTTTGATTAAAGGACCGGAAAAACTGAAAGCGAATACAATCGAAAAGGGAAATAAGATTAAAGTTTACGCTTTTTCACGATCAGGGGTTGAGGCCTATTTTTTGGCGCAAGACATAAAGAAAAAACTTGATTCAGGCGTCGCGCCAGAGGAGATGGCCGTGCTTTATCGGGACAATCAGGATATTTTCTTGGTTATGGATATATTGGAAAAATTGGGAATCCCTTTTTCGATTGAGTCAGACCAAGATATTTTAGCCGATTCAGATATCAAAAAACTAATTTTGCTTCTAAAAACGGTAAATGAATTTGGCTCTCAAGAGAGATTGCTCGAGGCAATGCACATTGATTTTTTGCAGATTGACCCCTTGGATATCTATAAAATTGCCGAATATGCTGACCATAATAAAGTTTCTGTTTTTCAGATTATCCGTTCTCAAGAAACGATGGTTTCTCTCGGCTTAACTTCTTCCCAGGAGATTTCTGCTTTTTACCAAAAACTATCCAGCTGGGTAGTTAGCAGCAAAAATCAAAGCTTTCCCGATTTTTTCGAGGATATTATTAGAGAATCAGGTCTACTCACCTATATTTTTCAACAGAAAGATTCTTTGGAGAGAATGGATAAGGTGAGCGGGCTGTTTGACGAGGTAAAATTGCTTATCGAGAAACACAAAGATTATCGTCTAAAAGATTTCCTGGAATATCTGAACACCTTGGAGGCACAAAACATCTTAATTGCCAAAAAACCCTTAAGCCGTCTGATGAATCGGGTCAGACTAATGACCGCCCACCGCGCCAAAGGTTTAGAGTTTGATTGCGTTTATATTATCAATTGCCGTGACCTTCACTGGGGTAATCGCCGGCATCCAGAACCCCTTCAACTTCTTGAGGCAGTCTTTTCGCTTTCCGGCAGGAAAATAGAAGAAAGGAGTACCAATGACGATGAGCGGCGGTTATTCTATGTTGCTTTAACCAGAGCCAGAAAAGCCGTAACTATCTCGTATTCCAAAGAGGGGGCTAATAACCGCGAACAATTGCCCTCGCAATTTATTAAGGAAATAAAACCGGAACTCATCGAGGAAGGAGAGATATCTCTTTACGAAAAAGAATTTGATTCCAAAAAAGAAATCATTTTTGCGCCACGGATTATCTCGACTGTTGATATCAAAGATAAAGATTTCATTAAAAATTTATTCTGGCGCAACGGCCTCTCGGTAACTGGCTTGAATAATTACCTTGCCTGTCCCTGGAAATATTTCTATACCAATCTTATCCGCATCCCCAAAGCAAAAACAAAGCACCAAATGTACGGCACCGCCGTCCATGAAGCGCTGAAAGATTTTTTCAATACCTTTAAAAAGCGGACACCAGACAAAGAATTTCTTTTAACAAAATTCCATCATTATCTGAATTTTCAGCCTCTGGCAAAAAGAGATTTTGAGGAGACTTTAGCCAAAGGCAATCGCGCCTTGAATGGTTATTACGAGCAATATCAAGGTAAGTGGCGGACGAACGTCATCACCGAATTCACTATTACCGGTATTATGCTGATGCCAGAGATAAGACTGACCGGCAAGATTGATAAACTTGAGCGCCTGAATGAAGGAGGGGGGATTAATGTGGTTGATTACAAAACCAGTCAGCCAAAAAGTCGAGCGGAAATAGAAGGGTCTAGTAAAAACTCCAGCGGAGACATCAAAAGACAGCTGATTTTCTATAACCTTTTATTAAACAGATATGAAAACCAGCGCTATAAAATGCTTTCCGGCGACATTGATTTTGTTGAACCGGATGCTAAGGGTAGATATAAAAAAGAGAATTTTGTGATTGAACCGGAAGAAGTGGAGGAATTAGAAGAGTTAATAAAAAAAACCGCTGAAGAAATCATGAGTTTGGCGTTCTGGACGGCAAGATGCGATAATAAAGAATGTGAATTCTGTAACTTAAGAGAATTGATGGGAAAATAATTATATTTCTATGACATTAGACGAATTCATCGTGAAAAACAAAATCAACCTCTCTGGCAAGGTGATTCATGTTTGCGAAGCGGGGATAGAGATAATGCGGCACAGCATTAATCCTCTTTACGATGAACGGCATATTTTCGGCATTCTTGCCAATTTGGATCGTCTTTTAGAAGAGGAAAAAATCTGGATAAATCAAAAATAAATTTTGAAGTGCTTTTATTGGCGATTTGTTGGCACGATGTCTGGCGAACCAAGAGGTTTCCTTTAAATATCATTTCTTTTATTTTTAATCACTCGCACGAAGGCACGGGATCAATGAGTATGTTTTCGCAAATCGCCGCTGTTTTTGATTTGGATAAGAGGTTGATTCGTAGTGTCCGCTATGCCATTCGCAAGCATTCCGGACTGCAGTTTAAGCGGCTGACCACCCTTGAGGCTAAAATTCTTAAAGACATGGATAGTTTAGAAGAATGGTCGCTAAGCAGACTAAAACCAATAGTTGACGGCAATGTGTTTTTTAATGTGATGAACTCAAAAGCAATCAGACTTGCCAAGTTTTATTTTGATAATTTCATGGTTAGGGATTCAGCCAAGTCGTTTCACTTTGAATGGTCTAAGGCTGAATTTACGAAAAGAAAAGAAGCTTATCTCGTTGAAGCAAGAAAATTGGTTGAGGAGGCAGTTAAATTTAAAATTATCAAAAAATAATGGCTTTATCTCTGGGTATTGTCGGTTTGCCTAATGTGGGCAAATCAACTCTATTTCAAACCATTACCAAGAAGCAGGTGGATTGCTCCAACTATCCTTTTTGTACCATTGAACCGAACATCGGTGTGGTGGCTGTTCCTGATGAAAGAGTCGATAAGTTAGCTGAATTGCTGGGTTCTGCCAAAAAAATCTATACCACGATTGAATTTGTCGATATTGCCGGCTTAGTTAAAGGCGCCAGCCAAGGCGAAGGCTTAGGCAATAAGTTTTTAGCTGAAATCCGCCAAACCGATGCCATTATTTATGTTTTACGAGCTTTTCGTAACGAAAATATCATTAATACCCGATTGACTGTTAATCCAGTTGTTGAAAAAGAGATTTTAGATACCGAGCTAATTCTTAAAGACCTAGAAACAGTTAATAAGAGAATTGAGGACTTAGAAAAAGAAGCTAAAGCGGGAAAAAAAGAGGCAATTAAGGAATTGGCTGTCTTAACTAAGGTCCAAAATCTTTTGGAAAAAAGCCAGATTTTAGCCGAGGTCGTCTGGGGAGAAGAAGATAAAAAGATTATTGACGGCTACCAGTTATTAATGATGAAGCCGCGTTTATATCTTTTAAATGGTCGGGACGAAGAAGTTCCGGTTGCTGTAACCGAAGCTTTTCAAAAAAACAAATGGCCGTTTCTGATTATTGACCTATTAACGGAATTACAGGCAGCCGATTTGAGTCGGGAAGAAAGACAGTCGCTTAATCTACCTCTTGAATCAGAGCTGGAAGTCTTGATAAAAAAGTCGTACGAGCTTTTAGATTTGATCACTTTTTTTACTACCTTATCTAATGAAACAAGGGCCTGGCCGCTTAAAAGGGGAAAGAAAATTCCAGCTGCCGGCGGGGTTATTCATACGGATTTTGAGGAAAAATTCATCAAGGCAGAGGTGGTTAACTGGCAGGAACTGGTGGTTGCAGGTGGAGCTTCAAAAGCACGGGAAAAGGGGCGAATAAGAACCGAAGGAAAAGAATATGTTGTTCAAGATGGCGACGTTATTGAGATTAGAATTTAAACTTGTCTTACCCGTCCTTGAAAGAGTATAATAAATCAATAGATCTTAAAAGGTCGAAAAATAGAAATTCGTTCTCTAATTTTATAAATTTATGGATGAAAATAATCCGCCGGTTTAACCGCAAGCCCCAGCTCCGTCCGGAGGGAAAAATACTCTAATGGCGGCGCTTTCTTATCTGGGGATTCTAGTACTGATTCCACTTTTGTCTGGAGCCAAAAACGATCCTTTTGTGAAATTTCATATCAAGCAAGGATTGGTGCTGCTTATCTGTTGGGTCGTCGGCAGTTTCTTAATCTGGATACCGATTATCGGCCAGTTATTTGTCGGTTTGCCTTTGCTTATTCTGTTTATCATTGGCTTGGTCAATGCTTTGAGCGGAAAAGAGAGTGAATTACCTGTTGTTGGTAAATTTGCGGCAAAGTTCAACGTCTAAGAAACAGACTGTCTTTGAAATTTAGTCCCCCTCTGTTTGGAGGGGGGATTTGTTTTTATTAATTTCCTTTGATAAAATAACTATTAGTTAATAATTATTAAAAAAATATGCGTTTAAGGGACAAAATTGCGATTATAACCGGCGCCTCGAGTGGTATTGGTTTAGCCACTGTCAAAAAATTTATCAGTGAGGGTGCAATAGTTGTTTTATCAGATATCAATCAGGAGGCAGGGGAGAAAGCAGCCCGAGAGCTAAAATCCGTTTTCATTAAGACCGATGTCGCCAAAGTCGAAGAAGTACAGAATTTGATTGACAAAACCATAGAGAAGTACGGCCGGCTGGATATAATGGTTAATAATGCCGGCATTGCTTTAACTGGTTCGGTTCTTGATTGTTCTGAAGAAAATTTTGACAAAACAATCACCATTAATCTTAAAGGAGTTTTTTTTGGAATTAAATATGCCGGTTTGAAGATGAAAGAAAAGGGAGGGGTCATTCTAAATACCGCTTCAATTGCCGGTTTGGTCGGCTTCGCTGGTAGCGCCGCTTATTGCGCCTCGAAAGGCGCGATTGTTCAGCTAACCAGAGCGGCCGCCTTGGATTTAGCCGGCTATAAAATCCGCGTTAATGCCGTAGCGCCGGCCGTCATCAAAACGGCGATGACCAAGGATATTATTGCTAATGAACCAGCGGCGCAGGCGATGTTAGCTAAAACGCCGTTAGGCCGCTTTGGCGAACCGGAAGAAGTGGCAAACTTGCTTTGCTTTTTGGCTTCGGATGAAGCCAGTTACATTACCGGCGCGATTTATCCGGTGGATGGGGGGTGGACGACACAATAAAATAGTTTTTAGTTAGTAGTTTGTAGTTTTTAGTTCTATTACGATACGGATAGAAACTATTTTTATCTGTTTAATCTGACAGATTAAATATTTTTAGCTTTTAGCTGTAGTTCTCCGCTTTAAGCTTTTTGCTTCATAGTCCTCACTGAATTATCTTTCTTTTTAAATCACAACGAGCTACGAGCTCGTTGATTTCATCTTATTAAGCAAAGATTTCGTTAAGTTCGCTTCACTTGACCGGCGGCTTTGAAGTTTTAAGATGGCTTAATATGGAACAAAACCTTCATCCGATCCAATCCAATATTTTGCGCAATTTGCTTTTTAATCCCGAAGCACGCTTTTCTGATTTGAATATGGAACACCTGCCGACCGACCAATTTACCTTTCATTTGAAAAGATTGATGGAATTAGAGTTGATTGAAAAAATTAACCAGAACCACTACCATCTGACCCTAATCGGCAAGGAATACGCCGGCCGATTTGACACCGACCAGCGGAAAGTGGAAAGGCAGGCGAAAATCGGCGTGGCTCTCTGTGCCGTAAAAAAAGAAGGTAGGGTGAAAAGATATTTAATCCAACAGCGGCTAAAACAGCCTTATTGGGGCTATCATGGTTTTCCGACCGGTAAAATCAGGTGGGGTGAAACTATTATTGAAGCAGCCGCCAGAGAGCTTAAAGAAGAAACCGGTTTGACTGCCGATTTGAGTTTGGTCGGCGCCAAACATAAAATGGATTATTCTCAAGAGGGGAATCTTTTAGAGGATAAGATATTTTTCGTTTTCCGAGCCACTAATTGCCGCGGTACATTCCTGGAGACGATTGAAGGAGGGAAAAACTTCTGGCTGACCGAGAAAGAGATTTTCCAATTACCCAATCTTTTTGACGGTTTTAGCGAAACCTTTAAAATAGAAGCTACGGCCGGCAAAAATCCGATTTTTCTTGAAAGGAAATATAAGGTATCAGGCTACTAACTTTTGTTTTGAGATGAATGTTTTGTTTCCTGCGGAAAGGCAGGAATTGTTTTTTTGCGCTGATAGCGTTAAATAGAACAATATGAATCAGAAACTGCGTCTTCAAAGGGAAATTCGCTGGTTGATGGGGGAAAAATATCCGCGGGAAACGGCGATAACGCCGGATATAGAAAAAGACATCGGACGACTCAAAAAAGGGGAGCCGGTGGATTATGTCATTGGTTTCAGCCATTTTTTGGGCTGTAAAATTGATTTATCTTTACGACCAATGATTCCCCGGTCAGAAACCGAATTTTGGGTAGAACAAACAATTACCGAGATTAAAAATAGTCAACCACCCACCGTCGCCCAAGGCTTTGGCGATGTACTACCCGCCTTCGTCCGTCTTGGGCGGACTACGGCGTGGCGAAGGAAAAATAACTACCAACTACCAACTACAAACTACAAACTGATTAAATGTTTAGACATTTTCAGCGGTTCCGGCTGTATCGGCATAGCCGTTTTAAAGCATTTGAAAAACGCCAGAGTTGATTTCAGCGAGAAAGACGAGAAATTTTTGCTGCAGATTAAAATAAACCTTGAGCTCAATAGAATACCAGCAGAAAGATGGCGGATTATCAAAAGTGATGTTTTTCAGAATATCAGGGGAAAATATAATTTTATCTTTGCCAATCCGCCGTATGTGGCGAAAAAAAGAATCAATAAAATTCAGAAATCAGTTTTGCAATATGAACCAAAAAAAGCCATTTTTGGCGGAAAAGATGGTTTGCTTTATATCCGTCGTTTTTTGAAAGAAGCAAAAAAACACCTGAAGCCCGGCGGAATTATTTTTATGGAATTTGACGCACCGCAAAAAAAAGAAATTAGCGAAACATTAAAGCGGTTAGGCTATCAACATTATGAGTTTCGTAAGGACCAATACAACAAATGGCGTTACCTTAAAATAACTATAAATAATAGTAGAACCTTTTTTGGATATTAACTTCCCACCACCGACGATGAAAAAAGGAGGAAGAATGTCTTCCTCTTTTTTGATAAGGGGGGAGTTTTCATATAGACCACAGCGAGAAGGGTTCTCGTCTGTTTGGAAATAAAAAGCACTCGGTAGCGGATTCTGTTCCGTCAGGCGAGCGCTTTTGCGATTCTGCGGTCGACTCAAGTTAGACCCTCTCGAGGTAGCCCCGGAAGAGTTTGAGAATCTCAATCATCCTTAAGGGATAGAGGAAGCAGCTTGGACCCAGCCAGCGCGGGTCCACCTCGATGACGCAGGGAACATCGCCGTAGAGATTCATTCCCTGCTTAATGAGTTGGAACATCTGTCCCAGCTCTGTTTCCTTTCCTTCAAGAACACCCAAGAGCTCGTCCTTGTTCAGGGGCTGGAGATGAAGAAGAGCGGCCCAGCGGAGAAGTACGAGAACCAAAGCATCCCAATTGGGAAAGGCTTCCCGGCTGTGCTTGGTATCGAGTACCAAGCACTTGCGGCCGATATCTTTGGCAAACTCTTCCCACTGCCAGAGTGCGAGATGGGGCTGTTGCCGTACTTCCACCAGAGCGCCTTGCCGGCCGTCCTCGGGATCATGACTGATCAGTTGAGTCTTGTTCCTTCCCGGCGTTTCCAGGAACGCTTTGACACGCTTCTGGCATTTGCTCGGACCGGGGAACATCAGGGTGTCTAATAAACAGTTCAGCCACCTTTCTCCGGGTCTGCGTTTACCAGGAAGCAGGTCGCAGAATTCTCTTGGCCAGCCCGGCTCGACATAGCCAATCGGCAGAAAGTCATTGGGCAGGTACCTCGGATTGATGCCCCGTAGAGGAAGCATTTGCCAAAACCACATTCCGCCTTCGCGAGCGCAGAGATCGGCCAAATCTAGACCGCCGGGCAACATTACCCACGGCAGGAAATAAGTCACCGATAATCCGAATTTCACCTCGCACCGTCCTTTCAGTGTTTTCTAGTCTTTTACCCAGCGTCTTGATAAGAGCTATAGTATGGACAGATTTTAACACGGATTATCTGAATGTCAACCGGCACGAGATATATCAACGAGAACCGTTTTCGTTGCTGGAAACGTTTTCGTTGTTGGAAATTCCCCTTATCAGAAAAGGAGGAAGACATTCTTCCTCTTTTTTTAGTCGGTGATGGGAGGTTAATAATTTAGTTATGCTCCAGGGCTGTTTTCTTTTTGTTATTTTTTTACTAAAATGGGATTATGAGCATTATCAAAGAGAGGGTTCACAATTTTCTTCTCCAGCATGAAGAAGACATGCAAGACGGGGTAAAATATTTGCGCGATGATCTGCAAGACCAAGAAGCTAAGACAATTTTTGACGCTGCCCGTTTTAACGGCAGCGCCGAGTTTGAGGATGATTACGATCGTGATTGGACCCTTCTTTATAATCGCGGCGATGGAACTTACACTCTGATTCGGCGCCAAGATGATGGGCGGTAAAGTAAAGAATAAACAAGTTCAATAAGATTATTAATAATTCATTTAAAAAAATGTTTAATCTAAACCAGGAAATCGAGAAGAAATTAGCCATGAGTATTATCTTAGGCTTTTTCCTTGTGGCCGCTGCGGTTATGTTTTTGAGTTACCTGATTTTTTCTTGCGAGCAGAAAATTTTATCGTGTGGCTCTACCACTTCGACATTGCCGCTGATCTCCCCCACGCCTACTTCTTCTCCAACAGCCGAACTGAAAGAAATAAAGAAATTTTCTTCCGAGGAAGAATTCAAGACATATTTAGCTCTTGTTTCCGAGAGCACTGAAACGGGTATCAGTTATGATGGGGCTAGACTGAAAGCGCCCGCGGCCGAGCCGATGCCTCTAACCGGGGAAGAGGCGGCTGTGCCGGAACGAGTTTCCGAGACCAATGTTCAGGTGGCGGGCATTGACGAGCCGGATATTGTGAAAACAGACGGCAAGGAAATTTATTTTTCGCCCGGCCATAATTGGGTTTACTGGCGCGAGCCGATGGTCTGGGAAGAAGAAAGTCGGCTTGCCCCGTCATATTATGAAGAACCAAAGTTGAAAATGCTAAAGGCTTTTCCACCAGCTGACCTAAAGCTTGATGCCGAGATTAAAGAGAAGGGGGATTTATTGCTGGTAAAAAACATTTTGCTTGTTTTTTCCGACA
>Ga0209609_10001634_pt1 | contig 12992 bp, 9 predicted proteins | sample LakKivw325mmetaG_FD_184136 | JGI IMG/M metagenome (GOLD analysis project Ga0209609, IMG submission 184136) | Anoxic lake water microbial communities from Lake Kivu, Rwanda to study Microbial Dark Matter (Phase II) - Lake Kivu water 325m metaG... | ecosystem: Environmental > Aquatic > Freshwater...
GATCACGGCCGACTGGGGCGGGCGGACGGCTCCCTCGGCGGGGGCACTGTATCCACTGGAGGTGTACGTGGCTACTGTGGAGGGCGTGTACCACTACCTGCCCCAGGGACACCGGATGGAGGTGGTGTCCTCATCCGATGTCCGGCAGGCGCTGTGGAGGTCCGCCCTGTTGCAGGACTGGGTCCGAGAGGCCCCAGCGGTCTTCGTCATCGCCGCCGTGTATGAACGCACCGAGCGCAAGTACGGCTCCCGAGCCGAGCGGTACGTCAAGCTGGAGGCGGGCCACGCCTGTCAGAACCTGCTGCTGCAGGCCGTGGCCCTCGATCTGGGTGGTGTGCCGGTGGGCGCCTTCGACGACGATCAGGTCCAGGCCGTCTTGGGACTGGCCGCCGACCACGAGCCGCTGTACCTGGTCCCAGTGGGGCATCCTCAATAGACGGGAAGGCAGGGTGCGGTCCTCAATGTCCCTAAGTGTCGTGATTCTCACCAAAGACGAGGAACAGAACATCGCTGACTGCATCGCCAGCGTGCAGTGGGCCGACCAGATCGTGGTGCTGGATTCGGAGAGTGGTGATCGCACGTGGGAGATCGCTCGAGGGATGGGGGCCACAGTGTACACGCGCCCCTTCCGCGATTACGCTGACCAGCGGAACGCGGCGCTGGGAATGGTGGACAGTGATTGGGTGTTCTTCGTTGACGCCGATGAACGGGCCACGCCGGAGCTGGCGGCTGAGGTCCGGCGGGCGATGGAGGACAATTCAAAGGCGGGCTGGTGGGTGCCGCGGCACAATGTCATCTTCGGACGGGTCATCCGCCACACCGGGTGGTACCCCGATTATCAGCTTCGGCTGCTCAGACCAGGGTACGCCCGCTATGACCCCGCCCGACCCGTGCATGAGCTCGTGATCCTGGATGGGGAGGCGGGGTACCTGAAAAACCCGCTGATCCATTACAACTACCGCACACTGGCGGAGTTCAGGGAGCGGCAGCAGCGCTACACCGCCTACGAAGCCCAGGCCCTTCTGAAGGAGGGGATTCGCCCCCGAGGGCGTAACTTCATCCTGCAGCCGCTCAGGGAGTTCCGCCGCCGCTACTTCACCTTGCAGGGCTATCGTGATGGGGCTCACGGGCTGTTGTTGAGCCTGCTCATGGCCTGGTACACCTTTCAGCGCTACCGTCTGCTTCGCACCCTATGGCGGACTCACAGTTGACCGGAAGCCCCAATCGTGGTATACTTGAGGACAGTTTCTCGTCGAGAGGCCCGCTTTTAGTGGCCCGAGATCAGGTAGAGGATGGATAGTCAGACGCGCTTGAATGCGCCCGTTCTGGTGTTGAATCGAAACTACCAGCCCATCCACGTCTGCAACGTCAAGCGGGCGGTGATCATGCTCTTTGTGGGCAAGGCGGAGGTGGTGGAGAATGGCAGGGGGGTTATCCGTACCCCTTTCAGTGTCTTCCCCTGCCCCTTGGTGATCCGCCTGGCCTACATGGCATATTGCCCTCGCCCCCGGGTGCGACTCGCCAAGCGGGAGATCTTCCGGCGGGACAATTACACCTGCCAGTACTGTGGCCGGGAGAGCCGCAACCTGACCGTGGATCACGTCATCCCCCGCCATCTGGGAGGTGAACACGACTGGGGCAACCTGGTGAGTGCTTGTCCGGCCTGCAACCTCAAGAAGGGGGGACGGACCCCCCGAGAGGCAGGGATGTCCCTCCTGCGCAAGCCACGGGAGCCCTACGCCAGCGCCGACTACCTGTTTGGCCGGTACCTCTCCAACAACGAGGAGTGGCGGAAGTTTATCGTGGGGTGGTAGGCACAGCGTGTGAAAAGGGAATAGAAAGCGAAACAGGCCCTTGTGTGTATAAGGGCCTGTTTGAGTTTAAGGGGTGAGAATGGCCTGGAGCTCAAGCCTCGGAGCTCCGATTGACTTCCTCCCCCGTCGTGGCCAACTCCAACTGGCGACGGTAGAGCTGGCTGTAGAGGCCACCACGACGCATCAACTCTGGGTGATCTCCCACCTCGATGATGCAGCCATCCTCCAGGGCGATGATCTTGTCCGCGTTGCGGATGGTGCTCAGCCGGTGGGCGATGACCAGGGCGGTGCGGCCCTTCAGCACCGATTCCAACGCCTGCTGGATCAGGTACTCCGCCTCAGCGTCCACTGAGGAAGTGGCCTCGTCCAGAATGAGGATGCGTGGGTCGGCCAGGATGGCCCGTGCCAAAGCCAGCCGCTGCTTCTGGCCGCCGCTTAACCTGATGCCCCGCTCGCCGATGTCGGTATCGTAGCCCCGGGGCAGGACCTCGATGAAATCGTGGGCGTAGGCAGCCTTGGCCGCAGCGATGAGCTCTTGTTCGGTGGCGTTGGGCTTGCCGTAGAGCAGATTCTCGCGCACGGTGGTGTTGAAGAGGAAGGTGTCCTGCAGCACCACCGCCACCTGTCCCCGCAGGGAGGCCAGCTTGACTCGTCTCAGATCGTAGCCGTCCACGGTGACCCGCCCGTGGATGGGATCGTAGAAGCGGCAGAGCAGATTGGCGATGCTGGTCTTGCCCGCGCCGCTGGGGCCGACGAGCGCCACTACCTCGCCGGAGGCCATCTGGAAGGTGACGTCGTGCAGCACTTCATCGCCCGTGCCGTAGCGAAAGTGCACGTCGTCGAAGGCTACCTCACCTCGGAGGGGCGGCAGTTCTGCTGCATCGGGTGCATCCTCGATATCCGTCGTCTGATCCAGCAGTTCAAAGATCCGCTCGCCGGCGGCGATGGCCTCTTGGAAGACGTTGTCTATCTCGGTCAGGCGGTGAATGGGCTGGTAGAAGGAGGTGACGTAAGAGAGAAAGGCGACCAGCGTGCCCAGGGACAGTTCGCCGCGCACGGCCATCGTCGCCCCGGCACCCAGCACCATGACGGTGCCGATGGAGGCCACGAAGCGCAGGGCGGGGAAGAAGGTGGACCAGTAACGAATGGACTGCACGCGGACCTGGTAGTAGTTCTCGCTCTCTGTGGTGAAGCGGTCCAGCTCCCGATCCTCCTGGCCAAAGGCCTGGATGACTTGGATGCCGGACAGGTTGTCCTGGAGCCGGGCGTTGATGTCGCCCAGCCGGTCACGCACGCGCCGGTAGATAGGGCGAACGCGGGCGTTGAAGTGGCGCAACGCCACAGCCAGCGCCGGCACCGGCAGGAGCACCAATAGCGCCAGTCGCCAATCCAGCAGAAAGAGGATGACGGCCGAACCAGCCAGCCGCAGCAGGTCCACAGCCGTCAGTGCCGAGCCATGGGTCACGAAGTGCTCCAGGGCGTTGACGTCGTTGGTCACGCGGGACATCAGCTCGCCGGTGGAGGTGCGCTCGAAGAAGGACAGCGACAGCCGCTGCAGGTAGGCGTAAAGGTGCACCCGCAGGTCCAGGATGAACCGCTCGCCCAGCGTGTGGCGGATGTAGGAATCGCCGATGTCCACCAATTGTTGCAGTGCGTACACGCCTACCAGCGATCCGAGGAGAGCACCAAGTCGGCTCAGGTTGCGCTCTCCGATGACCTCATCCACGATGGTTTTTTGGAAGAGGGGGGGCATCAGCTCCAGGCCCGTTAGACTCAGCAGTAGGCCAGCGCTGAGCAGCAGGGTCCTCCAATAGGGTGTGAGAAACAGAAAGAGCCGTTTCAAGACTCGCATAGACGGCCCCCTCCGCTGGCTTTGGTGAATTTAGGGGGGTAGTTGGTGATGGCCACGATGACCTCTACAGTTCTCCTTTGTAGGTGGACGACCAGCCGAACAGCTTGCGCAGCCGCTGCGAGGGGTTGAACTTGAATACCCAGCTATCTCGCTCCGGCCGGACGTAAAACGTGCCGAAGTTGCGCAGGGAGACACACTCCCTCTGCTTCAGTGCCTGGTAGATTTCCTCCAGGGTGGCGTCAACGATCTCCTCAACGGTGCCTGTGCCTTTGACCACCCGGTCCGACACGCGGCGGACCAGTTCTTGCTTGTCAATTCGGTTGCTCATAGTTCCCCCTGAAACGCTGCATCAGCACCGCCTCGTTCAGCCACTCCAGTTCCGCCACCGACTCTGCCTGCAGGCGGCGGGCCTCTTCAATGTGGGCCACGATGCAGCGCTGTTCGGCGAGGGCAGTTTGGAACACGAACAACGCGAAAGGGCGCGAAACACGCGAAAGCCTTTTGTGTCCTTTCGTAGGCTTCGTGATCCAAACGCTCTCCGCTCACAACTCCCTCCGAAACACCCGATCCAGCACTGACGGCAACAGCGCATAGTTTCTTGGGTCAGCGTAGATCCAGCCCATCCACAGTCCCATTCCGGCCCACCAGCACAATCTGAATTCCTGAACGGACGACAAGTGGAGTCTTTCGCCACCTATCGGTGAGTTTGCGAAGCCAGGTGAGTGAGGTACGGCGACAATCGGAATGTCATTCGCATCCACCTGCTCTACTGTAATGACTTGCCCCAGTGCTCCACGGAGAATCGGGTACTCTCGACTTCCAGGTTTCTTAACCAGCGGCCCTCCCTTGCACTCAGCGCGGACGCGCTTGGCGCCCACAGTAACAACAACGTCACCCATCCCCGGCCTTGCCTGGATCTTCAGCCGTTGGCCACCCCTTTCGTACCATCCTTGCCAGTCGTTCTTTCCCATCTGCCTCACCTGTTTCCACCCCATATCGAGGAGGAATGCTGCAATGGGGAAGACTTCGGCCCGGTGAACCCTTACCTGGGCCCCATCAATAGCCACCTCTGCGACATCCTGGCTATCAGGAAGTGCCAGGAGGTAAAACGCCAAGCGTAGGGTGACCTCAGCCTCGGGCATTCGATCTTCCGGTAGGGAATACTCCATCACAACTACTCCCAAAACGCCCGATCCAGCACTGCCCTACTCAGCCACTCCAACTCCGCCGCCGACTCGACCTGCAATCGCTTCAGTTCCGCTACCTGTGTCTGCACGCCGTCCACTAGGTGGTAACCTGAATTGATAGGCCCGCTGCAAATATCCAAAGGGTTTCAGTCAGAATGCTTGTGCCCGATGCCTGGCTAACTCATTGGGCCGAGCCTCAGCAGGTGCATAAATGATGTCTATAGGCCAGCCGCCTGACTGAGGTCCTCTACCACTACCTGCCCATCAACCAATCTGATATGGTGAGGGAAGGGGTTCTCCGGAAATGCCCCGTCGGGGGCAACCAAGAAGATCTGGTCAAAGCGCTCGGCCAGTTCGCCCCGTGTGAGTAGCTCGACGAGTGCGCCACGCCGCTGCGCGTCAAAACCGGCCGTTGGTTCATCTAGAAAGATGAATCCAGGTCGGGCACCTCTCTCCTGTGGAAGTGCAGCGAGTGCGAAGCCTAGGCGCAGTGCCAGTGAGAATTGATCCTGCGTTGCGCTAGAGTAGATGTCCTTTTCCACGTACTCGCGCGCTTGTGCATCCCACACCCGCATCTTATACGTCCCTTCATCAAGCTCAGCATCATGATAGCGGCCGGCAGTCAGCAGAGGTAGCATCGCACGCATGTGGTCAAGCGTGCTTGGCAGAACCGCCTGAAGGATGTTGTCTCGAACACGCTCGACAATCGGTGCGGCCCGCTGGCAGATGGCCTTGCGTAACTCGAGATGCTCTACCTCGGTGACGCAGGCTGCTTCGTCCAGAGTCGCGCCACCCACATGTAGCTCTGTTTCCAGCCGTTGCACTTCATCGCCAAGGCTGCGGAGTCGTGCTACAGTATCAATCCTTTGCTTTTCCAACCACCCTCGATCAGATGCCATCAGTGTTCCAAATTCTGGGAACACCTCGGCTATCGCTTGACGATCCAGATCGCTCTGAGCTTCGGCTCCGAGTTCGCGGAGTAGTTGGCTGGCTCGCTGTAGCCGCGAACGGTGCTCCTGTTCTGCCCGACTCGCATCAGCCTCCGCCCTAGATGCTGCGCTTGCAGCCTGCTCGCGCTTGGCCTTGATTTGTGAGAGATCGTACCGTGTCCGCTCGGTGCGGACTGTCTTCAGCAGCTCGCTCTCCATTTCGGGATTCAGCGGGCCCATTGGCAGATCTGCAGCCGCAGCTACCGTGCCCAGTTCTTCATGCCAGGTAGCAATGCGCTGCTCGTGGCCTTCGATTTCTTTTAGTAGACGCTTGCGCTCAACTTGCCGGGCTTCACGCTGCTTCACCCGTTGCTGCAAGTTTGTGATTACCTGACCAAGAGCAATCAGCCGCTTCTCAATCTCCCGTTGTGCAGCGGTCGCATCATGCGGAAGGGTGTATAGATCTAGCGAATCGCGTTCGGCTTTCCACGCCAGGTCAATCCGCTCGTTAAGGGCTCCAATGCCATCCTCTAACTCGGTTATGACTACCCGAACAGCATCCGTATTCGCAAGGCCCTCATCAACAAGAGCACGCGCAATGCCCTGCTCCCTGCTCCGCACTTGCTCGGCTAGCCGAGCGATCTGGATGTCCAGCTCATGGACACATCCTTCAGCTGTTTCCACCTCTTTCATCAAGTCTGCCACGCTCCAACCTTCGGGCAGAACAGACGCCAGTTCGTCTGCTTGGCTCTTCAGCTCATCCATTTGGCCCTGGAGTTCAGCATATCGTGCCTTTATCTCATCAATGGTCTCGTGCACATTGCTGGGATCAGGAACCCCTTCACGAAGAAACTCACCGCTAATCCGACGCTCTTCGGCGTTTGTCTGCTCCTGGATCTTGGTTGCCTGCATTTCCAGCTGACGAACTTCCTCACGTGTCCGCTCCATGGCCTCGCCAAGCCCTTCAATCGTCCACCCTTGAGGCAACTCTTTCTCCAGTTGCTCCACCAGTGCCTCAGCCGCCTCCACGCTTTGGGGCTCAGCAAGCCCAAGAGCCTCAAGCCGTGCTCGGCATCCTACTAGGTCGGGGAGGTCCTTGCCTAATAGTGTCTGTTGTCTGATCCGCTCATCCCTGGCCTGTCTTTCATGTTCACCTGCCTCGTTGTCCGCCGCGTCGCGTGTCGCCAGAGCGCTCTTGCGTTTAGTCCAACCCAACAACGCAAATGCCAGTCCAAGGCCTACCGAAAGGGCACCGAAGATAGTCAACGCCAGATGAATGCGTGTGAACGACAAGATAGCCAAACCGAGTATCAGCAGAATGGCACTGCCGCCTAGTAGCAGAGTTGCATAAGTTGCCTTCCTGCGAGCTATGAACTCTCGCTTGCGGGCTGTAGCTGCTATGTTTTCGTGCCCTTTGATGATTTCGTCTGACCTATGACGGGCTTCCAGTTCTCGCGAGGCGGTGATCCAACTGCATAGCGCATAGATTTCCTGTGCTCGCCGATGGTGGCCTGCTGCTTCGTCTAATTGCGTCTTGGCCCCAGCAATCAACCGCTCCAGCGATGTCAATTCTGCTTTGGGTATGGCCAGTGCCTTAGCCTGATTCGTCAATTCGATCAGCCGGGCTTCTCTGGCAGCTTCAGAGCCAACAATTCTTTTTAGCTCCTCGATTTGGCTGACCAGCCCCTCAACCTGTCGGCCTAGCGACCACAGATCCTTCGACTGGTCGCGATGGTACTGAGCTTTCTCCAGTTCTCCACGCAAATCTGCAAGCTCTTGCTTGGGCTTTTCCAATGCCTCTGACTCAGAGACAAGTGCTTGTAGACGTCCTCGACGAGCCTGGGACTCATTTCGCCTGTTCTCCAATTCTCCAAGAGCAGTGAGTCGCTCAACCAGTGCTGCCAGGTTGTCACTTTCTGCGCGTCGCGCTGGCATAATCTCGTGTTCTATCCGGTCAAGTTCGTTGAGTTCAGTGTCGATTACAAGGATGCCCTCAGATCGTTGGCGTATAGTCCCTCGGCTCTCAAGGATTCGGTCCAACAATTCCGCAGCGCGGTCGAGCGCCCCAATACGCCAGATTTGCCCATTCAGCAGATCTCGCAAACTTGCTTGCTCTCGCATACGATTCCAGAACTGCTTGGCCACTTCCACCTGCCGGTCTGCTTCGTCCAATTCGGCGTGGATTTCCACCAGCCGGAGCTGCCTCTCGATCGTCTGGAGCTCGCACTCCGCCTTAGCTCGTAAGTGCATCACCTCAGCCAGTCGCCGTCTATTTCGAGCCGTCGTGAGTTCAAGCTCCTCCCGTGACTTCCAGGTGAAACATTCCTTTAACCGGGTAAGACGATCCAGGTCGAGTAACTTAAGCAGGACAGCCTGTCGTTTGTCTCGGCCAACTTCTTCGAGTTGGCCGAGTTTCTTCTGTTGAACAAAGCATGAGGCGAGTAGTGCTTCCCCATCGAGGCCATTCAGTTGCACCAGCACCTCTTCATTGACCCTGGTTATGCCACGAACCTGTTCGGTGGCTCCGTCGGGGTTTTCGATGAACAAACGCGCATCGGTGGCTCGTCCTCGGCGCAAGCGACGCTCAACCCTTAGCCGAACATCTCCTGAAACAAGACCGAGTTCGACAAACGCCTCCGGCAGCCCTATCCCGATCAGACTATCCATCTGGCCTCGCCCTCCACCGCGCATGACCAGACCCCGCCCGTACAATGCTGTATATACGGCCTCAAAGAGAGCAGACTTCCCTGCCTCATTGAGCCCCTCGATGAGCACACAACACCGCGTGGGGAAAGTTAGACTGATGTTCCGCAGTTGCTTGAAGCCGTCCACTCTGAGGTGGGTTAAGCGTATCATCGTCAGACCTCGTGCGATTCTTCCAGCGCAGACAGCAATTCTTGTCTTGTCGCTTCGAGCACTTCACGTTCGGCCGGGTCTACTGTCTGCATCAGGTAGTGGCTAACAACGGCATTCACTTCGTCCCGGATGGAGCGACGAGGTGGCCCCATCACCCTGCCATCCACGCTGAAACGGACCGCCAAGCGAGTCAGGTCTGTTTCAAAGAAGCAGAAAAGGCGACGGGCATGATCTTCAATTGTGGTCAGATTCAGCCTCATGTAGGCATCACGGGAGATCACTCCATCCATCACCAAGCGAACCAGTTTGTCAGGATCAGACTCAGTAGCCAGTCGTGCCAGGATGATTTCGGTTGGATCGCCAGACTCCAGGTCGGAAGCTTGAATAACAACCTCAGTCCGAGGTTGAGGTGGCACACTTTCGTGCCTCACCACCGCATCACCCTGGCTGTGGGCTTCAATTACGGCAAATCCCGGCTTCACCACTCCCAGGTCGCCATAGTCCATCCACTCCGTCGAACCCGGAATAACCACATGCTTGTTACCCACGACAAAGGAGGCAAACCGATGGGCGTTGCCAGCGATGACCAAATCAACCTCCTTCAGACACTCGAGAGCATGGCGGTGAACGATAGCGATGTTGGCATCGGGGTAAACCGTGCCCTCAATAGGAGCATGAATCACCAGAATCCGCACATCAGCACCCTGGCCGTCGAAGGTGACGCTTTCCAGAGGATCATGCTCGGGACCAAGATTAACGTTGGGGGTAAACCCGCCAATGGCTACCTGTAGCCCATCGGCCTCGAACACTATTGGGTGCACGACTGGGTTATCAGGCAAAAGCTGGTCAAAAAAGGTCAAAGCATCCAGCTCGGCATAGACAGCAAGGGGGAGATAGCCGCCTTCCTCGGTTGCGCTACGGGGTGTGTCGTGATTGCCCCCGACAGCAACAACACGCACGCCTGCCCGTTCCAGGTCGCGCAGGCACTTAGCCAAGTAAATCCGGTCTGGGTTACGGGGATTTGGCGTATCAAACACGTCGCCAATCAATACCAGCAGATGAGCGTGGTTCTCGATAGCATAGTCAATGACTTGGCCAAGGGCATGACGCAGGCGATAGCGGCGTTCATCCAACGTGCGCGCCGGCATACGTGCGTAGTAGCGACCCAAATGATTGTCAGCCGTGGCAACGATACGCAAGCTCATAGACGTACCTGTCGACGTGGCAAGACGGGCGGCGAGCCTTGAGATCGGCCACCTGTCCAGGCATTGGCGGCGACGAAGTCCTCAAAGCGTGTGAGCACTTGAACGAGCAGCTAGGTTACCTGATTTGAAAGTTCAAGCAATGGGAACAGATACAAGTCACGCGTACTATCGGGCAATCCTGCAGCCCGCAGCAGTAGGACGATCTGTGAAAGAGTCATATAGCGATAGCCGACACCTATCGGGTAGCCCCATTCCAGAGCGCGTCCATACACCTTGAACGGCAGAGGCTTAGGCAACTCGGTCAGGTTGTCCATCATAAACAACGCACGTACGCCGTTTTGTGCATCCCAGAACGAATCGAACTCCCTTTTCGTTGGTGGGTCGATCGTATTCGCACGATACATCGTCCAGATGCGCTCGCGTTCCGCCACACGCTCATTGGCTTCTGCTGTTTGCTTGTGTCCGACGACGAATTGACTCTCGCGGAACGAGGCAAGCAGACGTAAGTTCTTGTCCGAATGGACAAATACAGGTGCGCCTGCAGGGAGCACAGGCGGCGAGTCGTAGAGCAAGAATGCCAATGGCTCACGACGCACTCCCCAGTTCTTCACGAAGTAATCGGCGAACACAGCGTCACACTTGGTCCACAAACCGAATGGTGCATCCAGCACCGGCGCTTCGCCCCCAATGATGCGGCCCAATGCTGCCTCTAGCACGCGGTCGTCGCTTGGTGCGAGCAGACGAATTGTTTGAAGTGACTGCCCGATGCTGGCACCAAACTGGATAGGTCGGCGACTATCGAACTCAAATGCGCGAAGCAAACCTTCGGAAGGAAATTTCTTGCCTAAATCATGGCTACGTGTACGTTCAGCGACAACGGCGAACTCTCCAAATACACGCGCTAATGAACTATCAGGCAGGTTGCGCTGAAGCGCGTCAACATGGAGCACACCCACGAAGTAGTATTGTTGGTCCTCAGGGCATCGTGACACAAGCCACAATCTGTCGCCAGTATTGAGCGAGTGTAGCCGTTCTTGTCTTGAGTTGAACGTCAAAGGATCGGCTGCGAAGAAACCGCGCCCATCCAAACCACTCGCATAATTGTCCCACCGTATGAACGTGATTGCGCTTGACATGATGGTCCTCAAAGAACAGAGACTAACCCTGGTTCTCGCCAGTAGGCGGCCAGGTCGGCGAAAGGCAGGTCGCGGTAGGCAGGCACGGCGGCCCAGCCCTCCATGTAGTCTTTCAGGTTGTCCACCAGCGGGAAAAGAAAGGCTTCTCGCTTCACTCTGTGGCGCAGCAGGTCGCGGGAGAAGCCCAGCCGCTCCAAGGCCCGCACCATCGTCTGCCATTTGCGGCGGGGGCCGGTGCCAAAACCGCCTCGGGTGGAGATGCCCTGGCTTTCCAGAAACTCCCGAAACAGCGGATAGAGTTCCATCAGGTGGAAACTGCCATAACCGTCAGTGTAGCCCAGGGATTCGGCAATGAGAGTGCTATTGTAACGCAGGCGGTTGTAAAGGCTGCTTCGGCCAAAGGCACTGGTGGTGGTCAGGGCGACAAGATGTGCCGGCAAAATTCTCCCTTCCATCTCCGTCTTGCGCCCGCTATACTTGCGTCGGTAAGCGGCGCGCACCTCATTAGAGGCAGCAGCCAGGGCTACCAGTTTGCCCCCCAGCAGACGGTCGTAGGGTGAAACAGCCCCCAGTGTTTGGATGTCCATTGTTTGGTTGACCAGCTCGACTTTGCGACCCTCAGGGTACTTGAAGAGTTGATCACGGGCAGGGAAGCTCAGCGGGGGAGATTGCAGCGCCAGGATGCCGATGAGTTTGCCATTGTACTCATCTAGAAGTCCTTTTCACCGTCTGGAAGCCGGAGCTCCCCATCATTCACGTCGAAGCCTAGATGCTCCAGCTCGGCTAGCACTTTAGCCCGGAGTTCATCGGCCTGCAACACAAACACCTCCCAATAAAAGCCAGAACTTGCCGAATAACTCAATTATATCATCTATATCATTTACCCAATGACCGACAATTACATCTTCCGCAACTTCCTCATGCCATCATCCTATCAGTCATCTATCTACAGCCATCGTTCTCTACCAAGATTGGCCAAGTCGACAAAGGGTCAGTCACAGCCCTAGCGGTTGTTCGCCCTACCACCGACAGACTCCATTTTCAACTCAAAGCATCGTAGTGGATGATACAAGGGGGCCCCCCTCTGATGATCCGAGACGAAGCCCCTTTCCGAGACGGGGAGAGTGGGATTCGAACCCACGGTAGACTGACGCCTACAACGGTTTTCGAGACCGTCCCGATCGTCCACTCCGGCATCTCCCCACAAGTATGACATGGCAAAGCCAAGGGCCATTTGTCGCTGCGCTCCCCACGGCATCGGTTATGTCACTATGGAGCTATTATAGCATGGGCTTCGCAGAGAGCAAGTGCCCTTGCCGCAATCATCCCAAAGATGGTATAATAGTAACGCAGCTAGCGGTCAGCCTTCAGCCGATAGCTGAAGGCTTGTGGCTATGGGGGATTTCATGCGCTGGCGATTTCTTCTGCTCATATCGGGTATCGTCTCAATTATAGGAGGTTGCGCCCTCTGCGCTCACCTGCTCCTCCCCCTGCCCGACCCATTGGCGCAGCGGGCGAGTTCGCCCACCACCCAAATCTACGACCGCCACGGCCAACTCCTCTACGAGGTGATTGACCCCCACACAGGCAAGCACACACCGCTGCCGCTGGCGGAGATCCCGCTGATCCTCCAGCAGGCGACCATCGCCACCGAGGACGCCTCTTTCTACACCAACCCCGGCGTAGACCTAAGGGCCATCCTGCGCGCGGTGTGGATCAACCTGCGGGGCGGAGAGGTGCTCTCCGGCGGAAGCACCATCACCCAACAGGTAGCCCGCAACCTGCTGCTCTCGCCCCAGGAACGCGTTCAGCGCACACTGACGCGCAAGCTGCGGGAGTCCATCCTGGCCTGGCAGTTGGCACAGCGCTATTCCAAGGACCAGATCCTGGAACTGTACCTGAACGAGACCTACTATGGCAACTTCGCCTACGGCGTGGAGGCCGCAGCCCAGGCCTACTTCGCCAAGTCCGCCGCCGAGCTGGACCTGGCCGAGGCAACACTCATCGCCGGGC
>Ga0209609_10001635_pt1 | contig 12991 bp, 6 predicted proteins | sample LakKivw325mmetaG_FD_184136 | JGI IMG/M metagenome (GOLD analysis project Ga0209609, IMG submission 184136) | Anoxic lake water microbial communities from Lake Kivu, Rwanda to study Microbial Dark Matter (Phase II) - Lake Kivu water 325m metaG... | ecosystem: Environmental > Aquatic > Freshwater...
AAAGGTGGCGGCCACAGGATGGCATCTGCTTACTCTGATACTGGTAGTATGAGAACTGTGATTAATAATTTAAAAAAATATATAAAAGAAAATATCTAGTGTATTGTCCCACAAATAACTTGACAATTATGAATTTATTTAATATAATTCATAATATGTGGAATAAAGCATCAGCTCTAGCTGTTACTCAAGATCAAAAAGCAATACTTGAAAAACTAATACGTGGGAAAAATACCCCACAGAAATTAGTTTTGCGCTCATCAATTATCCTAAAATCTTCTGAAGGTACTTCAAATAATACTATTGCCAAAGAACTTAATATATCTAGACCAACAGTTCTACTGTGGCGAGATAGGTTTAAAAGCAAGGGAATAGCAGGACTTGAAAAAGATGGTCCTCGTCCAGGCCGCAGACCCAAAGTATCATCTGAGAAGATAAAACAGGTTATAAATGCAACACTTCATACTAAGCCTCCTGCTGCAACACACTGGAGTACCCGAACTATGGCAGAAGCTCAAGGACTTAGTCGCATGACAGTTCAGAGAATATGGAGTAGTTCTAACTTAAAACCTCATCTAACGAAGACTTTTAAGTTAAGCACTGATAAACATTTTGTTGAAAAATTAACAGATATTGTGGGACTTTATCTCAATCCACCCGATAAAGCAATTGTTTTAAGCATAGATGAAAAAAGCCAGATACAGGCACTGGATAGAACTCAGCCAATCCTTCCTCTGCGTCCTGGCCTGCCTGAGGGTTTTACACATGATTATAAACGCAATGGTACAACTACACTTTTTTCTGCGCTTAATGTTCTTGATGGTAAAGTAATTGGTAAATGTATGAAAAGGCATCGACATCAAGAATTTTTAAAATTTTTAAAGCTAATTGATGACAAATATCTTGATATAGACTTGCATCTTATAATAGACAATTACAGCACACATAAACATCCGCAAGTAAAGCGTTGGCTTACAAAACATCCTCGCTTTCATTTCCACTTTACTCCTACAGGTTGTTCATGGTTAAATCTGGTTGAACGTTGGCTTAGAGAATTAACCTGTAAGAGGATTCGCAGGGGAACATTTAAAAGTGTTGTAGAACTTGTTGCAGCAATTGATGAATATATAGTTGAAAATAATAAAAATCCTAAACCTTTTATATGGACAGCTACAGTAGAGAAAATTCTTGATAAAATTCATTATTGTAAAGAAGCGTTAGGGACAGTACACTAGATGAGCTACAAATAAAGCTTATCTATGCACTCTCAGCTCAGGCCAAAGGCAAAATTGAACGTCCGTACCGCTGGCTCCAGGACAGGATTGTACGTACCTGTGCAAGGGAAGGAATAAATAATATAACTGATGCAAGGAGAGTTCTTGCAGATGAACTTACCCGGTACAATAGTTATCAAGTCCACAGTGTAACTGGCGAGATTCCTGACATAAGATTCTACAGGGCCATTGATGACAAGAGATCACTTTTTAGGGAATTTGCAGTACCCAGCCCATTTGAATCAACAAAGGATATATTTGCTCTTCGCGCAGAAAGAACTGTAAATGCTTATAGAAAGATTTCATTAAATAGGCTCGAACTTTCTGTATCAGGGGTACCCTTAAGGGAAAGGGTGGCCTTAAGAATTGTACCTGATAAGAAGTCAGGGCTTTCAGAGGTCAGGTTCTGGTATAACAAAAAGCTTGTTGGTATACAGACAGTTAGGAATGAGGATTTAAATATTACTAATTTCTAATAAGGATATCCAGTCCACTTTTGATTTTTAAATTGTTAAAAAATAGTCCAGTTTTGATTCTTAAATGACAATTTAAAAGAAATAGTTGACTATTAATTTATATTTGATAAACTAATAGTTTGCGAGTTTTTCCTGGAAAAATTTACCAATGCTATTTTATATAGTTTTTTATCCAATGCATAGGTTTTTATATTGATTTTGTCGTAGCTCTTTTTTACTGCTTTATTAAACTTAGAATATAATAAAGAGGAGAATAAATTAATGCAAAAAATCAAAAAAATTCAGAGGTATAATTTTAGCAAAATCCCACAATTAATGAATATGCCCCACCTTCTGGATATACAGAGGAAGTCTTTCCAATGGTTCCTGGAAGAAGGACTCATGGAAGCTCTAAAGGATATTTCACCCATTGAAGATTTTACAGGCAATATGTCACTTGGGTTTTTAAACTATAATTTTGATGATGAGAATTCAACTCCAGACGAGTGTAAAATGCAGGATATGTCTTATACTGCTCCTTTGAAAGTTCTGTCAAGATTTATAAATAAAGAAACTGGTGAAATAAAAGAGCAAGAAGTCTTTATGGGGGATTTTCCTATGATGACTGAAAAGGGAACTTTTATAATTAATGGAACGGAGAGAGTGGTAGTATCTCAATTAGTCCGTTCTCCGGGAGTATATTTCGATACAGATATAGATAAGAAGACTGAAATAGACATATATATGTGTAAAGTTATACCTACTAGAGGTTCATGGATTGAGATTGAAACTGATAAAAGAAACATTGCCTATGTGAGAATTGATAGAAGAAGAAAGTTTTTACTTACTATTTTCTTAAAATCTGTAGGTTTTGGAAATAATGAAGACCTGCTAAACATTTTTGGGCCATATGATAAAAAAGGCTGTATTAAAAATACTCTGGAGAAAGATTTTACTGAAACTGAGGAAGAAGCATTAATTGAGATATATAAAAAATTAAGGCCTGGAGAGCCGCCAACAGTTGAAAGTTCCAGAAATCTTATAAACTCCTTATTTTTCAATCCAAAAAGATATGATTTTGGAAAAGTAGGGAGATATAAAATAGATCAAAAGCTAATGGAGGAAACTGATAAAAATATTTTAGACAGGCTTGGTACCATTAATGCCAAAATGGGTATAGATACAAGTGAGAAACATATCCTGAATTGTAAGGACATATTCTTAATAGTTAAATATCTGGTTCAACTTATGGGTGGTATAGGTGAAATAGATGATATTGACCACTTTGGCAATAGAAGAATCAGAAATATTGGGGAGCTCATACAAAATCAAGTAAGGATTGGTCTTTCAAGGATGGAAAGGGTTGTAAAGGAAAGAATGACCACCCAGGATGTTGATACAATAACCCCAAAATCTTTAATTAATATTAGGCCCTTAGTTGCCAGTCTAAAAGAATTTTTTGGCAGTGGACAGCTTTCGCAGTTTTTGGATCAAACCAATCCTTTAGCTGAAATTACTCATAAAAGAAGGCTAAGTGCTCTTGGTCCTGGTGGACTGAGCAGGGAGAGAGCTGGTTTTGAAGTGAGAGATGTTCACTCATCTCATTATGGGAGAATGTGTCCCATAGAAACGCCAGAGGGTCCTAATATTGGACTGATTGGCTCTCTGGCTACCTATGCAAGATTAAATGAGTATGGATTTATAGAAACACCATACAGAAAAGTTATTAATGGTAAATTGACCAATAAGGTGGAGTATTTATCTGCAGATAATGAAGAAAATTATGTAATTGCTGAGGCAACTGCAAAAGTCAGAAAAGACGGTAAATTTCTGGAAGAAAGAGTCATGGCGCATTCAGGTGATGAAATAGTCACTGTTGAACCGGGCACGATAGATTATATGGATATATCGCCAAGGCAAATTTTTAGTGCCGCTGCATCTCTTATACCATTTCTGGAGCACGATGATGCCAATAGAGCATTAATGGGTTCTAATATGCAACGTCAGGCAGTACCATTAATTGATCCTGAGCCTCCACTGGTAGGTACAGGAATGGAAGAAGAGGTAGCAAGGGATAGTGGAGTACTGGTTCTTGCCAAAGACGATGGCATAGTTGAAGAAGTATGCGCGGACCATATTAAGATAAATTACAAGGAAGAAAAGAACTATATTCATCGTTTGCATAAATTTAGAAGATCAAACCAGGGAACCTGTATAAATCAAAAGCCCATCGTAGAAGAAGGTGAAAAAGTTAAAAATGGTAGTGTAATTGCAGACGGGCCTGCAACCAGTGCGGGTGAACTGGCGCTGGGTAAGAACTTAAGAGTAGCTTTCATGTCCTGGGAAGGATATAACTATGAGGATGCAATTATTATTTCGGAGAGGTTGGTAAAAGAAGATATTCTATCATCTATTCATATTTCAAAACAGGAAGTAGAAGCCAGAACCACAAAGCTTGGAGCGGAAGAGATAACAATGGATATACCAAGTATAGGAGAGGAAGCTTTAAAAAATTTAGATGAACACGGAATTATAAGAATTGGAGCTGAGGTAAAACCAGGAGATATACTGGTTGGCAAGATAACACCAAAGGGTGAAACAGAGCTTACGGCAGAAGAAAAATTGTTGAGGGCAATTTTTGGCGAAAAAGCAAGGGAAGTCAGAGAGAGCTCCCTTAAATTGCCTCATGGTGAAGGCGGGAAAGTTTTAGATGTACAGCTATTTTCCAGAAAAAAGGGGCACGACCTTCCACCAGGAGTAAACGAGCTTGTCAGAGTATTCATTGCAGAAAAAAGAAAGATTTCCGTTGGTGATAAGCTTGCAGGGAGACATGGTAATAAAGGAGTCATATCAGTAATTCTTCCTGAAGAAGATATGCCTTATACTGAAGATGGTGAACCAATAGATATAATATTTAATCCTCTGGGAGTTCCTTCAAGAATGAATGTAGGCCAGTTACTGGAAGCTCATCTTGGCTGGGCAGCTTATAAAGGATGGAATAATAAAAAGGAGAATATTAGTAGAGACGGTCCTGTCTATGTTTCAACACCTATTTTCGAGGGAGTAAAAGAAGAGGATATAGTAAAACTGCTAAAGATGGCCAATCTCCCTGGGAGCGGAAAAACTGCTTTGTATGATGGCCGGAGCGGAGAGAAACTATCTGATAATATTACTGTAGGTCATGTATATGTAATGAAATTGCTTCATCTGGTAGATGACAAGATTCATGCAAGGTCTACTGGTCCATATTCTTTAGTTACTCAGCAACCACTGGGCGGTAAGGCACAATTTGGTGGTCAGAGATTTGGAGAAATGGAAGTGTGGGCATTGGAGGCTTATGGTGCTGCCTATGCGTTGCAGGAAATGCTTACTATAAAGTCAGATGATGTAACAGGACGTGTAAAGACCTATGAAGCAATCGTAAAAGGTGAAAATATAGAGAAGCCAGGAATTCCAGAATCATTTAAGGTGCTTATAAAAGAAATGCAGAGCCTGGCACTTGATGTGGAGGTATTATCAGAAGAAGGGAAGGAAGTAAAAGTATCGAGAGCTGAAGATGAGATTATGAAAACTGTGGAGGATTTAGGAATTGATCTTAAGGAAGAGAAAGATCTGGAAGACTGGAAAGTGAAGGAAACTAAAGAAAAGGATGGAAAAATAAAGAGAAAGAAATCAGAAGACGAGAAAGAAGAAAGTAACACTGAAGCGTCCAAAAAGAAAAAGGTAAGAAGTAAAAAATAAAATAAAATGATTAGTATTACTTAAGACTAATCTAATTAATTTGGAGGGATTTAGTAAATGGTTGTAAGTATAGATGTAAATAATTTTGATGCTTTAAAAATTGGGCTTGTTTCACCAGAAAAAATTAAATCATGGTCTAATGGTGAGGTTAAAAAGCCTGAAACTATAAATTATAGGACATTAAAGCCGGAAAAAGATGGGCTGTTCTGTGAGAGAATTTTTGGCCCCACCAAAGACTGGGAATGTTACTGCGGGAAATATAAAAGGGTGAGATTCAAGGGAATAATTTGTGAGAGATGTGGGGTTGAAGTAACCAGATCTAATGTAAGAAGGGAAAGAATGGGGCATATTGAGTTTGCATCTCCGGTTTCACATATATGGTTTTTCAAAGGAGTTCCCAGCAGGATGGGATATGTTCTGGATATCAGCCCCAAGGATTTAGAAAAAGTTCTTTATTTTGATTCCTATATTATAACCAGTATCAACAGAGAGAAAATAACTGCTGAAGAAGAGGAAATTAAAAAGTTGTACCAGAGGACTCTGGACAGGGCAAAGGAATTACACAAGCTAAGACTGGAAGAATTAAAATTAAATAAAGAAGATTTTATAAGTGAAAATAATGAAATTGGTGATAAAAAAAGTTTAATTGAAGTTCGGGAAGCAAATAAGGAAGTAGATGAAGATTTTAAAGAAGGTGAAAATTATATAGATGATAAGATTGTTGAAGAGGAAAAAATTCCTGAATTGGATTTAGAGGTAAAGAAAGCGAAAATCATCAAAGAGACAGAGATGCTCCTGGAAGAAGAGGAGGAAATATATCAGGAAGAAATTGATCTGATAAAAAGAGCTGATACTTTTTTCTTTAATTTAGAGGAAAAGATGCTGGTTTCTGACGAAGCTCTGTTTAAGAAAATGAAAGAAATTTATGGACAGTATTTTAAAGGTGGAATGGGGGCAGAAGCTATAAAAGAACTACTGAAAAATATTGATTGCAAAAAAGAAGTCGAGGACCTTAAGGAAACTGTGAAGAAGTCCAAAGGCCAGAAAAAAATGAGGAGTATAAAGAGGCTAAAAATATTATCTTCATTTATAGATTCGGACAATAAGCCTGAATATATGATTCTGGATATACTTCCCGTAATTCCCCCGGACTTGAGGCCAATGGTTCAGTTAGATGGTGGAAGATTTGCCACATCTGATTTGAATGACCTGTACAGAAGAGTTATCAATAGAAATAACAGGCTTAAGAAACTACTAGAACTGGATGCCCCTGAAATAATTATTAACAATGAAAAGAGGATGCTTCAGGAAGCCGTTGATGCACTTTTTGATAATGGAAGAAGAGGCCGGGCTGTAGTTGGTGCTGGAAACAGGCCACTTAAGTCTTTAAGTGATATGCTTAAAGGCAAACAGGGTAGATTCAGACAGAACCTTTTAGGTAAAAGAGTGGATTATTCAGGAAGATCGGTTATTGTAGTTAATCCTAATCTTAAACTGGAACAATGTGGGCTTCCAAAGAAAATAGCTTTGGAACTATTCAAGCCCTTTGTTATGAAGAAATTAGTTGATGAGGGATTTTCACAGAATATAAAGAGTGCCAAAACTATGGTAGAGAAAGAAAGTAATGAAGTCTGGGATATATTAGAAGAGGTAATTAAAAATCACCCTATCCTGCTTAACCGTGCACCGACACTTCACCGGCTTGGTATACAAGCGTTTATGCCTGTGCTGGTAGAGGGTAAGGCTATACAGATTCATCCTATGGTTTGTCCTGCATTTAATGCAGATTTCGACGGTGACCAGATGGCTGTTCATGTACCATTATCAAATGAAGCAAAAGCTGAAGCGATGATTTTGATGCTGTCTGTAAATAATATATTATCCCCTGCAAGCGGTGAACCGGTTGTCGTCCCCTCTCAAGATATGGTCCTGGGAATATATTATTTAACTTCAGAAAGAGAAGAATCAGAAGGCAAGGAGAGATTTTATAATAATCCCCAGGATGCTATTTTAGATTATGATTATGGTTTTATATCTTTACATGTACCTATTAAGGTGAAAATTGAGGAGAAAGTAACCAGGACAACAGTTGGAAGGATAATATTTAACGAATCGCTGCCCGAGGATTATAAATTTGTTAATAAAGAAATATCTAAAAAAGAACTTATTGCTATTATTGCTGAATGTATAGGCAGATTTCCTCAAAATGTTGTTACGGAAATGCTGGATGCAATCAAACAAACAGGATTTAAATATTCCACCAGGTCAGGTCTTACTATAGGAATAGATGATATAGATGTACCACCTGAAAAAGCCAGAATTTTAAGCAGTGTGGAGAAAAAAATTGAAAGAATTGAGGATTATTATAAACAAGGATTGATAACAGAATTTGAAAGACATCAGGGATTGATACAAACATGGTCACAGGCTAATGAAAGCGTAGCCAGTGCTATGGAAAAGAATTTTAACAAATTTAATCCGGTTTATATGATGGCTACATCTGGTGCTAGAGGAAATATAAAACAGCTCCGTCAGTTAGCAGGTATGAGAGGACTGGTAGCGAATGCTAGAGGAGATATCATAGATAGTCCTATCAAATCTAACTTTAGAGAGGGACTTACGGTTTTGGAATATTTTATTTCCACCCATGGTGCCAGACAGGGACTTGCAGATACCGCACTACGAACTGCAGATTCGGGATATCTTACCAGAAGGCTTGTTGATGTTGCACAGGATACTATGGTAAGAATTAATGACTGCGAGACCGAGGATGGTATAAATCTTTATGTTTTAACTCTTGAAGGAGAACCTAATACTAATTTAATAGGAAGAATCTGTCTGGAAGATGTTAATAATCCTAACACTAAAAAGAATATAATAAAAAGTGATGAAGAAATTACTGAAAAGCACCTGCAGAAGTTCATACATGCCAATATTGAGAGTGTAAAAGTGCGTTCAGTTATGACTTGCAAAGCAGAATCCGGAGTTTGCCAGAAATGCTATGGAAGAGATCTTGCTACTAGCAAACTAGTTGAAATTGGGGAAGCGGTAGGAATTATAGCAGCCCAATCTATTGGGGAGCCAGGCACCCAGCTGACTATGCGTACTTTCCATACAGGTGGGGTAGCAAGTACTGTAATCCAGAGGTCCATAAGATCGCCGGTTAAAGGAAAGCTTATATTCAGAAAAGAATTGTTATCTGAGCTGAATATTAAAAAAGCTGACCTCACTGAGAAAGATACCAGCGAGGTTATTGAGATAAATATAGAACATATTCCACACAAATTAATTTTCCAGGTTCAGATGGAGAGAGGAGATATTGTAGATGTAATTATTCCTAAAGGCGAAATACTCCAGATAAATAAAAAAGTAAATGTTGAAGTTGGAGAGGTTTTTGCCAAACTAATTCTTACTGCTAAGAGAAAAACACATGTTCACAAGCATGAAAAAACTTTTGAAGGTATTGATATTACCAGCGGTCTGCCCCGGGTAGTAGAATTATTTGAAGCCAGAACGCCTAAAGAACATTCGTTTATAGCAGAGATATCAGGAAAGGTTGAAATCGAAGACATAGATTCCCGCTTCAGAATGCTTACTATAAAAAGTAAAGACGGCAAGCAGGAAAAGGTTTATCAGATCCCGGTTAGAGCAAAATTAAATGTTAAAAATGGAGATAAGATTTCTGCAGGAGATCAATTAACTGAAGGGCCAAGAAACCCTCATGATATTTTAAGAATTAACGGAATTAAGGAATGCGAGCAATATTTAGTAAAAGAGGTACAGAACGTATATAAAGCTCAGGGTGTGGATATAAATGATAAACATATAGAAGTAATTGCCAGACAAATGCTGAAGAAAGTTACCATAATTGATCCCGGAGATAGTAATTTTCTCCCGGGGCAACTGGTAGACAGGCTCTGTTATGAAAAAGAGAATAACAAATTAATTTCTAACATGAAGGTACCAGCAACAGCTGTTCAAAATTTAATGGGTATAACTAAGGCTTCACTTGCGACTGATAGTTTTCTTTCAGCTGCATCATTTCAGGAAACTACCAGAGTGCTAACAGATGCAGCTCTGGAGAATAAAATAGATAATTTAGTTGGACTAAAGGAGAATGTAATATTAGGTAAGGCTATACCGGCAGGAACGGGTATGAGCAGCTTTAGGGACTATCAATTAGATTACCCCGGCTATAAGGAGGACAATAAAGATGAGATAGAAATCCTTCAGGAATCAGAGGGAGATGACGTAAAAGAAATAGAAATCAATATCTAAAATATAAGTAAAAAAATACTTTAAAATAGCCATTTTTTTATATTGACATTTTAATTTTTAGATGATAATCTCTTTTTTCGTGTCTTCAAAAAAGGTTATCATTAATCATTTTTTGTTATAGCAGTATTATTAAATTAGAGGATAGGGTATTTATGCCTACTATAAGTCAACTGGTTAAAAAAGGAAGAAAAAGATTAAAAAAGAAAAAGAAAACACCTGCTCTGCAGGAAAATCCTTTAAGAAGAGGTGTATGTATTAGAGTATATACTTCTACTCCCAAGAAGCCAAATTCGGCGCTGCGAAAAGTAGCAAGGGTAAGGCTTACAAATGGAGCTGAGGTTACAGCATATATACCAGGAGTTGGTCATAATCTACAGGAGCACTCTATAGTGCTGGTAAGAGGCGGTAGGGTAAAAGATCTACCTGGGGTGAGATATAAGATTGTTAGGGGCACGTTAGATACTGCAGGGGTTGAAGATAGAAAATCTTCACGCTCGAGGTATGGCGCTAAGAAGCCAAAGTAATTTATGAGGAGTTAATAGATGCCAAGAAAAGGAAAACCTCCGAAAAGGAAAATGAAGACAGACCCTGTTTATAAAAGTAGGGTTGTATCTCAACTGATTAACAAGGTTCTGACAGATGGTAAAAAAAGCATTGCTGAAAATATAGTATATAAGAGTCTGAGAATTCTGGGAGAAAGAACCAAAGAAAATCCATTAGAGATACTGGATAAATGTCTTGATAATGTAAGGCCTGTGCTGGAGGTAAAACCAAGAAGAGTTGGTGGAGCTACTTATCAGGTGCCCGTAGAAGTCTCTGCGGAAAGAGCAAATATGCTGGCTATTAGATGGGTAGTTGATTTTGCAAGCAGGAGGAAGGAAAAGACCATGGCTGCAAGGTTATCTGCCGAGATTTTAGATGGTGCCAGTAATACTGGAAGCAGTATTAAAAAGAAAGAAGATTTACATAAGATGGCTGAGGCCAACAAAGCTTTTGCACACTATAGGTGGTAGTGTAGGTGACTATATATGACTAGACAGGTTTCATTAAAAAATACAAGAAATATAGGTATAACTGCTCACATAGATGCAGGTAAAACAACTACGACTGAACGTATTCTGTATTATACCGGTAAGACTTATAAAATGGGAGAAGTTCACGATGGTGCAGCAGTTATGGATTGGATGATACAGGAGCAGGAAAGAGGAATTACTATTACTTCTGCTGCAACAACCTGTTTCTGGAAGGATAATAAAATAAATATTATTGATACTCCCGGACATGTTGATTTTACTGTTGAAGTTGAAAGATCATTAAGAGTACTTGATGGTATGATTATTATATTCTGCGCAGTTGGAGGAGTGGAACCACAGTCTGAAACTGTATGGAGACAGGCTGATAAATATAATGTTCCCAGGATTGCTTTTGTCAATAAGATGGATCGAAGTGGAGCAGATTTCTTCTATGTTTTAGATATGATTAAAACAAGACTTGGTGCCAATCCACTACCTATACAAATTCCTATAGGTAAAGAAGAAGACTTTTTAGGAATCATTGATCTTATCAGTATGAGGGCAATTATATATAAAGATGAAATGGGAATTAAATTCGAGTATGAGGATGTACCTTCAGAACTTGAATCTACTGCTGAAAAATATAGGCAGCAACTAATTGAAAATATTGCTAATTATAATGATGATATTTTAAACAAATATGTTGAAAATATTGAAATAAGTGAAGGAGAATTAAAGAAAGCTATCAGGGAAATAACTATAAATGTTAACGGTGTTCCTGTCCTTTGCGGAGCTGCTTTTAAGAATAAAGGTGTGCAGCCAATACTGGACACAGTAGTGGACTTTCTCCCATCTCCCAGTGATGTATCTTCACCTAAAGGTATTAATCCTGATAACGGAAAAGAAATTGAGAGGGAGGTCAGTGATGATGCACCTTTTTCTGGGCTGGTATTTAAAATAACAACTGATCCATTTGTAGGAAAGTTAAGTTATTTGAGAATTTATTCCGGAACCATGAAAAGTGGAATGCAGGTACTGAATGCAAATAATGGTAATAAAAACAGAGTCAGTAAACTGTTGGAGATGCATGCCAATAGCAGAGAGGAATTAAAAGAGGCTTACAGTGGAGATATAGGAGCAGTTGTTGGCTTAAAGAATGTAAATACGGGTGATACTATATGTGACCCAAATAAGCCTATTAAATATGAATCCATTAGTTTCCCTGAGCCGGTATTATCAATTGCTATTGAACCAAAAACAAAAATCGACCAGGAAAAATTAGTCATTGCGCTTTCCAAGCTGGAAGAAGAAGATCCTACTTTTAGAATGGAAATCGATAGTGAAACCGGACAGACAATTATTTCAGGTATGGGTGAACTCCATCTCGAAATTATAGTAGATAGATTGCTCCGTGAGTTTGGTGTAGGTGCAAATGTAGGTAAACCTCAGGTATCTTACAGGGAAACGATAACTAAAGGAACACAAGTAGAAGGAAAATATATCAGGCAAAGTGGTGGAAGGGGGCAGTATGGTCATGTAGTTGTCCGTTTTGAACCAAATGAATACGGTAAGGGATTTGAATTTGAGGATAAAACAAAAGGCGGAGTTATACCAAAAGAATTTATCAAGCCAGTAAAAATGGGAATAGTAGATGCAATGCAAAGCGGCGAGGTGGCCGGATATCCGGTTGTTGATGTTAAAGCCATACTTTTAGATGGATCTTATCATGAAGTAGATTCTTCAGAAATGGCTTTCAGGATTGCCGGGTCAAAAGCTTTTAGAGAAGGTATGAAAAAATGTCTTCCTATTTTACTTGAGCCAGTAATGGATGTTGAAGTGGTTGCTCCGGACAAGTATATGGGAGAAGTTATTGGTGATCTTAATTCGAGGAGAGGAAAAATATTATCTGTATTACTGAGAAGTAAGAATAGAATTATAAAAGCAGAGGTACCGCTTGCTGAAATGTTTGGTTATGCTACGGATTTACGGTCAAAAACTCAGGGGCGCGCCACTTTTACTATGCAGTTTAAAAAATATGAACCAGCACCAGGTAGAATTGCAGACGAAATTATTGAAAGGTTTAAAGGAAGTAAAATTGCAGTATAGGTTATTTAATATAAATTAAATTAACTTCAAAACAAAGAAAGGATATATTATGGCTAAGAAAAAATTTGAAAGGACCAAACCTCATATAAACATAGGGACTATAGGCCATGTGGATCATGGTAAG
>Ga0209609_10001638_pt1 | contig 12985 bp, 13 predicted proteins | sample LakKivw325mmetaG_FD_184136 | JGI IMG/M metagenome (GOLD analysis project Ga0209609, IMG submission 184136) | Anoxic lake water microbial communities from Lake Kivu, Rwanda to study Microbial Dark Matter (Phase II) - Lake Kivu water 325m metaG... | ecosystem: Environmental > Aquatic > Freshwater...
CTGTTCGCCCGGCCCGCGAGTGCTTTCTGCATCCTGGCCCCTGTCGTGCTCCCGGGACGCCTAGAACCGACCCTGAGGCCACGAAAACACGAAGGGCACGAAACGAATGGGTACGGAATGCCAGAAGTCCGTTTCACTCCGTTTTCGTGTCTTCGTGGCTGTCTGTATCGGATTCAGGGTGACCGCATTTGACATCCGAAATCTGAGTTTCTATAATTGGCTAATATCAAAAGGAGGTCCGATGCCCGGCATTGCTGACCGTGAACGGCGCAAGTCCCTGAATAAGTGGACTATATCCGTGCCCAGTCTGCAAGAAGCGCAGCGCATGATGGACCAGGTCTGCAAAGAGCTGAAGGCGCACATTCAGCAGTTGGAGGATTCGCGGAAGATAACCGAAAAGGATTTGCAGGCCCGTTTTAGGTAGCGACGGCGGTTCCATTGTCGTCGCATCTGCGCTTCCACCCGTTCTCGCGTAAGAATCTCGCTGCCTCCATAGCCGGCTTCACGAAGAAGGTCGGTGGAACTCGCGCACGAGTCTACGCGCGCGAGCAGTTCGGCTATCTCGTCAGCTACCTGAGGCAGTTGGGCTGCAAGTCCTTTGCGGTCGAACACAAGTACATAGACGCCGACTACATGGATGAGCACGCCGCGTTCTATGCCCGGTGCCATCGTCCATATCCAAACTACTGCATCCGAGTTCACTTCTTCTCCGCTCCGTGCAGCAGCGCACGAATGATAAGCGCATTGGAGGACCTACAGGCCAAGCCGCAGCGCCGCAGGCGATACAAGAGCCTGCAGCGGGACTATCTTGGTTTCTTGGTCGTGCGACCAAGCCCCTCTGCCTTTGTGGGGCGGACTGCGTTGCCCGGATTGAAGGGGAATCGCCGCCACTACACCTGCGGGAGGATGTATGACGTGGGCCTCGCCGGACTGGCGCTCTCGGTCAAAGGAGTCGCCTTTCAGCAGCAGGACGCGACTACGAGTGCCTGCGCCACGACCGCCATCTGGGCAGCTTTCCAGAAAACGGCCTATGACGTGCGATTTCGCACGCCGACTTGCAGCGAGATCACGATGAACGCCACGAGGTTCAACCTGGAGGGCGGAAGGTCGATTCCGAGCTCCGGTCTTAATCAGGCGCAGATGTGCGAGGCCGTGAGGGCGAGCGGTCTTGAGCCGGACGTCTTCGGTGTTGCTGAGAATATGCAGCTTTGTCGACACTTGGCTCACTCCTATCTGCAGTCGGGCTTTCCCGTGATAGCGTGCATCTTCTTCTATGACATGGAGAGTGTGGCGTATGACGACATGACGAACGCCTTTGCGGCGAAGGGGGAGAGGCCCGAGCCGGATTTGGAGAACGGGCACGCAATAACGTTGGTTGGGTATCGCGACGCCCCATCACGCAGTCTGTCAGTGCTGCTCAAACCGGAGCCCGGCCAGAAGGAGATACGCGTATCAATGGTGGGCGAGCAGATATCCGAGTTCTATTGCCACGACGACCGGCTTGGGCCATATGCTCGCGTCAAGTGTCTTGAGCCTCCGTGGGGCACGAGCGACATCACCATCGAGTGGCCCGGGGGTCGGCAGCCGGAATTCGCGAGGATCGAATACCTGCTGGTGCCGGTCTACCCTAAGGTCCGCCTCGACTATCGTGACCTGCGGCGCGAGAGTCTGAAACTGCTCAGGTTCCTGGAGCTGAGAGGTCTGTCTCCCCTCCAGGACCTCACGCTCGACTTCTGTGTGGTTCGCGGTCGCTCGTACTGCGAACAACTCGTCACGTCGCGGCCCAAGATACCGCATGGTGACCTCTATGAGGTACTGACCCGCGACAGCGTGCCGCGGTACGTTGGAGTCTGCAGAGTCGGTTACAGGGGCGCCCCGCTCATGGACATCCTGTTCGATACCACCGAGAGCCGTTTGGGCGATCCGCTTATCGGGCTGGTCTACCGCGACCCTTGGGCTCGTGACAAGTCGCACCAGTTGGATTCCCTGGTAGACCTGTACAGATCACTCAACTGCTGACCGTGTCTTGGCCTTCCCCAGTGTTCCACGTCCAGGGAAGTGGTACCGAACGACAGCTGAGCCGGGCGGCGCTGATTAACGAGGTCAGGGCGGGCAAGGCGGCGAACGAGGCCATGGTCTCGTCCGTCGAGTTCTTCGGCGACGGCGATTGGCGCAGGCTGGATGAGACGAGCCTGTGGCGGATATGCCAGGCCGGCCTTGGCTCCGGGTCCGCCCTGGTTCCGGGTAATCGTGGGGACGGGGTAGACGCCGTTGGTGAGGCCGCAAACGGAACCGAGCCGGTCAGATTGACACGGCACTGCGGCTGAAGCCGGACCAGGGGTCGCGAATCCGGCTGAGCCGCTCGAGTACGTTCTTGATGTTGTAGCTCTGAGCGGTCAGCCCGGGCGAGTCGAGTTCGGCCCAGCGCAGGGGAACCGCGACCGGCGCGCCTTTGCATGCGCGCACGGCATAGGGCGGGACCGATGTCTGGCCGTAGGCGTTGCGCAGGTAGTCGACGAATACCCTGCCTTTGCGCGCATCCTTGCGCGGCTTGACCGTGAGGTCTTCCGGTTCCCGCGACGCCGCCTCTTGGGCCAGTTCACGGGAGCGGCTGCGAACGCGGTCGAAGTTCGCTTCACCCGCCAAGGGTACAACGACGTGCAGACCCTTGGAGCCGGTAGTCATAACAAAGGGCTTAAGCTGCGCCCGCACGAGCACGTCTTTGAGTACGAGCGCCGCGCCCCTGACTGCCTTGAAGTCGTTGCCGGCCGGGTCGAGGTCGAATATCATCCGGTCGGGATAGTCGAGTCGACCTTTCTTGCTGAGCCACGGATGGGGCGTGATGCAGGCCTGGTCGGCAAGATAGACGAGCGAGGCGGCATTGTTGCACATGAGCTGCTGCTGCGACCCGCCTTCTTTCACCTTCACTCGCACCCGTTCGAACCATTCCGGAAAGTAGTCAGGCGCCTTCTTTTCGTAGAAGCCCCAGCCGATGCCGTCAGGAAAACGCTGGAGCGAAAGAGGCCGGCCCTTCAGGTACGGCAGCATCTTCGGCGCGACGCGCCGGTAGTATTCGGCGAGGTCGCGCTTGGTGATGCCGTCTTCCGGGAACAGCACTTTGTCCGGGTGCGAGACTTCCACACTGTGCCCGCCGACGCGCACACTCAGGGTGGACGAGGGGGTGCTGGCCATTCGTCCCATCCGTCCTGTCCGTCTCATCTGTCTTCTCGCACGACCTCGCGTGCGGGCTTGTCCTCGCGCAGTCCCAGAAAACGTGGGATACGCAAGTGGCCGTCACGGGTCCACTCCGCGAAACCAACCTGTGCGACGAGCCGCGGCTCGACCCAATGCACTCCACCGCCGGGCAGGTCCTCGCCTGAGAATGGCGGACTACGCCGCTCAAGCTGGCGAAGGCTCAGCTCGAGCCGCCGGAGCGTCTCGTCGCTGTAGCCGGTGCCGACCTTGCCGACGTAGCGCAACTTCCCGCTATCGTAGTAGCCGATGAGGAGCGCGCCGAAGCCGTAGCGCTTACCCTGGGGCTCGGTGAACCCGCCGATGACGAATTCCTGCTCGGCCACGCACTTAAGCTTCAGCCAGTAGCGCGACCGCGCGTGGACGTAGGGAGCGGAGGCGTCCTTGGCGATGATGCCCTCCCAGCCTTGCCTGCACGCCTCCTTCAACAGCACCTTGCCATCGCCTCGCCGGTGCTCGGAGAACGAGAGCGGCCCGCGGAAGGGTAGGGCGCGGCGCAGAATGCTCCTGCGGTCGAGTAGCGCAAGTCCGGTCAGGTCGTAACCTGCGAAGTGGGGTAGGTCGAATACGTAGTAGAAGACCTCGACCCCGCTGGCGCGCGCGGACTCAGGGTCGTTTACGCCCATTCGTGCCTGTAGCCTCTCAAAGCTGGTGCGCTCTCCGTCGAAGGCGACTACTTCTCCATCCAGCGCCATATCGGCCTTAACCCTGGCCAGCGCCTCAACGAGCTCGGGATAGTGATTGTTCAGGCTCTTCTCATTGCGTGAGAAGAGCCGCGCGGAACCCGGCACGCAGAAGGCTAGGCAGCGTTCGCCGTCGAACTTGCGCTCGAATACCCAGTCTTCGTTCGGCGGGAAGCCGTGGCTCAGCGTGGCGAGCATCGGGTCAACCCAGCGCGGCATGTCCTCCGGCCGCAGTTGCCTCCTTGCCGCGGGCGGAAGCTCTTCAAGCAGGCTGTGCATGACGGCTATCGGCTTACGGCTCACGGCTTACCGCTCCGAACAGCTTCGCCGGCATCCTATCTCGGGGCCGTTAGCTGTCAGCCGTAAGTCGTCGGCCGGAATTCGGGCTTCGAGTTTCGAGCTTCGTCATTCGGTCTCCGCCCTGGCTATCTGCTCCATCTTCCTTCCCGTCTTGGCCGAGTTGGGCCGCAACTGGACCGGTTCCTCGACCGAGACGTACTCATCCTTCATCTTCTTGAGCAGCCATCCCGCACCCTTGGGTCCGAACGCCGTCCGCACGAGCACATACGCGCCCTTGAGCTTCTTCCCCTCAAGCTCGACCTCGATCTTCCCCTCGCGATAGGAACGTCCCATGGAGAACGGTCGGTCCGGTCGGCCGCGCAGGTTCCGGTACGTGCCGTAATCCCATACCATTACGGTGCCCGCGCCGTACTCGGGCTTCGGTATGACCCCCTCGAATCCGGCATACTCGAGCGGGTGGTCCTCGGTCGGCATCGCCAGCCGCTTGACACGAGGGTCGCTCGACGGCCCTTTGGGCACCGCCCACGACTTGAGCACGCCGTCTACCTCGAGGCGGAAGTCGTAGTGCAGGCTTCTTGAGTCGTGCTTCTGCACGACGAAACGGGGCAGCCGTTTTGGCTTCGCCTGGCCGCCCGCTGGCTCCTTTGTCCGGCTAAAGTCGCGCTTTCGCCGATACTCGGTCAGTCTCTTGGCATTCATGCCCTCTACGACAGCACTTCTTGTGCCAGAAAGCAACCGCGCACACAATCCTGGCACGAGTCTTGCCTACTGTCTGTGAGGCCCAATGACCAAGACTCGTAAGATGCGCTCTGTGATAAACATCCGCTTCCTCGGCACGCGAGGATATATCGACCTAAAGAGCCGGCTTCATCGTCGGCACGCCTCCGCGCTCTTTTCCTGTGGCCGGAGCCGGCTCATGTTGGACTGCGGCGAAGACTGGCTCGGCAGCGTGTTCGGCATCGATCCGGACGCCATCCTCGTGACCCACGGCCATCCTGACCATGCGTTCGGGCTCAAGCGCGGCGCTCCCTGCCCGGTATACGCGACCAGGGAGACCTGGCAGAACCTGGCCGGATTTCCCATCAAGGAACGGAAGCTGGTCGTCCCCGGCGCCGCTTTTCGGGTTGTCGGGCTCACGGTCAGGGCGTTCTCGCTGGTCCACTCGACCCGCGCGCCCGCTGTCGGTTATCGCATCTCTCGCGGCAAAGAGTCGGTCTTCTACGTACCGGACGTAGTCTGCATCAAAGAACGGAGGCAGGCGCTTCACGGCTGCCGGGTCTACATCGGCGACGGCGCGACCATCATCCGTTCGATGGTTCGTAAGCCGGGCAAGGAACTCATCGGCCACGTGCCAGTCCGCACTCAACTCACCTGGTGCGCCAAGGAAGGCGTGCCCGAGGCGATCTTCACGCATTGCGGGACACAGATTGTGGGCGGCGACGAGCGAAAGCTCGGCGCGCTCATACGCAGCCTGGCACGCAAACGGGGACTGGCCGCCGCGCGCATTGCCCACGACGGGATGGAGGTGACAGTCTCGGTTCGGGCGAAGTCAGAAGACAGAGCCAGGAAAAGAACCACGTAGCCGTGTTTGGTCCATCACAGAGAGTGAGTCGCTTGTCGTTGGCGCCGAGTTGGAGGTCAGAAGCTCGGCGGGCTCCAGGTCGGCGTTTCTCCTCTCACGGACGCCGCCGAGGTAGCACTCGGTACCGCCCGTTCTGTTTACCCAAGCCGCCGGTTCGCCGGCGGCTATGTTCAGAACCGGTGAATGAAAGCGAAGTAGCCGGCGCAGATGCCGGCGGCGTCAGCCGCTAGGTCCTTCCACGAGAAGTGTCTCGCCGGCCCGAACAGGTCGCAGAACTCCTTTGTGACGCCTAGAGTCATGGTGCCCCCGAGCGATAGCCCCGTAGACAGTGGTTCCGACAGACCGGCACGATTTCTGCCAAGGTGGTAGGCTGCGCCGACCGTGACAAAGCTGGCGGAGAAATGCCAGAACTTGTCCATCGCGAACCAGCGGTCGGGCTCGGAATGTGGTCTGGTGGTCAAGTGGTCTAGTGGTCGAGTGGTAGGGCGCATCGAGTCGGAGGCGGCGGGGGAGTGCAAGGGATAAAGGCATAAAGGGATAGAGGGATAGAGGGATAGGAGTGCAAGGAGGATGGACACGGGGACGCTCATTGTCCCAGGACCGTGTGGATGAACTGGTCACCGCGGAGGAGGCCGAGAGAACCCGAGGCGCAGGCGGACTCGTCGTAGGTCTGGACTGAGTCGGGCGTGAGGTTGGGGTTGAACACGGCGACCGGGACCGGGCCGTGGACGTGATTGCCCTTGGCTACCGGCGTCAGATGGTCGGGCAGCACAGCCGCGGTTGTTTCGACTCCCATGTCCTCTATTCCCTTCATCACGCGCGCGACGAGGCGTGAGTCCAGATACTCGATGCCGAGTATCTTCTGCCGCACGTCGCGCGAGTGTCCGGCTTCATCCGTGGCCTCGACGTGAACGTAGACGAAGTCGTGGTCTTTCAGCGCCTTCAGGCACGCATCGGCCTTGCCTTCGTAGTTGGTGTCAATCAGGCCGGTCGCGCCGGGCACGTCAACTATGTCTAGCCCGGCGTAGACGCCCAAACCCCTTATGAGGTCGACTGCGGAGATAACCGCGCCGGTGATGCCGTAGATCTCTCTCAAGGTCTTCATCTTCGGCTTGCGGCCCTGGGACCAGAACCAGATTGAGTTGGCCGGGTCCCTGCCGGCTTTGACTCGTTCCTGGTTCACAACATGTGCGGGCAGTAGTTCCCACGAACTGCGGATCATCTGATTCAGACGGTCAACGGTCGGTCTTGCTTCGTCCGACTTCGCCACAATCATCAAGTCCTCGACCTTCTCACCGACGTGGTCGTGAGGTGGGGAGCACTCGAAGTCAGTCGAGCCCTGGTCGAGCACCAGCAGGTGGCGGTAGGAAATGCCGGGAAAGAAGTGGGCATCGTCGGCACCGATATAGCGGTCGATGTGCCGGATGAGCCTGTGCGCCTCCGGCGTCGAAATGTGTCCGGCCGAGTGGTTCTTGATGCGGCCATCCGCGATGCAGATGAGGTTGCAGCGCATCGCGATGTCGGTGTCGTTCAGCTTGACGCCCATCGAAGCGGCCTCGATGACCCCGCGTCCCTGGTAGCATTCACGCGCATTGTAACCGAGCACCGTGAGGTTGGCGACTTCGGACCCGGGCGGCATGTCTTCATCAACCGTCACGAATGAGCCGCAGCGACCGAGGCGGGCGATCCGGTCGATGGCTGGCTTCTTCGCCACCTCTAGCGGGGTCTTGTTGCCGAGCTCGGGCACCGGATAGTCGGCCGCGCCGTCGGCGAGGAAGATGACGTACTTCATGTAGAGGTAGGATTCAAGGGGTCGAGGATTCCAGGATTCGAGTGTCCGAATGCCCGAACTCTTGACCCCTCGAATCCTCGATTCCTAGAATCCTCTCTGCAGGAAATCCTTGAACCACCGGTAGTCGTTCGGGCCCTTCTCGTAGTGCTCGGGCTTGGCGTCGAGGCCGGCAAGCGACGGCGGCAGCGGCGGGTCGACGCCGAGCAGACGCTGAATCTCCTCGGGGAACTTGGCCGGGTGCGCGGTCTCGATGGAGATGCAGAGAGGGATATCGTTCATCGTCTCCGCGTCACCGCGTCCCCGTGTCTCCGCGTCAGCTAGGTACCTCTCCAATCCAGCCCAGCCGACCGCGCCGTGCGGCTCGAGCATCGTCCTGTACTTGCGCCAGGCGTCCTTGATTGCCTGCCGCGTGCCGTCATCGTCCACGCTCACCGAGTAGACGTCGCGCCGCAACGCCGCGAAGTCGGGTTCCCTGGTGACCTTGCCCTGTTCGTCCATCACGCCGCCGTACAGGGCCACGAGTCGCGGCAGGTTTGATGGGTGGCCCACGTTCATCGCGTTCGATATGCACACGCGCGAGGGCACAATCTTCTCATACCTGCCGGTGGCCACGAACTTCGGGAACTCGTCGTTGGCATTGGTCGCAATGACGAACCGCGCTACCGGCAGGCCCATCCGCTGAGCAATCAGCCCGCCGCAGATGTCGCCGAAGTTTCCGGACGGCACCGAGACGACCGCCGGTTCTCCTTTCTCCTGCAGCTTGGCCCACGCATACAGGTAGTAGACCGCCTGCGGCAGGAGCCGGCCGATGTTGATGGAGTTGGCCGAGGAAAAGCGGATGTTGTTCAGTTCCGGGTCGGCAAAGGCGCGCTTGACTAAGGCCTGGCAGTCGTCAAATTGCCCGTCCACGCCGATGACGGTAACGTTGCCACCGAGTGTAGTCATCTGCTTCCGCTGCCGGTCCGAGACTTCCTTGATTGGGAAGAGCACGACCATCGAGATGCGGTCGACGTTGTGGAACGCGTGAGCGACCGCGGAGCCGGTGTCTCCGGACGTGGCGGTCAGGATGACCAACTCACCACCTTCCTGTTTCAGGAAGCAGCGCATCATCCTTGCCATCATCCTTGCCGCGAAGTCCTTGAAGCTCGCGGTCGGCCCCTGGTCGAGGCGCATGAGGAAGACCCGGTCGTACACCTTCTCCAGCGGCACGTCGTAGTTGTAGCACTCAGTGCAGAGGCGCATCAACTCGTCGTCGGGTATCAGCCCTTGCGCATAGCGCTTGAGGACCGCGAACGCGACCTCTGGGTAGGTCTTGTCGTGGAATCCAACAATCTCGTCGAGCGGGATGCGCGGAATCTCGCGCGGCATGTAGAGCCCCTTGTCCGGGGCCTGGCCCTGGAGAAGAGCGCCCTTCAGGTCGACGTCGGGGGAGCGGAGGTTTGTAGAATACAGCATAGATGGCATGGTTACCTCTTTCTGGGCGAGGGATCAAGGGATAGAGGGATAGAGGGATCAAGTGTCACGGACGAACGCCGAGCTAGCGCTCGGCGTAATGCCGTCAGCATTCGCTCTACCTCGGCAGCCTGCTGAATTAGCCTGGTTGCTACCGGTTTGCTGATGTAGTCCAGATCCGCTGCCAAACAGATTTGCGTCTCCAGTTCGCACTTCGAACCGTACGAGATGTTGAGCGAGCGCAAGCACTCCGCAGTCGTGCGGCGCCCATAGCCTTCGGCGATATTGGAGGGAATAGAAACTGCCGCTCGCCTCACCTGGCTGCGGAGTCCGTAGATCTCGTCCTTCGGGAATCCGCGTGTCTCGCAGTAGACAGCCAGGCTCAAGTCGTAGGCCTTCTGCCAAACGACTAAGTGCTTATCCATAAATAACTCTTGCATCGAGATGGCCGTCTGCTAGTATGCTGCATGGCATTCATCAAGTCTTGGACGGTATCAGATACTCTATGGGCACGCGTTGCGCCGCTGATCCCGAAGCGCCGCCGGGACAAGGGTCGGAAGTATGAGCGGCGGCCTGGAGGCGGTCGGAAGCGCATGCAACCGCGCCGGGTGTTTGAGGCGATTGTGTACGTACTACGTACTGGATGCCAATGGAAGGCTCTGCCGAGGGAATACGGCAGCGCGAGTTCGGTACATAGGTACTTCCTTGAATGGAAACGCTGCGGCGTGTTCACGAAGCTGTGGCGGCGTGGCTTGGCGGAATATGACGAGATGGAGGGGATCGCCTGGTCGTGGCAGAGCATTGACGGTGCGATAGTGAAGGCACCACTGGCACAAGAAGCGGTGGGACCGAACCCGACTGATCGGGGGAAAAAATGGGACCAAACGCAGCTTGCTCGTCGACGGCCGTGGAATCCCGCTGTCGCTAGTCGTGAGCGGTGCCAATCGGCATGACGTGAAGTTGCTCGGGCCGACGCTGGCGGTACGAGTGGTACGTCGTCCGCGCGGCGTCGTTCAGCATCTCTGTGCTGACAGAGGCTACGTCGGGAAGTCTGCCGAGAGCACGATGAGGCGATGCCACTATGTACCACATGTCCGCCTGCGCGGCGATGAGTCGCTGAGCAAGAAGGCCGGCCGGCGGCATCCGGCGCGGCGCTGGGTAGTGGAACGAACCCACTCGTGGCTGAATCGATTCCGCAAGCTCGCCACTCGTTTCGAGAAACTGGCCGCAAGCCACGAAGCACTGCTGGAAATCGCATGCGCCCTACTGGTCTTTCGCCGATGCTTCTCTATTCACGGAGTGGGTTTGGGTGGGGACACTTCCCCTATTTCTCGTCGCGGGGATGACGACAGGGGCGGCCTGGCGGCCGCCCCGTGTCGGGCAGGGGTGGAGGCACTACCCCGGTACGGAAACCCTTTCTACGGACGAAGTCAGAGGTCAGAAATCAGATGGCAGAAGTCAGAAGCGTCCGCACTTCTGCATTCTGCAGTCTGAACTCTGAATTCTGCATTCGTCCGCATTTCTCAATATCAGTCTATCTGCCTGCGGATGAACGTCGGTATGTCCAGGTTACTGCGGTCAATCGCCATCCGGGAGTCCTTGCCGGCCAGACGCCTGACGGTCGGGAAGAGCTCCATCTCGACCAGGAGGTCGGAGACTTCGTCGACCTTGGGCAGCGGGTCGGAGAGGCCGGTGGCAATCATCGTCACTTTCATGTTGTCGTGCAGCTCTTTGCTGCGGGCCGCGCCCATGCGGACGTCGGCTTGGCCGTTGGTCGCGTGGAAGACCGCGGTTGCAGCCTCGTCCACCTCTTTCAGCGTCATCGAGTCGTCTCCGGAGATATTCAGCAGTATCTTCCGGGCGCTCTCGACCATCACGTCTTCAATCAGCGGCGATTGCAGAGCCCGATGGGCGGCTTCCGAAGCCCGGCCCGGACCCGACGCGATGCCGACCGACATCACCGCACCGCCGCGCTCCGACATCACCGCTCGGACGTCCGCGAAGTCGATGTTGATGAGCTGCTTCGTAATGACGACCTCTGAGATGCCGCGCACCGCATTCAGCAGCACGTCGTCGGCCAGCCGGAAGGCCTCGAAGCAAGGCTTCTCACCGTACTCGGCCAGCACCCGCTGGTTCGGCAGCACGATGAGCGTATCGGCGTGCGGCCGCAGCGCCTCGACGCCGGTCGTTGCCCGCTGCTCGCGCAGCTTGCCCTCGAACTGGAACGGCTTGGTGACCACGGCCACGACCAGCGCGCCGTTCCGCTTCGCGACCTCGGCGATGACCGGTGCCGCGCCCGTCCCGGTGCCGCCGCCCTCCCCGGCCGCGACGAACACCATGTCGAAGCCGGACATCGCTTCGCGGAGCTGCTCGATGGACTCGTCTGCCGCCTGCTTGCCGATCTTCGGGTCCCCGCCCGACCCGAGCCCGCCGGTGAGCTGCGCGCCGATCTGTATCTTGTTCGGCGCGAACGACATTCCCAGCGCCTGCAGGTCGGTGTTGACCGCATGCAGCTCAATACCGGCGAGTCCGGCGTCGATCATGTGGTTTATCGCGTTGCACCCGGCCCCGCCGACGCCGAATACTCCGATTCGGGTCAGGTTCTTCTCTTCCTTTACCGGTTCGATCATGCCTTGCCTCCATGTTTGCGGGTTCCGGGGTGAATCCTCGACCCCTCGAACCCTCTCTGCCGTATCACGAGAACCAGCTTCTGACTTCATCTCCGATGCCGGACCAGAAGCCCGGCACCGGGAATTGACTCGTTGCTTTCCCTTCGACGCCGCAGCGGACCAGGCCGACCGCCGTGGCAAAACTGGGGTCTTTTGTTACCTCGACCGGCCCGGCAACGCGGTCCGGACGGCCAACGCGGACCGGCATGCCGAATATCTGCTCGGCAACCAGGTCGATTCCGCTTAAGGATGCGCCGCCGCCGGTCAGGACTACGCCGGCCGACAGCCCTTCGCCGAAGCCCGACTTCCTCACCTCGCCATCCGCCAGCGTCAGTATCTCCTCGGCCCGGGGCTGGATGACCGACGCCAGCAGCCGGCGTGAGACCTGCTTGGGCCCGCGGCCCGAAGCATCCTCGACCGACAACGCTTCGTCCTTCTCAATCTGGCTCGCCATGGCCGCACCGTACTTGCGCTTCAATCCCTCGGCCTGCGCGAAGGTAGTGCGCAGGCCGATGACGATGTCCTTGGTGATGTTGACGGCCCCCACGGGCAGCAGTTTGGTGAAGCGGATTTCTCCGTCCCGATAGATGGAGACGTCGGTGACTCCGCCCAGGTCAAGGAGTACGACGCCGAGGTCCTTGTCCTCTTCGTCGCAGACGCCGTACAGGCTCGCGATTGACTGGAGGACGAGCGAGCGGTTCCTCACTTCCAGCCGTTCCGTCACCCGATACAGGTTCTCGACCGCGGTCACCGCGCCGATAATGAGCAGCGCCTCGACCTCGAGCCTGACCCCGAAGAGCCCGAGCGGGTTCCTGACTCCTTTCTGGCCGTCGACGATGAACTGGGTCGGGACCACGTGCAGTATCTGCTCGTCGTTGGGCAGCCTGATGGTCTGTGCCTGCTTGATGACGTCCTCGACGTCGCGCGGGCTGATGCCTCGCGCGGGCTTGCGCACCGGCACCGCCGCGGTTCCGGTCAGGTGCTTGATGTGCTCGCCGGCGATGCTGACAAATGCCGGACACGTCTTGAACTTACCGCCGGCCATCTGCTCGCACTGCCTGGCCGCCGCCTCTACCGACTGCGCGGCTTTGTCGAGATTGATGACCACGCCCTGTTTGAATCCTTCGGGCGCGGCCGTGCCGTACCCGACGATGCTCGTCTTGCCCGCGTGGTCGGTCTCGGCCACGAGACACGCGACCTTGGTGCTGCCGATGTCCACCGCCGCGGTACGCCTCACTTTCGCCATACTACCTCC
>Ga0209609_10001640_pt1 | contig 12971 bp, 13 predicted proteins | sample LakKivw325mmetaG_FD_184136 | JGI IMG/M metagenome (GOLD analysis project Ga0209609, IMG submission 184136) | Anoxic lake water microbial communities from Lake Kivu, Rwanda to study Microbial Dark Matter (Phase II) - Lake Kivu water 325m metaG... | ecosystem: Environmental > Aquatic > Freshwater...
CCGGGCCGGACAACTGATCTGGTCCGGCAAGTCGAAGGATGAGCTTGCCGCCGAGTTCCGGAACCTGAGCCGGCGGTACATAACCGATGACAGCTACTACGAGGTTCAACGGGCCTGGGTGGACATGGACAAGGTAAAGGAGATAAGGCGTCGGGCGGACCGCGAAGACGCGGCGCACCGGCGCAAAGCGGCGAAGGAGAAGAAATGAAGATAGCATTCACGGTGGCAGGAATTGTGGCGCTGGTTGCCGCCGCGGCCGGGGCTTTTTCGATTTCCGGCACGGCCGGCTCAGCCTACACCGTAGAGGGAAGCGATATGGCCGCGGTGCCCGGTGCGCTGGTCATGCCCGAGGTCGTGGTTCGTGCGAACCAGATGCCGGAAGTGATCGTGCGGGCTTCGCGCGCAATCGAGGTCGCGGGCCTCGAGAAGTCGGGCTCGGAAGTCCTGAACTAGCAGTTTGGACAATAGGGAGGTCTAGATGAAGGCCATTCTCACGGCAATGAGCGTAGCGGTTCTGGTGCTTGCGTGCGGCTCGCAGCCGGCGACCCCGCCGGCGGCGAGCGAGGTCCCGCCCCGGGCGGAGAGCCTGGTGCCGCCGGGCTACCCCGAGGATGCGCGCAAGGCCGGCATCGAAGGCACCGCTATCGTTGAGGTCACGCTGAGCGCGGACGGGGCGGTGCTCGGATGCAGCCTGGCGACGAGTTCCGGTAATGCCCTGCTGGATGCGGCCGCGGTCGGCGCTGCTCAGGCGTCCAAGTTCGCACCGGGCACCAAGGGAGGCAAGCCGGCGGTGATGAAGATAATGGTGCCGTTCCGGTTCAAGCTCGCGGACAAGCAGTCGAGCTACCTGGGCGCCCCGGACGTCTGGGGCGTGGCCCGGTACGAGCCGGCGTTGCCGGCAAGGGAGGTTTGATGGAAACTCCCAACCAACCATATCCGGTCAGCCTGACGGTTGACTATCCTGAGCGGCCGCGCAACCGCGTGTCGGTCTTCTTCCGGCTGTTCGCCGCAATCCCGATCGCCATCGTGCTGTTCGGACTGATCGGCCACGGCTGGCATTCCGACGCGGCGAGGCGCGGGGTGGAGTACGCGAGTGCGGGGTTCGTCGTCGCGTCAACCCTGTTGATGATTCTGTTCCGGCAGAAGTACCCGCGCTGGTGGTTCGACTGGAACCTGAACCTCAACCGGTTCCTGTTCCGGGTGAGCGCCTACGTCGGGCTGCTCCGCGACGAGTATCCCTCGACCGACGAGGAGCAGGCGGTGCATCTCGACGTGACATACCCGGACGTTAAGACTGAACTCAACCGCTGGCTGCCCCTCGTGAAGTGGTTCCTCGCCATCCCGCACATCATCGTCCTCTTCTTCGTTGACATTGCCGCGTACATCTGCGTCATCATCGCCTGGTTTTCGATTCTTTTCACCGGCCGGTATCCGCGCACTTTATTCGACTTCGTGGTCGGCGTCATGCGGTGGCAGGCGCGAGTGGTGTGGTACGCGGTGCTGTTCGCCACCGACAAGTATCCGCCATTCAGCATCGAGGCATGATGTCACCGCAGCAAGTCCTTATCGCGGTCGCCATCGCTGCAGGAGCCGCAGTCATCGCCATCATTGCCCTGGTGGTCAGCAAAGGCAAAAAGGGAAATGCGCTGACCGGCCTGGCACTGGCACTGGTTCTGGCCGGACTCATCTTCGGCAAGAGCCAGGTGGTTGGCTATGGCCTGCTCGGCGTCGGCGTCATTCTGGCAGTCATCGACCTGATCCGGAAGCTCCGAAGCAGAGCTGCGGACCGGTCCTGTCCCTGAGTGGAGGTAGGCTATGAAATTCTGGGCCGCAATCACAACGCTGCTGGCGGTGGCCGGGATGGCCCTCGCGGACGTTCCCAAGCCGCAGCAGCAGGTGCTCGTGCAACTCAGCGTGGGGACCGGCACGACGACGGTCGGGCTCAAGGTCCTCCGGCAGTTGGTGCCGGACTGTTTCACGCCGGCCCACGCGCCCGGCCGTTTCTGTCTGCGCCTGCCGTTTGGCTGCGCCATGGTGATGGAGAATGCGGCGCCCGACGGGTCAGGCGTGGTGGTGCGGCCGCAGGTCGGACCGATAGCGCTCGAAGTCGCGGTCGGGCCGGCCCAGCCGGACCGTTCGTGACCGTGGTCCGGCGAACCGATGTTCTCCTTGGTTGGGCGGTGCTGAGTCCGATGTCCGGCGTTTCTCCTCTCACGAACGTCCGGGCAGCGCTCAGCGGGCTCAGCACCGCCGCCAGATTCTAAGAGAGGGTTCCGGGGTTCGATGGTCCTGGGGTTGGCCTCAACGGCCCCGGTCGGACAGTGCGGGCGGGATTCAGAGACTGGAACCCCGTAACCATCAAACCCTTGTCCTAGAACCGGTGTATAAACACGAAGTAGCCAGCGCAGACGCCAAGGGCGTCGGCCGCGAGGTCCTTCCAGGAGAAGTGCCGGCTGGGCCCGGCCAGGTCGTAGAACTCCTTCGTTAGTCCCAGCGTAATCGTCCCGCCCGTCGCGATCCCCGTGGATAGCGGCTCCGACAGACGGATTCGGTCTGCGCCAAAGTGATAGGCCGCGCCAACCGTAACGAAGCTGGCGGAGAAGTGCCAGAACTTGTCCATCGCGAGCCAGTCGTCGGGTTCGGGAAGTGGCCGGGTGGTCGAGTGAGCCAGTGGTCTAATAGAAGAAGAGCAGGGGAGCGGTTGGAGAATTGAGTCGTGCAGGCTGGCAGGGGCGAGCTGGCCGAGAAGAACCAGTGCGACGAGCGCAGTCACTGAACCCGAATCCTCGAACCCGCGGACCCCTGAACCCTGTCTGTCACTTCCCCAGTACTGTCCGTATGAACTGGTCGCCGTGGAGTTGCCCGAGCGAGCCGTCGGCGCAGGCAACCTCGTCGTAGGTCTGGACGGAGTCAGGGGACGGAGGACGGAAGACGGAGGACGGAGGACCGAAGGCGGAGATGGCGACCGGGACCGGGCCGTGGACGTGGTTGCCTTTGGCGACCGGCGTCATGTGGTCAGGCAGCACCGCCACGGTCGTTTCCAGTCGCATATCGTCAATACCTTTCAGCACGCGGGCGACAAGGCGCGAGTCGAGATACTCGATGCCGAGAACCTTCTGCTTAACGTCACGAGAGTGCCCGGCCTCATCGGTCGCCTCGACGTGGACGTAGACGAAGTCGTGGTCGTCGAGTGCCTTGAGGCAGGCATCGGCCTTGCCTTCATAGTTGGTGTCAATGAGGCCGGTGGCACCCGGTACATCAATCACGTCGAGCCCGGCATAGACGCCGAGGCCTTTGATCAGGTCGACAGCCGAGATGACTGCGCCGGTGATACCGTATTGCTCCTTCAGGGTCTTCATCTTCGGCTTGCGGCCCTGCGACCAGAACCAGATTGAGTTGGCCGGGTCCTTACCGGCTTTGACCCGCGCCTGATTGACCGAGTGCTGGGGCAGCAGGTCCCATGAGCAGCGAATCATGTCGTTCAGCCGGGCAACCGTCGGCCCGGCCTCATCGGACTTCGCGACAATCATCAGGTCTTCGGCCTTCTCGCCAACGTGGTCGTGGGGCGGGAAGCACTCGAAGTCGGTCGAGCCCTGGTCGAGCACAAACAGGTGACGGTAGGAGATGCCGGGGAAAAAGTGGGCATCATCGTCGCCGATGTAACGGTCGACGTAGCGGATGAGCTTGTGCGCCTCTTCGGTTGAGATGTGGCCGGCCGAGTGGTTCTTGATGCGGCCGTCGGCGATGCAGATGAGATTGCAGCGCATCGCGATGTCGGTGTCGCGCAGTTTCACGCCCATCGCGGCTGCCTCGATAACTCCGCGGCCCTGGTAACACTTGTGTGCGTCGTAGCCGAGCACGGTGAGGTTCGCGACCTCGGAGCCCGGAGGCATGTCTTCGTCAACCGTGATGAACGTGCCGCAGCGGCCAAGACGGGCGATGCGGTCAATAGCCGGCTTCTTTGCTACTTGAAGCGGGGTCTTGTTTCCGAGTTCCGGAACGGCGAAATCTGCCGCCCCGTCCGCAAGGAAGACCACGTACTTCATGCGTCAGCGTTTCCTCGTATCAGGTTCGATATAGGCGAGGATGAGCCGAATGGTCGCGGCGAGGGCCTTGCGATGGGTCCGCTCCAGATTGTGTGAGGCGTTGATGCCCGGACCGATAAGTCCGGTGACGGCATCCAGGCCGGCCCGCAGCGCGACTGCCGCATCCGAGCCGTAGAACGGATAGATGTCGACCTTGAATGTTATCTTCTGCGAACGACAGAGCTTCACCAGCCGCTGCCGCAAGGCGTAGTCAAAAGGCCCGGTCGAGTCCTTGGCGCAGATGCAGACCGAGTACTCGTCCGATTCCTGCCCCTTGCCGACCGCGCCCATGTCCACGGCAACCAGCTCGCGTGCCTCTGCCGGAATGCCGGCCGAGGCGCCGAACCCAACCTCTTCCGATGTGCTGAAGAGGAAGTGAGTGGTGAAGCGGGGCCGCGAGTCAGAATCGGTCAGCGCTTTGAGAGAACCGAGCAGGCAGGCGACACCAGCCTTGTCGTCGAGATGGCGAGTCTTGATGAAACCAGTGTCGGTAACCTCGCAGCGCGGGTCGAAGTGGACGTAGTCACCAACAGCGATGCCGAGCTTCTGAACGGCCTTCGGGTCATGCACTTCAGCGTCGAGTCGGATTCTCATGTTGTCGAACTCGCGTTTGGTGTCGTTTATCTTCTTGCTGACGTGGGCGGACGGCTCGTCGAACAGGATGGTGCCGCGGAAAGGCTTTCCCGACGCAGTTTCAACCGTGACGTACTCGCCTTCGACCGTTCCGAGAGCGTAGCCGCCGACCGGGGTGAAGAGCAGCGAGCCGTCGCCGCCGATTTCTTTCACCATTGCGCCGAGGGTGTCAAGGTGAGCCGTGAGAGCCCGCTGCGCACCTTGCTCTCGTCCTTCCAGCGTCACGAGCAGGGCGCCGCGGCCGGTGCGATGGTGCTTCATACCGGTCCGGTCCAGCTCTTGCTCAACGAGGCTGATGGCCTTGTCGGTATGGCCGGCCAAGCTGGGCGTCTTGACCAGTTGAACGACCTGCTCTACCACGTAGTCGGTCAGTCTATCGTCAATGCGCATGGTAACCCTCCTGTGGTCTAGTGGTCATGTGGTCTAGTGGTCAAGTGGCGGAGTCTAGAGAGAGCTTGCGCTCAAGAGCGCGGATGAGCGCCTTATCGCATGCAGTAAGGTCTCGATACGTTCTTACTTGTCTTCCGTCTGTCACTAGATCACTCGACCACTAGATCACTTGAACACTCTGCTTAGGAAATCCTTGAACCATCCGTATTCATTCGGGCCCTTTTCATAGTGCTCCGGCTTGGTGTCGAGGCCGGCGAGCGAGGGCGGCAGCGGCGGGTCGACGTTGAGGAGGCGCTGGATTTCCTCCGGGAACTTGGCCGGATGGGCGGTCTCGATGGAAACGCAAAGAGGCATGGAGGGATCGGCACTCTGTCCCTTTGTCCCTTTATCCCTTTGTCCCTCATCTGCGAGGTACTTTTGTAGCCCTGCCCAGCCGACGGCGCCGTGGGGCTCGAGCATTGTCTTGTGCCTGCTCCAGGCGTTCTTGATCGCCTGCCGCGTCTCTTCGTCGTTGATGCTGACCGAGTAGATATCGCGACGCATGGCGGCGAAGTCCGGTTCCTTCGTGACCTTGCCCTGTTCATCCATAGCGCCGCCGTACAGCGCAACGAGTCGAGGGAGATTAGAGGGGTGGCCAACATTCATCGCATTGGAGATGCAGACACGCGAGGGCACTATCTTCTCGTACCTGCCGGTGGCAACGAACTTCGGGAATTCATCGTTCGCGTTAGTGGCGATGACGTATCGCGATACCGGCAGACCCATCTCCCGCGCAATCAGGCCGCCGCAGATGTCCCCGAAGTTGCCGGACGGAACGGAGATGATTGCCGCTTCATTGTTCTCCTGCAGCCTGGCCCACGCGTACAGGTAGTAGACTGCCTGGGGCAGGAGCCGGCCGATGTTGATGGAGTTAGCCGAGGAGAAGCGGATGCGCTTCAAGTCCGGGTCAGCGAAGGCGCGTTTGACCAGCGCCTGGCAGTCGTCGAACTGGCCGTCGACGCCGATGACCGTTACATTGCCGCCGAGCGTGGTCATCTGCTTCCGCTGGCGGGCAGAGACTTCCTTCATGGGGAAGAGCACAACCATGGAGATGCCGTCCACGTTGTGGAACGCGTTGGCAACCGCCGACCCGGTGTCACCGGAGGTGGCGGTGAGGATGACGAGCTCGCCGCGGCTTGGGACACGATCCGAAACTCCAGGAGAGTTTCGGTCATGTCCCGCGCCTTCCTGAGCGAGGAAGTAGCGCATCATCCGCGCCATCATCCGGGCCGCGAAGTCCTTGAAACTCGCGGTCGGCCCCTGGTCGAGCCGCATCAGGTAGTTCCGGTCGTACACCTTTTCCAGCGGCACGTCGTAGTTGTAGCATTCGGCGCAGAGCCGTATAAGGCCGTCATCGGGAATCAGGCCCTGCGTGTAGCGCTTCAGGACCGCAAAGGCGATCTCGGGGTAGCTCTTGTCGCGGAATCCCACGATTTCGTCGAGCGGGATGCGGGGGATCTCGCGCGGCATGTACAAGCCCTTGTCCGGAGCCTGGCCTTGCAGAAGGGCGTCCTTGAGAGAGACGTCCGGAGAGCGGAGGTTAGTTGAATAGAGCACGGATGGCATGGCTACCTCTTTCGCGCGGAGGGATCGAGGGATAAAGGGATAGAGGGATCAAGTGGTGCGGACGATCGGCGGGTAAGCGCGCGGCGCAATGCAGTCAGCATGCGTTCTATCTCGGCTGCTTTCTGTCTCAGTTCCTCAGCGACAGGCCGGCTGATGTAGCCCAGGTCGGCGGCCAGACAGATCTGCGTCTCGGCCTCGCATTTCGAACCATAGGAAATGTTGAGCGAACGCAGATACTCTGCGGTTGTGCGGCGCCCATAGCCCTCAGCTATGTTGGACGGGATGGAAACAGCCGCACGACGCAATTGGCTGCGCAAACCATAGGTCTCGTCTCGAGGAAAGCTCCTCGTCGCTCGATAGACTGTCAGGCTGAACTCATACGCCTTCTGCCACACCAGTAGATCCTGGTAGCACTTCACGACTCCGGTCTCTTCCGACACTCTATCCCTTTGTCCCTATGTCCCTTTATCCCTTGCGCGCCGCGCTCAGAGCTCGTTCCAGATCTCCGATTATGTCATCGGGATGCTCGGCGCCGACGGAGAGGCGAATCAGGTCGGCGGGGACATCCGCCTTCTTGCGTGCCTCTTCACCCTGCAGGAGGTGGGTAGAGATGGCCGGGATGGTGGCTACGCTCTTGACGCGCCCGAGGTCGGTCGCGCGCCAGACGAGCTGCAGTCGGTCGAACGCCTTGCGCGTGGTCGCCGCGCCGCCCTTCACGCGGAACGACAACATGTGAGTATAGCGGTTGACCGGCTTGCCGTAGCGTTCGTCGTGCTCGGCGTCAACCAACCACAGGTACTTCTTTGCGAGTTTGTGCAGAGGATAGCTTTCGAGCCCGAGGTAGTTGACTGCCAGCACCGACGGGTGCTTTTCGAGGAATCGCGCCACAGCCATGGCGGTCTGGCTCCAGTCGTCCACGCGGGCACGGAGCGTGCGCAGGTCGGCGAGGGTCATCGTTGCCTGGAACGGGTGGAGGCAGCCGCCCTGTTCGCGCTGCGGAAAGCGCTTGAGATAGAGCGCGAAGTCGGCCTTCAGTTCGTCGTTAGGGATGTTCGTGGTAATCGGCATGCGGGCGATGACCGCGCCGGCCATGCCGAGGCCGGAGCAGCTCATCACTTTGGTGGCGGAGTGAATAACGATGTCGGCGCCGTGGAGAATCGGCCTGAGCAGCGCGGGTGAGGCGATGGTCGCGTCGATGACGAACGGGATGCCGTGCTCGTGGGCCAGCGCGGCAACCGCCGCAAGGTCGAAGAACGCCAGGCCCGGGTTTGAGGGCATTTCGCCGTAGAGGAAGCGGGTGTTCTTGTCGATATTGCGGCGCCACTCGTCGATGTTGCCCGAGTCTACTACCATCCTTACGTCAACGCCGCGCTCGCGCTTCAGGCGTGCGTCGAAGAGCTGATAGGTGCCGCCGTAGAGCTGACACGAGGAGACGAAATTGGGGGGCGTGGTTCCCGGCAGGGCCAGCAGCGCGTCTACCGCGTTGCCGATGGCGGCCATGCCCGACGAGTAGACGCAGCAGCCGGCCTCGATGTCCGAGCCGTACGTTTCCAGCAATGCGAGCTTATCTTCAAGGAACCCTAGCGTCGGGTTGTGGATGCGGGTGTAGCACCAGGTCGGTATCTTGTAGCCGAGGGCGAGCTCCATCTCGTCGGAGTCGCGGTAGGCCTGGGCCGAAGAAAGGACAGTGGGTTCCATTATCGCGCCATGGTTGTGCGCAAGCGCTTCCTCGGCGGTGTAGAGTCCGTGGACGGCAATGGTGTCAAAGCGGAGACGGCGCACGCGGCGCATGGCCTCGGCGCGGGCCGCAAGCGACCGGCGCGCCGCTTCAACGTAATGCTGAGCGCCGGTCGGGTCAGCCGGGTTTTTCCGTGTCACTCTTCCTCCTGACTAGGGGCCAGCAGCGCCTGGTGAAATCTGGCTTCACTATTCACTGCCGCCAACTTTCGTTCTATCCCTCGGCCAGCGCCTGGTCGAGGTCGGCAATCAGGTCGTCAGCGTCCTCTATGCCGAGCGCAAGGCGAATCAAGTCCGGTCCGATGCCGGCCGCAGCCTTGGCTTCATCCGACAGGCTGGCGTGGGTCATCGTCGCCGGATGCTGGATCAAGGTCTCGACCCCGCCGAGCGATACGCCCAACGTACAGAGCCGCACCCGGTTCAGAATGCGCTTTGCCGCCGGGAACCCGCCTTTAGGACCAAAGCAGACCATCGCCCCGAATCCCCGCATCTGGCGCTTGGCGCGCTCGTAGTGCGGGTGGTCGGGCAAGCCGGGGTAGGAGACCCAGGCGACCGACTTGTGGCCGCGCAGGAACTCGGCGACCTTCTGCGCCGAGGCCTGAGCCTGGGCCATACGCAGCCCAAGGGTCTTCGCCCCGCGCAGGACCAGCCAGGCCTGGTGCGGGTCGGCAGTGCCGCCCAGGATCGTCAACGCTGACCGCAACTGCTTGTGGAGCGCCGGGTCCCGCCCGACGAGCATGCCGGCGACGACATCGGAATGGCCGTTGATGAACTTGGTCATGGAGTGGACGACAATGCCGGCGCCGAGGTCGAGCGGTGTCTGCAGATAAGGGCTGGCAAAGGTGTTGTCGACCGCCAGCAGCGTACCATGGGGCCGCGCCAGTTCGGCGCACGCGGCAAGGTCGGTGACGGTCAGGGTCGGGTTAGCCGGGGTTTCGACGAAGAGCAGTCGGGTGTCCGGCTTCAGCGCGGCGCGGACGGCGTCGGTGTCGGACGTCTCGACGAACGTCGAGCGGATGCCGAACCGCACGAGGTCCCGCTCCAGCAGGACGCGGGTCGGGCCGTAGACCGCGTTGCTGCAGACCACGTGGTCGCCTGACTTGAGTAGGCCCAGGAAGAGCGTCGATATCGCCGCCATGCCCGAGGCGGTCGCGAGCGCGAAGCTCCCGTGCTCGAGCGCGGCGACGGTGTTCTGCAGCGCCTCGGTCGTCGGGTTGCCGATGCGGGTGTAGATGAACCCGGCCTCTTCTCCGCGGAACAGGCGGGCGCCGGCCTCGGCCGATTCAAAGGCGAACGCCGAGGTCTGGTATATCGGGCAACTGACCGCCTTGTTCTTATACGCCTCGCCGCCTTCGCTGTGTACCGCCCGCGTGTTGGGTCCGGCGCTATCTGCCAAACGGTGCGGCCCGGTCGTATCCGACGGGTTCAAGACACCCTCACGGTTGTGTTGTTAAGTCGCAAATCTCCTCCAGTTTTACTCGGTGCGGGACATGCCGAGCAGCTCGGCAATGACCCCGAAACCGACAGCCATACTCACCAGCCAGACAGCCCATCCTGCATAGGGGATGGCGCAGAGGCCGAAGACGATTACGATGCCGACCGGCGCGGCCCACCAGAGCGAAACGTCGGGCGAACCGAATATCCGGAAAAGCAGCCGGCCGGTGAACATGCCGGCCAGCACCTTGGCCACGTAGAGGCAGACCAGGTACGCGGCGGCGGCGATCAGGCCGGCAGGAATGGTGATTATCAGTGCAAAGGCAACGAGGATGCTCATCGGGCCGATGAGGAACCCGATAGCACCCAGCCCGAGGGTCCTACGCCAGTGGCCGAGCGAACGGGCGATCCCTTCATTGAGCACGTACTTCCAGATGGCTACGAGCAGGAAGCCCACGACCAGCGCCCCGATTATCGACAGAATCGTGAACGGCAGGAAGAAGGTGACGAGCATTCCGGGCCGCGGCTTCATCCGCCGGATGTCCTCGATCTCCTTCGGCGAGGGGAGTTGCACGTAGTCAATGTTGCCGAAGACCATGTCGGGGTTGCCGATGTCGATCTTCTTGCGTGAACGGTAGAGCAGATTGCCGTAGATGCGGGCATCAGGCATGAGCGTGAGCTTGTCGGCCACGGTCACCTCGACGTCGCCGTCAATCGAGCCCGAGATAACGATCTCGTTGGCAACTGCCTTAACGTCGCCGCGCACGATGCCGTCGATCTCGAGCTTCTGACAGCCGGCGACGATGTCGCCGCGGACCTCGGCGTCCTTGCCGATAACGAGCGCCGATCCGCCGGCAAGAACATCCTGGCCCACGCCGCCGTTGATGTATAGTGCGCCGGCCGCGGCCCGGATCGCGCCGCTGATGCGGCCACCGACGGTGAGGGTGGCGCCAATGGCAACCAGGTCGCCGGCCGCGTTACCCGTGACCTCGATGTTCTGGGCGGCAAGAAAGAGGTTGCGGGTGACCGGGCCGGAGATGTTGATGGTCTGAGCACCGGCGACGGCCGAACCGTCCAGCCGGCCCTCGATGCGGAGCATCGTGCCGCCGAAGTAGAGGTCGCCGATGCGCGTCTCTTCGGCCGGCAAGGTGAAGCTCGGTTCGCCCATGAACTGAGCGGCGAGCGAAAGAGAGAGGAGCGAAGAGAGAAGAGTAAGGAGAAGAACGCGAGGAATTGAACCGCCAAGGCACCAAGAACACGAGGCGGACAGAGGATATTCCCGGCGGAAATCTCTTTGTGTCTTCGTGCCTTTGTGGTCAGATCCTGATTCGGTCCTCGTCATTGTCCTCACCTTCCAGCTTTCTTCATCTCCTCGCGGATGCGCTCCTCGATCTTCCGGCCAAGCTCGTTCCAGTCCTGGTCGGATTCGGCCGCGCGCTCTTCCTTGCGCCACGACGCGACACTCTCCTTGATGCTTTCGCCCACCTGACGGCCGACCCTGTCCCAGTCGCGGTCGTGCCAGCGCCGGCGACGGTGCCTGACACTACGGGCGCCTCCGCCCAGCGATATGCAGCAGCCCAGGATGAAGCCCAGGTTATAGGCCCAGCCGACGTTGTTGGTTTCGTAAATGCGAACATCGCTCGTAAAGAGGCTCACGATGAACGTGATGACGATTATCAGACCGTGCCAGAGCCCGGCCCAGAAATTGGCGGGGCGGCCCGTTTCAATGCTGTAGCGAGCGTTGCCGGGCGCGCAACCGGCGACCAAGAGGACTAGAAGTCCGACCAGCAGGATTTTGGGCAAGTAATTCGTCATAGCGGTACCTCCGATGTAGCCTGAGGGTCATACTCTAGCGCGCCAAACGCTGCGGTCAAGTGTCCAGCCGCTGCCCGATACCGGAGATGATGACCACAGAGAACACAGAGTGGTTGGGCCGGAACCGGACCGGACCCGCTGTTATCTCTGTGCGCTCTGTGGTTCGACATCGGATTCGGGGCGACGGCTGAGACTTGACAGGGATTGGCCGGAGGTTAGACTAATGCGACCTGCAGGAGGTATCTTGAAGCGCTTTGTGCTGTTTGCGGTCTGCGCCATCGCGGCGACAGCGGCCGCCGCGGAGTGGCACTACCTGTCCGGCGGCAAGCTGTCCGGCATCTCAAGCGTCGGGAGCTTCGTCTGGGCGGTCGGGCAGGACGGCCTGTTCTTCTACTCCGAAGACAACGGCCAATACTGGCGCCGCGTGCCCCGATTCACCACCCGCAATCTCGTTGACGTCGAGTTCTGGAACCAGAGCTTTGGTCTCATCACGGCCGAGGGCGACATGCTCTATCGAACGACCGACAACGGCGGAACCTGGGATTCCAGCTACGTCCAGAACATCGGCGGCCACATCCGATTCATCACCCGCGACTGCATATGGGTCACAAGCAACGGTGGCTCACGCATTGCCCGCAGCACGGACGGTGGGCTCTCATGGCCGTTAGGCGGGCCATCATGGAACAACTCGTGGTTCATCGACAGCCTTGAAGGCTGGTCGTCGTTCGGGACCTCTGTCTTCCACACGACCGAAGCTGGAGAGAATGGGCAATCGAGCTGGCAGCAGGTTGGCGAAGTGCCGGTCCCGCTGTGGCACGACGGCATCTACTGCTTCGGCTTCTACGACAGCCTGAACGGCGTCTGTGCGTGGCATTCGTCATACGCTTCGCCAAGTTGGTCGGCATACATCTACGGGTGGTCAGCCACTGCTGACGGAGGAGCTTCGTGGGATTACCTGACTCAATCCGCTTCGCCCGGTGCCGCATGCGACGTAGGTCCTGACGGCCGTGTGTATGGTGCAGAGGAACAAGGCTGCGTAATCTATGAGCCTTCTGTGTACCGCCGGGCTGCGACGTCGTCCTTCCAGGAATTCCAGGACGTCTCAGCCGCGCGGGGGGATAGGGCGTGGTTGTGCGGAGACGGCGGGGCAATATGGTCGTCATCAGACTCAGGGAGCTCGTGGTCTCCGGCAAAGCTGCAGTCTGGGGCATCCCTCAGAAACGTCGACTTCTCGGACAGCGTGCACGGCTGGGGTGCGTCATCTGACTGGGT
>Ga0209609_10001642_pt1 | contig 12955 bp, 10 predicted proteins | sample LakKivw325mmetaG_FD_184136 | JGI IMG/M metagenome (GOLD analysis project Ga0209609, IMG submission 184136) | Anoxic lake water microbial communities from Lake Kivu, Rwanda to study Microbial Dark Matter (Phase II) - Lake Kivu water 325m metaG... | ecosystem: Environmental > Aquatic > Freshwater...
CAATTTTGGATGTCACATTCAGGTGGATATCATCGAAGGCGGGAAAGTGATCCTTTCCCTCACATACAACGGGAGAGAAGTTCAAGAAATTTAGAAAAGGAGGATCATTCGATGAAAGCATGTCCGAAATGTCAGACCAAGAATCAGGATTCAAGCAATTTCTGTAAAAATTGTGGGTTTCAACTCTCACATTCTTCATTTCAGAATAAGAAGGAGAAGGTGCTGGGCAGCAAGAGAAAGCCCTATTGGGTGCCAATTTTCCTGGCCCTCATCGCCATTGCACTGGGAGGGATTGGTTATTGGATCATTTCCGGAGATACGGGGGCCAACCCAAAAGTATCTTCTCAGCCAAAAGTGAGCGAGAAGACGGATTACTCCGGGCAGACGATACGGATGACCGATATTCAGGCGAAAGTAGAGAAGGGAAAAATTTACATCCCTCTCGATGTGGTCAAGGAGAAGAAAATGGTCCGTTTCGAATATGAGGGCAATGGAGGAGTGGTTCCTCTCCTTGCCTATATCACGCAGTCCGGGAAAGTGGTCACCGCGGTCAGCATGTGCGAGCCCTGCAGGTCGACCCGGTTTCATATCCAGGATAAGACACTGGTATGTAATGCCTGTTCTACGGAATGGGATTTGGAGACCCTTAAAGGAATCAGGGGGGGTTGCCTCAATTATCCCCCTGACGTCATTCCCAGCACAGTTGAGGGGGATCAAATTCGAATCGATGAGAAAATCGTGACTCAATGGAAACCCAGAGTTTGAAAGAAATGATAGGAAGATAGGGGGGAAGAACGTTGACACATAGATTTTTAAGAAAATAAAAGCGTTGGGCTAAGGTTAAGGTAAGGATGCCAGTTTGGTCTATGGGTCAGGGCGATGGGGCAGCCATGAAGGTGACAGTACCTTTAGATTCATAGAGGCACTGTCCCTTTCCAACTCAATAGCCATAACCATTTCCTTTTGCCCAAACCGGCTTCATAGCCCTAACCTCTTAACATTGTCCAATTTATTGACTCTTGATGACTTGAGGTGATTATGATGCGACTGAAAGATATATCTATCAACAATCTGCGGAGGCGAAAGGGAAAAGTTTTCTTTCTCATCCTGGGTCTCACCATTGGCATCACGACCGTGGTCACCCTCATCTCCATCACCCGGATGATGAACGATGATATCTCCAGAAAATTGGATGAATTCGGAGCCAATATCCTCATCATCCCCCGATCCGATGACCTCTCTCTTTCCTATGGGGGGATGAACATCGCTGGGGTTTCGATCGATGCTCAGATGCTCAAGGATTCGGATGTCCCGAAGATTCGGCAGATCGAGGTCCGTGAAAACATCAGTACGGTTTCACCGAAATTGATCGGGGTGGTAGAGATAGAAGGGAAAAGAGTTCCTCTGATGGGCGTCCATTTTGAGGAAGAGCTAAGACTTAAGAAGTGGTGGAAGATTCATGGTGATACTCCAAAGAGTCCTGAGGAAGTTCTCCTCGGTAATGAAGTCGCAATACGGCTATTCAAGAGCACGGGCGATACGATGGTGGTCAATGGGAAATCGGTCAGGGTTTCAGGCGTTCTTGATGAGACAGGTTCCCAGGACGACTTTCTCATCTTCGGTGATCTGACTTTTGTACAGGGGGCAATGAAAAAAGCCGGGGCAATAAGTTTGATTGAGGTCTCAGCCTTCTGCAATACCTGCCCGATTGAAGAGATCGTGAAACAGATTTCAAAAAAATTGCCCCATGCCAAAGTGACAGCCATCAAACAGACCCTTCAGACCAAGATGGAAGCACTGGACCATTTTAAGAAGTTTTCTGTCGGGATATCCATCATTATCCTTCTCATCGGAGGCCTGATCGTCTTCACCAATATGATGGCTTCAGTAAATGAGCGGAAGAGGGAGATCGGAATCTTTCGAGCGATCGGATTCAGAAAATCCCATATCGTTCGGATCATCTTCTTGGAAGCCTTCATCGTCGGGTTGATGGCAGGAGTCATCGGATACATTTTCGGCCTGGGGGTTTCTCATATCATTGGGCCAATGCTCACGGGAATGAAGAGCAGCAAGTTGGCCATTGACCCACTTTTAGCTGCAGGGGCAATTACCCTCTCTGCTCTGATCGGGATCCTTTCGAGCGCCTACCCTGCGATTCATGCCTCAAAGATGGATCCGACAGCAGCCCTACGGGCGTTATAAAAACGCAAAGAGCATAGTGCATAGGGTAAAAACCGAAAGACAAAAACGCTATGCGCCATGCGCTCTGCTCTATGCCGGAGGAAAAGCATGAGTCTGATTGAAATCAAAAAACTGAACAAAACCTATGACAGCGGGGAGGAGTGCGTACTGGCCCTTTGCGACGTGGACCTGAATATTGAAAGAGGGGAATTTATCTCTGTGATGGGGCCCTCCGGTTCAGGAAAATCAACCCTTCTGACCATCTTGGGCGGATTAAACCATCCCACAAGGGGAGAGGTGGTCGTGGATGATATCCCCATCTACAAACTTCCACTGGAGAAGTTAGCCGATTTCAGAAGAGAATATCTGGGCTTCATCTTCCAATCTTTTCAATTGATCCCTTATCTCAATGTGATTGAAAATGTGATGCTTCCCCTTACCATCACTGAAAAATCAAACCAGGAACAGAAAAAGATGGCAGAGGAAATACTCGAAAGGATCGGGCTGAAGGGGAAGGAGAGGAGGCTTCCCGATCAGCTTTCAGGCGGGGAGCAGGAGAGGGTGGCCATTGCCAGGGCCTTAGTCAATTCGCCCCCTATCCTCATGGCCGATGAGCCCACAGGAAACCTCGATTCAAAGACCGGGAAAGAGATCATCGAACTCTTCAAATCCCTCAATGAAGAAGGCCAAACCATTGTGATGGTCACTCATAATCCTGAGAATACAATCTTTTCGACCCGAACCATCTCTCTCAAAGATGGTAGGGTAGAAGGAAATTTCTAATACCTTGCACTTTTCACAAAAGCCCTTGAAGATGATGAAAAATTCATTGGAAGTCTTTTTTCTTCTGTTCAAATTCCTCTTTGTCGATCTCCCCGCGGGCATACCGTTTCTTCAGAATATCGAGCGCCGATTCCTTGTCCTCGGCTCCCCGAGTTGTCCCAATGAGGCAGCGGATGAGAAAGATGAGGCCCACGACGATGAGCCCCCAGAAGATGATCATGAAAATCCATCCCATTCCCCACCATCCCCACATCATCCCTGGTCCCATGCCATAATCTCGCCATCCCCATTGCGCCCATAATGCTCCCATTTTGATTACCTCCTCCTCGGTCTCTCCCCGAGGATCACTTTCACCTCTTCCAAATTACCTTTCCGATATACTTTAAGGAGGATCGCATTCCCTGGTTTCTTCTCACGAATATATCGAATCAATTCGTCATGGGTTTTTACATCATGCTGGTCTGCCTTCACCACGATATCTCCACCCACGAGCACAATCATATTTCCAACCTGAACCCTCTGGTTTCCTCCCCTTAGGCCAGCCTTATCCGCAGGTCCTCCCTTGACCACCTCCGCAATCATGGCTCCCCGTTCTATCTTAAGCTTGAGAAACTTCGCCATCTCAGGGATGAGAGACTGAATGGTTGCCCCTATATAAGGATAGGTGACATATCCTTTTGAAAGGAGGTCAGGGACCACCCTTTTCGCGGTATTGACCGGAATCGCGAAACCGATTCCCACGCTTCCCCCGGATGGACTGATGATGGCGCTATTGATTCCCACGATCTCCCCATCCGAATTGAGAAGGGGGCCACCGGAGTTCCCGGGATTGATAGCGGCATCCGTCTGAATGACATCCTCTATTAAGTATCCTCCTTCAGAGCGAATCGTTCGGCCCAGCGAACTGATGATACCGGTCGTTAAAGTCCTTTCCAATCCAAACGGATTCCCGATAGCCAGGACCTTCTGCCCGATTCTCAAACTCTTCGAATCACCCATATGAATGACCTTCAATTTCTCCTTCGGAGCATCGATCTTGATCACAGCCAGGTCATTATCCGGGTCTGACCCGATCGGCTTGGCAGGCCATTTGGAGCCATCGGCCAGGGTCACCTCTAACTTCTGTGAGTTGGCCACCACGTGATGATTGGTCAGGATGTGACCTCTCAAATCGATGATGGAACCGGACCCTGATCCCTGGGTTGGAAAGGGATTGAGGAAGAAATCCAGCTGGACCGCAATACTCGTGATATTGACCACCCCATCCGCCACCTTCTCATAGACAGCGATATTATTTTTTTCATCTTCTGTAACAGAGAAGGCTGGGTCTCCGGTGGAAAGGCAGAGAAGAAGGATGAATGTTGTGAAGAAAAATAATTTTGTTATTTTTCTGAAATACATTTCAATGCCCCCTTTGAATCGTTTTGTAGTCGCAGGCTTAAGCCTGCGTTTATAAAAGGTTGTACCCCAGAAATTGTAGTTATGGTTTTTGGAACTTTTTTATGATCTCCTCTTTGATCTTATCGATGGGAGTCTTCTTATCATAGAGTTTTCTGGTCAGGAGGGCCTCCTCCTGGCATATCCCTCACCCCGCGGCGTGCTGATCAATGAAGCAATCCAGAAGATTTTCATGGCCAAAGGCTTCACACTCACAGAAACAGGGCATCTGTACCAGAACCTCTGGTATCTCTTTCGCAATCTGATAAGCCTGCTTTACATTTCCCTTGAAATGGTGGGGATCGAGTGTTTTAGGGAGTCCCGTCCTTGGGTCAGTAGACTTCTCTTTTAGGATTTTAAAAGCTTTTGGATCAGTCTCCTGTTTAAGGGTTTCAGGATGCTCACCATTCGCCATTGCCAACCCCGATGAGAAGGTCAGAAAGATAAAAAGAAATAGAATTTTTCTAAACATAGTTGTCCCTTATCCTATGTAGGGCAAGGCCTTCAGCCTTGCAAAGGGCAACCCTGAAGGGTTGCCCTACATTCTCATTATTAAATTCTTTATATCCTGGGAAGGCCGGCTTCATCAAAAACTCCTTCGAAAAGCGGCCCGGTGAGATACCGTTCACCCGAATCGGGCAGGATGGCGACGATGGTTTTCCCTTTAAATTCATCGCTTCGTGCAAGCCTCAGGGCAACGGCAATGGCCGCACCGGAGCTCACTCCGGAAAGCATCCCCTCCTCCCTGGCAAGTCTTCTTGCATGTTCAATAGCCTCTTCACTGGTTATCGTTTCCACACGATCAACCATGGACAGGTCCAGAGTATCCGGGATGAACCCCGCTCCAATTCCCTGAATCTTATGAGGCCCTGGTTTGAGCTCCTGACCTGCAAGGCGTTGCGTAATAACCGGACTCTCTGCCGGCTCAACAGCAACACTCACAATCTTCTTCTTTTTTTCTCCCTTAATATATCGTGAGACCCCGCTAATCGTTCCACCTGTGCCTACTCCTGAAACGAGCACATCGATCTTCCCATTCGTCTGCTCCCATATCTCCGGACCGGTGGTTTTGAAATGGACCTCCGGGTTGGCAGGATTTTTAAACTGCTGTGGCATATAGAATTTAGGACTGGAGGCTGCGATGCGCTCGGCCTCTTCCACTGCGCCCTTCATTCCTTTGGCCCCAGGGGTCAGGATAATGTTCGCACCCATAATGGCAAGCACTTTTCTTCTTTCCATTGACATCGTCTCAGGCATGGTCACATTCAATTTATATCCTCTCGCCGCTGCCACAAAGGCCAGGGCAATGCCTGTGTTCCCACTGGTCGGTTCAATGATCTCCATACCCGGCTTAAGCAATCCCTGTTTCTCTGCGGCCCAGATCATGCCGGCTCCTATTCGGCATTTAACAGAATAAGAAGGGTTTCGGCCCTCGACCTTAACCAAGATCGTCGCCTTGAGTCCCTGGGCCATCCGGTTAATCTTGACCAAAGGGGTGTTGCCAATTGATAGAGAATTGTCATCAAAAAATCGTGCCATAAAAGTCTCCTTTCTTAACCCCCTCACCCTATCCGTCTCCCACAAGTGGAGAGGGAAATTTTAAGTCCCCTTCCCTCGATGGGAAGGGGGGAGGGTGAGAGATGTATTGGTATCAGTTCATCGGAGCTTTAAACCTCCTAAGCCTCAACGCATTTGATACGACCGTTACGGATGAGAGAGCCATCGCCAGGGCGGCAAAGATGGGATTGAGGAGAATGCCGAAAAATGGGAAAAGGACACCGGCAGCCACAGGGATGAGGATCGTATTATAAGCAAAGGCCCAGAAGAGGTTCTGTTTAATGTTACGTATAGTAGCCTTGCTCAACGAAATGGCAGTCACAATCCCCCTCAGATCTCCACCGATGAGAGTGATATCTGAGGATTCCATGGCCACATCGGTCCCGGTCCCAATGGCAATCCCCACATCGGCCTGTGCTAAGGCAGGGGCATCGTTGATGCCATCTCCCACCATCCCCACTTTTTTCCCTTCCGATTGAAGCTTCTTAACTTCTTCGGCCTTTTTTTCGGGAAGAACGTCTGCGAGGACCCGGTCAACTTCAATCTGATTCGCAATCGCGCTGGCGGTTCGCTCGTTATCTCCGGTCAGCATCACGACTTCCAAACCCATTCGGTGGAAGGCTTCCACAGCCTTCTTGGAGTTTTCCTTTAATGTGTCAGCAACGGCGATGATCCCCGCAGCCTCCCCATCCACCGCTAAAAACATGGAGGTCTTTCCCTCGTTTGAAAGACGTTGAGCTTTTTCCGCTAAACCCTCAAGGCCCACCCCCTTTTCTTCCATCAGCTTCGCATTTCCGAGAAGAATCTTTTTTGAATCGACGGTCGCCTCAATCCCAAAACCCGCAATCGCCTGAAAGTCCTTCCCATCGAATAGGTTTACCCCCTCCTCCTTTGCCTTTTTTACAATCGCCTCACCCAGAGGATGTTCAGACCCCCTTTCAGCAGAAGCGGCATAAATCAGGATCTCCTTGCTTTTAAATTTTTTCGTTTCGATGACCTCTGTCACCGAAGGCTTCCCCTTCGTCAGGGTGCCGGTCTTATCCAGGACAATGGTGTTCAAACGATGGGCGGTCTCGAGGGCCTCAGCCCCGCGAATCAAGATCCCGTTCTCCGCGCCCTTTCCTGTTCCGACCATGATCGAGGTGGGTGTTGCCAATCCCAGGGCACAGGGACAGGCAATGATGAGGACAGCGATAAAGTTGAGAAAGGCATAGGTGAGCGTCGGAGGTGGCCCGAAGAAATACCAGGTAATGAATGTGATGATGGCTATGGAGATCACAACCGGTACAAAATAGCTTGCGATGATATCGGCCATCCGGGCAATCGGAGGTTTCGATCCCTGGGCTTCCTGAACCAGCCGGACAATCTGGGAAAGAACCGTATCCCTCCCAACTTTGGTCGCTTCAAATTTTAACATCCCTGTCTTATTGATCGTCGCCCCGATAACGGCATCCCCAGTCTTCTTTTCAACGGGTAAGGATTCTCCTGTCACCATAGATTCATCTACAGAGGAGTAACCTTCTTCGATCATCCCATCGACTGGAATTTTTTCGCCGGGACGAACCACGACGATATCCCCTGGGGTGACTTCTTCGACCGGGATATCCACCTCATGGCCATCGCGGATGACCCTGGCTGTTTTGGGTTGAAGGCCGATTAACTTCTTGATCGCCTCCGAGGTCTTCCCTTTTGCCCTTGCCTCAAAGAATCTTCCAAGAAGAATGAGGACGATGATGGCTGCGGAGGTGTCGTAATAGACCATCATTTCCAGGCCTCTGACCATGATCCAATGAGGGACAAAGGTCACGATCAGACTGTAGAGATAAGCCGCGGAGGTCCCTACGGCAATCAACGTATTCATATCGCTCGTCTTATTCTTGGTCGCCTTCCAGAACCCGACATAAAACTGGAGCCCTGCCCAGAACTGGACCGGAGTGGCAAGTAAAAACTGGAGGAAGAAGTTTGCCTGATGAGAGAGGCCGATCCTCTTCTCAAGAAAGGAAGCGCCGTACATGAGGAAGAGGATCGGGGCGAGAAGAAGGGCGCCAATGATAAATTTTAACTTTAATCTCGATAGCTCGGCCTCCCGGACAAGCCTTTCCTTCTCAACAATATCTTCTTCTCGTAGGGTCGAGTCTCCGACTCTGACGTCCAGCACCTGATAGCCGATATCCTTAACAACCTTTTTGAGATCCCGGATCGAGACCATCTCAGGAATGAATTCGATCGATGCCCTCTCGGTGGCGAGGTTCACATTCACCTGAAGGACCCCCTTGGCCGAACGGAGTGCCTTTTCCACCTTATTCACACAGGAGGCGCAGGTCATTCCCTGAATGGGAAGGGTAATCCTCTCCCATTTTGCTCCGTATCCCAGATCTTTTACTTTTTCGATCAAATTGGATAGATTGGTTTGTTCGGGCCGGAAGAAAACGGTTGCCTTCTCTGCAGCAAAATTGACCGTGGCCTGAGAGACCCCTTCAAGACCTGCCAATCCTTTTTCAATTCTCGCCGCACAACTGGCACACGACATCCCGGAAATAGGGAGGTCAATGCGTTCCAATTTTTCCTTAGAACCGTCTGATCCCATTTAGCATTCGTCTCCAATGAAATTCCAATAACCAAATCCCAAATAATCGTCAATAACCAATTTACCAAATTCGTAAATAGAAATCATGTTTGGTCATTGATGATTGGAATTTATTTGGTAATTGGGATTTGGAGCTTGGTTATTCTATTTTATCTCATAATAGATTCCTGCTGTCCTTTTCTTCTCTCCGATCTTAAAAAGGACCATCACCTGATACTTCCCTTTCTCAGGAAGATTGAAAAAGGCATCATAGCTCTTCATCATCTCTTCAAACTTCAAAGCCTTGATCTGGTCTTTCCCCTTCGGACCGACCACCTTCATATTGATCTGAGCATCGGTGATCTCTTTCTGGGTCTTCTCATCCTTCAATGTCACTGTGATATTATGGGTAGTTCCTGCCTCAATATCCTCTTTCATCTTCATATCATTGAGCATCTTCTTATGCTCTTCGTTTCCCATGATCTGGAAGGTAACTTTGACCCCTTCTACGAGGACATCACGAGTATCCATCTTCATCGACTCACCCTTCATCGACCCATGTCCATGTTGAGCAAAGGAAATTGGCATAAAAAACAACATACTCAATAATGAAATTATAAAAAACTCACCACATCTTCTCATTTTATTCCCTCCTTAAGGATTAATATATCCATTGAATTTTTAAATTCAAGGATTATGGGGAAGGGGAAAGCGCCTTCCCCCTTAATTCTTTCTTCAATTCGAAGTTCCATTTCCAGATGGCGTAGATGGCAGGATAGACCATGAGCTCCAATATGAATGAGGTAAAGATGCCCCCGATCATCGGGGCGGCAATTCTTTTCATCACATCGGAACCGGCACCGGTTGCCCACATGATGGGGATCAGCCCCATGAACATCACGCCAACCGTCATCACTTTAGGCCGGAGCCTTTTGACCGCACCCTCAACGATTGCCTCTCTCAGTTCATTCCAGCTTCCCATCTCCCCTCTTGCCTTTGCGTCCTGGTAGGCAAGATCCAGATAGAGGAGCATGAACATCCCGGTCTCAGCATCCACACCCATGAGGGCGATCAATCCCACCCAAACCGCAATGCTCAGATTGTAGCCCAAGAGATAGAGCAGCCAGATGGCACCCACCGCCGAAAACGGAACGGCCAAAAGGATGATCATGGTCTTGGTCACGGACCGAGTGTTGAAATAGAGGAGAAGAAAGACAAGAAAGATGGTGATGGGAACGACAATGATCAGTCTCTCCTTGACTCGCTCCATAAACTCAAACTGGCCGCTCCAAATGAGCTGATAACCTGATGGGAGTTTGACCTTCTCATTCACTGCCCTTTTTGCATCCGCCACGAAGCCTCCGATGTCGCGCTTTGAGGTATCGAGATCGACAAAGACATATCCTGATAACCGTCCATTCTCGTCACGGATCATGGCTGGGCCTGTTTTAAGGGAAATCTCAGCAAGCTGGCCGAGAGGGACCTGAATGACTCCGGAGGATCCTATCCTACCAGAACCGCCCATTCCTCCCCCCATTCCTCCTGAAACCGCACCTCCCGGGGAAACAGGAACGAGAACCCTCCTCAGTTTCTCCACATCATCCCGGAGCTCCCTGAAATAACGGACATTAATGGGGTACCGTTCCCTCCCTTCAATGGTGGTGGAAATGTTTTCACCACCGATCGCAGACATGATGATATTGTTGACCTGATCAACCGTTAATCCATACCTGGAAAGTTCTGATCGCTTGAGAGTAAAATCAATAAAATATCCTCCGGCCGTGCGTTCTGCAAAAACATTTTTTGCTCCCGGGACCTCTTTGAGAACCATCTCCAGATGTTCTCCAAGTTCCTGAACCTTTTGCAGGTCTGCCCCCATGATCTTAATGCCGATGGGCGTCCGGATTCCCGTGGAGAGCATATCCACCCGGGCCTTGATCGGCATGGTCCAGGCATTAGAGACCCCGGGAAATCTCATGGCCTCGTCAAGCCCTCCTGGTCCGTAGATCAACTCCTCCGAACTCCTGTGATCAGGCCAGAATCGTCTCAGGATTTTCTGGAGCCAATCAGGGACCCATGAAGAATACCACCGGGGGACTTTGGGCCATTCGGATTCCGGCTTGAGGAGAACGACCGTCTCCATCATGGAGAAGGGTGCCGGATCCGTTGCAGTCTCTGCACGGCCAGCTTTCCCAAAGACATGGTGAACTTCGGGAAAACTCTTGAGAACCTTATCCTGTATCTGGAGAATTTTTTGGGCCTCGGTCACAGAGAGGCCTGGCATGGTCGTGGGCATATAGAGCAAAGAACCTTCGAAGAGGGGAGGCATAAATTCTGACCCGAGTTTTTCAAAGATCGGGATAGTCAAAATGACCACCAACAGGGCCCCGATGATCGTGGCCCATCTGTGTTTCAATACGAATTCGCAGACAGGATGGTAGATCCTCATTAATGGGCGACTGATCGGGTGGTTCTCCTCACCGTGGATCTTTCCGACCAGGATGGTATTAACGATTCTGCAGAGGAACCTGGGCCGGAAAATATACGGATCCATATGGGTAAAGAGGAGCCGGATGGCAGGATCGAGCGTGATGGCCAGAATCGCTGCAATGGCCATGGAGAAGTTCTTCGTGAACGCAAGAGGTTTGAAGAGCCTGCCCTCCATCCCCCCCAGGGTAAAGACCGGCATGAACGAAACCGCAATCACAAGGAGGGCAAAGAAGCTGGGCCCTCCCACTTCCTTGACCGCATGAATCACCACGTCCTTGTAACTCCCGGGCCGGCCTCCTTTATCCCAGTGTTCCAGCTTTTTATGTGTTTGTTCGACCACGACGATGGCCGCATCCACCATCGCACCGATCGCAATGGCAATTCCGCCGAGGCTCATGATATTGGCCGTGATCCCCATTAAATACATAGGAATGAAGGAAAGAATGATCGTGATCGGAATGGTGATGATCGGAACGAGGGCAGAGGGGATATGCCAGAGGAAGATCATGATCACAAGGCTGACGATGATCAACTCTTCGATGAGCGTATCTTTCAGGGTATCGATAGACCTTTCGATCAATTCTCCACGGTCATAGGTCGTCACAATTTCAACTCCTGGAGGAAGGGAGGGTTTCATCTCCTCAAGCTTCACCCGCACCCGCTCGATGACCTTCAGGGCGTTCTCTCCATACCGCATGATGACGATGCCGCCCACCACCTCCCCTTCCCCGTTGAGCTCCGCAATGCCACGACGGATATCCGGCCCCAGAGTGACGGAACCGAGGTGTCTGACCAAAATGGGCGTACCCCCTGTCTTGCCCGTAGCGACTACAATCTCTTCCACATCTGACAACTTCTTAATATACCCCCTGCCCCTGACCATATACTCCCGACCCGTATACTCAACGAGCCTTCCCCCGACATCGTTGTTTCCGGCACGGATGGCTTCAATGACACGGTCAATCGGGATATTATAGGCGGCTAACCTGTTGGGGTCGAGGTTGACCTGATACTGCCTTACAAAACCGCCAATCGGGGCAACCTCCGCCACACCCGGTACTGCCTGGATCGCATACCGCAGGTACCAATCCTGAAAGGTTCGCAGTTGAGCTAAATCATTCTTTCCGGTCTTATCCACCAGGGCATATTGAAAGACCCAGCCAATGGCCGTTTCATCCCGGGCCAGTTCCACATTAACCCCTTGGGGAAGTTTGGGCAGGATATTACTCAAGTATTCAAGGGTCCGGGAACGGGCCCAGTAGATATCTGTTCCATCTTCAAAGATGACATAAACATAAGAGAAGCCGAAATCGGAGAACCCGCGGATATCCTTTACCTTCGGAACCCCGAGCAATGAAGAGATGATCGGATAAGTGACTTGATCTTCAATGATATCCGGGCTTCTGTCCCAGCGGGCATAGATGATGACCTGAGTATCCGAAAGGTCCGGGATGGCATCGAGGGTAATGTTTCGAATCGAATAATACCCTGCCAGAACAGCCATGGCGATGAAGATGAAGACGATGAATCTGTTATGAGCACATAACTCAATCAGCTTATTGATCATGGACAACTCCCTCATCCTAATGCGGAATACAGATTGCAGATTGCGAATTTAGAACTTAAAAAAATTCCGCAATTTGAACTCCGAAATCCGCAATTCTTATTTTCCGTGTCCTGCGTGCTCCATCCCGGGCATACTCCCCACCGCTTCTTTAAGTTTCGACTCGGAGTCAATCAGGAAATTGGCACTGGTGACCACCCTCTCCCCGGCCCTGAGACCTTTGATCACCTCATACTCATCATCAACCTTCGTACCCACCTTCACTTCCCTCGGTTCAAAATACCCGGAACCCTTATCCACAATGGCCATCTGCCTGAGACCCGTATCAATGATCGCCCCTTCCGGGACAACCAACTTCTCTCCGAGATGGACCTTGA